>Ga0190274_10002784_pt1 | contig 10366 bp, 8 predicted proteins | sample Popmic531T_FD_133002 | JGI IMG/M metagenome (GOLD analysis project Ga0190274, IMG submission 133002) | Populus adjacent soil microbial communities from riparian zone of Yellowstone River, Montana, USA - 531 T | ecosystem: Environmental > Terrestrial > Soil > Riparian zone | place: USA: Montana...
GATTGTAATACATAGAACTATATAAAATGAAAACTTTAATAAACCCCAAAACAATGATCAAATCTTTCGCCCTGGTTGCCGCAGTGGTGGTATCACTTGTCGCAACGAACGTCCGTGCAGAAAATGAATCTGCAAATGAAGTATCCTCAGTTGACCGCCCCGTCGGTAATTTTTACGGAATTATTGTAAACACAAATGCGAACGTCGTTTTGACCCAAGGTGAAAAAGCATCGGTCCGGATCGAAGGCCGCACTAAAGATGTCGAAAAGATCATAGCACGCATCGACAACGGCTCCCTGGTTATCAGCGGTAGCAACAACGTACCGGTTAACGTCTACGTGACCGTGGAAGAGTTAAACAGGGTAGAAGTAAACAGCTCGGCTAAAGTTTACTCAGGCCAGGTCATCTATTCCGATATCCTCTTATTAAAGGTAAACGGTAACGGCAGCATCAAATTGGATGTACGGGCCCTGAGCCTGGGAATGATCGTGAAGGGAAAAGGTAAAATTGTTGTATCGGGATCCACCGGCGATAGTTTTGCACGCATCCTCGGCGACGGAAGGATTCTGACAAGCAACCTGGATGCCTATTCAACACGGACAGAAATCAACAAGGCCAATACAGCCTATGTGAAGGAAACCGATAAATCAGGTCGCCGCCTGACGCTGAGGATGACTAACTGATCCGGCCCGAATGAAAATTCCTGAAAACCAACTAACAACAATAAATTAAACCCTTTAAAAGAAACCAGCAATGAGTAACCTAGAAAACACACAGGCTCAGATGCGCAAAGGGGTTCTTGAATTCTGCATACTTTCTATCTTAGCGAACGGTGAAGTATATCCATCCGATATTATTTCCAAGATGAAGGAAGCGAAACTGATCGTAGTGGAAGGAACCCTTTACCCGCTTCTGACCAGGCTGAAAAATGCAGGATTGCTTTCGTACCGATGGGTCGAAAGCAATTCAGGACCTCCGCGTAAATATTATTCCCTGACACCACTGGGAGAAAAATTTCTCGAAGAGCTTCGCTCTACCTGGAGCGAGCTGGTAGAAGCCGTACACTTAACCGTAACAAAACCAACTCACCATGAATAAAACCGTAACTGTCAATATAGGTGGAATCGTTTTCCACATTGACGAAAATGCCTACGAGATGTTTCGAAAATATCTCGAATCCATCCGCAGTCATTTCACTTCTTCCGAAGGACGGGATGAAATCATGCAAGACATCGAATCGCGCGTGGCTGAAATGTTCCAGGAGCGCATCAAGGACAGCAAAGAGGTCATCACCGTGGAAGATGTGGAAGAAGTCACTACCGTGATGGGTAGACCCGAGCAATTCACTGACAGTGAGTCCGAGGATAAGGATGAAAGCCCGGTTGCCGCACACCCGCCGGTAAAGCGCAGGCTCTTCCGTGACCCCGACGACAAATTGCTGGGAGGTGTTGCAGCCGGAATTGCCAACTTCTTTGACGTTGACCCGGTATGGGTGAGGGTCGTATGGGCTATTCTCTTTTTCGTTGGCGGATCAGGTCTACTGATATACATCATACTCTGGATCATCATTCCCGAAGCGAAAACGGCTGCTGATAAATTGCAGATGAAAGGTGAACCCGTGAATGTATCGAACATCGAACGCAACGTAAAAGAAGAAATCAGTTCGTTAAAGCAACGCGTGGCTACCGGCGGCAACAAAGCCGGCACCGTAGTAAGTCGTTTTTTTGATGCCATCGGTGAAGTGCTCCGCTTCCTGTTCCGGTTTGTCGGAAAACTGATTGTTGCCTTTGCAGTCATTATCGGACTGGTTGTATCCGTGGCTTTCATGCTGGGACTCTTCGGTATGTTCGGCGCGCCATGGATCAGCTATCCTCCATTTATGTCTCACCTGTTCGTTTCCAAAGCCGCATTTGTATGGGCATGGATAGGAACATTCCTTGCACTGGGACTTCCGTTTATCATGTTGGTATATGGTGGCATCCGGTACCTGTTGAATATCAAATCCACCAACCGCATGATCAATATGGTGGCGCTTGGCTTGTGGATTACAGGCGTGGTCATCTGCCTGTCTATCGGGCTGAAAACAGCCAAACAATTTTCCAGCAAGGAATCAATCAAGGAACAAATCAACCTGTTGCAGCCGGCAAAGGGAACCCTTTACCTGGCCGTGAAAGGAAATCAAGCGGACGACGATAAATACGATAACGACGTGGATATTGACGGCGACGGAGGGTTCAGCTTTAGCTTCAACAATGAATCGGTTAAATTGAGCGAAGTGAAACTCGATATCGTAAAAAGCAATTCCGACCAGTTCGAGCTTACCCGTATCCTCTATGCCCGCGGAAGAACCCGCCAGGAAGCCGCCAGCAATGCGCAGAAGATTTCCTATTCCATCTCACAAACAGATTCAGCGGTAACTTTTGACCGTGCGTTTGAACTCATGGCAGGTGAAAAATTCAGGGCGCAGCGCATGCAGCTCATCCTGAAAGTGCCCGTCGGGAAGAAAATATACCTGGCCGGAAATATGTCTAAGCTGATTTACGATATTGATAACGTCGAAAATATCTGGGATCATGATATGGTAAACCGTACCTGGGAAATGACGGAACAGGGACTGAAATGCATCGACTGTACCGGTGATGAAACCAACGTAGGCGGCACACGCGTACATATCGGAAATGATGGAGATACGGTGAGTGTGACGAACTCCGGCGTGAAAATTACGAAAGACGGCAAAGAAGTGCTCCGCATTGACGACAATGGTGTGATCATCACAGACGACGAAAAAAAGAAATAGCAGAAAAAGTTTTTTTGGTTAAGAGTCGGGCGTTCTTCACAGAAGAACGCCCTTTTTTATTACAACCAACGAATAACGAATCTGTACGAATTTACGAATCAAGGGTCTCAGCGATTCTCTGCACGATCTCCTCTGCGTCTCTGCGGTTCAGTTTGAATTCTGCCACACGGTTGGGAATCTATACGAATTTGAGAAATGTATTGATTCGTAAATTCGTACAGATTCGTAATTCGCTGATTATGGATATCTTTGCAGCAGAAAGTGGCAACAGAATAGGTAAAATGAGCAAAAAAGGAAGGGTTTTGATGGCTATGAGCGGCGGAATTGACAGTTCCGTGGCCGCTGTATTGCTTCATGAGCAAGGTTATGAAGTAGTAGGAATTACCATGAAAACCTGGGATTATGCTTCTGCCGGCGGATCCAAAAAAGAAACCGGTTGCTGTTCGTTGGATTCCATCAACGATGCACGTGCCATTGCCGTCAACAAAGGCTTTCCGCATTTCATCATCGATATCCGCGAGGAATTCGGCGGTTCGGTGATTAATAATTTTGTGGAGGAATACCTGGCAGGCAGAACTCCTAATCCTTGCGTGATGTGCAATACTCACATCAAATGGGAAGCTTTGCTGAAAAGAGCCGACAAACTGGATTGCGAATTTATTGCCACCGGGCATTATGCAAATGTGCGTGAGGAAAACGATCGTTTTGTCATTTCCAAAGGGCATGACGACTGGAAAGACCAGAGTTATGTATTATGGGGAGTGACACAGGAGTGTTTATCGCGGACTCTTTTCCCTGTAGGAAACTACCGCAAGACAGAGATCAGGCAAATGGCCATGGATATGGGATTTGAAGAGCTGGCCAAGAAGAGCGAGAGTTACGAGATTTGTTTTATTCCCGATAACGATTACCGGGCCTTCCTGAAAAGAAGAGTGGAGGGGATCGAAGAAAAACTGGATGGAGGAGAATTTATTTCCACCAAGGGAGTATCCTTAGGAAAACACCGGGGTTACCCGTTTTATACCATTGGTCAGCGGAAAGGGCTGGAAGTCGCTATCGGTGAACCGGTGTACGTCACCGAAATCGTCCCGGAAACCAATACCGTAGTGCTGGGCGGGTTCGAGGATCTGCAAAAGCAGGAAATGTACGTTCGCGATGTAAACCTTATCAAGTATGCCACGTTAAATCCCCAAAAAGAAGCGCTCACCCGCATTCGTTACAAAGACAAAGGAACCTTAAGTACTCTGGATCAGCGGGGTAACCAGGTGAAAGTAACGTTTCATCAGCCGGTATCGGCGGTTGCCCCCGGGCAATCGGCGGTGTTTTACGACGGCGATGATGTAATTGGAGGAGGCTTCATATCCAAAGGTGTGCCTCATGAATTTATCGACGCTTAGATGCTTTGGGATTGTTCTGCTTTGTTGCATTGCATCCTGCAAAGAAGAGACGCTTGAACCCATCCCGTATTCGTACGAATATTTTCCTGTGGAGTACGGCCGGTTCATCATTTACGACGTCGACTCCGTTTATCATTCGGACAACGATAACAACAACGACGATTCTGTTTACACCTGGCATTTCCAGATCAAAGAAAAGATTGACTCTTCCTTTATCGATGGCCAGGGCCGGACGGCGCAACGCATATTGCGATACCGGCGCGACCAAAGCAGCGATCCCTGGAACTTTCTCAACGTGTGGACCCAGACTCGAACGTCAGGAGCAGCTTACCGCTTCGAAGAGAATATTGTTTTTCATAAGCTGAGCTTTCCGGTAAGCGACAATGTATCCTGGGACGGTAACGACAGCAATACCCTGAACGAGGAATTGTATAGCTACGAGGATGCCCATGCTTCCAAGTCATTCAATTCAATGCAATTTGATTCAACCGTTTCCGTCATGCAACGCAACGACGATAATTTCGTGGAAAAAATTTACGGCTACGAAGTGTATGCCCGCGACATCGGGCTGGTTTTTAAGCAACGTGACAACCTGCGTAAGCAGAGCGGACTGGTAGTGTTCGGGACCGAATTCAAGATGACGGTCCATTCCTTTGGAATAGAATAGTTACGAATGAAAAGCGTCCTCTTGTTTTTTTTGGCTGCTTCGGCATGCTTCATCTCCTGCCAGGACGAAGATCCACTTGTGATAATTCCGGAGGATTATAATTATTTCCCGCTTGAATTCGGTCAATGGATTGTTTATGATATAGATTCCACCGTACACCTGGACATCGACGATCAGACCAATCAGCCGGATACCAGCATTGCCTATTATAGTTACCAGGTGAGGGAGACCATTGATTCCTCGTTTATCGATGGGGAAGGGGATGTGGCTTTCCGGGTCCTGCGTGAGATGCGAATGAACGACACACTTCCCTGGAGTTTTCTGAATATCTGGACCTGTAAACGGAATTCCCATTCTGCCCAGCGGATCGAAGACAACATCCGGTTTGTAAAACTCTCCTTTCCCATCCGTTCCGGGCTTTCCTGGAACGGAAATGCTTTCAATAATTTACCGGGCGAAGATTATACATTCGATGCCATTCATCAGCCTTTTTCTGCAGGGACCCTGGAGTTCGACTCGACGGTGACTGTCATCCAGGAGGAATTCATTTCCCTTATCAACCGCATTATCCGCAAGGAAAAATACGCCACCCAGGTGGGCCTGGTTTCCCGGCAGCGGGACAGTTTAAACATCAACGGGCTGGGCGAGACTATCAATGGCATTGAATTACTACAGACCGTAAATAGTTACGGAAGATAGTATCTTTGCAGCATGAAATACTGGCTGCAGTCCATCCTTCTTTTATTCGCATTTCATGCTGTTGCTCAGCCGCTGCACTCCCGGTATTTTGTAGCATTCAACGACAAAGAAGGTAATCGCTTTTCCCTGGAGCAACCCGCTGCATTTCTTTCGGTCAAATCCCTGGAGCGCCGGCAAAAACAGCATATCCCCGTTACGATCGAGGACCTCCCGGTAAGCAGTACCTATGTCCAGGACGTGCATTCGGCAGGCACCCTCGTTATCTGTACCTCTAAATGGATGAACGGCATCGTAGTGGAAACCGACGATGCCCAGGTCATTGCCGGGATAGCAGCCATGCCATTCGTCAGGGAAGTAAGAAGTTTATGCAACCCTGCTTTAGAACCGTCAAGGATTCAGAAATTTACTCCCGCCGAATCGCAGGCAAATAACGGCCGGGTTGGATCCTCGTTTCGCATATCGTCTTTTAATTATGGGTTGTCGGCCAACCAGGTGCAGATGATTCATTGCGATTATCTCCATGATTCAGGATTTGACGGCGCAGGAAAAATTATTGCCCTGCTTGATGCCGGTTACTACCGTGTTGATTCACTTGACGCATTCGACAGCATTCGGATCAACAATAAGATCCTTGGAACCTGGGACTTTGTACAGAATGAAGCCGAAGTATACAACGACGACAGCCACGGCATGGAAGTCTTGTCTTGTATTGCCGCTAACATACCCGGTACGCTCGTCGGTACTGCTCCCCAGGCTTCATTTTTTCTTCTACGTACAGAAGACAACTCTTCGGAAACCATCGTGGAAGAATACTACTGGGCCGCCGGCGTTGAATATGCCGACAGTGCCGGCGCCGATATTATTTCCACTTCCCTGGGATATAACACTTTCGATGATGCTACGCAGAATCATACCTACAGCGACATGGACGGTCATACCACCGTGGCGGCTCTTGCCGCTAATCATGCGGCATCGGTTGGCATGCTGGTAGTAGCAAGTGCGGGAAATTACGGTGCAGGATCCTGGAACTATATCACTACGCCGGCAGATGCCGATAGTGCTATGGCCATAGGTGCCGTGGGCCCGACAGGAACCTATTGGCCATCCAGCAGTAACGGCCCGTCATCCGATGGCGATGTAAAACCTAATGTAGCCACACAAGGACAGGATGCAGCCATATTTTTTCCGGGCAATTACGCAGCACCAGCCAGCGGAACCTCTTTCGCCGCACCCATACTGGCAGGAGCGGCCGCTTGCCTGTGGCAGGCCTTCGATACCCTGACCAATATGGAGATTTTTCATGCGATCGAAAGCAGTGCCAGCCAGTTTACTTTTCCCGATACGCTTCTGGGATATGATTCCGAATTTCATGTCGGCATTTACCCTGCTTCATACACATTCGATTTCCCTTCCGGCAGGAGAAGGGATTGTGAGCGTTTATCCTGTGCCACTTCAGAACGATCTGAATATTATTTTCAATTCGCGTTCGACATCTGATGGCTTAATAAAAATAGTGGATGCCTTAGGCAGACTGGTGTTCTCGCAAGAGCTTGAATTGAGACCAGGCCTTCAGCAAATCTATCTGCCCTCATTGGCCTGGAGTAAAGGGGCCTATTTCCTTAGCATTTATTCGGACGACGGCGTCTATTCACAGGCAGTCATTAAAAATTAATGAAATTATCCGCTATTAAACTGCCCGATTACTTGACGGGCTGGCAGGTTATTGACTCGGATTTACGAAGGCACAACTGATTCGTATATTCGTATGGATTCGTATTCGTAGATGGGACGATTTCCTATCTTTGCGCATGCATCAAACGATCTTAATTATTGATTTCGGGTCACAGTATACCCAGCTGATTGCCCGGAGAGTTCGCGAACTGAATGTCTATTGCGAAATCCATCCTTTTAATCATGTTCCGGCCATTCATCCTTCGGTAAAGGGTGTAATTTTATCCGGCAGCCCCTCCTCGGTAAGAGACCGGAATGCCCCGGTAATCAATATCGGCGAGATCCGGAAGAAAGTCCCGGTTTTAGGTGTTTGTTATGGGGCTCAACTCCTTGCGCACCAGAATGGTGGCGAAGTGATGCCTTCCAAAAACCGTGAATACGGTCGTGCCCATTTGAAAACAGTAGACAACTCCTGCAACCTTTTTAAAGGAATACCATTTGATTCAACGGTTTGGATGTCGCATGCCGATACCATTGCCACCATACCCGGAAATTTCCGGATTGTAGCCAGCACGGCCGACGTGAAAGTAGCGGCCTTCCAGGTCGACGAAGAGCCCACATTCGGCATTCAGTTTCATCCGGAAGTGACGCATTCCGCCGATGGAAAAACGCTATTAAAAAATTTCCTTGTCGATATCTGCCAATGCAGCCAGGACTGGACCCCGGCATCTTTTATCGGGGATACCGTGTCGGCACTGAAAGAGAAACTGAATAACGACCGCGTCGTTCTCGGTTTGTCGGGAGGTGTGGATTCTTCCGTTGCCGCCGTCTTATTGCATCGGGCAATTGGAAAGAACCTCTACTGCATTTTTGTAGACAATGGCCTGTTGCGCAAAGATGAATTTCAGCAGGTATTGGAATCTTACCGTCACATGGGTCTGAATGTTACCGGCGTGGATGCCCGTGACCAGTTTTATACTGCATTGAAAGGACTTTCCGATCCCGAAGAAAAAAGAAAGGCCATCGGCAAAACATTTATCGACGTATTCGATGTGGAAGCACATCGCATCGCTGAAGTGAAATGGCTGGCGCAGGGCACCATCTATCCCGATGTCATTGAATCGGTGAGCGTGAATGGCCCTTCCGCAACCATTAAATCCCATCACAACGTGGGTGGCTTGCCGGAGAAAATGAATTTGAAAGTGGTAGAACCCCTCAATACCTTGTTCAAGGATGAAGTGAGAAAAGTAGGCAGGGAGCTGGGCGTTGAAGAGGTCATACTCGGTCGTCATCCGTTCCCCGGACCCGGCCTGGCAATCCGTATCCTGGGTGACATCACCGAAGAGAAAGTTTTGAAATTGCAGGAAGCCGATCATATCTTTATCCAGTCATTGCGGGATGCAGGACTCTATAATAACGTGTGGCAGGCAGGCGCCATCCTCTTGCCTGTAAATACCGTAGGCGTGATGGGCGATGAGCGGACTTATGAAAATGTTGTTTGCCTGCGAGCTGTGACGTCGGTAGATGGAATGACAGCCGATTGGTGCCATCTGCCTTACGACTTCCTGGCTTCCGTCTCGAGTAAAATTATCAACCAGGTAAAAGGGGTCAACAGGGTAGTGTATGATATCAGTTCCAAGCCACCGGCTACCATTGAATGGGAATAAGTTTTGCAACAGCATGAAAAATCTGAAACGGATTAACCCATCGCTTTATGAAGTTGTTTAAATTCTGTATCCCTGTTTTTCTTTGCTTCTCTTTTTTTGGCGTGCAAGCACAGGATTATACGCTGGACAAAAAGGATACTTCGGAAGTCCGTTTCATCAACAAGAAGAAATTCTATATTTATAAAGTAGAGAAAGGCGAAACGATGTACTCGCTGGGCAAGAAATTCGGCGTGACCGAAGCCGAGTTGCTGGAGTTTAACCCCGATCTGAAAGAAGGACTTAAGAATAAGATGAAGCTGTGGATACCGGCCACTTCCGGCCTGGCGGCCGCACCTGTTACCGAAGAGAAGAAAGTCGATACTACCCGCGAAGCATCCATTCAAATCACTCTGTTTCTTCCGCTTCGTATTGATAAGCACTATGTGACCGAAGTTTTGCTGGAGGACACACTTCTTCTTAACGAAGGACTTGAGAAAGAAACGACGGCGTCGCTGGAATTTTACGAGGGAATGCTTTTCGCCTTGGAAGAGTCGGCGAAATCAAAAAAATTAAAGGTGCGTTTCAGGGTCTGCGATACGCAGGACGATTCAGCCATTACCTTGAAATGGTTGAAGGTAGAGTCCGTTCAAAAATCGGATGTGTGGATTGCAGCCGGCAGCAACGGGATTCTGAAATTGATCAATCAACATTCGCGTACACTAAAGGTTCCACTGGTTTCGGCGGCCATGAACAGCGCCGAGAATCTCAAGGACAATCCCGGGTCCGTAGCTTTCCTTCCGGCTTCGCTCACCCAATGTCAGCAGATGGGAAAGGCCTGTTCCCGGTTGTTCAAAGGGGCGCAATGCATACTGATCAAGACTACCAATGCCAAGGAAACAGAACGGAACAAGGCATTCAAAGCGGGTTGGATGGAAGAAGATAAAACCGCTGTCGTCAGGGAACTTGCATTGGGCACCAACATGGAAACCGTGCTTCACGACAGTTTGTCTTCCGCCCGTCCGAATATATTGTTTGTTCCATCGTCGAACGAAGATTTTGTGAGTTCGGTGATTACCGCTCTCGATAAAGTAGGGGAGGAAAAAAAGTTTCACCTGGTCGGTATTCCTACCTGGCAGTATTTTGAAACGATCAATCCTTCCCTGATGGAGAAATTGAATACCTACCTTTTCGTGACCTCATTTATCGACTACGAGAGTACGGTGGCGCTTCAACTCCGGAAGCATTTTCGCGAGACGTATGGCAACGAACCTTCGGAGAATGCTTACCTGGGATATGATGTGATGACTGTTTTGGAAAAGGCCTGGCTCAGTTATGGAAAGGAGTTCCCCGGGAAACTCCACCAGGAAGATTACAGCGGCCTTTACTCCCGGTACCATTTTTCTACACATTACGGTATGACAGAGAATGATTTTATCCAGGTATTACGATACAAGGATGTGAACCTTGAAAAGGTGGATGCCATTACCGA
>Ga0190274_10002785_pt1 | contig 10363 bp, 6 predicted proteins | sample Popmic531T_FD_133002 | JGI IMG/M metagenome (GOLD analysis project Ga0190274, IMG submission 133002) | Populus adjacent soil microbial communities from riparian zone of Yellowstone River, Montana, USA - 531 T | ecosystem: Environmental > Terrestrial > Soil > Riparian zone | place: USA: Montana...
CCTACCAAAGGAGAAAGATCATGTGCGGCATCCCGCGAGGCGGCGGCCTTGTCCTATTCCTCAGGACCTGGCCGTCCGCTCTAGATTCTGAAAGGAATGACATCAGATCTACTTAGGGCGTAAATTAAACACTCATGCAGTTCTTAGTAGGATCAACCTGACAGCAACTGGGCAACAGCTTTGGGGTTGTCAGGGAGTTTCTGCGGAATGACAAAACGTTTTTGAGGCGGAGTGAACCGAAGCTTTATTGCTTGCACGCACTCCTTAAGGTCCACCGGGAGAGACACAAATGAAAAGGCCAGTCGTGTGCCTGGTAATACTGCATATCGTAGTGCTGCTTAATGGGTGGTTGCTAAGTCTTCACTCCCAGGAGCCCGCCCTTCCTCGAGCCGGCGTTTCGGCAACAGGTACCAGGTCTCAGGATTCACCTATCTTGCTTACGGCCGAGCAAGACCATCAGAGAATCATGGATCTTCTCAAGATCACTTCACTGCGACCGGGGGCAGATGGCCGAAACCCTCAGGCGCCAAACGCCGCTAACTACGATGAGTCGAAAGCCAATCCGTATCCAAACCTGCCGGATCCACTGATCTTAAAGAATGGAAAGAGGGTCACAAAGGCGAGGATCTGGTGGCAGCAACGGAGACCGGAAATCGTTGAGGATTTCGATAGAGAGATCTATGGCCGCGTCCCCAAAGTCACACCCAAAGTGAGATGGGAAATAACCAGCACCACCAGAGACATGAACGGAGAAGTGCCGGTAATCACCAGGAAGCTTTTGGGCCACGTTGATAACACATCGTATCCGCTTATTACGGTTGATATTCAGTTAACATTGACCACTCCCGCCAGGTCGACTGGGCCAGTGCCGGTGATCATGGAGTTCGGTTTCGTGTTTCCGCCGGGATTCCGGCCTCCGGCACCTCCAACCGGTGTGCTCGCTCCGACCGGGCCAACCTGGCAACAGCAGGTGTTGGCGAAAGGCTGGGGGTACGCCGTCATCATTCCCAACAGCATTCAGGCGGATAATGGCGCGGGCTTGACTCAGGGAATTATCGGATTGTGCAACAAGGGCCAGCCGCGCAGGCTGGATGATTGGGGCTCGTTGCGCGCGTGGGCTTGGGGAGCGAGCCGCGCGCTCGACTATTTCGAAACTGATAAGACGGTCGACGCAAAACAGGTGGGCATTGAAGGCTTGTCGCGCTATGGGAAGGCTGCGCTCGTCACGATGGCTTATGATCAGCGCTTTGTGATTGGCTTCATCGGTTCCTCGGGAGAGGGCGGCGCAAAACTCCATCGGCGAAATTTTGGCGAGCTGGTCGAGAATGTCGCCGGGACGGGTGAGTATCATTGGATGGCCGGGAACTTTCTCAAGTATGCGGGTCCGCTGACTTGGAACGATTTGCCCGTCGATGCTCATGAACTCATAGCCCTATGCGCGCCGCGTCCGACCTTTATCAGCTATGGCGCGGGCGAGGGGCCGGGAGCAGAAGGCAAGTGGGTCGACCAGAAGGGCAGTTTCATGGCCGCCGTCGCGGCTGGTCCGGTGTTCAGGCTCCTCGGTAAGAAGGACCTCGGCGCAACCGAGTTTCCGCCGATCGAGACCGCGCTGATTGACGGCGAGCTTGCCTTTCGTCAGCATAGCGGCGGGCACACGACCGGACCAAACTGGCCCACGTTCCTCACCTTCGCCGGCCGATACTTCAAATCGACTGTGCCTTCATCTGGTGTTAAGACTGTAGCCCAGTGAGATATCTCCGAAAGGAAGCAGATAATTTGAGACCGCAGCCTGGAGGCAAAGTGTTGCTGGTGGGATTGGCCCTCGCTTTCACATTAGTCGCCGGAGCGAGTAGTAAAGCCGAAGACGGTTATCGTTTGTGGCTGCGCTACGAATCACTTCCGCCGCAGACGATCCAGTCTTACCGACCTCGCATCACCGCAGTGGTGGTGCCTGGTGACTCGGCAACACTCGCAGTTGTTCGCACCGAACTCATCAACGGCTTCTCCGGATTGCTGGGCCACGCTGTTCCGGTCACGAGTGAAGTGAACCGTGACGGCGCCGTTATCGCTGGAACACCGAAGAGCTCGCCCCAAATACAGAAACTCGGGTGGCAAAAACAACTGTCTGACCTTGGGCCGCAGGGATTTCGCATTCGTTCTATCAGGCTGGGGCGGTATTACGTGACGGTGATTGCTGCTGACACTGAGGTTGGCGCGCTTTATGGCGTTTTTCACTTCCTGCGTTTGATGCAGACGCTGCAGCCCATCAACAGGTTGGACGTAAGCCAGAAGCCGCGTGTGCAATTGCGTATGCTGGATCATTGGGACAATCTCGACGGTAGCATCGAGCGCGGCTATGCCGGAAAATCGCTTTGGAACTGGAGCGCTTTGCCTGATGCAGTCGATCCTCGATTGGGAGACTACGCCCGCGCTAATGCTTCGATCGGGATCAACGGATCGCTGCTCAACAATGTGAATGCAAATGCCCAAATCCTGACAGCGGATTACCTTAGAAAAGTCGCGGCGATAGCGAATGTATTCCGTCCCTATGGGGTGCGCGTTTTTCTCTCCGCGCGTTTTTCTGCTCCCATGGAGCTGGGCGGTTTGAAAACAGCGGATCCACTTGACCAGGAAGTAGCGAGGTGGTGGCAGCAAAAAACCGACGAGATTTTCAAGCTCATCCCGGACTTTGGCGGGTTTGTGGTCAAAGCCAACAGCGAGGGTCAGCCGGGTCCGCGCACATACAATCGGAGTCACGCCGACGGCGCCAACATGCTGGCTGCCGCGGTAGCGCCGCATAACGGCATCGTCATCTGGCGCGCTTTTGTCTATGACATGCGGCCCGGGTATGACCGGGCCGGTGCGGCCTACGAGAATCTAAAACCGTTCGATGGTAAGTTTGCGGCTAACGTGCTGTTACAGGTAAAGAACGGTCCGATTGATTTTCAGCCGCGCGAGCCTTTCCACCCATTGTTTGGCGCGATGCCGAAAACGCAGGTGATGCCGGAGTTTCAGATCACTCAAGAATACCTCGGCTTTGCCAATCATCTGGTTTTTCTGGCGTCAATGTGGCGCGAGGTTTTCGACGCGGATACATATGCCAGGGGCCCAGGCTCTACTGTCACGAAAGTGATTGACGGAAGTCTTTACGGACAGCGTCTGACAGGAATTGCTGGAGTGGCAAATACGGGTTCGGATCGAAACTGGACGGGCCATCATTTTCTGCAGGCCAATTGGTACGCGTTTGGCCGGCTGGCCTGGAATCCTGATCTTGGCTCGCGACAGATCGCCGAGGAATGGATCAGCATGACGTTCACCCATGAACCGAAACTGAAAAGTATGATTGCTCGGGTTATGTTGGAATCACACGAGGCTCTGGTTGACTACATGACCCCGCTCGGCCTGCACCACATCATGTGGGGCGGACATCACTATGGACCTGCTCCTTGGTGGGATACCTTCGATCGGGACGACTGGAACCCTGTGTACTACCACCGTGCCGACCAGCGCGGGGTCGGATTCGATCGCACGTCAACGGGAAGTAATACGGTGAGCCAATACCATGGCCCAGTTCGCGCTCGTTTCCAAAATCCGGCCACTTGTCCTGAAAAGTTTTTGCTTTGGTTTCACCACCTGCCGTGGGACCATCGAATGAAATCGGGCAGAGTATTGTGGGATGAATTGGCCCTGCGTTATCAGCGCGGGGTGGACTGGGCTCGTTCGACGCGCAAAGAATGGGAAACTTTGGCCGGCACGATAGATCCGGAACGTCATCGCGAGGTCGCCAAGAAACTCGCAATTCAGGAACGCGATGCAATCTGGTGGCGCGACGCCTGCTTACTCTATTTCCAAACCTTTTCAAAGCGTCCCCTGCCGGCAGGCGTCTCGAAGCCGAGTAACACGCTGGAGGAATACAAGGCGAAGAGTCTTTCATGGTGAGGAGGAGATCATTTTCCATTTGTAATTTGACATTTATCATTGGTCATTTCGTGGCTCTCATTCGTGTTACTTCGTGGATCGCTTTTGGTTCAGGGGCGAAGAACGATCCACGAAATCACACGAATGGATACCAACGGAATGCTGTCCAATGTCCAATGAAAAATGTCAAATGAGAAATGGAAAATCGATTGCCCTTACACTTGAGTTTACCCAAACAATGAAGATTACCGATATCAGAGCAACCACCGTCACCGTCCCTCTGGAGGCGCCGCTAAGACATGCAAACGGCTGTCACTGGGGGCGCTTCGTACGCACCGTCGTGGAGGTGGAGACTGACGAGGGACTGATCGGGCTCGGCGAAATGGGCGGAGGTGGTGAGTCGGCGGAAGCTGGATTCCGCGCGCTTAAGACATATCTGGTGGGCCATGATCCCACCCGGCTCGAAGAATTACGTTTTCTTATTGCCAACCCGACAGCTTCGCTTTACAACAACCGGACACAAATGCTCGCCGCGATCGAGTTCGCCTGTCTCGACATCCTCGGTCAGAAGTGGAACGTGTCCGTCTCTGAGATCTTAGGCGGTCGCCTGCGGGACCGGGTCCCGTTTGCGTCATATCTTTTTTTTCGCTATCCACATCCCAGTAGCGGTGCCGGTGAAGTCAGATTGGCTGAACAACTAATCGCGCACGCGCACGAACTGAAACAACTTTATGGCTTCACTTCTCACAAGTTGAAAGGCGGAGTTTTTCCGCCGGAATACGAGCTTTCCTGTTACCGAGCGCTGGCAGCGGCACTGGATGGTGATCGCTTTCGTTTCGACCCTAATGGCGCCTGGTCAACTGAGACGGCGATCTGGTTTGGCCGGCAGATCGAGGATCTTCGCAACGACTATTTGGAAGACCCGGTATTTGGGTTAGCGGGAATGCGTCGCGTGCGCGAGAAAGTGCGAATACCACTGGCAACAAACACGGTCGTCGTCAACTTCGAACAACTCGCGGCCAATGTGCTGGACACCGCTGTGGACGTGATTCTGCTCGACACAACTTTTTGGGGCGGTATCAGACCATGTGTCAAGGCGGCCGGCGTCTGCGAGACATTCCAGCTTGGGGTAGCCGTGCACTCATCCGGAGAACTCGGCATCCAGCTGGCCACGATGCTTCATTTGGGCGCCGTTATACCGAACCTGTCGTTTACCGCAGACGCACACTATCATCAGCTAACTGATGACATCATCGAGGGTGGTAAGTTGAAGTACGAGGGAGGCTCGATTGCAGTGCCGACCGGGCCGGGGCTCGGCGTGAAGCTTAATAGAGACAAGTTAGCCGAATATGCAGAGTTGTATCAGCAGCTGGGATCGTACCCGTATGATCAGGATCCGCTGAGGCCCGGATGGACCCCGATCATTCCAAATGATCGCTGGGCCGATCCTAACGACGCCAGGCGACCCACAAATATTCGCCTTTGAACGTCATGAAGGAAGGTTGGAACAATGATAAGCCTGATCGAAAACCTGTCAGCGCGAGACGTCCTCTTAACTGATAGCGCAGACCTAAGGCGAGAGGTTGAACTGGCTGTCCACACCCCGGTAATTGACGTGCATACACACATCTTTCCTCCGGAGTTTGACGGGTTGTTTGTCTATGGTATTGATGATCTGCTGACCTATCACTATCTCGTCGCCGAGGCTTTTCGTTCGACCACTATCTCGCACGCCCGTTTCTGGGAGATGACTAAGGAAGATCGGGCCGATCTTGTGTGGCAGAAACTCTTCGTCGAGAACACTCCTCTATCGGAAGCGGCGCGCGGTATCGTTTCCATCCTTGACGCATTCGGTCTCGATCCGAGGTCGCCTGATCTCGAAGAAGCGCGCGTTTTTTTCCGCGCGCAGGATCCGGCGAAGCACATCGATCGGGTTTTGGAAATGGCCGGCGTGAGCGATCTAGTGATGACCAACGACCCGTTCAACGCTCGGGAGACGCTTTGTTGGACCAACGTGACGAAATCTGAGCATCGTTTCCATGCCTCCCTGCGCCTCGACGGACTGCTGAATGACTGGCCCGGAGCGATTCCCGCGCTTATTCGGCAGGGTGTGTCCGTTGACGCTGACCTAAACGGCTCAACCGTAGCGGAGCTGCGTCGCTTTTTGGATGAGTGGATCGCGCGCATGAATCCGCTTTACATGGCGGTGTCGCTCCCCTCCGAGTTTAAGTTTCCGGATACTGATGCCCGCGACCGTTTGCTTCGCGAAGTAGTCCTGCCGTCGGCGCGAGACCATGATCTTGCGTTTGCCCTGATGATTGGCGTTCGGCGTGGGGTAAATCCAGCGCTGAGAGCAGCTGGTGACGGTGTCGGTCGTGCGGACCTGACTGCCCTGGAGCGCATTTGCCTCGAGTACCCTGACGTGCGTTTCCTCACCACTGTTTTGTCACGAGAAAACCAACATGAACTTTGTGTGTCGGCGCGGAAGTTTAATAACCTGATGCCATTTGGCTGTTGGTGGTTTCTCAACAACCCGTCGATCGTTTCTGAGATTACCCGCGAACGGCTGGAACTTCTGGGCACCAGTTTTATCCCGCAACATTCCGATGCGAATGTACTTGAACAGTTGATCTACAAGTGGCGGCATTCCCGCGCTGTCCTGGCTGCATCGCTGTATGAGATGTATGAGAGACTGCTACAAAGTGGCCGGGCCGTTACCAGGCAGGAAATCGAGCGCGATGTAAACCGAATGTTCGCCGGAAACTTCCGTGGGTGGGTCGGCCTGTAGCACCGTTCTCAGACCGGGCCGTAAATACACTTCAGAGTCTCTTGCAAAACTCGTCGTTGAAGGGAGTTTGAAAAACAGATCACCGAAGACAGGAAGAGTTTTGATATCTGCCTCTTCTATTGCCCCGAGATTCCGAGTTTTGCAGAGGCTCTTTATATGTCGAGAGTCGCGCCAAGAAGGACGCCATTGTGGGTCGAAGCATACAGAACCGGAAGCGGTAGCGACCGGGTAGTTGCTGCGACATGCGCGCCTTTAATGCACCAGACCCGGTCGCTACCGCTTCCGGTTCTGTATTCGTCTAGTCGGCGCTGACTTTAACCACAGCGATCGGCCGGCGATTCCGAATTTGCAAGTGGCTCTTCAGAGTTAGCTAACTTCCTAATCAAGAATTCCGTTGGTAAGAAAACTTCCGGGAGGAAAAACCATTGGTTAAGATTGGCTCAATACTTCTTCGTCTGCATCGACCCAGCCGTTTCATCGCCGCGTTTTGGGCGGCGATATCAATGATACTCATCATTGTCCCCGCGGCGGACCTTCGGTCGCAGACCGCCGTTCCCGACTATAAGAACCCGCGCTTGCCGGTTGAGCAACGCGTGGACGATCTGCTCAGCAGGATGACGCTTGAAGAAAAAGTGGCGCAACTAACCGCACTTTGGCAGCAGCGCCCGCAAGCCAAACCGCAACCAGACTTCGTCAACGGCCGCGGAGAGTTTTCGCCCGAACGGGCACGCCTGGTTCTGGCAAACGGGATCGGGCAAATCGCGAGACAACGAGAGCGAATGGGACCTCGCGAGGGAGCGATCTTTGCTAATGCGGTTCAAAAATGGTTGATTGAAAATACCCGGCTGGGAATACCTGCGATTCTTCATGACGAGATATTGCATGGCCACATGGCCCAGGGGAGCACCAGCTTTCCGCAGCCTATTGCACTGGCCAGCAGTTGGGACCTGGACTTCATCTCGCGGGTCTTTACTGCGGCTGCCCTCGAAACCAGAGCCCGGGGCAGCCATCAGGTGCTTGGTCCAAATCTTGACGTGGCGCGGGAGCCGCGCTGGGGCAGGACCGAAGAAACTTATGGCGAGGATCCTTACCTTGTCTCACGCATGGCGGTCGCAATTACGAAGGCCCTGCAAGGCCCGGGACCAGGTGTGGACGCCGACCATATCATAGCCACGGCCAAGCACTTTGCCGCGCACGGTCAGCCGGAAGGCGGCACCAATATAGCCCCGGCAAATTATTCGGAACGCATATTACGTGAGGTCTTCCTACCAAGCTTTCACGCGGCCGTGACCGAGGGCCACATCATGAGCGTCATGGCCTCTTACAACGAGATCGATGGCGTTCCTTCACACGCTAACAAGTGGCTGCTCGAGAAAGTGCTGCGCCAGGAATGGGGCTTCAAGGGAACTGTCGTTTCCGACTATTACGCCATCCCTCAACTGCAGGATCTCCATCATGTCGCCGGCGACAAACCTACGGCAGCAAAGCTGTCCATCGAAGCAGGAGTGGATATCGAATTACCGGATCCTGATTGTTATCCCACGCTGATCCAGCTGGTCAGGGATGGCAAGATTTCGCAAGCCACTATCGACACCGCCGTGGCACGAAATCTCAGGAGTAAGTTCCTCCTCGGTCTTTTCGAAAATCCCTTCGTTGATCCCGATCGCACAGTCAGACTCACGAACTCGCCGGCCCATCGTGAGCTGGCCGCTGAGGCTGCCCGGCGGTCCATCGTGTTATTGAAAAATGAGAAGAACCTATTGCCGCTCGATCGCAATGCGATTAAGTCAATTGCCGTAATCGGACCAAACGCCAATCGCGCACACCTGGGTGGCTACAGCGATAATCCCGGACGCGGCCTCAGCGTGCTCCAGGGGATTACCGATAAACTCAGCGGTAAAGTGAAGGTGGCTTATGCCGAAGGCTGCAAAATCACCAAAGAAGGCGGAGATTGGTGGGCCGATACTTCACATCTGAGCGACCCCGCGGACGACAGCAAACTGATCGCTCAGGCGGTTGAGGTGGCGAAGGCTGCGGACGTTTCCATCCTGGTATTAGGTGGAAACGAAGACACCAACAAAGAAGGCTGGGCTGACAATCACCTTGGTGACCGCGACAGTATCGACCTGGTCGGCCGGCAAAATGATCTGGTCAGGGCGGTGTTGGAAACCGGCAAGCCGACCATCGTGCTGCTTATTAACAGCGGTCCTCTTGCCATCAATTACATCGCCGAAAAAGTGCCGGCAATTCTCGAGGGCTTCTATCTTGGTCAGGAAACGGGCGTTGGTGTCGCGGATGTTTTGTTCGGTGATTACAACCCGGCAGGAAAGCTGCCGGTAACCTTCCCGCGTTCTGTAGGACAATTGCCCTCTTACTACAATCGAAAACCGACTGCCAGGCGCGGGTATCTGTTCACCAGCAAGGAACCGCTGTTTCCGTTCGGCTATGGCCTTAGTTATACAACCTTCGACTATTCGAATCTGAAGGTCAGCCAGGGAAGAATTGGGCCAGCGGGGCAGGCAACAGTAAGCGTGACGGTCACGAACACCGGCAAACGGGCGGGTGATGAAGTTGTCCAGCTCTACATTCACGATCTGGTCAGCTCTGTCACTCGGCCCGTCATGGAGCTGAAAGATTTCAAGCGCATCTCACTAGCTCCGGGCGAGAGTAAGACAGTCGCGTTTGTGATCACCCCTGACAAACTTTCGTTCCTGGACCTGAACATGAATCGCATCGTCGAACCCGGCTGGTTCGATATCATGGTGGGAACAAGCTCAGTTAAGTATCAGACGGCAAAGCTCGAGGTGGTTGCGAATTGAGCACGGTCCAGAATTTCATGGATTTGACTGGTCGCGTGGCGGTCGTGGTGGGAGGTACGTCCGGTCTTGGCCGTACGATTGCGCTGGGGCTTGCGCGAGCGGGCGCTGACGTCGTTCCTTCTGGCCGCCGTAGCCGGCTGGTGGAAGAAGTCTGTGCGGAGATCGAGACGCTCGGCCGTAAAACATTACGTCACACGGTCGATGTCGGGAATCGAAAATCAATTGATGCATGGCGTGATCTGGTGCGACAGCACCTGGGGCACGTCGACATCCTGGTGAATGCCGCCGGCCGTACGGCTCGCCGGCCGACGGTGGACGCACCTGAAAAAGAATGGAATGCGATTCTGGATACGAATCTGACAGGTATGCTGCGCGCTTGTCAGTCGTTCTATGGTCTACTCCATGAAAGCGGGAGGGGGCGCATCATTAACATCGCCTCACTGGCTTCATTTGTGGCTTTCCATGAAGTAGCTGCTTACGGCGTTTCCAAGGCGGGAGTGATGGCGCTGACACGCAACCTCGGTTGTGAGTGGGCCCTCTCCTCGATCAACGTCAATGCCATCGCGCCGGGGGTGTTTCGCACGTCGCTCAATCAATCATTGCTCGACGACACCGAACGTGGGCGTGAGTTGCTCATGCGTACTCCGATGCGGCGCTTCGGTTTCCCTGATGAACTCATCGGTGCGACCGTGTTTCTCGCGTCGGATGCGGCTTCCTTTATAACCGGACAAACAGTGGTGATTGACGGTGGGTTTCTGACGTCTGGCGTGAACTCTTAGGCACGAAGTTAGAACGTCGGACGGTTTGCGACGCTTGGGTCTCCGGTGGCTGGCGGCGC
>Ga0190274_10002786_pt1 | contig 10362 bp, 7 predicted proteins | sample Popmic531T_FD_133002 | JGI IMG/M metagenome (GOLD analysis project Ga0190274, IMG submission 133002) | Populus adjacent soil microbial communities from riparian zone of Yellowstone River, Montana, USA - 531 T | ecosystem: Environmental > Terrestrial > Soil > Riparian zone | place: USA: Montana...
CGACCGTTTCGGTCCGGCGTGTTGACCGCCCGCCGCACGCGGTCCTCATAGGTCCGCATGTAGCCGTAGGTCATGCCGATGGCGTCGATGTTCGGGTTCACGAAGCGCGGGCTCCAGGCCATCGCGTCCGCCACGCTGTGGATGTAGTCCCAGCGGCCCGTGTTGAAGCCGACGAAGTGCAGGCCCAGCGCGGCGCGGATCTCCATGAGCTGGAAGGCCGCCTCGAGCTGCTCGATCAGCACGTACGCCTTGATCGTGCCAACGGCGAGCCCGAGCTGCGTCTCGAGCGACGTCAGCAGCGTGTTCCAGAACGCAGCCTCCTCGGCCGTCTGGATCTTCGGCAGGTACAGCACGACCGACGAGCCCGCCGCCGCGAGCGCGCGCGCGTTGTGCGCGACGTACGCGGAGACGTCCACCAGCGAGGCCGAGAAGCCGCGCCCGTCCGCCCAGCGCACGTGCCGGTCGTCGAGGTGCAGGCCGCGCGGCCGGAAGATCTTGGTCGTGACGCCGAGCTGTGCGCGCCAGTCGTCGATGATCGGGCGGCCGAAGAACGACTGGCCCCACGGGTTCATCTCGCGCGAGACGCCCTCGGCCACCTGCAGGAACAGCGGGTCGCCGGCGATGGCGAGCCGCAGGTTGCGCTGGTTCGCGAGCGAGAGCAGACCCACCTGACCGAGCGCGTCCTCGCCGTCGAACATCCAGCCGTCGGCGCCCGAGAGCAGCGCGTAGGCGATGTTGCGCAGACTCTGGGCCAGGGGTGCGTTGACCCGCGCTGCCGGACCCGTGCCCTGCACCCACTGGCGCTGCAGGTCGCGCGGGATCGGCGAGCCCGCGAAGCGGCCCGCGCGCGCGTCCGCGACCCGGATGTCGGTGCCCGGGATGGTCGCGTCCGCGTCGAGGAACGCAGGCGGGCGGCCCGCGCTGGCCCGCTGCCGGCGCCGCTCGCCGCGCGCGCGCATCAGCTCGTGGCGGCGCAGATCGAGGGGAGCGAGCGCCTCCAGAACCGCGAGCACCTCGGGGGTCAGGACATCGCCGAAATCAGAGAGCGCGCCGGCGCGAGTCTCGAGCTGCATGGGCATCCTCCGTCCGTGACAGCCGCTGCAGCGCAAGCATCCCCGCTGCCGCGCGGGACGACAAGTCACGAAACGGCGACGGGACGCCTAGCCCGCGTCCGGTGGCTCGGGCTTCCCGGTCACCGCCCACGTGAGCTTGGGCCGGCGAGGCCGGGGGTTTGCCGCGGCTGCGGCGAGCGGGGGCGGATCGTCGCCGCGCCACTGCCGGTGGTGCCACTCCGCACGGGCGTGCGCGCGCGCCGCGCGCTCGAGGTCGCCGCGCCTCCGGTACGCCTCGGACAGCGGGTACCAGCGGTCGAACAGGAACTCGTGGAGCTCGGGGCGCGCGGTCGTCACGCCGCGCACCGTCACGAGCCGGAGCAGCAGACGCGCCCAGCCGATCTCGGCGCGCAGCCGCCACACTCCGAGCTGCGGACGCCCGCTCATCTCCGCCTCGTCAGGGCATCTGCTCGTAGCCGTAGGGCGACCACAGCTCCGGGCAGCTGTCGCCGCGGCGGATCTGCTGCACGATCGTGACGGGCAGGAAGAACGTGTCGAGCACGAGGCTGTGCGGCAGGTCCACGACCAGGAGCGCGCCGACGCCGACCTTGCCCGCGACCGACAGGTGGACGATCCCGGGGTCGTCCTTCGGCGCCTTGGTGGGCTCCGACGTCAGGAAGCCGAGCGCGCAGACGTCGAACGCCGCACCGCCGTAGACCGAGCGGATGCGCTCGCACGGGCTGAGGCGCACGATGTTGCACGCATTCACGAGCGGGCTCACGCCGATCGTCTGCGTGCTGCTCAACACGTGAAACGTGCCGCACCCCGCCAGCGGGAGCATCAGACCGAGCAGCCAGGCCCTCGCCCGCTCCTGCACTGCCGTCGCCTTCATCACTCTCCCACGCGGTGAGAATCCGTCCCGCCGAGCCATGCCATGCAGACGATGTTCTCGGACCGGTCGTCGAGGCGCCGTGCATCGACCTTGACGCCCTCGTGTCGGAAGCCGAGGGACTCGTAGAGCGCGAGCGCAGCGGTGTTGCCCGCGAACACCTCCAGCTCCACGCGCAGGACCCCGCGTGCCACCGCGCAGTCGAGCGCCTCGCGGAGCAGCCGCCGGCCGAGCCCGCGGCGCCGGTAGAGACGCAGCACCCCCATGCCCAGCACCCCCGAATGCCGGAATCCCTCCCGCGGGTTGACCTGGATGTCGCACCAGCCGACGACGGCGCGGCCGTCGAGCGCCACGACCTGCACGCCCGTGCGGCTGAGCTGCTCCAGGAAGGCGCGCACCGCGTCGAGCGGCGGCCCCTCGAGCGTCGCGAGGTACCTGCGCTCGCGGGCAACCGAGTCGATGGCCAGCTGGAGACCCGCAGCATCCCCGAGCTGAACGGGTCGGATCTCCAGCGCGCTCCCTGTCTCTATCGCTCGACCCATACACTCGATCCGGACTCACCGAGACTCGCAGGTGGTCGCCCGTGAAGCTACCGAATCACTCGCGATCGGCGAGGCGCAGCTCGAGGCGGCGGTTCGGGCGGCGGGCGGCGTAGGTGCCGTCGCCGGGGACCAGAGGCTGCCGATCGCCCATCAGCTCGAAGCGGAGCTGATCGCCGGAGAGGTGGCCGCGGTGGACGAGCCAGGCCTGCACGGCGTCGGCACGGCGCTGGCTGAGCCAACGCTGTGTCTCGCCGGCGGCGGCGTCGTTGTGGATCTCGATCACGACGGGGCGCTCGGGGTGCAGCTTGAGCAGGTTGGCCAGCCGCGCGAGCTGCAGATCGCCGTCGCGGACGAGGTCGGCACTGCCCGTCTCGAAGATGTCGTCGGTCGGAACGTAGACGCGGCGCGGCTCGGTCGCGGCGAAGAAGGCGTCCGGATCGCGGTTGGCCTGCTCGAGCGACATGCGCAGGGAGCCGGGCGCGGGCGAGAGGTCGCCGGGTGCGATCCAGCCGCCGGGTCCCTCCAGCGCGCCCGCGGGGCCCCTGGGCCGCGCGGCGGATCCCTCGGGCTCGGTGTCGATATCGGTGTCGGGAGCTCGCTCGGCGGTTGGCGCAGGCTTCTGCGCTCGCGACGGCGCGCCCGGGGTCTGGCGCAGTGCGCGCGCGTCCGCCTGCTCGGGGCGGACCGCAGGCTGCGACCCGAGCTCCGGCGCGACGGCCGCTCCGGGCTCGCGCGGCAGTCCCTGCGCCGGCGCATCCGCGCCAGGCGCTGCTCCGGCCAGCGCGGACCCGCCGATCTGCGCGGACCGCTCGTCGGGCAGGAATGCGGACGGTGCGCTGCGCGCGCAGGTTCCGTCGAGCTGCGAGCACCAGCCGATCAGGATGGCGCTCCAGATCGCGGCCGCGCCCCAGCCGAACAGGCGCTTGCGCACCAGCGCGGCCACCAGCACCGGCGCACCGAGCAGCAGCAGATCGCCGCGGATCGGCACGCGACAGCCGGCGTGCCAGGCGGTCTCGAGCGGACCCACGATGACGTAGACCTGTGTTGCCCAGCACAGCCCGCCGAGCAGCCAGCCCGTGAGCGGCGAGTCGACCAGCGCGCGGGCGAGCAGGTAGCGCAGCGCGATCGCGGCACAGACGGGCGAGAGCCACAGCACCGCCGACGCCGGGCCGCAGACGAACGCGAGCGACAGCCCCACGGCGAGCAGGAGCACGCCGACGACGAGGCCCAGCAGGCGCGCGAGATCCTGATCGGGCGTGGTCACGTCGCGCTTGTCGACGCCGAGCTCCGGAACCTCGAGCCGAGGCTTCTGCGCGGCGGGCTCCTCCGCGTCCTGCGCCTCGGCGACACTCGCTGCCGCCGGCTCCGGCGCCTGCGCCGCGGGCGACGGGCGGGTCGGGAGTGTCGGCAGCGGCACGGCTTCCACGGGCGCCGGCGCCAGGCGCGCCGCGAGCGTTCCCACCAGCGTGCCGTACACGCGCTTGTTCGACTCGGCCGGATACAGGAGCTGCCAGTCGCGGATCCGCACGTCGAACAGCGTGCGCTCGCCGTGCGGCAGCCCTTCGCGCCCGGGCGCCAGCTTCACACTGCGCAGGCGGCTGAAGCGCAGCTCGTCGGGAGCGCCGGTCTCGGGCGGCGGCTCGATGCCCTGCACGTCGTCGAGCTCGCCGGACTCGAGCTCGACTGGCAGGCGCCGCACCTCCGCGGCGTCAGGGGCGCGGTCGCCGGAATACACTCCCCTGAAGCGCCCCGAGATCCAGGGCTGGCTCACGTCCGCTCGCCGACCCGCCGCGGGCCCAGCGTGGTCGTCGGCTGCGGACGCGCGGGGCCCTGCTCGGCGACCCGGCGGCGCAGCTCCGCCATCTCGGTCTCCGCGTGATGGTAGACGTCGACGCGGATCTCCTCCTTCGTGCCCGCGGCGTAGATCTGGGCGTCGCGCTCGATGCCGGCGCGCGCGGTCGCGATGCGCGTCTGGTTCTCCGACAGGTAGTCGTACGCGCCGCTGCGCAGCATCATCTTGAAGAAGATCGGACCGGTCTCGATCGCGAGCAGCAGCATCAGGATGAACAGCGGGACCGGGCCCCCGATCTCGTGCGAGATCTCGATGCGCTTCATCAGGCCGTCCAGGTGGCGCGCCTGCTTGAGATTGCTGTCGCGCGCGCTGGACATGCGCTCGTTGATCGAGGCCAGCTCGGCCTTCCAGCGGTCGATCTCCTGCTCGACCGACCCGGCCTTGCTCATCTCGCGCGCGCGGTCGCGCTCGACCTCGGTCATCATCTGGTCCAGCGTGTCGCGCTTGTCGCGCCACGCCGGTCCGCGCCCCGCCACGCCGCTCTTGGTCCTGCCCTCGGCCTCGAGCTCGAGGCTCCGGCGCTGCTCATTGATCTCGAGCCGGCGCTTCTCGAAGTAGCTCTCGCGCTCGTCGAGGCGGGTGGTCGCGGCGTCGATGCGCCGGCGCAGCTCCGCGCTCTCGCCCAGGAAGAGCTGATCCGTCGCCGTGTTGAGCTCCGTCAGGTAGTCGTTCTGCTTGAGCTCGAGCGCCGCGTCGATCTCGGGCTTGAGGATGCGGATCTCGAGCGGAGCCGAGATGACGACGCCGAGCAGCACGGCGAGCACGATGCGCGGCATGGCGCGCCACAGCTCCTGGAGCGTGATGCGCTCCGTGCCGTCGCCCTTGCCCGTGCTCGACACGATGAAGCGGTCGAGGTTGAAGATCACGAGCCCCCACACGATGCCGGCGAGCACCGACATGACCACGGTGGGCAGGTGCATCTCGCGGCCCAGCGCGGTGCCGGTCTTGGGCTCGAACACCGTGTAGAACGCGTACGAGCCCGACGCGAACGCCAGCACCGCAGTGGCCAGCACCACACCGCCCAGGCCCTGGAACTTGACGGAGTCACTCTGTGGGCAGCGCTCCAGGATCCAGGCGTCGGCGCCCGCACACGACCAGAGCATGCGAGTCACGAGCCCCGCCGGGCGTCGGACCGGGGAGATCTCCTCTGCCGGCCGCCCCGCCCCCTCCGGCTGCGTCCCCGAGACCTCGAGCGTTCGCTCCGCCACCCCTCACCTCCTCCGTCGGTCGTAGGTGCGCTCGGCCCCGCATCGGCCGGCAACCAGCGTGTCTGAACCCGGCTCCCGGGCCCGCCGCCCGGAACGAAAAAAGATTGGCGCGGAACCCCGCGACCGTCCATGCCCAATCAGGACGTCGCGCAGACGCTCGACCCCTCAAGCGCGAAGCTCCGCGGCGTCGCCAGGGGCGCCAGGCGCGTCGGGAGCCACACACCCGTGCGTGCCGGCGGAGCTAGCCGCGCGTCTGGGCGACGAGCTGCAGCACTGCGTCGTGCAGCAGGCCGTTCGAGTAGACCGCGTTGCCCGAGGTCATGTCGCGCCGCCCGGCGAGGTCCGTGAAGCGGCCGCCCGCCTCCTCGACGACCAGCGCGGGCGCAGCGATGTCCCAGATACTGCAGCTCAGGAACACGGCGACCTCGTAGCCGCCCGCTGCGACCTGCAGCGCCGGGTGCGCCAGCGGCGGCTCCGGCGCGGTCGCACCGGCCAGCTGCTCTGCGATCGCGTGCGCGCGCGCGTTCGGTCGCCAGCGCGGGGGCGGCAGGAAGCTGCGCGCCTTCGCGAGCTCGCGCGCACTGCTCACGCGCAGCGGACGCCCCGCCGGTGTCGAGGCATCGGCAAGGAACGCCCCGCCTCCGCGCACGGCCCAGTAGCGGCGCTGGTGCGCAGGCTGGTCGCAGACGCCGACGACCACGCGGCCGTCGACCTCGAGCGCGATCAGCGTGCTCCAGTCCGGCGTGCCCGCCGCGAACTCCACGGTGCCGTCGATGGCGTCGACGATCCAGCGCCGCGCGCCCTCGCCGCTGTGTCCGCGCTCCTCGCCGAGCATGGCGTCGGCCGGCCGCTCGGCGAGCAGGCGCGCGCGCAGCTCGTCCTCCACCGCCAGGTCGACCTCGGTGGCGAGGCTGCCATCCGCCTTGGACCAGCTCTGGAGCTCACCGCGGAAGCGCGCGAGCGAGAGCACCGCCGCTGCATCGGCCAGGCGCTGGGCCAGCGCCAGATCGGACTCGTGCTTGCTCATGACCCGGAACCGTAGCGACTCAGGCGCGCTCGAGCCGCTCCGGCAGCGCGTCCAGCAGCGCGACGAGCGCGCGGTAGTCCACCGGCTTGACCAGGTGATCGTCGAAGCCGGCCTGCTCCGACCTGTGGCGGTCCTCCACCTGTCCCCAGCCGGTGAGCGCGATCAGCACCATCGCGCGACCCCAGTGCTGCTGGCGGATCTGCTGGCACACCTCGTAGCCGTTCACGAGCGGCAGGCCGATGTCGAGCAGCACGATCTCGGGGCGCTGCTTCGCCGCGGCATCGAGCGCCTGCCGCCCGTCGTGCGCGGTGTACGTCTCGTGGCCGGCGAGCTCGAGCAGCATGGCGAGCGAGTCCGCCGCGTCGACGTTGTCGTCGACGACCAGGATGCGGCGCTTGCGCGACGGCTCGGTCTGCGCGGCGCGCTCGATCGGCGCGGGGTCGCTGGCCGTGCGCGCCACGGGCAGGCGCACGACGAACTCGCTGCCGCGACCGATGCCGGCACTCCGGGCCTCGACGGATCCGCCGTGCATCTCCACCAACCGCTTCACCAGCGTCAGGCCGATGCCGAGGCCTCCCTGCGAGCGCTCCAGCGAGCGGTCGACCTGCGTGAACATGTCGAAGATCCGGTCGAGCTGCTCGGGTGGAATGCCCGTGCCGGTGTCCGCGACCGTCACGACGGCCTCGCTCCCCTGCCGCCGTGTCGTCAGCGTGATCGCTCCGCCCGGCGGCGTGTAGCGACAGCTGTTGTTCAGCAGGTTGCCGAACACCTGCGTGAGTCGCACCGGATCGGCATCCAGGTAGATCGGCTCCTGCGGTGCGTTCACGTGCAGCTCGTGGTGGACGGCCTCGGCCAGGGGCCGTGCGGTCGCGACCGCCTGCTCGATCAGCGTGGAGAGCTCGACCCGGTCCCGGCGCAGCTCGAGCCGGTTGTGGGTGATGCGGTTGATGTCGAGCAGATCGTCCACCAGGCGCACCATCTGCCCGAGCTGTCGCTCCATCGTGTCGAGCGTCGGCGCGAGCGCCTCGCCCCGTGCGCCCGCATGCTTCAGCAGCTCGAGCAGGTTGGACAGCGGAGCCAGCGGATTCCGCAGCTCGTGGGCGAGCGTGGCCAGGAACTCGTCCTTGCGCCGGTCCGCCTCGGAGAGATCCGCCGCGAGCTTGCGCAGGTCGTCGGCCAGGCGACGCCGCTCGCTGACGTCCTGGCTCACGGTCGCGAACGCCACGGCCCTGCCCGCCTCATCGGTGAGCGGCAGCACCTTGTACGCCATCCAGCGCGTCTGCGCGCTGCGGAAGTTGCGGAAGCGCACCTCGATCTCGCCGTGGCCGTTCGCGAGCACCGCGGGGAAGAACTCGTCCATGATGCGCGCCCGGTCCTCCGGCAGGAAGAACTCGCGGATGTGCGTGCGGCGCGCCTCGTCGATGCTCGCGAGCCCGACCATCGCCAGGCCCGCGGCGTTGACGTAGAACGGCCGCCCCTCCAGATCGCAGATGCCGATGAAGTCGGTGCTGCTCTCGACCAGCGTGACGAACTTCTGGCGCTCGGCCTCGGCCCGCTTGCGGTCCGTGACGTCGGCACCGGTGGGTGCCAGGAACAGGATGCGATCCTCGACGTCCTTGATCGGCAGGATCGTGAGATCGACCGTGCGCTCGCTGCCGTCGGCCACGTAGTACGGCAGCTCGCCGCGGAAGACCTCGCCTGCCGCTGCCTGGGCCGACGCCTGCCGCACGCGCTCCACCAGCTCGGCCGAGGGTGCCCACCACGGGCCCTCGCAGAACGGCTTGCCGACGGCCTGCTCGCGGGTGTATCCGCAGGCCTCCAAGGAGAGCCGGTTCGCCTCGAGCAGGCTGCCGTCCACGCTCATGATGCCGGCAAACAGCGCCCCCTGGTCGAAGAAGGCGTGGAACTTGGCCAGCGCGTCCGCGGCCTCCGCCAGCAGCCGGCGCTCGCGCTCCTCGGCGTGTCGCTGGCGCGTGACGTCGCGCACGATCTTCGACGCGCCGACGACCGTGCCGGTCTCGTCCCGCACGGGCGAGATCGTGAGCGACACCAGGATGCGCCGGCCGTCGCGCCGCAGGCGCTCGGTCTCGAAGTGGTCCACGCGCCGGCCGAGCGTCAGGCTGGCGATGATCTCGGCTTCCTCGGCGATGCGCTCGGGCGGGATGACCAGCGAGATGTGGCGGCCCACCGCCTGCTCCGCGGTGTAGCCGAACAGCCGCTCCGCCGCCTCGTTCCAGCTGCGGATCGTGCCGTCGAGCGACTTGCTGATGATGGCGTCGTCGGAGGACTCGACGATCGACGCCAGCACGCGCGACTCGAGCAGGCGGCCGGCGGACTGCCGCTCGGCGCTCCGGCGCTCCGAGACGTCGCGGAAGATCAGCACGCAGCCCGAGACGCGGCCCTGCTCGTCCCGGATCGGCGCGGCCGAGTCGTCGATCGGCCGCTCGCTGCCATCCTTGGCGATCAGCAGCGTGTGGTTCGCCAGCCCGACGACGACGCCCTCGCGCAGCGCTCGCGCGGCCGGGCTCGCGACGGTCCGGCGGTCCTGCTCGCCGATGATCTGGAACACGCGCTCGAGTGGCAGGCCGCGCGCCTCGGCCTGGCTCCAGCCCGTGAGCGACTCCGCGACTGCGTTCAGGTAGGTGACTGCGCCGTCGGTGTCGGTGGTGATGACCGCGTCGCCGATGCTGCCGAGCGTGACGCGCAGCAGCTCGCCCCGCTCGCTGGCGCGCCGCTGTGCGCTGCGCAGAGCCTCGCGGAAGCCGATGATCAGGGCACAGGTGAAGCTGTAGGCGGCCAGCCCGACCAGCAGCTCGAGTCGGTGAAGGCCGAGCTCGCCCCGGGGCGCGATGAACAGGTAGTCGCAAGCCAGGTAGCCCAGAACGGCGACGGCGATCGCCGGGCGCCAGCCGCCGAGCCAGACCCCGCCCGCGACGGCTCCGAACAGCGTGACGAGCGGCAGGCCGTCGCCCATCAGCGGATCGAGCAGCCAGCGCAGCAGCACGGCCGCGGCGAGCGCGAGCGCCGCCACGGCCCAGGCGGCAGCCGGGCTTCGCATACCTTCTCCTCGCTCCTCGCGCGCCTGCACCCTGGCGCCCGCAACGGCAACGGACCAGGCCCCAGACCCGGGCCGCACCGCGAAGAGGCATCCTAACAGACCTGTCGCGCGACTCCCGCGCCGAGGTGCCTAGGCCCGCTCGAGCAGCAGGCTCTGCAGGCCGTGCCCGAGCCGGCCCTGCTCGTCGTAGAGCGTGCACTCGGCGAGCCCGATGCCCTCGCTCTCGAGCCAGGTCTGGGCGTCCACGCACACCCAGGCGCCCCGCGGCAGGCGCTGCAGGTGGAGCGTGAGATCCGGATTGATGAAGCGCCACTCGCCGAACGGCAGCGCGCCACTGATCCCGTTGGCGAAGTCCGCCGCCACGGCGACACGCTGAAGTGGCGTCGGCTCGTCGCCGTCGAGCACCGGCACGCGCAGCCGGATCCAGTCCGTGCAGGGCCCGGGCTGCGCCCAGCTGCCGCGCACGATGCGGTGCTCGACGCCATGGCTGTGGAACGCCACGGCGCCGCCGCTCCAGTCCGGTGTCGCCGACGCCGACGCCTGCGCGGTGTCGGGGCCCGGCGGAGCGACCGAACGGCTCCCGGCGTGCTGCTCGGGGAGCGGGACCGGCTCGCGGCGGATCGACAGCAGCGTCGCCCGCGCGAGCTCCTGGCCGGCGTGCCAGAGGCTCGACTCGACGAGCTGGACCTTGCGGCCCGGGCGCAGCACACGCGCCTCGGCGGTCAGCGGCAGCA
>Ga0190274_10002787_pt1 | contig 10359 bp, 13 predicted proteins | sample Popmic531T_FD_133002 | JGI IMG/M metagenome (GOLD analysis project Ga0190274, IMG submission 133002) | Populus adjacent soil microbial communities from riparian zone of Yellowstone River, Montana, USA - 531 T | ecosystem: Environmental > Terrestrial > Soil > Riparian zone | place: USA: Montana...
ATCCTCGTCGCCCACGACGAGCTCGATCTCCTGCCCGGCCAGGTCAAGCTCAAGCTCGGCGGCTCGCACGCCGGACACAACGGCCTGAAGGACATCCACGCCCAGCTCGGCAGCGGCGACTACTGGCGCCTGCGCATCGGCATCGGCCATCCGGGCGTCAAGGCCGAGGTCATCGACTACGTGCTGAAGAAGCCTTCGCCCGAGCATCGGGTCGAGATCGAGAAGGCGATCGAGCAGTCGCTCTCCGGCCTCGATCTGCTGCTCGACGGCGACATGGAGCGAGCGACGATGAAGATCAACGCGCGGCCGCCGCGGCCCAAGCCCGAGAAGCCGAAGAAGCCTGACGAGGCCGTCGCCGACGGCGCCGACCGGACGGCCGACACGACCAAGATCGACACGCCGTGAGCCGCTGGCCAGCCATCGTCGTCGTCGCGAGTCAGGCGGGGAAGCGCGGCGCGACGCCGCACCGGCCGGCTTAGGTTCGGACCGCGGCCTCGGCCTGCAGCCGCCGATACTTGGCCCAGAGCGTCTCGTTGGACTCGACGTTCGCGGCATCGACGGGGATGCACGACACCGGGCAGACCTGAACGCACTGCGGCTCGTCGAAGTGACCGACGCACTCGGTGCACTTGCGCGGGTCGATGACGTAGATCATCACGCCCATCGAGATCGCCGCGTTCGGGCACTCGGGCTCGCAGACATCGCAGTTGATGCACTCGTCGGTGATGATCAGTGCCATGACATCGATCGTATGGCCGGCCGGACGCCGGGCCATCCCAAGCCAGACCGCGCCCCCTCGGGGGCCAACGAACCAAGCAAGCGTGGCGGCATCATTTTTTATGCTTCCGACCTTTTGACCCGCTCATGGAGTCGTTCGAGCACCAAGGGTGACACGAACTTGGAAACATCACCGGAAAGGCTGGCAATCTCGCGAACGAAGGTGCCGGAGACGAACTGGTACTGGTCGCTCGGCGTCAGAAACACGGTCTCGACGTCGGGCATCAGCTGGCGGTTCATGCCGGCCATCTGGAACTCGTATTCGAAGTCGCTGACCGCGCGCAGGCCGCGGACGACGACCTTGCCGCCCTGCTCGACCACGAAATCGCGCAGCAGGCCGCGAAAAGCCATCACCTCGACGTTCGGATACTTCGCCGAGAGCTCCCGGGCGATCTCGAGCCGCTCGGCGATCGAGAACATGGTGCGCTTGTGGTGCCCCGCCGCGACGGCGACGAGCAGCCGCTCGAACAGCCGGCTGGCGCGGCGCATCAGGTCCTCGTGGCCGAGCGTCATCGGATCGAAGGTGCCGGGATACACGGCGGTCAGTCGGGTCACTGAAGTCACATCGTCCTCCCGTTGGGTGTCCGGCCGCCCGGTGTCGCGCGCAGTGTAAGCCGCGATCCGGGCGCTCCGCGGGCGTCGCCAGCGCAGCCGCCATGCGACCCTGCCGCTCGCGCTGGTGCCGCCGAGGCTCGCCTACCGAGCCTCGTCGGCACGGCGCCAGAGCGCGAAATGAACGGCACCGGCCCGCGCCGAGCGGAACGGCACCAGCCCCGACCCTGCGCCGACCGTTTCGGCCAGCGGCGTCGCCGCCTCGACGTAGACGAACCCGCCGGGAGCGACGATCCGCGCGGCGCCCAGCAACGCCGGCTCGAGCAGGAGCGAGTCGAACGGCGGGTCGAGGAAGACCAGATCGAAGCCGCGCTCCGGCGCCCGCGCCAGCCACTGCAAGGCGTCGGCGCGCTCGACCCGGATCGCCGCCGCCTGCAGGCGCTCCCGGGTCGCGACCAGGCTGGCGACCAGCGCCGGGTCGCGTTCGAGCAGCACCACCTCGGCGGCACCGCGCGACGCCGCCTCGAAGCCGAGCGCGCCCGAACCGGCGAAGGCATCGACGCAGCGCCAGCCGGCGAGTGTCTGGCCGAGCCAGTTGAAGAGCGTCTCGCGGACGCGGTCCGGCGTCGGCCTCAGGCCCGGACGATCGGCGACCGGCAGCTTGGTCCGCTTCCAGCTGCCGCCGATGATGCGCACCTCGCGCGGCAGGTCCTGGGCCGAGGCGCGCGCGGGATGGCGCGAGGGCGGGGTCGGCCGGGCCTTCACGGCCGCACCGGGATGCCGTCGCGCGCCAGCAGCGCCTTGGCCTCGCGCACCGAGAACTCGCCGTAGTGGAAGATGCTCGCCGCCAGGACCGCGTCGGCCCCGCCGATGCGGATCCCTTCCGACAGATGCTCGAGCGCGCCGACGCCGCCCGAGGCGATCACCGGAACCGCGACCGCGTCGGCGACGGCGCGCGTCAGCGCCAGGTCGAAGCCGGATTTCGTGCCGTCACGGTCCATGCTGGTGAGGAGGATCTCGCCTGCGCCAAGCTCGGCCATTCGCTTCGCCCACTCGACCGCGTCGAGGCCGGTGTTCTTGCGGCCGCCGTGGCTGTACACGTCCCAGCCCGGCGTTCCTGCGGCGCGCTGCTTGGCGTCGATCGCGACGACGATGCACTGCGCGCCGTACTTCGCCGACGCCTCGGCGATGACCTCCGGCCGAGCGATCGCCGCCGAGTTGAAGCTGACCTTGTCGGCACCGGCGTTGAGGAGGCGGCGCACGTCGCCGACGCTGCGAACGCCGCCGCCCACGGTGAGCGGAATGAACACCTGCGACGCGACCGCCTCGATGATCGTCAGGATCAGGTCGCGCTCGTCGCTGGTCGCGGTGATGTCGAGGAAGGTCAGCTCGTCGGCGCCCTGCTCGTTGTAGCGTGCGGCGATCTCGACCGGATCGCCGGCGTCCCTCAGCTCGACGAAGTTGACGCCCTTGACGACACGGCCGGCGGTGACGTCGAGGCAGGGAATGATTCGCTTGGCGAGCATCGTGTTCTTGTCCCTCGTCGCGCTCGCGACGACGAGGACCGAAGTATCAGGCGTCGCCGAGCTCGTCGGCGCGTGCCTGCGCGGCGGCGAAGTCGAGCTCGCCGCTGTAGATCGCGCGACCGCAAATCACGCCCTCGATGCCGACGTCCTCGACCGCGCAGAGCTTCTCGATGTCGCCGAGCGACGACAGCCCGCCCGAGGCGATCACCGGGATCGTCAGCGCCTGCGCCAGCTTGACGGTCGCTTCGATGTTGACTCCATTGAGCATGCCGTCGCGGCCGATGTCGGTGTAGATCAGGCCGTCGACACCGTAGTCCTCGAACTTCTTCGCCAGGTCGGCGACCTCGTGCCCGGTGAGCTTGCTCCAGCCATCGGTCGCGACCTTGCCGTCCTTGGCATCGAGGCCGACGATGATGTGGCCGCCGAAGGCGCTGCAGGCGTCGCGCAGGAAGCCCGGGTTCTTGACCGCCGCGGTGCCGATGATGATGTAGCTGAGGCCGTCGTCGAGGTAGCGCTCGATCGTGTCGAGATCGCGAATGCCGCCGCCGAGCTGGACCGGGATCTCGTCGCCGACCTCGGCCAGGATCGCCTTGACCGCCGCCTCGTTGACCGGCTTGCCGGCGAATGCGCCGTTGAGATCGACCAGGTGCAGCCGTCGCGCCCCGGCGTCGACCCAGCGTCGAGCCATCGCCGCCGGGTTGTCGCTGAAGATCGTCGAATCGTTCATGTCGCCCTGCCTGAGACGAACGCAATGTCCGTCTTTCAGGTCGATCGCAGGGATCAGCAGCATGGCCGATGCAGGCAGTGGTGAACGAGACGGAAGACGAACGGGCCCGCGCCTTTCGCGGCGTCCGCATGAAGCGTCAAGGAGTCCAGTGGAGGAAGTTGCGGTACAGCGCCAAGCCGTGGGCGGCGCTCTTTTCAGGGTGGAACTGCGTCGCGAAAATGTTACCTGCCGCCAGCGCGGAGGTAAAGCGGCCGCCGTAGTCGGTTTCGCCGCTGCTGTGGCGCTCATCCGACGGACGCGCGAAAAAGCTGTGCACGAAATAGAAGTGGCTGGCATCCGGAATGCCCGCCCAAAGTGCATGCGGCCGGGCCTGGAAAACCTGGTTCCAGCCCATCTGCGGCACCTTGAAGCGGCTGCCGTCAGGCTGGAGCCGGCCGTCGAGGCGAAAGCGCACCACTTCGCCGCCGATCAGGCCGAGCCCGGGCGTTCCACCCGGGTCGGCGCCCTCCTCGCTGCGCTCGAGCAGCATCTGCATGCCGATGCAGACGCCCAGGAGTGGCTTGGCACCGGCGGCGGCCAGCACCGCCGCCTGCAGGCCCGAGTCGCGCAGCTCGCGCATGCAGTCGGGCATGGCGCCCTGGCCCGGCAGGACGACTCGTTCGGCGCCGGCCACGACCTCCGGGTCGCCGGTAACGACGACCTCGAAGCCGTTCCCTGATTTCGTCGCCTCGCGGGCGACGTGGGCAACCGCCTGCGCGACCGAGCGCAGATTGCCCATGCCGTAGTCGACGACGGCGACGGTTCGCTTGCTCATCGGGGCCCCGACAGGATCGCTAGAGCGATCCTTTCGTCGACGGCACGGCGCCGCCCAGGCGTGGATCGACCGCGACCGCCATGCGCAGCGCGCGCGCGAACGCCTTGAACACCGTTTCGCACTGGTGGTGCGCGTTCTCGCCGCGCAGGTTGTCGATGTGCAGGGTGACGAGGGCGTGGTTGGCGAAGCCCTGGAAGAACTCGTGCGCGAGCTGGGCATCGAAGCCGCCGATCATCCCGGACTTGAACGGCACGTTCATCACCAGGCTCGGCCGGCCCGAGAAATCGATGACGACGCGCGACAGCGCCTCGTCGAGCGGCACGTAGGCGTGGCCGTAGCGCGTCAGGCCGCGCTTGTCGCCGACCGCCTCGGCGACCGCCATGCCGAGGGCGATGCCGACGTCCTCGACCGTATGGTGGCCGTCGATGTGCAGGTCGCCCTGGGCGTCGATCTCGAGATCGATCGTGCCGTGGCGCGCGATCTGGTCGAGCATGTGATCGAAAAAGCCGATCCCGGTGGCAATCCGCGCCGTTCCCTTGCCGTCGAGGTCGACGCTGACGCCGATCTTGGTTTCCTTGGTGTCGCGGCGGATGCTGGCGCGGCGCGGCGCCGGCGGGATCGTCGTGGCGGGGGGAACGGGCAGGATCGCAGTCATCGCAGGCTGGCGCGCAAGGCCGACATCATGAGGGTATTTTCCTCCGGAGTGCCGATCGTCAGGCGCAGGCAGCCGGCGAGGAGCGGATGCATCGCTTCGACATTCTTCACCAGGACGCCGCGTTCCTTCATTCCTTGGAACACCGCCGCGGCGTTGGCGACGCGCACCAGGATCATGTTCGCGTCGCTCGGGAACGGCGTCACGCCGGGGGTCGCGGCGAGCTCCTTCTGCAGCCGCGCGCGTTCGTCGCGCAGCAGCGCCGCCTGGCGCGCGAACTCGTCGCCGTGCTCGAGCGCGAACAGCGTAGCCTCGGCGTTGAGGGCGCCTATGTTGTACGGCGGACGGACCTTGTCGACCTCGTCGATCAGCGCCGCCGGCCCGGCGAGATAGCCGAGGCGGACTCCGGCGAGGCCGAACTTGCTCAGCGTGCGCAGCACCAGCACGTGCGGCAGCGAGCCGATCTTCGGCAACCAGGTACGCGCCGAGAACGGCTGGTAGGCCTCGTCGAAGACGACCAGCCCGCCTTGCGCGCCGACCGCGGCGACGACGCGCTCGACGACGCCTTCGTCGAACAGGTTGGCGGTCGGATTGTTCGGATAGGCGATGTAGGTGAGCGCGGGCCGATGCGTCTCGATCGCCACGAGCATCGCTCGTTGGTCGAGCTCGAAGGTCGCGGTCAGCGGCACGCCGACGAACTTCAGCCCCTGCAGGCGCGCCGACATCTCGTACATCACGAAGCCGGGCAGCGGCGCGAGGATCGTGGCGCCCGGGACGTCGCACGCCATGGCGAGCAGCGAGATCAGCTCGTCGGAGCCGTTGCCGAGCATCAGCTTGCAGCCGGCCGGCAGCTCCACGTACCTTGAGAGCGCGGCGACGACATCGCCGACGCAGGTCGTCGGGTAACGGTTGATCGCGACCCGGCCGAGGCGCTCGCCGAGCTCGCGCTGCAGCGCCTCGGGCAGGTGGAACGGGTTCTCCATCGCGTCGAGCTTGACCAGGCCCCGGCTGTCCTGGATCGCATAGGCGTGCATCGAGCGCACGTCCTGGCGGAAAACGCCGGTCCTACCGGCGCTGGAGTCGTCGCTCATGGCCGCCTCGCTTCGAGCCTCATCTCGGCTGCGCGCGCATGCGCCTCGAGGCCCTCGCCCCGCGCCAGCTCGGCGGCGATCGGCCCCAGCGCCGCGGCACCGCGCTCGCTGACCTCGATCAGGCTGCTGCGCTTTTGGAAGTCGTAGACGCCGAGCGGCGACGAGAAGCGCGCCGTCCCCGCCGTCGGCAGGACGTGGTTCGGACCAGCGCAGTAGTCGCCCAGGCTTTCGCTCGTGTAGCCGCCGAGGAAGATCGCACCGGCATGCGTCAACATCGGCTCCCAGCGGCCGGGCTCGCGCGCGCTGATCTCGAGGTGCTCCGGAGCGATCCGGTTGCTGATCGCGCACGCCTCTGCCATCGAGCGCGTCAGGACCAGCGCACCGCGGCCTTCGAGCGAAGCCCGGATCACGTCCTGCCTCGGCATCGCCGGCAGCAGCAGCTCGATCGCCGCGGCGACGCTCTCGATGTAGCCCGCGTCGTGGCAGAGCAGGATGCTTTGCGCCAGCGGATCGTGCTCGGCCTGGCTGAACAGATCCATCGCCACCCAGTTGGCCGGCGTCGTGCCGTCGGCGAGGACCAGGATCTCGCTCGGCCCGGCGATCATGTCGATTCCGACCGTGCCGAAGACGCGCCGCTTGGCGCTCGCGACATAGGCGTTGCCCGGGCCGGTGATCTTGTGCACTGCCGGGATCGTCGCCGTGCCGTAGGCAAGCGCGCCGATCGCTTGCGCGCCGCCAATCGTGAACAGCCGGTCGACGCCCGAGATGGCGGCTGCGGCGAGAACGAGCGGGTTGCGCTTTCCCCCTGGCATCGGCGCGCACATGACGATCTCGCCGACGCCGGCGACCTTGGCCGGCACGGCGTTCATCAGCACGCTCGAGGGATACGCCGCGAGGCCGCCCGGAACGTAGATGCCGACGCGCTCGAGCGGCGTCACCTTCTGGCCGAGCAGCGTGCCGTCGCTGTCGCGATAGCTCCACGACCGGCCGACCTCGACGAGCTGGCGCTCGTGGAAGTCGCGCACGCGCGCCGCGGCGCTTTCGAGCGCGCGCCTTTGTGGCGTCGGCAGGCCAGCGAGCGCGGCCTGCAATTCGGCTGGGCCGACTTCGAGCGACGAGACCGCGGCGACGTCGATGGCGTCGAAGCGCCGCGTGCAGTCGAGCACCGCAGCGTCGCCGCGGGCGCGGACGTCGGCGAGGATCGCCGCGACGCTCGCCTCGATCGCGTCGTCGGCCTCGGCCGAGTAGGCGAGCAGCGCCGCGAGCGTGGCGTCGAAATTCGCATCGCTCGTCTTCAGGCGGCGGATCGCGACACTCATTGGCCTCGTTCCTTCACCACCGCGGCCAGGGCGTCGACGATCGCGCGAATCGGCTCGCGGTCCAGCTTGAGCGCCGCCTTGTTGACGACCAGCCGGGCCGAGATCGGCATGATCTCCTCGACCTCGGTCAGCGCGTTCGCCTTCAGCGTGTTGCCGGACGCGACCAGGTCGACGATCGCGTCGGCCAGCCCGGTGAGCGGCGCCAGCTCCATCGAGCCGTAAAGCTTGATCAGGTCGACGTGGACGCCCTTGTCGGCGAAGTGATCGCGGGCGATGCGCGTGAACTTGGTGGCGACACGGATGCGCGAGCCCTGGCGCGCCGCGGCCGCATAGTCGAAGCCGAGCGGCGCGGCGACGCTCATGCGACAGCGCGCGACGCCGAGGTCGAGCGGCCGATAGAGGCCTTCGCCGCCATGCTCGATCAGGGTGTCGAGACCGACGACGCCGAGGTCGGCGCCGCCGTGCTGAACGTAGGTCGGCACATCGCTGGCGCGGACCAGGACGATGCGCAGGTCGGCGCGCGAGGTGGCGATGATCAGGCGCCGGCTCGTCTCCGGGCTTTCGGCAAGCTCGATGCCGACCGCGGCGAGCAGCGGCAGCGTCTCGTCGAGAATTCGCCCCTTCGACAGCGCGAACGTGATCACGATCGCGCTTCCAGTGACTCGAGCGTGATCACGATCGCGCTCCCGATGATGCAAGCACGATCACGCCGGCACACGCTCGATGTCGGCACCGAGCGCTCGCAGCTTGGCCTCCATGCGGTCGTAGCCGCGATCGAGGTGGTAGATGCGGTCGATCACGGTCTCGCCGTCGGCGACGAGAGCGGCGATGACGAGCCCGGCCGAAGCGCGCAGGTCGGTCGCCATCACGGTCGCGCCCGACAGCTTCGCGCTGCCCTGGACGACGGCGACGCGGCCGTCGACCTCGATCCTCGCGCCCAGCCGCAGCAGCTCGTTGACGTGCATGAAGCGGTTCTCGAAGATCGTCTCGGTGATCGTCGCCGCGCCGTCGGCAATGCAGTCGAGTGCCATCAGCTGCGCCTGCATGTCGGTCGGGAACGCCGGGTACTCGCTGGTGCGAACGCTCACCGCGCGCAGCCTGGCGTCGGCGCGAACGCGGACCCACCCGTCACCGCTCTCGACGCTCGCACCGGCCTCGCGCAGCTTCTCGATCACCGCCTCGAGGTGATCGCCGCGGGCGTGGCGCAGCACAACGTCACCGCCGGCGGCTGCGACCGCGCACAGAAACGTACCGGCCTCGATTCGGTCGGCGACGATGCGGTGCGAGACGCCGTGCAGGCGTTCGACACCGACGATCCGGATCCGGCTCGTGCCGTGGCCTTCGATGCGCGCGCCCATCGCGATCAGCATCTCGGCCAGGTCCGTCACCTCGGGTTCCTGGGCGGCGTTTTCGAGCACCGTCTCGCCGTCGGCAAGCGTCGCCGCCATGAGCAGGTTCTCGGTCCCGGTGACCGTGACCATGTCGGTCGTGATGCGGGCACCGCGCAGCCGCTCGGCGCGCGCCTCGATATAGCCGTGCTCGACGACGATCTCCGCGCCCATCGCCTGCAGGCCCTTGATGTGCTGGTCGACCGGCCGGGTGCCGATCGCGCAGCCGCCCGGCAACGAGACGCGCGCGTCGCCGAATCGGGCCAGCAGAGGCCCGAGGACGAGGATCGACGCGCGCATCGTTTTCACCAGCTCGTACGAGGCCTCGTGCGAGGTCAGGTCGGCGGCAGCCAGCGTCACGGTCGGTGCGCCGTTCGCGCCCTCCTCGGCGACGACGCCGAGGGTTCGCAGCAGCTTCAGCATGGTCGCCACGTCGCGCAGGCGCGGCACGTTGCCGAGCTCGACGCGCTCGGCCGTAAGCAGCGCCGCGCACAGCTCGGGCAAGGCCGCGTTCTTGGCGCCGGAAATCGCGATTTCGCCCTGGAGGCGGCGGCCGCCGCGGATGCGCAGTTGGTCCATGTGCTCGAAAGTGAGGGCGCGACGCGAGGTCGCGTCAGGCCGGGTGATTCAGGGTCTGCTGTTGACCTTGGTACTCGGCGGGAGTGAGCGTCTTCATCGACAGCGCGTGGATCTGCTCGCGCATGCGGTCGCCGAGGGCGCGGTAGACGCGCTGGTGTCGGCCGATCCGGTTCTTGCCCTCGAATTCGGCCGAGACGATGGTGGCGAAGAAATGGCGCCCGTCGCCCTCGACCTCGACGTGCTCGCAGGCGAGGTTGTCGGCGATAAAGCGGCGGATGTCGTCGGGAGTGGGCTCGGCCATCGGCCGATGTTAGCGCGAGCCCTGCCGTCGGGCGCCGACGCTGTCATCATCGCGGGCGATGCGCAGCCATTTCCATCTCGCCTTTCACGTCCGCGACCTCGACCAGGCGCGCGCCTTCTACAGCGGCCGACTCGGCTGCCGCGAAGGCCGGAGCGCCCCGACCTGGGTCGACTTCGAGTTCTTTGGCCACCAGATCTCGCTCCACCTGGGCGAGCCGTTCGCGACGACACGGACCGGGCGGGTCGGCGAGCACCTTGTGCCCATGCCGCACTTCGGAGTGATCCTCGAGCGACGCGACTGGGACGCGCTCGCCGAGCGCCTGCGCGCTCAGGAGCTGACGTTCGTGATCGCGCCGACGGTGCGCTTCGTCGGCGAGCCGGGCGAGCAGGCGACGATGTTCTTCCTCGACCCGTTCGGCAATCCGATCGAGATCAAGGGCTTCGCCAGCCTCGACTCGGTCTACGCGACCTGAGCGGGGCGTCGTTCAGGGGCCGCGCCGGCCCCGTCCCGGAACCAGAAAGTCGAAGTCGCAGCCCTCGTCGGCCTGCAGCACGGTGCGGTGAAACAGCGCCGCATAGCCGCGATCGGGAGCGGGCGCCGCGCCCGGCGAGCCGGTGCTGGCCGAGGCTTCCC
>Ga0190274_10002788_pt1 | contig 10358 bp, 6 predicted proteins | sample Popmic531T_FD_133002 | JGI IMG/M metagenome (GOLD analysis project Ga0190274, IMG submission 133002) | Populus adjacent soil microbial communities from riparian zone of Yellowstone River, Montana, USA - 531 T | ecosystem: Environmental > Terrestrial > Soil > Riparian zone | place: USA: Montana...
ATACCGCAGCCGAGGGCCGCGATCAGCGTGCGGATCTCCTCGTGGTTCAACATCTTGTCGAACCGCGCTTTCTCGACGTTCAGAATCTTGCCCTTGATCGGCAAAATGGCCTGGAAGCGGCGATCCCGGCCCTGTTTCGCTGAGCCACCTGCCGACTCGCCCTCGACGATGTAGAGCTCGCTCTTGGCCGGATCGCGTTCCTGGCAATCAGCCAGCTTGCCCGGCAAGGAGGAATTGTCGAGCGCGCCTTTGCGCCGGACCAGGTCGCGCGCTTTACGCGCGGCTTCCCGCGCCAGAGCCGCATCGATCGCCTTGGCGATGATGCGTTTGGCGATCGCCGGATTCTCTTCGAGGAATGCCCCGAGCCTGTCGTTGACGATCGTCTCGACAATGCCCTTCACTTCGGTATTGCCGAGTTTGGTCTTCGTCTGACCTTCGAATTGCGGCTGGGGAATTTTGACGGAGATGACTGCGGTCATCCCCTCGCGAATGTCTTCCCCCGTGACGCTCTCAGAGAGTTTACCGGCCAGGTTGTTGGTCGAGGCGTAGTGATTGAACGTCCGCGTCAGCGCCGCACGAAAGCCGGACAGATGGGTACCGCCTTCGGTCGTGTTGATGTTGTTCGCAAAGGCGTAGGTGGTTTCAGCGTAGCTGTCGTTCCACTGCAGAGCGATCTCGACCACGATATTGTCGCGCTCACCGATCATGTAGATCGGTTTGTCATTGGCGACGACACGATTCTTGTTGAGGAATTCGACGAACTCTCGAATGCCTCCTTCATACAGGAACCGGTGGCTCTTACCGTCGCGCTCGTCGGCAATCGAGATCGTCACACCCGCGTTGAGGAACGCGAGTTCGCGCAACCGCTGCGACAGGAGTTCGAAACTGTACTCGGTACTCTCGAAGACGATGGGGTCCGGCTTGAACGTCACCTTCGTGCCGCGCTTTTCCGTGCGCCCGGTGACTTCGAGCGCGGCGACTGGCGCACCCCGATGGTACCGTTGCTGGTGCACCTGGCTGTTGCGCCAGATCTCGAGTTCCAGCCACTCCGAGAGTGCGTTGACGACTGAAACCCCGACCCCGTGCAACCCGCCCGATACCTTATACGCCGAGTTCTCGAACTTGCCGCCGGCGTGCAGCACGGTCAGGACGACTTCGGCGGCCGACTTGCCGCTCTCGTGCATGTCGACCGGAATGCCACGCCCATCGTCGATGACGGTGACCGATCCGTCGATGTGAATCGTGACGTCAACGTTCTTGCAGAAGCCAGCAAGCGCTTCGTCGATCGAATTGTCGACGACTTCGTACACGAGATGGTGGAGGCCTGGCGCACCGGTCGACCCGATGTACATCGCCGGCCGCTTGCGAACAGCCTCCAGTCCTTCGAGGACCTTGATTTTGTCCGCGCCGTAGTCGTCCGCGGCGACCGGCACCGGGGGCGCACCCATGGCGGTGCCCGTGTTCTGGACGTTCTCAAACTCTGAATTCGACATGGAATCTCAATACACTTCGACCCGCACCCGGCGCCCGCGCCGCCCGTGCCTCAAATCCGCATCGGCATGATGACGTAGGTGTAGTCGTACCCCTCGGCCCCAATGGGTTTCACGACGGCCTGACTCATTTCGTCCTTGAATTCCAACTGCACCTGCTCGGTCTCGACGACGCTGAGAAAGTTATCGACGTAGTCGGCGTTGAAGCAGATCTGCAAGCTCGGGCCGCCATAGTCGACCGGCAGGACCTCGTGGGCTTCACCGACGTCCGGCGTACTCGATGTGATTTCGACTTGATCGGCGGCAATGATGAACTTCACGGCCTTCGATCGTTCGTTCGAGAGCAAGCGGACGCGGCGAACGGCCGCGGCGAGCCGATCGCGATCAAAATCAATACGTTTGTCGTTCGTCTTTGGAATGACCCGTTCGTACGCCGGGAAATTCGCATCGATCTTGCGCGAGATCAACAAGCGGCCACCAGCGCGAAAGAAGAGGTGGTTCTCACCCTGCGAGAACTCCATGGTCTCAACGCCGTCGATCAAACGGGCAATCTCATTAAGCGTCTTCCGCGGCAGGAGAACTTCCACGCCCTCCTTCAAACCTGGCGATTGATGCACACGGACGAACGCCAACCGATGGCCGTCGGTCGCCACCATGCTCATGGAGTCGGCCTGCAGCACGAGTTGCGCGCCGTTCAAGAAATACCGGGTGTCCTCGCTGGTAATTGCAAACCGCGTTTGCGTAATCATCCGCTTCAGGGCGGCGCCTGGAAGCGTGGCGAAAACCATTCCCGCATCGACCGGAGGCGTCGGGAACTCACCAGCCGGAAGCGTCTGCATCCGGGACTCGAACCGATCCGCCGCGATGGTGACGCTCTTTCCGCCTTTGTCTTCCGCGATGCGAACATCGGTGTCCGGCAGGGCTCCAACGATCTCGAACAATTTCTTGGCTGGGAGCGTGAGCGTTCCCGTTTTGCTCACCACGGCGTCGCAACGGCTGCGCAGTCCGACATCCAGATCGGTGGCAAGCAGCGAGACATGATCCTTCTGCGCCTCGAACAACACGTTGGCGAGAATCGGAATGGTGTTCTTCCGTTCGACGATACCTTGCAGGAGGGAAAGCTCTTTGAGGAGATCGTTTTTGCGGACTACGAGTTCCATAGGCAGAGCGACCTCACAGTGGACCCCGGCCGGGGGCCTGGTCGGGAGACCATCAAGGCGTGTCCTCTCTATGCCTTGATGAAAGAAAAACGAGACAGAGAATTATAACAAGAACAAGGGGTTGTGGGTAACCGAAAAGACGCTGATAAGTTCCGATCAATCAGTAGTTTAAGTTGTGTATGACCCTGTTGACAGTCGTGTCGCGACGGCCGGAGGGAGTGTGTGAAAAGCGCCCGTGCCAGACGCGTGCACAGTTATCCACAGGTGGTGCCTGTGGAAGGGTGGCCAACCACCCGCATGCTGTCGGTTTACCTAGCGAAATGACTCGGTAAGGGTGTGGACGAGGTTGTTGAACGCCACGTCCTTCTGCCGGAGGTTCTCGACCTTCCGGATGGAATGAATGACCGTCGAATGATGCTTGCCGCCAAAACTCCGTCCGATTTCGGGCAGTGAGGCGGCCGTGAGCGTCTTGCACAAATACATGGCGACCTGGCGCGGCAATGCCACCGACTTCGAGTTGTTCTTTGACTTCAGCTCGGGCAGTTTCAACTGGTAGTACTCGGCCACGAACTTCTGAATCATGTCGATCGTAACTGCACGCTCTTCGTGACGAAGGACGTCGCGGAGCACGTCCTGAACCAAGCTCATCGACACATCGCGACCGGTCAGAGAGGCGTAGGCCAACAGTCGGATGAGGGATCCTTCGAGTTCACGGATATTGGATTTGATTCGTCCCGCGATGTACAGCGCGACATCGTCCGGCAGGATGACGCCTTCGGCATCCGCTTTCCGCTTCAGAATCGCGATTTTCGTTTCCAGATCCGGTGGCTGGATGTCTGCGATGAGGCCCCATTCGAACCGGCTCCGCAGACGCTCCTCGAGCTCGCTGATCTGATTGGGTGGGCAGTCACTACTGAGAACGATTTGTTTCTGCGCATCGTGGAGTGCGTTGAAGGTGTGGAAGAACTCGGTCTGCGTGCGTTCCTTTCCCACGATGAACTGAATATCGTCAACAAGCAGCACGTCTACGCTGCGGTACCGCTCGCGGAACTCCAGGATGCGGTCGTATCGGATCGCGTTGACGACCTCGTTCATGAACCGCTCGGCGGACACATACGTGAGCTTCAGGCTTGGACTCTGAGTGAGCACGTAATGACCAATCGCATGCATCAAGTGCGTTTTGCCCAGACCGACACCGCCGTAGAGGAACAACGGGTTATAGGAGCGCGACGGCGCCTCTGCCACCGCACGGCACGCGGCATGTGCGAACTGATTCGATCCCCCCACGATGAAGGTGTCGAAGGAATAGCGCGGGCTCAAGCCGCGCAAGTCCACGGCCTCGCTCATAGGGTCGTCCAACGGTTCGGTCGGGAACTCTCTTGACTCGGGTGATGGGGCGGCCAGCGGGCCGCTATCAGCCCCTTCCGGCAAGAAGTGCACGTGGACCCCGGGCCGGCCCACTTCCGTCAGCGCCTCGTTGATGATGGCCCCATAGTTCTTGGTGAGCCAGTCCACCACCATCAGGTCGCTCACCCTGATCGTGAGTACCCCGCCGCTGTCGCTCGCCAGGGCGGTCTGTCGGAACCACGTGTCATAGCTGTATCGGTTGAGCTTGGTCTCGATGCGGGCCAGCACTTCGTTCCAGACGGACATGCGAAAGCTCAAATTCTCGGCCCGCCGGGACCTTCGCCCCTCGATCACCGATGTTGGACACGTGGGCCACAGACAGGCCCTCAAAACCCAGGAAATACAGGGGCCATCGGCCTGTCACCTCACCAAAACCGTCAAAAACACTGAGTCTTTGGCGATCCCATGCAGAAATCTGCGGATTTCCACAGAGTTTTCCACAGTTGTGGAAAACTGGGTTCAGGAAGACCGCGTCCTTCTCGAAGGCCGGCGAATCTACCACACCGAGCCCCCTGCAGCAATCGTCCGAAGGGGACTCCGCAGAAGCCGCACAGCCAGGGTTTCAGGCGCCGGCTAGGTACTGCCATAGAGGATACGCCGTTGACAGTCTTTTCTCCGGTTCGTTAGGATTCAGGTTTCCCTAGGGCGGAGTCACCTGCCAGGAGCCACATGAAACGCACGTATCAGCCGAATCGCCGACGCCGGGCACGCACCCATGGCTTTCTGGTTCGGATGCACACCAAGAACGGCCGAATCGTCCTCAAGCGCCGACGAGCGAAGGGTCGAAAGCGACTGACGGTTTCGTCACGGTAGCGGTCCGTCTGGCCTGCCGGCTGCGGTCGGAAACCGCGCCAACCTGGACACTCATGTCTCAGCGGTTTGCTGCGGTCGTTCGGCTTCGGTCGCGCGCGGACTTCACCCTCGTCCAGCAGCGCGGGCGCCGTCTTGCGACACGCTATCTCACCCTCCTCGGCCTGCCCAACTCGCGGCAGGTCGACAGGCTCGGGATCGTGGCCTCTCGTAAGATCGGAGGCGCGGTCGTTCGCAATGCCGCAAAACGGAGGCTTCGGGATATTTTCAGACGGCTTCAGCCCGATTGCGCCGGCGAGCGTCACGGTTCGTGCCTGGACATCGTCGCCATTGCCCGCCATGAACTGACGGCAGCTCCCCTGTCTGTTCTCGAGCCCGATTTCGCCCTTGCTCTCGATCGCCTCCGCGCTCGGTGCCGGCCGTGACGGTGGCGGCCCGATTCGCATTGGTGGTCGTCCGCGGGTACCAGTTGCTGCTGTCGCCGTTTTCTGGCGGGGCCTGCCGGTTCGAACCGTCCTGTTCAACTTACGCATCCGAAGCGATCGATGAACACGGCGCCGCTCGAGGCATATGGCTGGCCACGCGCCGCCTCGCCCGCTGCCATCCGTTTGCCCGTCCCGGCTTTGATCCGGTGCCACCGCACGTCGATCACGAGAGCCGGTAAGGCCAGCACTCATGGAAAAGCGTATTTTTCTCGCGATATTTTTAAGCTTCGTGGTGCTGGCCGGCTATCAGGCCTTTTTTTCTCCTCCCGCGCCGACACCGCTGCCGACTCCAACCCCGCCCGCAGTTGAGACCGGGCCCTCCTCTGCGACTGCACCAGCACCGTCTGTTGCCGGCGTTCCAGCAGCCACGCCGCTCGTCGCCGACACCGCCCAGCGCGACATCGTCGTCGACACCGATTCGGTGCGGGCCGTCTTCTCCACCGCCGGAGCCACGCTCAAGAGCTGGAGACTCAAGGGGTACCTCGAGGGCGGAGCGCCTCTCGAACTGGTCCCCGCCGATATCCCCGACTCGTTTCCTCGACCCTTCACAATGGCGACAAGCGACCCCGCCACCTCGAAGACGCTGGCAACGGCGCTCTATCGGCCGAGCGCGGATGGTCTGACGCTCGGCGCAATGGCCGGGCAGCTCAGTTTCGAATATCGCGACGAGTCCGGGTTGAGCGCGCGAAAGACGTTCTATTTTCAGCCCGAGATGAAATCCGCCGCCGGCGAGCAACCAGAACGACAGCGATACGTGCTGAGAGTGGAGGCCGCCGTCGACAAGGGAGGCGCTTCCTCGCCCGTCACGCTCGTGTCGGGTCCGGCGATTGGGCTCGGCTATCAGCCTGACGGCTCCCGATCGGTCCCTTCACAAGGGGTCCTCCACCTCAATGGCAAGGTCCAGAGGCTGACCGCCAGCAGTCTTCAACGTCAGGCTCGCTATGAAGGCGACATCAAATTCGCTGGCGTCGAAGACCAGTACTTTTTGAACGCGGCACTGCCGGCAAGCGAAAAGGTTTCGATCGAGTACCTCCCCATCACACTGCCCGTCCCGGGCGATCCGAAAGGCCAGACGCGGACGTTCATCAACTACACCGTCTCGGGTCCCGGCTCGCTCGCGGTGCCGTTTTTCATCGGACCGAAGCATTTCGAAACGCTCAGACATGTCGATCCCAATCTCGAGCTCGTGCGGGCCATCGATTTCGGCATGTTTGCGGCTATCGTCGTGCCGCTGCTCCAGACCCTGAACTGGATCCACGGGTTTGTCGGCAACTACGGCTGGGCGATTGTCGTGCTGACGCTGCTGATCAATCTGGCCATCTTCCCGCTACGCCACAAGAGCATGGTGTCGATGAAGAAGATGCAGGCGGTGCAACCTGAGGTGAAAGCGATCCAGGACCGCTACGCGAAATACAAGCTCACCGATCCCGAGCGCCAGAAGATGAACCAGGAAATGATGGCGCTCTACAAGCAACGAGGCGTCAATCCGGTGAGCGGCTGCCTCCCGATGCTGCTGACCATGCCGATCCTGTTCGCGTTCTACGCGATGCTTTCGGCGGCCATCGAGATGCGAGGGGCGCCTTTTATCGGGTGGCTTACTGATTTGTCTCGGCACGATCCGTACTACGTCACGCCAGTACTCATGGGTCTGAGCATGCTCTGGCAGCAGCGGATGATGCCGACGACCGCCGATCCGATTCAGCAGAAGATGTTCCTGATGATGCCGGTCATCTTCACGGTGTCATTCCTCTGGGCGCCCGCAGGCCTTGTCGTTTACTGGTTCTTCAGCAACCTGCTGGCCATTGGGCAGCAGTTCCTCACTAACCGCCTAATCGCTTCTCCGGGGCGCACGAGCGGCCGGATCCCGGCGGCTGGCGCAAGCAGGAAATCGTAAGGTCCTCTCATGACAACCGTCCTCGACGATCGAGTGATTGATCTCGTCCGAAGCATTCTGGCTGCGATGAAACTCGATCTGGTCGTGGAAGTGGAGGAGACGGCTGACCACGTTCGTCTCAATCTCACCGGCGAGGGAGCCGAAGTGCTGGTGCGCCGCAAGGGCGAGCCGCTCGATGCCCTGCAGGTAATTCTCAATACTGCCTTTCGGCGTGATGCCCGCGGCGATCGGCATTATGTCGTCGATGCACTGGGTTTCCGTCTTGGCAAGGATGCGGAGCTGCGTGAAACGGTTCAGGACTTGATTGCCAAGGCTCGGGCGACCGCGCTACCCCAGGAGATTGGGCCCCTCAATCCGTACGCGCGCCGGATCGTCCATCTCGTCGTATCCGAGACAACGGGCGTATCGTCGGAGAGCGTCGGCGATGCCTTCCTAAAGACTGTCATCATCACCCCGACATAGTTCCGCCGCGGGCCCGGCAGTGTTCAGCCTTACCGACACCATTGTCGCCATCGCCACACCGGCCGGTCGCGGTGGCATCGGCATCGTCCGGTTATCCGGCGAGCTCGCGCCAGAATTAGCGCGGACGTTGCTTCGCCGCGAACGCGCTCTCAGGCCGCGGCACGCGACCTTCGGCCACGTCCATGGAGAAGGCCTCGCCGAGGTGATCGATCATGTCGTCGTCACCTGGTTCGAGCGGCCGCACTCCTACACGATGGAAGATGTCGTCGAGATCAGCGCGCATGGAAACCCCATGGTGCTGCAACGGATCGTCGCGCTTGCCGTTCGCGGCGGAGCGCGCCTGGCAGAACCTGGCGAGTTCACCCTCCGCGCTCACCTCAATGGTCGGTTGGATCTCGTTCAGGCCGAAGCCGTGGCCGATCTGGTGGCTGCCGTCACTCCGCTGCAGGCCCGAGCCGCGATGGATCAGCTCGAGGGCACGCTTACGACCGTCCTCGGCCGTATCGACGCGCGTCTGTTCGATCTTTGCGCGCGTCTCGAAGCGTCTCTCGACTTTCCCGACGAGGGATTCCACTTTGTCTCGCGTCAGGATGCGCTCGCTGAACTCGGGAAAGTCCGCGACGATCTCACGTCGCTGGCACGGGAGGGACGTGCCGGCCGCGTGATTCGCGAAGGCAGCCTGGTGGCGATCCTCGGGCGACCCAATGCGGGCAAGTCCAGCCTGTTCAACGCGCTTGTGGGTAGCGCGCGCGCGATTGTGACGAGCGTTGCCGGCACGACTCGCGACCTGCTGACCGAGCTGGTTGACGTGCACGGCCTCGCGATCACGTTTGTCGACACAGCGGGTCTCCGGGAGGCGAAGGATCCGATTGAAATCGAGGGCGTTCAACGCGCCAAGCAGGCACGTGAGATTGCCGCTCTGTCCCTCATCGTCCTGGACGGATCGCAACCGCTCGAGGCAGACGACCGGATTCTGCTCGAGGAGACGAAGGATCGGATCCGGCTTGTGGTCGTGAACAAGATTGATCTCCCAGCGGCCTGGAGCGCACGGGAAGTTCCAGACGCCCTCGTTCGCGTGTCGGCGCTCGACCGAACCGGCCTGGACGAGCTTCGGTCGCGAACCGTCGAACTGCTGACAGGACAAGAGCGCTGGCGCGACGCACCCGCTATCTCGAATGCGCGGCACCTTTCGCACGTCGAGGATGCTGTGGGCATCGTCGGCCAAGCCCATCGGGCACTAGGTGAAGGGGCCTCAGAAGAACTTGTGCTTGCGGAACTGGCGGTCGCGAGGACATCGTTAGAGGCGATCGCCGGTGCGCGCACGCCAGACGACCTCTTGCGGCACATTTTCGCGAACTTCTGCATCGGGAAATAGCGGGCCTCGCCGGCCCGTGGGTGAGGCGCCGAGAACTGAAACCTGTGAAGTACGACGTCATCGTTGTTGGCGCCGGCCACGCCGGCTGCGAAGCGGCCTGGGCCGCGGCCGAGATGGGATGCCAGGTCGGCCTCTGCACGCTCTCGCGAGAGACCGTGGCGCTCATGCCCTGCAACCCGGCAATCGGCGGAACGGCCAAAGGACATCTCGTTCGGGAAATCGACGCGATGGGCGGCCTTATGGGCCGTGCGATTGACGCCACTGGGATTCAATTCAAGCTGCTCAATCGCAGCCGCGGCCCCGCGGTCTGGTCACCGCGCGCTCAGGCGGACAAGCGTCGGTACGGCGCCTGGATGCGCGAGACGATCTCAGCGCACCCCAGGATTTCGTGGCTGCTTGGCCGCGCCGGAAAGGTGCAGTGTTGCTCGGGACGCGTGACAGGTCTCGCTTTCGAGGATGGATCGGTCGTCTCGTGCCGGGCGCTCGTCGTGACGACCGGCACGTTTCTGAACGGGCTGATCCACGTGGGAGACGAACGTACTCCCGCCGGGCGTTTCAACGAACCGCCGACTGCAGAGCTGGCCGAGAATCTCCGCTCGTTCGGGTTCACGATTGGACGACTGAAGACGGGCACGCCACCACGCCTGCATCGCAACAGCATCGACTTCTCACGATTCTCGGTTGAGCGCGGGGACGATCCGATTGTGCCGTTCTCTTTCGAGACGGGCCAGCTCGACCGCGAGCAGATCGTCTGTCATCTCGCACATACAACCGCGCTTGTCCATGACACTGTCCGCGCAAGCATCGATCGTTCCCCCTTGTACAACGGCCAGATCAGTGGTGTTGGGCCGCGCTACTGCCCGTCGCTCGAGGACAAGGTTGTCCGCTTCGCGGATCGCGAACGGCATCAGCTGTTCCTGGAGCCCGAGGGGCTGGATAGCGAGCTGCTCTACGTCAACGGGCTGTCCACCTCGCTGCCGCCGGACGCGCAGCTCGCGCTGGTCCACGCCGTGGCCGGGCTCGAGGACGCCGTCATGGTCAGACCCGGCTACGCCGTGGAGTACGACTACGTCGATCCCACCGAGTTGCGGCCGACGCTGGAGACGCGCCGCGTCCGCGGCCTGTACCTCGCGGGCCAGATCGACGGCACCACCGGATACGAGGAGGCGGCGGGATTGGGCCTGATGGCCGGGGTTAACGCCGCCTTGGCCGTGACCGGGCGACCGCCCCTCGTGCTGCAGCGTCACGAGGCGTACCTCGGCGTCCTGGTCGACG
>Ga0190274_10002789_pt1 | contig 10356 bp, 12 predicted proteins | sample Popmic531T_FD_133002 | JGI IMG/M metagenome (GOLD analysis project Ga0190274, IMG submission 133002) | Populus adjacent soil microbial communities from riparian zone of Yellowstone River, Montana, USA - 531 T | ecosystem: Environmental > Terrestrial > Soil > Riparian zone | place: USA: Montana...
GGCCTCGAAGAAGCCCTCGCCGGGCTTCTCGACGCCGAGCTGGATGCCGAGGCTCTCCAGCTCGGCCCGGTCGGCGTAGAAACGGCGCGCGAAGGCGTCGTCGTTCATGTCGCTGTAGCCCTCAACCTCGCGCTTGATCTCGAGCGCCGAAACCGGCCTCCCCTGAGCCATCAGGAACGAGATCAGCGAGAGCTGACGGATCAGCTTCTCGGTGTCCTTTGCCACGGCTCGCAGGATAGTGTGCGGCCGGCCCCATGGACCTTCTGCGCAACCTCTTCGGCAACCTGACTTCGGGCATTATCCGGCTTGCCGTCACGGCCGGCGTGCTCTTCCTCTGCTACCTCTTCATCGTCAAGCCGGTCCTGAAGACGACCACCGAAGTGACCGACAAGGCATTCAAGTCCTCAGGCCTGAGCGAAATCGGCAAGACGATCGAGGACGTCAACGTCCAGGTCCAGCGGCAGATCCGCCACTCGTTCAAGGTGACCAAGCAGCACGGCGGCAACCCCCAGAAGCTCGTCCACTGCATCAAGCGCTCCAACGGCGACGTCAAGCGGATAGAACGCTGTACGCGGCGCTTCTGACGTCAGGCCGCGGCGCGGTTGCCAAAGAACGCCGAGCCCGAGAGCGCCCGGTCGAAGCCGGACCACGACTCGCCGACCGGTAGCTGGCGCTCGAGGCGGTCGAAGCTGCCGAGGCGGCCGCCGAGGTTGTCAATCATGTGGACGAGGACGGCCTCGCGGGTGGCGGGGACGACCGGTGAGCCGTGTTCGAGCGAGCCGTGGTGGCTGAGGATGATGTGCAGGACGGCCTGGGCGAGGGCGGGGTCGAAGCCGGGGATCTCCTCGATCTGGCGGCGGACCTTGTAGTAGCCGAGCGGGATCTCGCCTTCGAGGCGGCCGGCGTCGGTGAGCTCGATCGCCAGCGGGTCGTCGTTGTAGGCCTCGGTCTTGCCGATGTCGTGCAGGAGGCCGCCGGTGACGGCGACGTCGCGGTCGATGCCGGGGAAGAAGGCGGCCGCGGCGCTGACCGCCTGGGCGACCGAGAGCGTGTGCTCGAGCAGGCCGTGGCGGTAGGCCTGGTGGTAGACCTTGGCCGCCGGGGCGTCGCGGAAGCGGGCCCAGATCTCGGAGTCCTCGCCGAAGAAGCGGTCGAGCAGGTAGCGGAGCTGCGGGTGCTGGACCGTAGCCAGCAGCTCGCGCAGGTCGCTCTCGAGCCGCTCGAAAGAGACCTCCGACTCGGCGGCGAGATCCTCGGAGCGGTATTCCTCGGCCGCCGCCTCACGCAGGCCGGTCAGCTTGATCTTCGAGCCCCAGCGGTCGCTGACCTCAAAGTGGCCGCTGACGTGGACCGGGGTCCCTGGGGTCGCGAGGGCGTAGAGCGCCTCGGCGTCCTCCCAGCAGACAGCCTCGCAACCGCCGCTGGCGTCGCCGAGGGTGAGCCGCAGCCAGGGCTCGCCGTTGCGCTTGCGCCGCAGCTCGCGCTCGCGAACCGCGTAGACGCCACCGACCCGCTGCCCGTCTTGCAGTTCGCCGAGCGGCACCCTGGCCACTATCAGTGTCTCGGTGAGAGCCTGCTGCTCCATCTGCAATCCAAAGTAATGCCAACCGCGGACGGGTCACTGAGTTCGTGTTTTGTCGCGGTATGCGAGACAAACACGAACTCACCGCAAGGGCGTTACAGGGTGGCGCCGAGCCAGTGGCCGACGAGGATCGCGGCGAAGCCGGCGACGAGCGAGAGGCCGAGGTTGAGCCAGACGAGGCGGGCGTGACCGGCGTCGGCGAGTCGGTGCGAGTCCAGCATCCAGGTCGAGAAGGTGGTGAAGGAGCCGATTCCGCCGCCAGCGACGATCACCAGCGCCTCGCCTTCCAGGGCGAGGCCGGCGACGAGGCCGAGCGCCAGAGTGCCGGCCAGGTTGATCGCCAGGATGCCGAGCGGGAAGGGATGGTCGCTGCGCGCCGCGAAGGCGGCGTCGATCAGGAAGCGGGCGGTGGCCGCGGCTCCGCCGAGCAGGCCGACGGCGATCCAGCCGGCCGGGCTCAAGTCGCCGCCTCCGGACGGCGCTCGAGCGCGATCCCGGCGCGGACGCAGAGGAAGCCGGCGATCAGCGTCGCGCCGAGGTAAGCGACCGCGATCGCGAGATGGCCCCCGTCGACCATTTCGAAGAGCTCGAGCTGAAGGGTCGAGAAGGTGGTCAGCGTGCCGCAGATCCCCGTGCTGAGGAACGGATGGGCGAGGCTGTCCTCGGGGTGGTCGCGCAGGCGGGCGAAGAAGTAGCCGAGAAGGAGAGCGCCGACCATGTTGACCGCGAAGGTCCCCCAGGGCCAGCCGCCCGGGCCGTGCGGGGTCGCCTGGGCGAGGCCGACGCGGGCAAGCGCCCCGAGCACTCCCCCGACGTAGATCGCGGCGAGGCGGCGAAGGTCAAAGGGCCGTGGTCGCATTTACGGATCTCCTATCAGCGTCGTTGGACGTTGGTAGGGACCGTCAGCGGATCGAATCGCGCTTATGAAGGAGCGAGCCCCATCGCTCGAATCGGGGATTCTAATGGGTGCAACGCGTTATCCCCTCACCGGGGGCAGAAGACGTTGCACCTATTCATTGATGATCTTCAATGAACTGCTAGGGTCTCGCTCGTGACGCCCTCCGACCTTCCCGTGATTGAGTGCTGCACACCGCTGGCCGGGTCGTCGCTCGGCGAGGAGCGGGCGGTCGAACTGGAGGCGGTGATGAAGGCGCTCGCCGACCGGCACCGGCTGAAGATCGTCAACCTGCTGCTGCGAGCCGGTGGCGAGCCCGTTTGCGTTTGCGAGGTGCGGCCGGCGCTCGGCCTCTCGCAGGGCACGGTCAGCTATCACCTCAAGCAGCTGCTCGAGGCCGGGGTGATCGAGCGCAAGAGGCGCGGTACCTACAGCTACTTCAGCCTCGTGCCGGGGGCGCTCGACTCGGTGCGCGAGGTCTTCTCGACCCCGCGGCGGGTCGCGATCCCGGCGACGCCCGGCGCGAAGCGCACCGCCTGCTGCTGAGCAATGGACGGGTGCCCCGATCTTCGACGCCGCGCCGCCGCCGAGGCCTTCGGCGCCTTCGCCCTCGTCTTCGCCGGCTGCGGCGCGATCGTCACCGACACCGTGCACGCGGGGGTGCTCGGCGCCGTCGGCGTCTCGCTCGTCTTCGGCCTGGTGATCATGGCGATGGTCTACGCCACCGGCCACCTCTCCGGCGCCCACCTCAATCCGGCGGTGACGCTTGCCTTCGTCCTCACCCGCCACTTCCCGCGCCGCGAGGCGCTCGCCTACATCGGCGCCCAGCTGCTCGGCGCGATCGCGGCGGCGGCCCTGCTGCTGGCGGTCTGGCCGAGCCAGCCGGCGGCGCTGGGCACGACCCTGCCGTCGGTCGGGGGCGGCAGCGCCCTCGTCTACGAGGCGGTGCTGACCGCCTTCCTGATGTTCACGATCATGGCCGTCGCCACCGACACCCGGGCGGTCGGCGCGGGCGCGGCGATCGCGATCGGCGGCACGGTCGGCCTCGACGCCCTCTTCGGCGGGCCGATCACCGGCGCCTCGATGAACCCCGCCCGCTCGATCGGCCCCGCCCTCGTCTCCGGCGAACTCCACGACCTCTGGATCTACATCGTCGCTCCGCTTGCCGGCGCCGCCCTCGGCGCCCTCGCCTACCAGCTGGTCCGTGGCGCCTCGGATGAACCGGCGGTCGAGGAGGCCTGATGGCGCGCGTCCTCTTCGTCTGCCTGCACAACGCCGGGCGCTCCCAGATGAGTGAGGCGCTCTTCGCGCGCGCCGCCGCGGGCCACCACGAAGCCCGCTCCGCCGGGACCACGCCGGGCGAGCACGTCCACCCCGAGGTGGTCGAGGCGATGGGCGAGATGGGCGTCTACCTGGCCGACCGCGTTCCCCGCAAGCTCAGCCAAGCCGACGCCGAATGGGCCGACGTCGTCGTGACGATGGGCTGCGGCGACGAGTGCCCCTACATACCGGGCAAGCGCTACCTCGACTGGGACCTCGAGGACCCCAAGAACCGCCCGCTCGAAGAGGTCCGCGCCACCCGCGACGAGATCGAGCGCCGCATAACCGAGTTGGTCGACGAGCTCAACGACTGAACGTCGCCTCGAAAACGCTGACTTCGCCTTTTTCAGTCCAATAGGACGCCTAAAGACGAAGTCAGCAGAAGGTTTGTGGGAGAGTCCGGACGATGAGACTCATCCGCTTCGCTGGTCCCGGAGGTGCGACCGCTTTGGGCGTTGTCAAGGGGGATGAGGTCTTCGACCTTTCGGCTGCCGAGATCCCCTCCGAACCCGCCGCCGCTCTCGCCGAGGCCGGTCAGGAGGGCCTCGAGCAGCTCACCGATGACGCACCGCGCCTACCGCTCGCTGATACCCGGCTGCTAGCCCCCGTCGCCCCGCGCAAGTACCTCGGAATCGCGCTCAACTACGCCGACCACATCGCCGAGATGGGGATGGAGGCGCCCGAAGTGCCGGTCTTCTTCAACAAGCAGGTGACCTGCGTGGTCGGGCCCGGTGCCGACGTCCACATGCCCAAGGTCTCGACCCTGCTCGACTACGAGGCCGAGCTGGCGCTGGTGATCGGCAAGCGCTGCCGCCACGTCCCGGTCGAGCGCGCGCACGAGGTGATCGCCGGCTACACCTGCGCCAACGACCTCAGCGTGCGCGACTGGCAGGGCCGAGCGCAGACGATGACAATCGGCAAGTCCTTCGACACCCACGGGCCGCTCGGGCCCTGGCTGGTCACGCCGGATGAGGTCGGCGACCCGCAGGACCTGCGCGTCCGCTGTTTCGTCAACGAGGAAATGCGCCAGGACGCCAGCACCGCGGAGATGGTCTTCGACTGCTTCGAGCAGGTCTCCCACCTCTCGGAAGCCTTCACGCTGGAGCCCGGTGACGTGATCGCCACCGGCACGCCCGCCGGCGTCGGCATCGGCCGCAAGCCGATCCGCGAGAACGTGCTGCACGTCGGCGACACGGTCCGGGTCGAGATCGAGCGAATCGGCGAGTTGGTCAACACCGTGGTCGAAGAGCCCGAGGGCTACCTCGCCCCATCGCCGGCCTAGCGAACTGCATCAACTTCTACTGCCGGCAGGTGGAAAAGTTGATGCAGTTCGATCGGGTGGACCGGCTATCGCCGGTGCACATCGGCGGCGGTCGCCTGGTCCCTTGGCCGCACGACGATCTCGTCGACGTTGACGTGCGGCGGCTGCGCGAGCGCCCAGCGGATGCACTCCGCCACGTCCTTGGCCCGCAGCGGCTCCATGCCCTCATAGACCCGCCGCGCCGCCTCCTCGTCGCCGCCGAAGCGGATCAGGGAGAACTCAGTCTCGACCATGCCGGGGGCGACCTCGGTGAAGCGAACCGGCTCGCCCAGGTGCTCGAGGCGCAGCACCCGCAGCATCGCGCGCTGGGCGTGCTTGGCGGCGTTGTAGCCGGCGCCACCACGGTAGGTCTCGATCGCCGCGATGCTGGTGACGGTGACGACGTGGCCGTCGCCCGAGCCGATCAGCAGCGGCAGCAGCGCCCGGCTCATCCGCATCGTTCCCATCACGTTTGCCTCGTACATCTGCAGCCACTTCTCTTCGTCGGCATCGCCGACCGACTCGAGCCCGAGCGCACCGCCGGCGTTGTTGACCAGCACGTCGCAGGCCTCGACCCGCGCGGCGAACGCCTCAACCGAGGCCGGGTCGGCGACGTCGAGGGCGATCGCCTCGCCGCCGATCTCCGTCGCCAAGGCGTCGAGCCGGTCGAGCCGCCGGGCGCCGAGGACCGTCCGGTAGCCCTCGCCGGCCAACGCCCTCGCCGTGGCGGCGCCGATGCCGCTGGAAGCGCCGGTGATCACTGCGGTCCGCATCGCCGCCGACCCTAGCGGCTGCAATCGGTGCGGTCCTTCGGACTAGTCTGCCTCGTATGAGCACGCATCCGCGCTCCGCGGAGATGGCGGTCTCCTCGCGCCTCGACGCGAGCCCGGCCCAGGTCTGGGAGCGAGTGATTACCCCGGAGGGCATCCGCGATGAGATGCACCCGTACCTGCGAATGACACTCCCCGCCGGCGTCGAGCGACTCGACCCCGAGAGCATCGAGCTCGGCAAGAGGATCGGCCGCAGCTGGATCCTCCTTTTTGGCCTGCTCCCTTTCGACTACGACGACATCACCGTCGTCAGGCTCGAACCCGAGCGCGGCTTCCTTGAGCGCTCGCAGATGCTGAGCCAGCGGGTCTGGGAACACGAACGGACCATCGAGCCGGACACCGAGGGCGGCTGCACGATCACCGATCGGGTGAGCTGGCAGCCACGTCTCGGGCTTCCCGCCTCTCCCCTGAGGCCGATGATCGGCTGGTTTTTCCGCCACCGCCACAAGCGCCTCCGGCGCCACTTCGGCGGCCTGAGGTGCGCCGATGGGAACCGAAACTAATCTGCCGCACCGGCGTTGAAACGCTCGATGAACTCGACCGCGCATCGCCCAAACGTCCTCGCCGCGCTGACGGCGCTCTCCTGCTTCCTGCTCGCGCTTACCGCTGGCAGCGCCGCAGCGGCAACCTTCCAAGTCAACGGCACCGGCGACCAACCGGACGCCACTACAGCCGACTCAACCTGCGAAACGGCCGCCGTGACCTGCACGCTGCGGGCGGCGATCGAAACCGCCAATGAATCGGCGGGCGCCGACACGATCAACTTCGCCGCCTCCTTCGACGGGGGCGCCGGAGCCTCGATTGTGCTCGGCAGCGGGCTGCCGGCGATCTCCGGCTCGGAGACAATCGTCGGCGACGGTTCCGGCCGCTGCGCCACTGCCGCTGGCTTTGCCGGTCCCTGTGTGGCCGTCGCCGGAGTTGCCGGCCAACCGGTGCTCACCGTTAGCGGCGACGACGACGCGATTGAGGGCCTGGCGCTAACCGGCGGCTCGGTTGGCATCTCGGTCACCGGAGCGGCGCGGGGATTCTCGGCGCGCAATGACTGGATCGGGATCGACTTGAGCGGCACGACCCGACCGAACGGCGCCGGGATCCTCCTTGGGCCCAGCGTGGGTGACGTCCAGATCGGCGGCACGATCGCGGCCGAGCGCAACGTCGTCGCCGGCAACTCCGGCGACGGCCTCGACATCCACGGCGCCAGCGATGCAGTCGTTGCCGGGAACTACTTCGGCGTCGACCCCGGCGGCACGATCGCCGTGCCCAACGGGACCGATATCGCCGTCAGCAGCGTTCCGCCTTATGGGCCGAACGCGAGCCGCAACACAATCGGCGGCGAGCTAACCCCAGCCGAGGCGCAGACGCCTGCTTGCGATGGCCCCTGCAACGTCATTTCGGGCGCGCTCGGCGCCGGTATCGAGCTCTCCGAGAGCGGCACGGAAGATGCGGCGGCGACGGGCCCCACCACGATCGTCGGCAACTACATCGGCCTCAACGCGGCCGGCACGGCGGCGGTGGCCAACGTCGGCCCCGGCGTCCGCGTCGGCAACGCCGCCAGGGTCACGATCGGCGGCTCTACTCGCGCCCTCGACGGAAACCACATCAACGGCGGCGCGATCGGGATCGCCTCCGGACCGGCCGAGGAGCTGCTCGTCGTCGAAGGAAACATGATCGGCCTCGACCCGGCCGGCTCGGCAATGCTGGCCCCGCCAAGCGAATACGGGATCCTCGGCGACGGCCGCGGAAAGTTCGGTGGCTTCGAAGCGGCGCGCATCGCCGGCAACCGGATCTCGATGACGAGCGGCGAGGCAATTCGACAGCGTGGCAGCGGCGCCACAATGGTCGACAACGTGATCGGCCAAGCGGTCGACGGCGGGCCACTGCCCGGTGCCGTAACCGCTATCCACCTCGATCTTGCCGCGAGCTTTGCCAGCATCGTCGAAGACAACATGATCGCCAACGCGTCGCGCTACGGGCTGCTGATCGAAAACAGCGGCAACCGCGTGATGGCGAACCGGATCCTCTCCGCCGGGGTCGCCGGCATCCGGATCGAGTCTCCGGTCGGTCTGGCGGCGGCGTTCAACCTCATCGGCGAAGATGCGCCACGCACCGAAGACATAATCTCCGACAGCGGCGGCGCCGCGATCCAAATTGTCGGGGCCGAAACGAAGCCGAACCACGTTGCTCGGGTCAGCGGCTCCGGCAACGGCAGCCTGTTCGTCGATATCGGCGCCAACGGCCCCGGCACCGAAGGTCGCGGCTGGGTGACGGGGCTGAAAGGCTCGGTGCCGATCGAAAGCAACACGCCGACGATCCGAGTCGCGAAGCCGACACGAATTGCCGGCGACAACGCCTTCCCGACCGCACTGATCCGTGTCTACGGCAAGGCAGGCGCTTCCCCCGGCGAGCTCAAGCCCCTACTCGCTGAGGACTACGCAGACCAACAGGGGACCTGGTCGGTCAACCTGCCGACTCCGCTCTCCCGTGGGTCGTTCGTCGCCGTCGCGCAGACCAGTGACCAGCGCGGCTCCTCTGAGATGGCGATCGCCAAGATCGCCACGGCGACGCGAACGAAGATCGTTAGGGGGCCAAAGCGCAGGTCGCACCGGCGCACTGCCAGGTTCTTCTTCCGCTCGAACAAGGCCCACGCGACCTTCGAATGCAGGCTCGACCGCAGGCCGTTCAAGCGTTGCCACTCTCCGCGGGTCTACAAGCACCTGAAACCCGGCAAGCACATCTTCAGGGTACGGGCGACCGATGCCGCCGGCGACCGCGATCGCAGTCCGGCTCTTCGCAAGTTCACCGTGCTCAGGTAGACCGTGCCGATCTAGGATCGAGACGGCCTCGCCCAATCAATGGCCCCCGCGGAAGCGGCCATATCTTAGAACCCTTCCATCTACTGGGAAGGGAAGTTGAATGAATGAATTGAATGCATGAATGGCGAGGGCGGGATTCGAACCCGCGACACCACGATTTTCAGTCGTGTGCTCTACCAACTGAGCTACCTCGCCTGGCACTGGCGCGGGTGGGCCGCGCAGGGGAAGGCTAGCGACCAGGGGGCGATTGGGCTGATTGCATTGGGGCGTGGCTTGGATGCGCGCAGCGGTGGGACTGGTGGCCCTGCTCGCCGTCGGGGCGGCGCTTGTCTCGGGGGGCTCGCGCGCTGACTTGATTCGGTATCGCTACCTGCCCGAGACCAACATGCTGCAGACGGTCGGTGCCTACGGCACGGAGCGGGTCGTGACCGTCCGCTCGCTGGGCAATCCGGGTCTGGTTGACGCCCAGCCGGGCTGGCTGGCACGGGCGCGGCCTCTCGGCTCCGGGGCGCCGCCGTGGGCGCGGCGCATGTACGAGCGCTCGCTGCTGGCGCTGCTGGCGCTGACCGATCGGCGCACGGGCGCGGTCCTGGCCGGTGCGCGCGATGGCTGGGCCTACGTCTGGCCGCGCGACGCCGGCACCGTCGCCCTGGCCTTCGCCTCGGCCGGTTACCGAGGCGAGGCGAAGCGCATCGCCGACTTCCTGCTCGGCCTCGACCTCGGTGGCGCGGCCCGCTTCCACGCCGACGGCTCGCCGGTCGAGGGGCGCGATGCGCAAGGCGATGCCGCCGGCTGGGTCGCCGCGGCCGCACAGGCCGCCGACGTGAGTGTCCGGCCGCGCTCCCTTCCCTGGCGCGACCGCGCCGACTACCAGGAGGGTGACGCTGGGGATTACCTGGCCAATGCGGTTGCTTCGACCGCCGCCGGGCCGGAAGGCAACCTGACGCGTGACCCTCCGGCCCGGCGGCTGGCGGTGCTTGAGATCCGCAAGCGCTTCAGAGCCCCCGCTGGAGCGCTTAGGAGGGAGGCCGAAGATGAGGATTCCGGAATCGACTCGGCCGCCGCCTGGGCGGTGCAGCCGTTCCCGCTGCCCTCTCTCTTCCCACTCGTGCGCCGTTCGCTGTTGCGTCTCGCCTCCAACAGCACCCGCTTCGGCATCGTCCCCTCGGAAAGCTGGGCCGGCGGAGAAGACCCTTGGACGGCGCCGACGGCGTGGACAGCCTGGAGCCTTGCGGCTCTCGGCGAGCGTCGCGCCGCGCTCCGTCTCATGGCCGAGCTGCACCGCGCCGCGACCCCCGCCGGCCTGCTCCCCGAGCGCGTCGACGCCCGCACCGGCATCCCCACCTCGACCACGCCACTCGCCTGGTCCCACGCCTTCGCGATCCTCGCCCTGCGCCAGCTCTGGCCACGAACTGCATCAAATTCTCGTCCTCGCAGGTAGAAAATTTGATGCGGTTCGCCACCTAGGAGGCTGCGAGCGCCAGCTCGACTGCCTCGCGGGCCGTCTCGGCGGGAACGATGCCGGGGGCTTCCTCCATCCGCTCGCGCCCCTTCAGCTCCCAGCTACGCAGGGCGATTACGGGGCGGCCGATCGCGCGGGCGAAGCCGATCTCCGA
>Ga0190274_10002790_pt1 | contig 10354 bp, 6 predicted proteins | sample Popmic531T_FD_133002 | JGI IMG/M metagenome (GOLD analysis project Ga0190274, IMG submission 133002) | Populus adjacent soil microbial communities from riparian zone of Yellowstone River, Montana, USA - 531 T | ecosystem: Environmental > Terrestrial > Soil > Riparian zone | place: USA: Montana...
GCAGCGTCGGCGGTCACGAAACGCTCGCGCGACAGATGCGAAAACATGCAGGGCACCGATTCAGCGGTCGAGGTGCCGCAGGAGCTCACGTCCGGATAGCTGATCACGCCCAGCCGGCGCAATTCGGGATTGGTGTCGCGCGGGTAGCCATTCAGCGAGAACTGCATGGCGCGCGCGGTTTCGCCCACCACCAGCACCAGCAATCGCGGCCGGGCGTCCGGCCCGGGAACTACGCGGCGCGCATCGCCGGCCACGGTTTGCAGCGGCCGGTCGGCGGCCTCCGTCTGCTGGCGCTGGTACTTGACCAGCGAATACAGCGGATAGCTGGGATTGAGCAGCATGCGCAGCTCGCGATGCTGGCGCACCGTCAGGGACACATCCTTGTACACCGTCAGCACGGTCAGCACTGCCAGCAACAGGCAACCCGCCGCCACGGCGGGCTGCCGCCACCAGCCGGTTCGCAGTGGCGCATGGCGCAACGGCAACGCGATCAGCGCGACGATGGGCAGCACGCCATGCAGCAGCAGGTGCAGGTACAGCGCCCCGCTCATCAGCTCGCCGGCTTCACGCGGGTCGGTCTGAACCACATTGCGGTACATCTCGACGTCGATGACCACGCCGAAGCGGTCCATGAAGTACGACGCCAGCGCCGCACCGAACAACAGCAGCATGGCCACGGGCTTGAAGGTCCAGCGGAAGTTGAACAGCTGCAGCAGCGCCGTCAGCAGCAGCGTCAGCGCCGCCCCCACCGCCAGCAGCACCGGCCAGGGCGCTGCGCCACCGTAGGTGGCGCCGAGGGTCCGCCAGAAGGCCTGGTTATCAAAACAGACGATAAATGCAGCAATGAGTAACGGCGCAACGACAGCCGGGAACCCCTGCTTCAGGCTGCGCAACGCGGTAAACCCCGCACTATTGAGGTACTTTTCAGTCATTCCGTGGCTCTATATTTGAATGTAACACAATGATTTTATTGATGTTATTGAAACAATGCTGGCGACGAGAATACCTTGAATCCTGTACCCGATATGTCTTTCTCCATTTCACATAACCGTGACGGCATTTTCGACAAGGCGATTTCTTCAGGGGAGTTCATCATGCGGAAGAGCGTTCACCGGAATATCGCGCAACAGCTGCTGAGTGGCCTGATCGCCGGCAGTTCCCTGCCAGGAGCACTGGCCGTTGGCATTGCGCTCACCGCCACCATGCCGCGCGCCGCGCAGGCCGCCTCGTACACCACCGTTGACCTGAACGGACATGTCACCAGCGACAAAGGTCAGGCGATACCGTCCGCCACGATCACCATTACCTCCGATCAGGGCGTGGTACGCACCACCACCGCAGACGCGAGCGGCCAGTTCCGCCTGCCGGCATTGCCCATCGGCGCCTATCGCGCCACGGTGAGCGCCGCGGGATTCACCCCCCTCAGCGACCGCGCCATCGCGCTGGCTCCCGGCTCCAGCACCCTTGCCTTCACGCTCAGCCCCGAAGGCACGGTGCTCGATGAGGTGGTGGTTTCGGCCGCGCGCGTGATCAAGGACTTCAACAAGACCGATGGCGGCATCGCCATGGACGTGCAGGAAATCGCGGAACGCGTACCGCTGGCCCGCAACATAAATGCCGCGGTCATGCTGTCGCCCTCGGTTTCAGTCGGCGACGCTTCGATCATTGCCAACGGCGTGCGCCGCAACCAGAACGCGGTGAACATCGCCGGCACCTCGGCGGCCGAAAGCGTCTACTACATCAACGGCCTGAACGTCACCGATCAGCGCTACTTCCTCGGTTATTCGGATCTGCCGTTCGAGATGATCCAGACCATCGAGGTCAAGACCGGCGGTTACCAGGCCGAGTTCGGTCGCGGCACCGGCGGCATCGTCAATATCGTGACGCGCTCCGGCTCCAACGAATTCCACTGGGGCGCCAGCGCCTACTGGACGCCGAACAGCCTGCGCGAAACCCGCTCCACCTCGTACGCGCCGGGCGGCAACAACTCGGTCGGCATCATCGACCTGCAGGAGACGGTGAAGTCGAACCTGTCCGAGCAGACCATCTGGGCCAGCGGCCCGCTGGTGGAAGACCACCTCTTCATCTTCGGCCTGTACAACGCGCGACAGACCAACAACTGGAATGCCGCGCGGTTCCTCAATCCGTCCACCAACAACGGCACCTGGCAGAACACCGTTTACAACGATCCGCGCTGGGCCACCAAGATCGACTTCGTGCTCAATGAAAATCATCGTCTGGAGGCGACGTTGTTCTCCGATGCCGAGAACACCGATTACCGGCCGTGGAATTACGGCAAGGCCGAGAATGCAATTGTTGCTGTTCCGGGTGTGAGCAATCCGGATGGTTCGCTGCTGCCTTACCAGCAGGAAGCCGGTGGCATGAACTCCATCCTGCAGTACACCGGCGTCCTGTCGCCCCACGTGACGCTGTCGGCGCTGGTGGGCCGCAGCCGCAGCAACTACAAGGACAGCGGCCCCTACATCACGACGCCGGGCGTTCAGGACTTCGGGACCACCGGTAGCTTTGTCACACTGGGACGCCACGCCGGACCGTTCAACCTCGAGGGCGAGGACACCCGCGACACCTGGCGACTGGATGGTGACTTCTACTTCAGCGCGGCGGGCGATCATCATCTGCGCGTCGGCTATGACTATGAAGAACTGCTCACCACCGCAACCAGCGCCTACAGCGGCGGGGCGCTGTACTACGGCCTCGAAACCGGTGACTGTCCCGGGGCGGCAGGCGCCGCAGGCTGCGTGGAAAAACTGACCTTCGCCAATGTCGGTGATTTCAATGCCACGCAGTCGGCCTGGTATGTGCAGGATTCCTGGTCGCTGACGCCGAACTTCACGCTGCAGCTGGGCCTGCGCGGCGACATTTACGACTACAAGAACGTCAATGGCGAGAGCTACATCAAGATCACCGACCAGATCGCGCCGCGCCTGGGCTTCAGCTGGGATCCCACCGGCTCGGGCCTGAACCGCATCTATGGTTCATTCGGCGACTACTACCTGCCCATTGCCACCAATACCTCGGTCCGTGCCAGTTCGGGCGAGGTGTTTTCCGATCAGTATTTCCAGACCCAGCGCGATGTCGACGGCAATCTGGTCATCGATTCGGCCGGCTATCCCATCATGGGCACGCAGCTGGCGCCCACTGATTACTTCTCGCCGCCCGGCGCTCCCGATCGGCGCTCCGTCATCGAAGCCGACCTGAATCCCATGTACGAGCGCGAGTTCGCGCTGGGCTTCGAACACGAATTCAGCATGGGCGCTCTCAGCGGCTGGCGCACGGGCATCCGCTATACGCATCGCGAGCTGCAGAGCACCATCGAGGACACCGCCATCGGCGATGCCGTGGCGCGTTATTGCAACCGCAATGGCATTTCCTGCGTGGCGGCCGATGGCAGCAGCAGCACCGACACCGATGCCTCCGACTTCGTCGGCCTGTTTCCGTATGTGCTGATCAATCCGGGCGATGGCGCCCGCGTGTACGTCGATCTGCAGGGCGACTCGCGCACCGACGCCGCCGGCGTGGCCAACCCGGCCTACAACCCGCAGTGGATCGACCTGACCGCGGGCGACCTGGCGCTGGAAGAGGTCATCCGCCAGTACCACGCGGTGGAGCTGAGCCTGGAGCGGCCGTGGAACGGCAAGTGGAGCCTGCAGGCTTCCTATGTCTGGTCGCATTCCTACGGCAACTATGAAGGCGCCGTGAAGTCGGATGTGGCACAGACCGACACCTCGATCACGCAGGACTTCGATCATCACGCCAATACGCTGTATTCCTATGGCGATCTGCCCAATGACCGGCGGCATACGCTGAAGCTGAACGGCAACTGGGGCGCCACCGACAAGCTGTCGTTCGGCACCAACCTGACGGTGCAGTCGGGCAAGCCCTATGGCTGTATCGGTTACGTGCCACAGAGCGTGGACCCGCTGGCGCCGGATTCGGCCACGCCCTCGGGCTGGTACTGCCCGCGCGGCTCGCCGCTGCCCAATGCCACCGGCACGCTGGCCACGCAGATGGCGGCGCTCGGCCAGCCGGCGCTGCGTTACACCAACGTGCCGACGCCGCGCGCCTCGCAGGGCCGCACAGACTGGCTGTACACGCTGGACCTGAGCGCCGCCTACACGCTGTTCCAGAGCGCCGACCGCGGCAAGGCCGTGGCCAGGCTGGACATCTTCAACGTGCTGGATGGCGACTCGGTGGTGCGTGTGGTGGAACAGGGCGAGGTGCGTACCGGCGCGGGCTCGACCAAGAATGTCGCAGCACCCTTCTACGGCCTGCCGCGCCAGTACCAGGCGCCGCGCACCGTGCGTTTCGGCATCAGCTACTCCTACTGATCCATTGCGCCATGTCGGAATGCGGGGGCCGCCACGGGGCGGCCCTCTTCATTTGCGGCAGGAACCGCAGCTGCCGGTGTCGCTCGGCCGGGAACCGGAACGGCGCAGCCAGCGCCGTGGCAACAGGGCACGCGCAACATGGACCGCGGCGGCCAGCACGATTACGGCGACGATCAGTGTCTGCATCATCAGCCTCCGCCCAGCGCCACCGCGACGCGGTAGGTGATGAAGGCCGCAACATAGGCCAGCGCAAACAGATAGCCGGCCATGATCAGCGGATAGCGCCAGGAATTGGTTTCGCGCCGCACGGTGACCAGCGTCGACAGGCATTGCGGCGCAAACACATACCAGGCCAGCAGCGACAGCGCCGTGGCCAGACTCCAGCTGCCGGCGATCATCGGTGCCAGCGCCGCGCCCACATCATCGGCGCCCGCTGACAGCGCGTACACCGTGCCCAGCGCGCCCACCGCCACTTCGCGCGCCGCAAGTCCGGGCACCAGCGCCACGCTGATCTGCCAGTTGAAGCCCAGCGGCGCAAACACCGACTGCAACGCATTGCCGATCATGCCGGCAAAACTGTAGTGAATGGCCGGATCGGTGGCACCCGGCGGCGGCGCCGGATAGCTGGCGAGGAACCACAGCAGCACCATCAGCGCCAGGATGATGGTGCCCACGCGCGCCAGGAAAATGCGGGTGCGCTCCCACAGCCCGATCCACAGATTGCGCAGATTGGGCCAGTGATACTCGGGCAATTCCATCAGCAGCGGATAGTAGTTCGAGCGGCCGGCGCGCAACTTCAGCACCAGCGCCACCAGCACCGCACCCAGCACGCCGGCCACATACAGCGCAAACAGCACCAGACCCTGCAGGTTGAACCAGCCCACTGCCTGGTGCGGAATGAAGGCGCCGATCAACAGCGCGTACACCGGCAGGCGCGCCGAGCAGGTCATCAGCGGCGCCAGCATGATGGTGGTGATGCGGTTGCGCATGTTGGGAATGGTGCGCGTCGCCATGATGCCGGGAATGGCACAGGCGAACGAGGACAGCAGCGGAATGAAGGAGCGGCCGGACAGGCCGATGCTGCCCATCAGCCGATCCAGCAGGAATGCGGCGCGCGGCAGATAGCCGCTGTCTTCGAGCAACAGGATGAAGGCAAACAGGATCAGGATCTGCGGCAGGAAAATCAGCACCGCCCCGACGCCGCTCAGCACGCCATCGACCAGCAGGCTCTGCAATGCACCAGCCGGTAACGCCTGCTGCAGCAGGCTGCCCAGCGCACCAATGCCGGCGTCAATCCATTCCATCGGCGCCGCGGCCCAGCTGAATACGGCCTGGAATACCAGGAACAACAGCACCGCCAGCAGCAGCGGACCGAACAGCGGATTCATGACCACGCCATCCAGCCGCTGCAGCGCACGCGTGCGCAGGGGCACCACATAGCCCGCCGCGTCAAGGATGCGTCGGGACTCGCGCTGGGTCCGCTCGACATCCGCGCTGCCCGGAACGATCAAGGACGCCGGCGCAGCAGCGGCGGTGACTGCGCTCTGTGCTTCCATGGCAACCACCAGCTCGGCTTCCCCGCCGGCGCGCACGGCAATGGTTTCGACAACGGGCAAGCCGAGTTCGGCGGACAATCGCTCACGATCGAGTTTGTAACCGCGCTGCCGCGCCAGATCGCTCATGTTCAACGCCACGATCATCGGCCGGCCCAGCTCTTTCAGCTCCAGCACCAGACGCAGCGAGAGCCGCAGATTGGTCGCGTCAACGACGCAGATGATCAGCTCGGGCGGCGGCTCGCCGCGCAGGCGCCCCGCCACTGCATCACGCGAGACGGCTTCATCGAGCGTGGTCGGCACCAGGCTGTAGGTGCCCGGCAGATCGATGACCTGGTAAAGGCAGTCGTGACCCGGGCCGACAAAGGCGCCTTCCTTGCGTTCGACGGTAACGCCGGGATAGTTGGCGACTTTCTGATTGCTGCCGGTCAGGCGATTGAAGAGCGCCGTCTTGCCGCAGTTGGGCACGCCAACAAGCGCCACGCGACAGGTGCGGGTCGGGGGTGGAAAGCGGGTCATGGAGCGTCGATCTGCACCACCACCGAACGCGCCTCGCGCCTGCGCAGCGCGAAGATCGTGGTGCCAATGCGCACCGCCATGGGATCACCGCCGGGCCACACCACTTCAAGCACCTCGACCGGTTCGCCGGGCACGAAGCCGATTTCACGCAGTCGTCGCGCGATGGTGGAATCGTCCTGATCGCCCACCTGCGCAGAATCATCTTCGAGCACAGCCGTGACCCGGCCCCGCGCGCCCTTGCGAAGGCTCGCCAGCGATACCGGGGAATGTGCCTGGCCGTCCTGGTCGGTCATCGGTTGTCAGCTCATCGTTGAATGAGAATTACTCTCAACAAGAATAGCCTATCCACACCCGACTGACCAGCAGCCGGGTGTGGATGCGTTGAGCAACCGACCTCAGTGAGGAATAAGGACCTTGTCCATCGAACGGTCTTCGCAGCGCGGCACTTCTTCCAGTGGATCCTGCGTCAGGCGCAGCGTGCGCGGGCGACTCTGCCACGGCTCGGCCAGAACGGCCGGATCGTAGGCCGTAAAGCTGTATTCGAGAGTGTCTCCCGACCGCTTGAAGCGTTCCACAACCCGCAGATCATTGGTGTGGAATGCGCCATTGCCAGCCATCCAGGTGTCGTCGGAGAGACCCGCGGTTTCGACGACCAGCGTGTCGCCTTCCCACTTGCCGACTGACTCGCCGAACGATGTGGGGGAGATGATTTTGCGCATGGGCCGCCCATCAATGGGAATGATGCGGAAGAAGCTGCCCGCCAGAGGGGTGTAGAGAAAGGCCACCTCGGTTGCGTTCTGAAAGATCTTGGCGGGGGGTCCGATGCGCGGCACGCCCGGCAGCTGACAACGCGGGCCGGGATCCAGCTTGGTCTGGAGCTTCGTCAGCTCCGCAACCTTGGCCTGGAACTCCGGCTTGTACTTGGGAGCATCTGGAACAGGTCTGGCCGCCGGCTCCGCAGCGGGTGCCGCAGCGGCGGCACCGCCCGCCGGGGGACACTGGATCACGCAGACCGAAGCATTGGCTGCTTTCGGCGCAATCACCGCGGGTGGAGCACCCGGGGCGGCTGCGCTCCAGGTGCCGGTCAGATCGGGTCGAACAGTGGCTGGTGCAGGCGCCTGCGCCTGCACATTACCGGCCCAGAGCAGAATCGCGCCTGCGGCAAACGCCGCAGCAATCGAATCTTGTTTCATGGAAAAGCGCTCCTGTGAGGATGGTCCGATTACTGTGCGTCGGTTTCCTGAGTACCGTCGATTCCCAACTTGTACTCGTGTCCATCCTCGTACTTGATCCGGCTCAGAATGCCGGTCAGCTTGCTGCCATCGAAAGGCGGATTGGCCGTGACGGTGACCACCTCACCGGGCTTGCCCATCACCATTTCCCGGGTGATTCCGGCGCGACGCATGAACCCCACCGGCACCGTCTCCAGCTGCCAGGTGACAAGAGCTCCCTTGGCATCCTTGGCGGTGACATGAACAAAGACGTGCGGATTGATCCACTCGATCCGGGTGACAGTGCCCTTGATGGTGAAGAACTTCTTGGTGTCGTAGGAGCCCGTGACCGAGTGATGCGCCAGCAGCGGATACGCAGCTCCGACGATCAGACCAAGAGCCAATACGGACGTGCCGATATGTGGACGCATACTTCCCCCCAATTGTTCTGATGGCTGACAGGGTAGCGTCGCACCGGCCAACGCTACCCCGCAGGTTCAAGTACCTGCGAAAGAAATATACGACAACATCCGCAGGCACAAGCGGCCTCGACAAATCTCGATATTTCCGGCCGACCCGGTGGCGCCCCGCCCGGCCCTCTCAGGCTGCAACGGGAATCGGCCGCCCCAGCATCTTCTCGATCGCGCGCAGCCGATCGCGCTCGTCACGACTGACCAGCGAAACCGCCTCTCCGGTGCGGCCGGCGCGGCCCGTGCGCCCGATGCGATGCACATAGTCTTCCGGCACGTGCGGCAGTTCGTAGTTCACGACATGCGGCAACTCGCTGATATCCAGACCGCGCGCGGCAATGTCGGTGGCGACCAGCACCTGGATGCGGCCGTCCTTGAAATCGCCCAGCGCGCGGGTGCGTGCGCCCTGCGACTTGTTGCCATGAATCGCGGCACAGCTGATGCTGTCGCGTTCGAGACGCTGCTGCAGACGGTTGGCAGCGTGTTTGGTGCGCGTGAACACCAGACTTTGCCTGGCGTTGTCCCCGTTCAGCATGCGTGACAGCAGCGATTGCTTCTCGGCGGTCTCGACGTGATAGACGCGATGATCGACCAGTTCCACCGGCGTGTTGCGCGGCGCGACATCGATGCTGGCCGGATTGCGCAGCAGCGAGCGGGCCAGTTCACGGATCTCGGTGGAAAACGTGGCCGAGAACAGCAGGTTCTGGCGTCGCTGTGGGAGCGCTGCGATCAGCTTGCGGATTGCACGGATGAAGCCCATGTCGAGCATGCGATCGGCCTCATCGAGCACCAGGGTCTCGATTCGCGACAGATCAACGGCACGCGCCTGCAGATGATCGAGCAGGCGGCCCGGGGTGGCGATGATCAGATCGCACCCCTGTGCAAGCGCCTGCAACTGGGGTTTGGGGCTGACGCCGCCGAAAATCAGCAGGCTGCGCTGCCTGAGGTAGCGACCGTACTCGCGAAACGACTCCTCGACCTGCGCCGCCAGTTCACGGGTGGGCACCAGCACCAGCACGCGCGGTGCGCGAACGCCGGCCGGCGCAGCATTTGCCGCGTGCAGTTGCTGCAGGATGGGCAGCGCAAAAGCCGCCGTCTTGCCGGTGCCAGTCTGCGCGGCGGCGAGCAGGTCGCGCCCTTCGAGCACGACCGGAATCGCCTGCTGCTGAATGGGTGTCGGCGAGGTGTAGCCGGTCTCGGCAACGGCGCGCAGCAGCGCGTCGTTCAGATTGAATTGCTTGAACAAGAAGTGAACTCCAAGGATGCCCGGAGCGCGAACGCTGTCGGTACGGACAATCAATAAATGATTGATGCACAACCCGGCCGTATCGCGACAAAGCGTCGCCGGCACGAGGGAGATTTGCAGGAGGGGCGAACAGGTCCCGGAAGGGACGAGGTTTGAACCTCGGCGCGCGGACCGACGCCGCGCAATCGACAAACTCGGCCGCGATCATACACGAGCAGGCCCGCCGCGGACATGGCGCGTCATGACGGGGTTCTCGTTATCGCGTTGCCGCAGCCCCGGCTGGAACCTGCAGCGGCTCGCTGTCCTGGAATCCGGTCACCTGATCCAGCGCGACGTGTCGCGCGATCATCGACTGCTCGAGACGCAGCCGCAGCGCTTCCATCTGCTCCGCATCGATGCCCGGCGGCACTGCAATCGGCTCGCCAAAATCGACATGAACTTCCGCGAAGGGTCGCGGAATGGCAGTGCGATCCCAGGACCGGTACACCCAGCAACGCCGCGAGGACGCGACCAGCGGCACGACCACACCGCCGGTCTTCTGCGCCAGCAGCAGTGCGCCGGCCTGCGCCACGGCGCGCGGACCGCGTGAACCATCGACCGACAATGCTGCATTCAACGTGGGTTGCTCGCGCATGGCCTTGATCATGGTGACCAGGCCCTTGGCGCCGCCGGTACCCGAGGAACCTCGCGCCACACGAAAGCCCAGCTTGCTCTGCAGATAGGCCATGGCGTCGCCGTCGCGGCTGGGCGAGCACATCAGGATGTAGGGTCCGCGCTCCGGCAGACTGAAAAAATGCAGCATCTGGAAACAGCGCGCATGCAGGAACGATCCGATCACCTGGCGGCCCTCGCGCGTCGGCTCCGTCAGGTGATGTCCGTTGTGGATCACATAGCGCCAGCTCCACGACAGACCGCGGTACATCTGCAGTGCCACCGGCGGCAGCAGCTGACGCACCAGGAAATCGCGGACAGGTTTGGCCATGTCCGCATATTGCCAGAGCCGGAC
>Ga0190274_10002791_pt1 | contig 10354 bp, 5 predicted proteins | sample Popmic531T_FD_133002 | JGI IMG/M metagenome (GOLD analysis project Ga0190274, IMG submission 133002) | Populus adjacent soil microbial communities from riparian zone of Yellowstone River, Montana, USA - 531 T | ecosystem: Environmental > Terrestrial > Soil > Riparian zone | place: USA: Montana...
CGGCGTGGCGGCTTCAGCCGGCGCCTGCGCGGGTCCGACCTGCGCGTGGTCGAGCGTGAGCGCCGGCAGCAACGGCATCTTGCCCAGCGTGAACAGCACGCGCGGCAGCGCGCCGAGCGCCGTTTCCGGCAGCTTCGAGCGCACCGCGGGCAGCGACTGCAGGTAAGCGATGAGTGCCGCGACGTCTTCGTCGCTGAGGCCGATGAAATCCTGCGCCGGCATCACCACGAGCGGCGTGCCGTCGAACGCGACGGCGTGGCGGATGGCGTGTTCGAACGTGCGTGCGTCGTAATGCCGGCCGATGCCGCCGGGCGTGAGGTTGGTCGCGACGAGGCGGCCCATCGGCTGCGCATCGATCATCACGCGGCCACCGAGATCGGCGCCGTGGCAGTCGCTGCAGCCGCGGCTCGTCGCGAGGTGCCGGCCGCGCTCGACCTGGGCGGGCGAGCCGTCGACCACGATGTTCGCCGCGGGCAGGTCGAGCGCCTGCGCCATCGCGTGCTCGGTCCGCCACCACGCGTAGCCGACGCCCGCACCCGCGAGCACCAGCAACACGAGCAGCAGCTTGCACACGAAACCGATGAACTTGCGCATCCCGACCCCCTCGTTCGGACGCTGATTGCAGCAGCGCGGGTCCCTATCCCCGCGCTTCGTAGAACGCCATCTCGCTCGGCGCGCGCCATTGCCGCGCGCGTTCGCGGAACGCGAGCCACGATTCGTAGACGCGCCGCGTGAACGCATCGCGCGCGCCGATCTCGGCCAGCAGTGCGTCCGATTCGGAGCGCAGCAGCGTGAGCACGCTCGCCGGCAGCCGGCGGAACTGCACCTTGTGCGTGTTGGCCAGCACTTCGCGCGCTTCCTGGTCGGCGGCCACGTAACGCGAGTGCAGGTCCAGGTTCGCGGCCTGGCAGCAGGCCGCGACTACCGCCTGCAATTCATCGGGCAGCGAATCCCAGGCCTTGCGGTTCACGAAGCACTCGATCGTCGCGCCGGGCTCGTGCCAGCCCGGGTAGTAGCAGTACTTCGCGGCGCGGAACAGCTGCATCTGCAGGTCATTGAACGGCCCGAGCCATTCGCACGCGTCGATCGTGCCGTTCTTCATCGCCGTGTACAGGTCCGAACCGGGCACTTCGACTGGTTGCGCGCCGACCCGCGCGAGCACTTCGCCGCCGAGCCCCGGGATGCGCATGCGCAGTCCCTTGAGATCACGCGGCGAATTGATCTCGCGGTTGAACCAGCCGGCGAGCTGCAGGCCGGTATTGCCGGCGGCGAACGGCACCAGCTCGAAGCGCCCGTAGAGCTCGCGCCACAGCTCCATGCCGCCGCCGTGGTAGAGCCAGGCGTTCATCTCGGCGGCGGTGAGGCCGAACGGCACGGTGCAGAAGAACGGCGTCGCATCGGCCTTCGCGCGCCAGTAGTACGACGCGCTGTGGCCCATCTCGACTTCGCCCTTCGCGGCCGCGTCGAACACGCCGAACGGCGGCACCAGTTCGCCGCCCGCGTGCATCGTGACGCGCAAAGCTCCGGCCGAACCGCGCGTGATCGCGTCGGCGAGCCGTTCGGCCGCCTCGCCCAGTCCCGGGAATCCGGTCGGCCACGACGTCGCCATGCGCCAGTCGAACGTGCGCTTGCCACCCGGCGCCGGTGGCGGCGCCGGCTTGCACGCCACGAGCGCGCCCGCGGCGAGCGCCGCCGGTCCCGCGCCGCGCAGGAATCCCCGTCGATCCAGTGCCATGCATCGCCCCCGCGAAGTGCGTCCCACGCTAGCGTGGGATCGCGATGCGATCAACGAGCAGCGCGCGTGCGCTGCCCGTGGCGCCAGTCGCCGCGGCTACGGATTCTCGAACCCGTCGCGGAACAGCGCGTCAGCCGCCGGTCCCACCGCAGTCGTGGCGGTCGCGCTGCGCGTCTCGATGCTGCTGTCGGCAATCGTCGCGCTGGCAACGATTTGCGGGCCGCTGGTCGCGCGCATCGTGAACCACGCCGAGCCTTCGGCGTTGGGACGCTGGTTGCCGAGGTTCCAGGACAGCACGCCTGCGACCGGCGTTGCACCGCCCGATGCGGCCACGAACGTCGCGTTCGCCGGCACCGCCGCGGTCAGGTTCACCTGCGGCGCGCCGCCGAAACCGGTCAGGTTCCAGTGGATGCGGTAGGTGACGAGGCTGCTCGCCGCGACCGGGTCGATGTCGTCCGCGATCGTGAGCGTGAACGCGTGGTCGCAGCCCCAGTTGACGGCCGTGCCGGTGGCCGGCGTGAACTGCACCGCGCGTCCCGGCACGAGGTTCGCCGAATTCCGGAACGAGTAGATCTGGCCGGCGCTGCCCGCGGCGTTCTCGACGCCGACGCTCGTGAAGTCGGGCCAGCTCAGCGTGTTGTACTGGTACGTGATCGTGTCGCTGGTCGTATCGAGGATGATCTGGAACGTCTCCGGGAAGCCGTTCGCCCAGTGCTGCACCTGGTGGTACTGCACGACGAGCTGCGTGCCGACGGTCTTCGCGAAGATGTTGCCCTGCGTGCCGGTTTCGGGATTCAGGTCCTCGCCGAACGCCATCACGTCGTTGTTCGGCCGGCCTTCGAACGGCAGGTACATGTTCGCCGTCGTGAACGCGGTCGTGCCGAAGAACAGGAAGCCGTTGGAATTGATGCGGACCGTCGTGAAGTCGCTGCCGTAGTAGGTGAACGTGCCTGGCAGCGTGACATTGGCGGACGCGGCATCGTCGCCGAGCGGAAACGCCGTGCCGTCGGTTGCATCACTCCAGGAATAGACCGGGCCGCCAGCGTCGGTGTTGTCGCGGCACGTGTAATTCTGCTGCGGCGTCATCTGCAGGTTCACGGTGCCACCGGCGCTCACCGCCTGCGTGAGCGTCTGGTAGCCGGGATGCGAGACGACGAGGTTCGCCGAGCCGGTGGGCACATTGAGCGAATACGCGCCCGTCACAGCGTCCGACCACACCGGTGCAAGCAGCTTCTGGTTCGCGATCAGGATCATCGCGCGGATCGGCGTTCCGGTTCCGACCTGCGTCACGACGCCGGCCACGTTGAACGTGGTGTTCGCGGCGAGCGCGAAATCCTGGTCGGTGGTGCCGTCGTCGGTCACGACCACGACCGGCGCGCTGGCCGACTGGCCGTGCAGGCTCGCTGTCATCGACCAGTTACCCGCGCCGGCGACGACGCGATAGTTGCCGTCCGCCGCGCTCTGCGTGGTCAGCGTCTTGCCGAGCCGGCTGAACGTGATCGGCACGCCGGCGGTCGGCACGCCGCCGACCGTGACCGTGCCTTCGATCCAGCCGGACTGGACGACCAGGTCGGCCGCGGCCTTGACGTCGATGCGGCCCCAGCCGAAGCCATTGTTCGGAACCTGGCTGCCGGCGACGCCACCGCAAGCCTGGGCACTGGTCAGCGGCACCGCGGTCTTGCGCAGCAGCTCCTCGAGCTCGTCGACGCGGCCGGCGAGCTTCGGTTCCAGCGAGATCAGGAGCGCAACCGCACCTGCGACGTGCGGCGACGCCATCGAGGTGCCCGAGAAAACCGCGTACGAGCTGCCGGTGACGCTCGAGCGCACGCTGGAGCCGGGCGCGGAGACTTCCGGCCCGACTTCGCCGGTGATCGGGTTCGGGCCGCGCGACGAGCTGCCCGAGAGCGTGTCCGTACTCGTGGTGTTGCCGACGCTGAACGCAGACGGGTTGTCGCCGGGCGAGCCGAGGCGGCCACAGCCATCGGCCGCGCTGCTGCCGTTGTTGCCGGCCGAGAACGCCGGGAAGATGCCGCTCGCGCGCAGGTGCGCGATCACGTTTTCGAAGATCTGGCTGCCGCCGGGGCCGCCCCACGACTGGTTCAGCACGTGCGGCCGCTTGGTCGGGTCGGGGTTGTTCCCGGCCAGGTCGGTCGGCGCGAGCATGAACTGCTGCGCCTCGAGCAGGTCGGTGTTCGACGGACAGCAGCCATATGCCGCGATCCAGCGCGCGCCCGGCGCGACGCCGATCTGGTTGGTGCCACCGTCACCGCCGACGATCGTGCCCATGGTGTGCGAGCCGTGGTTGTTGTCGTCGAACGGGGAGTTGTGCGCGCCGGTCGGGTCGTACCAGTTGTAGTTGTGGTCGAAGCTGCTGCCGAGGTTGCCGCGGTAGTGGCTGACCAGCGCGGGATGGTCGAACTGCACGCCCGTGTCGACGTTCGCGACGACGACGCCGGCACCAGTCGCGCCGTAGACGCTCCAGACCAGCGGCGCGCCGATCTTGTCGACGCCCCATTCGACTGCGTTCGGCGTGGGCGCGTCCGGTTCGGGCACCAGTGGCGGTACTTCGACCTTGAGCGACGGCACGATCGCACCGACTTCGCGCAGCGCCGCGAGCTGCTCGATCGCGATGCGGTCGGCCTTGAGCGAAATCGCGTTGACGATCCAGAGTGGCTTGACCGCGCTCGCATGCCCGGACGCGCGCACCTGGTCGATCCGCTGCAGCACCGCCGGTTGCGTGCTCCCCGCAGTCGCGCGCAGCGCGTTGTAGACGGCCCAGCCGCGCGCGTTCCAGTCCTCGATGCGCGCGGCCTCGGACAGGTCGGCCTGTTCGGTCAGCGCAATGAGTACCGTGACCTGCGCCTGCGGCGCGGCGTCCAGCGCGCTCGCGACGGCCGGGTCGATCTTGGGGGAAGGGGCGGGATCGGCCGCGAATACGTGCGGGACGAGGGCGAGCATGGCGGCAGCGGCGAGGATTCGCGCGACGAAGCGCACGGCCGGAAACGCGGGGATGGCGAGGCTCATCGGTCGATCCTGGGCAAGGTAGGCGCGGGCCGAGTATGCATCCGGGCGCGCCGCCGGGAAACGCGCGATGCCGCAGAACCGTCGACGCGCAGCGAATCCGCCGTGAAGAGGCGGTGAAACGCGCGTATGGCCGGTCCGGGAGCGTTCAGGGTCGAGTGCTAGGATGCTGCCACCTTCCCCGATCCGGGGTTGGGGGGACGACCAAATGACGACGAAAATCGGCCACTACGACCTCGTTACCGAGCTCGGCCGAGGTGGCATGGGCGTGGTCTACAAGGGCCACGAAGCGGCGCTCAACCGCTATGTCGCGATCAAGATGCTGTCGCCGCAGCTCGCGCACGACGAGAGCATCAAGGAGCGCTTCCTGCGCGAAGCGCGCAGCATGGCGGCGCTGAACGATCCGCACATCATCCAGGTGTATTTCATCGGCGAGGACGCGGGCCAACCGTTCTTCGCGATGGAATTCGTCGAGGGCGAATCGCTCTCGAGCTTCCTCAAGCGCGACGGGCGCCTCACGCCGCAGCAGGCCGCGCGCGTGATCTACCAGACCGCGCAGGGCCTCGCGGTCGCGCATGACCGTGGCGTGATCCACCGCGACATCAAGCCCGGCAACCTGATGCTCGACCAGCGTGGTCGCATCAAGATCGCCGACTTCGGCATCGCGCTGTCCGCCACGGACTTCTCCAAGAAGCTCACGTCGACCGGCGAGTTCGTCGGCACGCCCGGCTATCTCTCGCCGGAAGTGTGCACGGGCCAGGCGGTCGACCTGCGCTCCGACATCTTCTCGCTCGGCATCGTGTTCTTCGAGATGTTGACCGGCCGCATGCCGTTCACCGACGAATCGCCGCTCGGCCTGCTGCTCGAAGTCGTGCGCGCCGAGATCCCGGACGTGCGCGAGCTCAACTCGGAAGTCGATGAAGGCCTCGTCGCCGTGCTGCGCCGCATGACGGCGAAGGATCCGGCCGACCGCTTCCAGAACTGCCACGAGCTCGTCGAAGAGCTCGCGCGCCATCCGCTGGTCGCGGGTGCGAACACGGTGTCGGCCGCGCCGGTGCTGTCGGCTGCCGCGGGCACGATGGTGGGGCAGAAGACGCCGCCGCAGATCAAGCGCGCGACGCCGGCGCCGGTCTATGCGACCGAGCAGCAGGCGCGCCCCGCGACGCCGGCGCCCGAGCCGACCATGGAAGTGCCGCCGCCCGTGCGCCGTCCCTCGGTGCTGGAAAGCCAGGGCCAGCGCGACCAGCAGCGCCGTGGCAGCGCGGTGTGGCCGATCGCCGCGGTGCTCGTGCTCGGCGGCGCCATCGCCGGCGGCTGGGCCTTCCGCGACAAGATTCCCGGTTTGAACACGCTCGGCTCTGGTGGCGCGTCCACCACGGCCGCCACGACCGCGCCGGCGACGACGTCGCCGGCCGCGAGCTCCAGCACGACGGCCGCCGTGCCGACCGCTTCGCCCGCGGTTACCGCGCCGCCGGCCACGAACGTGCCGCCGACGCTGGCCACGGGCGACGCGAGCGTCGCCGCGAACAACGCGCCGGCCGTCGACCCGTCGGCGAATGCGCCCGTTGCGCCGACCACGCCGACCACGGTCGCGGTCGTCGACACGCAACCCGACCCGAGCCAGGGCATTGCCGGCGCGCAGGATCCGGCCGGTGAAGCACCGGCTGACGCCGAGGCGCTCGGCCCGTTGCGCCGCATGGCCGAAACGCGCAAGGACGAGCTCGCCCGTGCCGAGCCGCCGCCGCCGCGCCGCGAGCCGGCGCGTGACGTCGGCCCGCCGAAGATCGCGGTCGTCGCGTTCGGCGATCCCGCGATCGGCAGCCCGGCGCGGCAGATCGTCGAGGAAGAGCTGATCAATGCCGGCTACATCGTTGCCGACTCCGACCTGCTCGGCATCGGTGGCGCAACCAAGGCCGACATGCCCGCGGTGTTCGCCGACCTGCAGCGCGCCGGCGTGAAGGCCGTCGCCGTGATCAACGTCGAGGGCATCGGCGAGACGCAGCTCAACTTCTACGGCCAGAGCCAGACGCAATTCAACGCGGCGATGACCGTGCGCACCTACGACGTCCGCAACCGCTCGCCGCTGTTCGGCGGCGGTCGCACCAAGGTCGACTTCACCTCGCTCAACGCCGAACAGATGGCGCGCGAGGCGATCGAGCCGGAGCTGCGGCGGATGATGTCTTCGCTGTCTGCTTACAAGCCGGGTGCGCGGCGCGGATAACGAGTTATTCGAAGTCGTGGCGCGAACGATCGCGTCGCGAGCATCGAAGGAAGTTCGAGCGGCCCATGGCCGCGATGCGAAAGCGTCGCGGCCTTTTCGTTTGTGCTGCGCTTGAAGTAGGGCGGGCAGCTTCGCTGCCCGCCGTGCGAGGTACTCGCATCGCGGCCATGGGCCGCTCCTACTTCCTTCGAGCAGAGGCGACGCGGGCCGCGCGGTCCAGGCCCCCAACGAGGTTTGAGACTTCGCCCACGCATCCGCCCGCGCCTGCATCGCCTTCGGCTTCACGTCCTCGATGTGCGTGCCGACGCTCCAGGCGTGGCCGAACGGATCGCGGATCTTCGCGTAGCGGTCGCCCCAGAACATGTCGGTGGGCGGCATCTCCACGGTCGCACCGGCGGCCACCGCGCGCGCGACGAAATCGTCGACGGCCTTCACGTACAGCATCACGTGTGTCGCGTTGCCGCCGAGCGTCTCGGGCGACTTGCTGCCCCACTCGAGGTTTTCTTCGGTGATCATCAGCATCGAGTCGCCGATGCGGAACTCGGCATGCATGATGCCGCCGCCCGGTCCGGTCATGCACACGGTCTGCTTCGCGCCGAACGCGCGCGTGTAGAACTCGAGCGCACGGCCGGCGCCACGGGCGATGAGGTACGGCGTCGCGGTGTGGTAACCCTTCGGGACCGCGGCCACCTTGCGCTTCGCGGGCTTGCGCTTCGCTGCCGCCTTCGCAGGCGACTTCTTCGTGGCGGCCTTCTTCGCCGCGGCTTTCTTCGGGGCGGTGCGTTTCCTGCTGGCCATCGCGTTCTCCTGCGCATCGGGAGGGGATGCGGGATGGTCGTTCTACGCCCCGGCGCGTACAGCGGTCCAGCGTCCCGGGGGGAAATTCGCAATTGCGGTCACTACCGCGCGCTTGCCCATCGCGGCCATGGGCCGCTCCAACCTCCTTCGGAGTGGCTGCGGCGAACAACCACGCCGCGGCTCCGAAGCAGGAACAGCTCAGGCCGCTGACAAATTCGCGTAGGCCAGCACCAGGCGCTTCGTCCCGACATCGCGGAAGTTGACGACCACGACGGTGTGCGTGCCGCCGCCTTCGAAGCCCATCACGACGCCTTCGCCGAACTTGGCGTGGCTCACGTTCTGGCCGAGCTTGAATGCGAAACCGCCGGTGCCGTCGCCGCCCGCGCCGGCGCGCTGCTGCGCGAGCCACTCGCCGGCATCGCGGCCGAACGAGACCGGTCGCGACACCTGCACGCGCGGACGCACTTCGCGCAGGATTTCCGTCGGGATCTCGCTGATGAAGCGCGATGGCCGGTTGTAGCTTTCCATGCCGTGCATGCGCCGCGATTCGGCGTAGCAGAGCACCAGCTTTTCCCGCGCGCGCGTGATGCCCACGTAGGCGAGCCGGCGCTCCTCCTCGAGGCGACCGGACTCGTCCATGGATTTCTGCGACGGGAACAATCCGTCCTCGAGGCCGACCAGGAACACCTGCGCGAACTCGAGGCCCTTGGCCGAATGCAGCGTCATGAGCTGCACGCAGTCTTCCCAGGCCTGGCCTTCGGCGTCGCCCGCCTCGAGCGCCGCCTGCGACAGGAACGCCGTGAGCTCGTTCAAGCCCGCAGCCTCGTCCTCGCCGGTGAGCACGAAGCGGCTCGCGACGTTGATCAGCTCCTCGAGGTTCTCGACGCGCGACTCGCCCATGCCCTTCGCATCAGCCTCGTAGTAGCGCTTGAGTGCCGCGGTTTCGATCACCTGCGAGAAGCGCTCGGCGAGCGTGAGGTCGGTGGTTTCGCGATCGAGCGTGTCGATGACCGTGAGGAACGCGCGCAACGCGTTCTTGGCGCGGCCCGCGAGCGCATCGCCTGCGAGCTCGCCGAGCGCGGCGTCCCACAACGTGGTCTGTTCGCGTCGCGCGCGCAGGCGCAGCACTTCCACCGTGCGGTCGCCGATGCCGCGCGGCGGCGTGTTCACCGCGCGCTCGAACGCCGCATCGTCGCTGCGCGCGGCCACGAGGCGCAGGTAGGCGAGAGCGTCCTTGATCTCGGCGCGCTCGAAGAAGCGCAATCCCCCGTACACGCGGTACGGAATGCCGTTCATGACCAGCTGTTCCTCGAACAGGCGCGACTGCGCGTTCGAGCGGTACAACACGGCCAGTTCCGACGCGCGCCGGTCGGCCGCGATCCACGCGCGCACGCGCTCGATCACGAAACGCGCCTCGTCCTCGGCGTTGTACGCGGCGTACAGGTCGATCGACTCGCCGTTCGCGGAGTCGGTCCAGAGCGTCTTGCCGACGCGGCTCGGGTTGTGGTGGATCACGGCGTTCGCGGCCGCGAGGATGTTGCCGGTCGAACGGTAGTTCTGCTCCAGGCGCAGCGTCTTTGCGTCGGGGAAATCGCGCAGGAAATGCTGCACGTTCTCGACCTTCGCGCCGCGCCAGCCGTAGATCGCCTGGTCGTCGTCGCCGACCACGAACACCTTGCCGGTGTCGCCTGCGAGTACGCGCACCCACGCGTACTGGATCGTGTTCGTGTCCTGGAACTCGTCGACCAGGAGATGGCGGTAGCGCTCGCGGTAGTGCGCGAGGATCGACGGGTTCTCGAGGTTCAGCTCGTGCGCACGCAGCAGCAGCTCGGCGAAATCGACGAGGCCCGAGCGCTTGCACTGCTCCTCGTATGCCTTGTAGACGTCGATGAACGTGCGCGTCGCGGGGTTGTAGCCGGCATCGACCGCGTCGGGACGCTTGCCCTCGTCCTTCGCGGCGTTGATGAACCAGACCGCTTGCCGCGGCGGGAAGCGCGCCTCGTCGATGTTGAGCGCCTGGATCACGCGCTTCACGAGGCGCTGCTGGTCGTCGGAATCGAGGATCTGGAACGTCTCGGGCAGGCCGGCCTCGCGCCAGTGCTGGCGCAGCAGCCGATGCGCGATGCCGTGGAACGTGCCGACCGTGAGTCCCCGTCCGCCGCGCGGCATCAAGGCTTCCGCGCGCGCGCGCATCTCGCCCGCGGCCTTGTTCGTGAAAGTCACGGCGAGGATCGACCACGGTGACGTGCGCTCGACTTCGGTGAGCCACGCGACGCGGTGCACGAGCACGCGCGTCTTGCCGCTGCCGGCGCCCGCGAGCACCAGCCAGTGGCCGGGCGCGGCCGTGACGGCCTCGCGCTGGGCCGGGTTCAATGCATCGAGCAGGTGTGAGACATCCATGGCGCAATTGTATGGGAGCGCTACCATCACGCCATGGGCGCGAGCGTGCATCCGTTCTTCCATGCGGCGACCGGCAGCTGGTCGTACGTCGTGACCGACCCGGCGACGCGCCGCGCGGTCGTGATCGATCCCGTGCTCGACTACGATGCGAAGGCCGCGCGCACCGGCACGGCGCTCGC
>Ga0190274_10002792_pt1 | contig 10354 bp, 9 predicted proteins | sample Popmic531T_FD_133002 | JGI IMG/M metagenome (GOLD analysis project Ga0190274, IMG submission 133002) | Populus adjacent soil microbial communities from riparian zone of Yellowstone River, Montana, USA - 531 T | ecosystem: Environmental > Terrestrial > Soil > Riparian zone | place: USA: Montana...
ATAGCCTTCTCGAGTCGCTCAACTAGCGCCTGAATCTCCGGACCTGGCTCACCTATCCCCGCTAAGTAGGGCGCATCCTTGATCGTTTGGCGTGCGTCGCGAACCGTTAGGTGACGAGGACCTAGTGTTCTGCTCCGCTGATTCGTTCGCAAAGTCTGCTGATCTTGGCGAGGATCGAATCGGCGGAGGCCGTCCAGGTGAACGCTTTGCAGTCTTGGTTGTAGTGAGCGACGAAGTGATCGATCTTGGCCACAAGCTCCTTGACCGAGGCAAACGAGCCGCGGCGAATGGCCTTGTCGGTGATGATCGAGAAGAAGCGTTCGACCTGGTTGAGCCAAGAGCTATACGTCGGAATGAAGTGCATGTGCCAGCGTGGACGTGCTGCCAGCCAGGCCTTGACCTTGGGATGCTTGTGGCTGGCGTAGTTGTCGACGATGCAGTGCACGTCGAGCTCGGCGGGCACGGCACTGTCGATCGAGCGCAGGAAGGCGAGGAACTCTTGATGTCGATGGCGCGGCTTGCACTCGGCCAGGATGGCGCCGTTGAGCACGTTCAGCGCCGCAAACAGAGTCGTCGTGCCGTGACGCACGTAGTCGTGGGTGACGCCCTCGACGTAGCCAAAGCCCATCGGCAAGAGCGGCTGCGTGCGCTCCAGCGCCTGGCACTGGCTCTTCTCGTCGACGCACAACACCAGGGCGTTCTCAGGCGGGTTCAGATACAGCCCCACCACATCGCGCAGCTTGTCGATGAAGAACGCATCGGTGGAGAGCTTGAAGGTCTCGCTGCGGTGCGGCTGAAGGCCCAGCAGCTTGAAGTAGCGATGAACGCTCGTTGGCGAGATCGCCGTCTCGGCGGCGATGCTGCGCAAGCTCCAGTGCGTTGCGCCACTGGCCGGCTTGGTGTGCAAGGTCTTGTTGATCAGATCGGCCACGCGCTCGTCATCGATGGTGCGTGGCTTGCCAGGTCGAAGCTCGTCGTACAGGCCGTTGATGCGCCGCTCGATGAAGCGGCGTCGCCACTTGCCCGCCGTCGCCCCGGTGATCTGCATGCGTTCGGCAATGCGACTGTTCGCTTCGCCTTCGGCCGCCGCAAGCACGATGCGCGCACGCAGCGACAGGGCTGCGGGAATCGATCGCGAGCGCGCCATCGAACCCAATTGCAAACGTTCAGCCTCGCTGAGCACCAACTCAGCCTTCGGTCGTCACATCGGCATGCGGCATCTCCTGTCATGAAGATACCGAAACTGACGCAACATATATGCCGCGTATTAGCGGATCAGGACACTAGATGGGGCGAGCTACTCGTGCTCATAAGCTCGAAGCCGTCCTCTCGTCACACAGCTCGGTGCGCTCGAACTCGGCCGTCGGAGACTGGGGAAGTTGTCAGCTGATCGGGCTGCCCCTTGAGGGCGCGCCCGTCGAGTAGCGCGGACGGGGAACGGGCCTGCCGGTCCCGGTCAAGACGCTGCTCGAATAGCCCAGCCTGCCGCAGGACAAGCGTGCCTTCGCTCGGGCGCGGCCACAAAGCGCCGTGAAGTAGTGCGTGTCTTGGGCGGGCTCGCGTTCCGCAGAACGCCGTTCTGCTACGTAATATGATGCGAGCCACGCCGCTCGACAGTCGACGGCGTCGCAACAAGACCCAAGATTGGAGACCCCGATGATTAATCCGACGAACGTACTGCGCGGCGTGTGCGGCGCTGCTGCTGTCCTTGCACTGGCGGGCTGCGGGAGTATGTCCAACCCGTCCGCGAGTTCTGCCACTGCCGCTCGAGCACCGACGGTGACGACGTTGACGGCTCGCCTCGCGGGCACGAGCGAGGTCCCGCCGGTCACCACTCCCGGTGCCGGTATGTTGACCGCCAGCTTTGAGTCAGGCACCCGAACTCTGACCTGGACGGCGACCTACAGCGGGCTTTCCGGGCCGGCGACAGCCGCGCACTTCCACGGCCCGGCAGCGCCAAGCGCGAACGCAGGCGTCGTGCTGCCGTTCCCGAGTGCCGCAAGTCCGATCCAGGCGACGGCGACGCTGACTGAGGCGCAGGCGATCGACTTGCTGGCTGGGCGCTGGTATGTGAACATTCATACCGCTACCAACCCGGGCGGCGAGATCCGCGGCCAACTCGTGCCCCTCTAGCTCCAGGTCCGACGGCATCGCCCGCGTGGTGCACGACTCGGCTGCTGTGATCGCGGCGCAGCGTAAGGAGGCGGGGCGGCGTACTGCCCCGGCCAGTCCCAGTCGCGCACGACGGTCCGCCTTCGGGCAGGTTGCAAGTTACATGCACAGCTGCGGCGCGCTCTAACGCTCGGCAAGCTGCCCGCTTTTGCTTATGCGCTGGTCGCGGTCCGGGCTCCAGACGACTTGGTCTTCAACGGCGTAGAGCCAGCACGTGCGCCCCTCGCGCGCACAGTAGTCGAGCGCCTTGCTCATGGCGTCGACATCTGAATGGAAGAAGCGCCACCCACCCGACTCGTAGACAACGAAGGCTTTTGGGTGAGGGAAGAGTTAGGTAGTGCAGGTCTCCTTGCCTTCAGCGTGAACAGGGACCGACGCGGCGTTCCTACCTAAGGCGTAGTCCGTCACTGCAGGCACCTGCTTGCGATGCTTGCGCGCGGCCGTCCGCGTCGTTGCCGCCGGCACCGCCGGCGCGGCGCCGGCAATCGCCACCGTCGAGGCTTGGCTCGGAACGCCCGCTTGGGCTGTGCCGGCTTGCCACGCGGCTTCGCTCGCGTACATGCCGCATCGACAGTGCGACCCATGCGGACCGTGATGACGGCGGGGCAGTCATATGCCGCGCCGCTCACGGCGTCGACGCCGACCAATGACGCCGCCGAAGAGGAGGTCGCCGACAACCATCGGCTTGGTGTTCGACTCAACTGCGACCTTGCCGCGTGGCCCCGTGTCGGCGGCGCAGCCTGCCGCGGTGGCAGGCCCTCAAGGACTCGTCGGGCTTCGGCCTAAGCCTGCCGATGGCAGGGCTGGTCCTGATGGAAGCCGGTTCGCAGGCGAGTTGCGCGTTTGGTGGTGACGGTTGCAGATGCAGGACTCATTGACGAAGAACCTTCTCAATGGCCTTGCCTTTGGCGAGTTCATCAACGAGTTTGTCCAACTGGCGAATCTTCTTCATCAACGGGTCCTCGACCGCCTCCACGCGGATCCCACACACCATGCCCGTGATGAGTAGCCTGTTCGGATGCATTGCTGGCGCCTGACCGAAGAACGTTTCAAAGTCGGTCTTCCGCTCGATCTGCTTCTCCAGGTCTACTTGTTCATAGCCGGTGAGCCAGCGGATCACGCGATCCACCTCTTCCTTCGTGCGGCCCTTGCGCACGGCCTTCTGGACGTACATCGGATACACCGCCGCGAAGGGCGTCGCGAAGATTCGATGACTTGGCATTGTCTGTCCTGCGCTTCAATGCGGGTGTACTACCAAGACGTTGGGGTGACCGCCCAGCGGTTGACCTAGGCGACGGCCCGTAGGCAAGCGAAGCTTGCTGAAGAAGTCCACTAGATGGAGAAAGGCGACCAGCACCCAAGATCGTGTTCCGCACCCGAGCTCGACCCTCCCGTTCCGAGGGGCGAGATCGAGAGGAGGACCGCGCGAAGACCCGATGGCCACCTGGATGTTTACTTCATCGCTTGACAAGTGAGGAGTGAGCGTCTTGCCGCGACTGAGTGCCGCCTTCTTGCCGTTCATCAGTACGTGCCGAAGCAGCCGAACCTGCGTGGGCCCAACGATTGCTCGATGGAACCGTTAGGTACCCGCAGGCGGTCGGCGAAGTACTGATCCACGGGCCAATGATCCTCGTTGCTCGACCTCGCGCGACAAGGACTTGGGCGCCACGAGACGGTAGCTGAGTTCAACGATGCTCTCAACCTCACGCCAGTTCACTGCTTCACGGTCGAGGCGCATGCCGAACCAACCACGGTGACCGATATAGGCCGGCAGATAGAAGCGCTCCGGGTCACTGCTCGCACGGTCTACGTTTTCGCCGAGCTCGGACTTGCAGCAGACGGAAACAATTCCGTCACCGTGATGGTTGTTCAGAAAATAGGCGAAGACCTTCTTTCGGACACGAAAGTCTGCGTGGTCGCCACGCAGAGACCGATCTGTCTCGGGAAGTGCCAAGCAGAGCGCACTAAGGCGCTTTAGGAGAGGGTCCTCGGCGCTCTTAGTAGCCACGGTCGTTGTTCCAGGGGTCTAAGTTCGGGGCGAGCGCGGGCGGCTCTCGAGTTGAGCCTCAGCGCTGCATCTGCATGAGCCGCTCCATCGGCATCACGTTGTGGTTGAGGTGAGTCATGATCCAGAGCGAGCCGAAAACGAGCAGCATCACGATCAGCAGGCCAAAGGCCAAGGCCATGACGTTGTTGACGTTGTCGGGTCCTGACGTGATGTGCAGGAAGAAGACGAGATGGACCCCCATTTGCGCGATCGCCAGCACCGACAGCGCGATCGGGATGCTGGGCTGCCAGACCAGCGTGCTGCGGGCGATGTAGAACGAGACGCACGTCAGCAGCGTCGCGAGCCCAAGGCCGATCAGGTAGCCGCGCACCGCATGGCCGATAGCGTGCGCCTCCAGCTCGTCGCCAGGCGCGACGTCGCCGTGATGGGCGGGTTGGTCCGATGTGACGTCGGTCATGGGGCTACTCCCACCAGGTAAACGAGGCTGAACAGCGCCACCCAGATGATGTCGAGGGTGTGCCAGAAGAGCGCGAAGCAGAGCAGGCGGCGCAGGATGTCCGGGCGATACCCTTTGGCATAGACCTGCGCCACCATCGTCAGCAGCCAGAGCAGACCGGCGCTGACGTGCAGGCCGTGACAGCCGATGAGCGCGAAGAAAGCCGACAGAAAGGCGCTGCGGTCCGGACCCGCGCCCTCATGGATCAGGGTGGCGAACTCGTGCAGTTCGATCGCGACGAAGGTGGCGCCGAGCACGAAGGTGGCCGCCATGGCGCCGTAGTAGAGGCGATCACGGCGCGCCTGCGCGCCGATGCCGGCAAGGCCGCAGAACACGGTCGACAGCAGTAGGCAAGCGGTCTCGAGGGCGACCGTGGGAAGGTCGAACAGCTCGCGACCGCTCGGCCCGCCCGCGGTTGCGTGGGTGAGCACCGCATAGGTAGCGAACAGCGCGGCAAAAAGGATGATGTCGCTGATCAGGAAGATCCAGAAGCCATAGGCGACGACGATTCGCTTCGACGCCCCGTGCTCGGGCTCTTCGGTGAGCCCAGCGGCATGGGCATGGGAGCCGCCGAGCGCCATAGCGCCAGCGGGCAGGACCTGCGCGCCGGTGCTCACGAGGCCGGCCTCAGCGTCGGCAGCGCCGCGGCTCGGGCGGCACGGTTGGCCCGGTCGACGCCGGCGACGGTGGCCGCGGAGATCGCCTCCTCGTGCTCGTCGCGCCAGGCGACGACGACGAACACCGCCCATGCGCCGACGAAGGCGGCGACCACAAGCCACCAGATGTGCCAGATCAGCGCGAATCCCATGATGGTCGAGAAGAAGGCACAGATGAAGCCGGCGGAGCTGTTGCGTGGCATGTGGATGTCGACGTACTCCGGCTCGGGCAGCAACGCCTGGCTCTCGATGGCGCCCTGCTTGCGAACCCAGTAGGCGTCGGTGCCCTCGACATTCGGAAGGACCGCGTAATTGAACATCGGCGGCGGCGAGGCGATCGACCATTCGAGCGTGCGGCCGTGCCATGGGTCACCCGTGGCATCACGGAGGGCCGCCCGGTGGCGGATGCTCCAGACGAGCTGGATCACTTGGAGGGCGATGCCTGTCGCGATCAGCAGAGCACCGATCGCGGCGGCGATCAGCCAGGGCTGCCAGTCTGGGTTGTCATAGTGCTGCATGCGCCGCGTCATCCCCATGAGGCCGAGCGCGTAGAGCGGCATGAAGGCAACGTAGAAGCCGATCGTCCAGAACCAGAAAGCAGCCTTGCCCAGGCCCTCGTGCAGGCGAAAGCCGGTCGCCTTCGGAAACCAGTACTCGTATCCGGCGAACGCGCCGAACAGCACGCCGCCGATGATGACGTTGTGGAAGTGGGCGACCAGAAAGAGGCTGTTGTGCAGCACGAAGTCGGCCGGCGGCACCGCCAGCAGCACGCCCGTCATCCCGCCGATGACGAAAGTGACGACGAAGCTGAGGGCCCACAGCATCGGCGGCGCGAAGACGACGCGGCCGCCGTACATCGTGAATAGCCAGTTGTAGATCTTCACGCCAGTGGGGACGGCGATGATCATGGTTGCGATGCCGAAGATCGCGTTGACGTTGGCGCCGGCGCCCATGGTGAAGAAGTGGTGCAGCCAGACCATGAAGGAGAGGATGCAGATCGCCATCGTCGCCGCGACCATCGAGCGGTAGCCGAACAAGGGCTTGCGCGAGAACGTCGCGAACACCTCCGAGAAGATGCCGAACGCCGGCAGCACGAGGATGTAGACCTCAGGATGGCCCCAGGCCCAGATGAGGTTCATGAACATCATCGAGTTGCCGCCGGCCTCGTTGGTGAAAAAGTGGAATCCCAGGTAGCGGTCGAGCAGGAGCATTGCCAGGGTCGCCGTCAGGATCGGGAACGCGGCAACGATGAGCAGGTTGGAGGCCAGCGTGGTCCAGCAGAAGATCGGCATGCGCAGGTAGGTCATGCCGGGCGCGCGCACCTTGAGGACGGTCGTCACGAGGTTGATGCCCGAGAGCAGGGTGCCGACTCCCGAGATCTGCAGCGCCCATAAGTAGTAGTCGACGCCGACTCCCGGCGAGTAGGCGAGCTCTGACAGCGGCGGATAGGGCAGCCAGCCGGTGCGCGCGAACTCGCCGATGAAGAGCGAGATGTTGACCAGGAGCGCGCCGGTGGCAGTGAGCCAAAAGCCGACCGAGTTCAGCACCGGGAAGGCGACGTCGCGGACACCGAGCTGCAGCGGCACAGCGAAATTCATCAGCCCGATCACGAACGGCATGGCGACGAAGAAGATCATGATCGTGCCGTGCGCCGAGAAGATCTGGTTGTAGTGCTCGGGCGGCAGGAAGCCGGCGCTGTTCAAGGCGACCGACTGCTGCGCTCGCATCATGATCGCGTCGGCGAAGCCGCGCAGCAGCATCACCAGCGCGAGCACGATGTACATCACGCCGATCCGTTTGTGGTCGACGCTGGAGAGCCACTCGTGCCAGATGTAGGGCAGGTGGCCCTTTACGACGACCCAGGCGAGCACCGCGGTGATCGCGATCGCCACGACCGCCGACGTGATCATGACGATCGGCTCGTGGAAGGGGATCGCGGACCAGGTCAGCTTGCCAAACATCCTGGCTTCCCCTTCTCAGTGTGACTTCGGCGTCGCTTCGGCGGCGCCGCCGCGCTCGGTCGCGGGACCGGGCCCCGGTGCGATCGCATGCTGGACTACCTGGTCAAACAGACCTGGCAACACCCAGCCGTAGGCGGTGACCGGTGGCTTGCCGCTTTGCCGGGCGAGTGCGGCGTAGCCGGCCCCGTCGAGCTTAGGGCCCACGCCGCGCGCGGCACGGGCCCAGGCGGTGAAATCGTCCGGACTCACCGAGCGCACCGTGAAACGCATGTCGGAAAAGCCGTCGCCGCTGAAATGTGCCGACAGGCCCTGCAGGGTGCCCACCTGGTCGGCACGCAGGTTCAGCTCGGTCCGCATGCCGTTCATGGTGTAGATCATGCTGCCGAGTTGTGGCACGAAAAACGCGTTCCAGACGCTCGCCGAGGTAAGCGAGAAGCGCAATGGCACGCCTGCTGGCACGATGACCTCGTTGACGGTCGCGATCTCCTCGCGCGGATAGATGAACAGCCACTTCCAGTCGAGCGACACAACCTGGATGTCAAGCGGATCGTGAGGCGGCGGCACGCCCTCGGCTGCGGGTAGCGGCTTGGCCGGGTCAAGGTCGTACGAGCCGATCCAGGCGACACCGCCGAGCAGGATGATCACCATGCACGGAATCGACCAGACCACGATCTCCACGGCGCCTGAGAACTCCCAGTCGGGACGATAGCGGGCGCGGGTGTTGGAGGCGCGGAACCACCAGGCGAAGGCAAACGTCGCAGCGATGGTCGGCACGACGATCGCCAGCATGATGGCGAGCGAGTCGATCAGGAGGGTACGGTTGACCTGCCCTACCGGCCCGCGCGGATCGAGCAGGGCCCAGTCGCAAGCAGTCAGGAGCAACGGCAGGAGGACCAGGGCGCCGCGCCGCGCCGCGACTCGGGACCCGCGCTCCACACCTCGCCGCGGCGCGCTATGACGACCGAGAGATCGAGAGAGCCGCATGAGCAGATGTCGCTTCGAGTTTTGGTCTTTAGCGAGTGACCAGCATACTTCATGCCTCCGGATTTCGGAGGAGGTGCGGGTGTTATTTGCGCTTGGTCCTACGCGTTGGGCTCAACTCGTGCGACTACCTGTACGGCACTGAGTATGTCCGCCACGGCATACGCGCTGAAAAGGCTGCATTGACGCCCCTGAAAGCGCGCGAGCGTCAGTGCACTGATGAGGTTGTGAGGTAACTGAGTGCCCGAATCTCGAGCATCTGCCCCGCTGGCTAGCGAGCTCACGAGCATGAAAGACGCCTCGAGTGGACCGCGTACGCTTCGGCTTCCGGTCGGCCCGCCCTAGGGCTGTCGTTCGCGGTCGCCCGCCTGACGGCCGACTGTCACGTGGGCCAGGACTCGGCCACGAGAGGACTCACAGCCCGGCTATTCGAGTGACCGCCTTGGACGCGCGCTTTCGCCCCGGTAAGCACCGGCATCCTCGAGGTTGCGCCGCAGGGCAGCGGTGGGAGCGGCCTCCGCGCCTACAGTCGAGCGCTGCAAGTGCCGATGGTTGCGCTCCGCAGCAGGCCCGATGATCTCCCCGCGGTCGCGGAACGGCCGCCATAGAGGAGCACTGCATGTCCAACCCCTGGCTGAAAAAGAACCCGTTCATGAGCATGTGGCTCAGCGGCGCCAATTCCGTCGTCAACAGCGCACGCGGAAGGGTTGCCGCCGAGGCGAAACGGCAGTCGACAGCAGCCATCACGAAGGCGACGAGCGACATGTTTGGTGCCTGGCCCGGATTCACGACCGCGGCGGCGAAGCGCAAGAAGACCCGCTTTCCCGGTGTCTGAAGCGCCCGGTGGCTAGACTCGGCGCTCGATCGCCGTGGGCGAAGCTCTTCCGCGGCACGATGGCGCGGATGAGCGCCAACGTGATAAGCGCGGGATCGCGAGTTGCGACCCACGCGCTCAAGCCTGTGCTTGCCAGGCGACGTGCTCCCGTGGGCAAGGGGGATTGGCTTCCCGGCGTGGCCATGGGATTGAACGGCGCACGGCGCTATCGCCTCTTTCGCCCTGCCGGTATCGGATTCGGCGAGAGGCTGCCGTTGATGGTGATGCTGCACGGCTGCAACCAAGACGCCAGGAGCTTCGCCGCATGCACGCGCATGAATGTCGTCGCTGCCCGAGAGCGCTTCCTTGTTCTCTATCCAATACAGGAGCGGCTGTCGAACCCGAACGGCTGCTGGAATTGGTACGACACCCCGTCGGGTCGAGCCCATGGCGAGACGGCATCGATCATGCAAGCCGTCGATCAGGTCTGCGCCTTGTACGGATGCGATCGGGATCGCGTCGCCGTCGCCGGCCTCTCCGCGGGCGCGAGCATGGCCGCGCTGCTGGCGGTTCAGTACCCGAAGCGCTTCCGTGCCGTCGTCATGCACTCCGGCATCCCACCCGGAACTGCCCATTCCGCGCTCTCCGCGGTGGGCGCGATGCGGGGCCACAGACCAACGAGGAGGCTGGCGAGGGCATCGAGTTTGCCGGCTGTATCGCAACCACCTCTGATGGTCATTCAAGGCGAGGTCGATGCAGTGGTCTCCGCTCGCAACGGCCGCGCTGCAGCGCGGGCATGGGCTGAAGCCGCAGGTGCCTCGACCGTCTCGGAGCGCACGGTGCGGCGAGGCAAACGACATTCGATGACCGTGACCGACTTCAAGCGCGCGGGGCGGACGATGTCAACGCTTGTCCAGGTCGACGGACTCGGTCACGCCTGGAGCGGCGGAGGCAAGGACGAATTGTTTAGCGACGGCAAGGGTCCAGACGCTTCGCGGATGGCGTGGGCGTTCGCGGTGCGCCAGTTCGCTCGTTGACTTCGAGGGATCGTCGATAGAAGGTCGGGTTGGGTGGACGTGCCGCTTATGTTGCAGTCGCGCGCGAGTCATCCCGTTGGTTCCCCGTATCCAAAGTCATCGTCCTCATCGTGAGCGTGATCGACTTGGCGACCCTTGCCAAGGGGCGTGAGCGCCTACAGGGAAACGTCCTCGCGTCGGCCCTTCCTGGGCGTGCGCCGTGGTCCAGTCGACACATGAACTCAGAAGC
>Ga0190274_10002793_pt1 | contig 10350 bp, 8 predicted proteins | sample Popmic531T_FD_133002 | JGI IMG/M metagenome (GOLD analysis project Ga0190274, IMG submission 133002) | Populus adjacent soil microbial communities from riparian zone of Yellowstone River, Montana, USA - 531 T | ecosystem: Environmental > Terrestrial > Soil > Riparian zone | place: USA: Montana...
CCGGATCCACGCCAACGCCCCCCGGGTCCTGGTCGAGGACCTGCTGGCCACCAGCTCGATCCTCTGGGTGGCGACCGGGCTGGGCGAGGACGAGGAGGCCGCCCCCTGGGTGTTCGAGCACTTCGGCATCACCACCGTGGAGGCGATGGCCGCCGGCTGCGTCCCGGTGGTGATCGACAAGGCCGGCCAGCGCGAGATCGTCCGCCACGGCACCGACGGCTACCGCTGGACCACCCTGGCCGAGCTGGAGGCCCTGACCCGCATGGTCGCCGGCGACACCCAGCTCCGGGCCCGCCTGGCCGCCAGCGCGGTGGAGCGGGCCGGGACCTTCTCCGAGGAGGCGTTCGCCGCCCGCTGGCAGGAGATCGCCGCCGACCTCGGCATCGCCTAAGGCCGGCCCGGTGGCCGCCGCGCGCAGGGCCGGGCCGGAGGCGGGCTGGGACGCCGACCGCTACCAGCGGCAGTTCGGCTTCGTCTCGGCCATGGCCGGCGACCTGCTCGACCTGCTCGACCCGGCGCCCGGGGAGGCCGTGCTCGACCTGGGCTGCGGCACCGGCGAGCTGGCCGCGGCCATCCAGGCCCGCGGGGCCAGGGTGTGGGCCCTGGACAGCGACCCGGCCATGGTGGCCGCGGCCCGCCAGCGGCTCGGCGCCGACCGCGTGCTGCTGGCCGACGGGCGCAGCTTCACCCTGCCCGAGCCGGTCGACGCCGTCTTCTCCAACGCCGCCCTGCACTGGATGGACGCCCCGGCCGAGGTGATCGCCCGGGTCCGGGCCGCCCTGCGTCCCGGCGGGCGGTTCGTGGCCGAGCTGGGCGGGGCCGGCAACATCGCCGCCATCCTCGACGCCCTGGGGGCGGCCCTGGCCGAGGCCGGCCTGCCTGAGCCGGCCTGCCCCTGGTTCTTCCCGACCCTCGGCGAGTACGCGAGCCTGCTGGAGGCGGCCGGGTTCCGGGTGGCCCGGATGGAGCACTTCCTCCGGCCGACCCCGCTGGAGGGCGGCCCCGACGGCCTGGCCGACTGGATGGCGATGTTCGGCGGCGCCCTGGTCCAGGGGGTCCCGGCGGAGCTGCTGCCGCGGGTGCTGGCCCGGATGACCGAGCTGGCCGCCCCGGCCCTGCGCGACGGCGACCGCTTCGTGGCCGACTACTGGCGGCTGCGGTTCCTGGCCATGGCCGGGACCGGGGGCGGCGCGGCCAGGCCCGCTAAGCTTCACCGGCAGACCGACGGAGCGGGGGAGAGGTAGCCGATGGCGCAGGTCCAGCAGGCGGCGGACGCCCGAGCGGCGGCCCAGTCGCGGGTGCGCCTGGAGCTGCTGGCCGAGCTGGTCCGCAAGGACCTCAAGGTCAAGTACAAGAACTCGGCCCTCGGGTTCGTCTGGTCGATGGCCAACCCGCTGCTCTACCTGGCCGTGTTCACCCTGGTCTTCACCTTCTTCCTGCCCAACGGGGTGCCCCGGTTCGCGGTGCTGTTCATGGCCGGGTTCCTGGTCTGGAGCTTCTTCAACTCGGCCACCCTGGACGCCACCGGGGCGGTGGTCGGCAACGCCAACCTGGTCCGCAAGGTCCGCTTCCCCCGGGTGGTGCTGCCGCTGGCCTCGGTCGGCTTCGCCGGGGTCCACTTCGTCCTCCAGCTGCTGGTGTTCTTCGCCTTCCTGGTCCCGTTCTACCCGGACGCGTTCGGGCCCCAGCTGTGGCTGCTGCTGCCGGCCCTGGCCGTGGCCGTGGCCTTCACCGTGGCCATGTCGCTGCTGGCCTCGGCCCTGAACGTCCGCTACCGCGACGTCCAGCACCTGCTGGAGATCGTCATGCTGGCCTGGTTCTGGCTGACCCCGATCGTCTACCCGGTGACCGTGGTCCGCGACCGGCTGGCCGAGGAGGGCCTGCTCTGGCTGTTCAAGCTCTACATGGCCAACCCCATGACCGCGGTGGTGGTGGCCAGCCAGCGGGCCATCTACAACCACCCGGTGGTGACCGTGGACGGGGCGCCCCGCCAGGTCCTGCCGGCCGGAGGCTACGGCTTCTACCTGCAGTGGCTGGGGGTGGCGGCGGTCGTGTCGGTGGCGCTGCTGCTGATCGGGCGCTGGACCTTCCGCCGGCTCCAGGCCGACTTCGCCGAGGAGCTGTAGTGGCCGCCCCGACGATCGTGGCCGCCGGGGTCGGCAAGCGGTTCCTGCTCCACCACAAGCGGGCCACCAGCCTCAAGGAGCGGCTGCTGCTGCACCGCCAGTCCAGCTCGGAGGCGTTCTGGGCGCTGCGCGACGTCGACCTCGAGATCGGCGCCGGCCAGACCGTGGGGCTGATCGGCCCCAACGGCTCGGGCAAGTCGACGCTGCTCAAGGTGCTGTCGGGCATCCTCGCCCCGACCACCGGCGCGGTCACGGTCCGGGGCCGGATCGCGTCCCTGCTGGAGCTGGGGGCCGGCTTCAACGGCGAGCTGACCGGCCGCGAGAACGTCTACCTGAACGCGGCCATCCTCGGCCTGACCCGCCGCGAGACCCAGCGCTACTTCGACGACATCGTCGCCTTCGCCGAGTTGGAGCCATTCATCGACAACCAGGTCAAGCACTACAGCTCCGGGCAGTACGTGCGCCTCGGGTTCGCCGTGGCCGTCCACGTCAGCCCCGACATCCTGCTGGTCGACGAGGTCCTGGCCGTCGGCGACGAGTCGTTCCAGCGCAAGTGCCTGCGCAAGATCGCCGAGTTCCAGCAGCGCGGCTGCACCATCCTGTTCGTCACCCACGCCCTCGACCTGATCCCGCGGATCTGCAGCCGCGGGGTGGTCCTGGACCACGGGCGGGTGCTGCACGACGGCGACCCCGTGGAGGCGGCCGAGCGCCTGCGCAGCCTGCTCGGCACCGGAGCCGACCAGTCCGGCGGCGCGGGGGCCGGCGCCGACCGGCCCCGGGTCGCCGCCGTGCGCCTGTTCGACCCGGCCAGCGGGGCCGACAAGGGCCACTTCCGCGGCGGGGAGGCGATGGCGGTCGAGTTCGACGTCACCGCCCCCGCCGGCACGGCCCCGGTGGCGGTGCGGATGGCCGTCACCGGCCCGGCCGACGTGCCGCTGTGGGTGATGGACTCCGACCCGCTGCATCCCGGGCCCGACGGCACCGCCACCGTCCGCTTCACGGTCAAGGAGCTGCCGCAGATCAAGGGCATCTACGCCTTCGCGGTGGCGGTCCGTGACCCTTCCAGCAACGTGACCTACGATGCCCGTCGGTTCAGCGAGGCCTTCATGGCCGTCGGCGACACCGACACCGGCGTGCTCGAGGTCGTCTGGACCGCCGAGCAGGTCGAGCGTTAGGAGATCCCTTGGCCGTGGCCGAGCCGCTGGTGACCGTGGTGGTGCTGAACTGGAACGGCGCCCGCCTGCTGCCCGACTGCCTGGACGCCCTGGCCGCCCAGGACCTGCCCGAGGGGCAGATGGCGATGTGGGTGGTCGACAACGACTCCACCGACGACTCGCTGGAGCTGCTGCGGACCCGCTACCCGTGGGCCCGGACGATCGCCCATTCCAGCAACGACGGGTTCGCCGGGGGCAACAACGTCGCCCTGCGCGAGGTCGCGACGCCGTTCGTGGCCCTGGTCAACAACGACGCCCGGCCCGAGCCGGCGTGGCTGCGGCGGCTGCTGGAGCCGTTCGCCGAGCCGGGGGCGGACCGGCTGGCCGCCGTCTCAGCCAAGATCGTGTTCCTGCCCCGGTTCCTGGCCGTGGAGCTGTCCACCCCCGGGGTCACCCCCGGCACCCTCGACACCCGGGAGCTGGGGGCGCGGGTGTACCGGGTCGAGATCGACGGCGCCGACGTCACCGAGCGGGTGCTGTGGGACCGGGTCGCCTACGGGCCCGAGGGGGAGGGCGAGGGCCGCTTCCGCTGGACCCGCCCGGCCGGGATGCTGCTGGTCCCGGTGGACGCCCCGCCGGGCGAGGACGCCGGGCCGCTGCGGCTGCGGCTGCGGGTGGCGGCCGAGACGACCAAGCCCGTGGAGCTGACCTGGGCCGGTGGGTCGGGGAGCGGCAAGGCCGAGCCGGAGCCGGTCGACCTGGAGGTCGAGGTCCCCGCCGGGGCGCCGCTGGTGGACGTGCTCAACAACGCCGGCAGCATGGTGTTCCGCGACGGCTACGGGGCCGACCGGGCCTACCAGGAGCTGGACCGGGGCCAGTACCAGCTGCCGGAGGAGGTGTTCGCCTTCTGTGGGGGCGCGGTCTGCTTCCGCACCGAGGCCCTGCGCCAGGCCGGAGTGTTCGACGACGACTTCTTCCTCTACTACGAGGACACCGACCTGTCGTGGCGGCTGCGGTCGCTCGGCTGGCGGATCCGCTACCAGCCGGCGGCGGTGGCCCGCCACATCCACTCGGCCTCCTCGGTCGAGTGGTCGCCGCTGTTCGTGTTCCACACCGACCGCAACCGGCTGCTGATGCTGACCAAGAACGCCAGCGCCGGCCTGGTCGCCCGCGAGGTCCTGCGCTACCCCCTCACCACCGCCTCCCTGGCCCTGCGCGAGGTCGCCCGCTCCCGCCACACCCGCCGCCGGCCCCCGGTCCGCCCGACCCTGCTGCGCCTGCGGGTGCTCCGGTCGTATGCGGGCCTGCTCCCCAAGATGCTGGTCCGCCGCCGCCGCATCGCCGCCCAGGCCGCCGTCGACCGCAAGCGCCTGGAGCGCTGGCTGGTGCTGCGATGAGGGTCGGGCTCGACGCAACCCCGTTGCTCGGGCCGCGCACCGGGGTTGGGCGGTACGTGCAGGGGCTGGCCGGCGCCCTGGCCGCCCTGGCCGGCCCGGAGCCGGAGGAGCTGGCTCTGGTCCCGTTCAGCTGGCGTGGCACCGGCGACCTGCCGTCGGTCGCCCCCTCGGGCCCGCGGGTCCGCCACGGCCGTCGCCGCGCCCCGGCCCGCCTCCTCCAGGCCGCCTGGGCCCGCATGGGCTGGCCGCCGGTCGAGTGGCTGGCCGGTCCGATCGACGTCTTCCACGCCACCAACTTCGTCGCCCCACCCACCCGCCGGGCCGCCACCGTGGTCACCATCCACGACCTCACCTACCTGCGCTACCCCGAGATGGTCACCGACGCCTCCGCCCGCTACCGCCACCTCGTCCCCCAGGCCCTTCGCCGCGGCGCGATCGTCTGCACCCCCACCGCCGCCGTCGCCACCGAGGTCGCCGCCGAGTACGGCCTGGGAGCGGATCGCCTGGTCGTCACCCCCCTCGGCGTCGACGACACCTGGCGCCAGCCCACCCCGCCGGACCCCACCTGGCTGGCCACCTACAACCTGCCGCCCCGGTACCTCCTGTTCGCCGGCAGCCGGGAGCCCCGCAAGAGCCTCCCCACCCTCCTCACCGCCTACCGCGAGCTGCTGAGGGGGAGGGGGGAGCCCGCCCCCCGGCCGGATGGAGGGGCCATCCCCGCGCCGGACCGGGGCGCCCCCATCCCCTCCCGGCGAGATCGGGTTGGAAACGGCCCGACGGTGACTGAGGGGGCCGGGACGACCACCGTGCCGACACCGGCCGGCGAACCCGCCGTCCCCACCCTCGTCCTGGTCGGCCCCGAGGGCTGGGGAGAGGTCCTGGACACCGCCGGGATCCCCCCGGACAGGATCCGGACCCTCGGCTACCTCCCCGAGCCCGACCTGGTGCGCCTGGTCGCCGGGGCCGCCGCCCTGGTCCTCCCCTCCCTGTACGAGGGGTTCGGCCTCCCCGCCCTGGAGGCGCTGGCCTGCGGGACCCCGGTGGTCGCCTCGGACCTCCCCGCCCTCCGCGAGGTCCTTTGCGACCAGGCCGAGCTGGTCCCCCCGAACAACCCCGCCGCCCTGGCCGCCGCCCTGGCCCGGGTCCTCGACGACCCCGGCGGCGAGCCGGCCCGGACCGCCCGCCAGACCCGCGCCGCCGGCTTCACCTGGGAGAACTGCGCCCAGGCGACCCTGAGTGCCTACCGCCTGGCCCTGGAGGCCCGCCGGTGACCACCACCCCGCCCGGCGGCGAGCCGGCGGCGGCGCCCGGCGAGCCACGGCCGGGCCTGGGCGGCCCCCGCGTCGGGGTGGTGGCCGAGCAGCTCCTACGCCCGGTGCCGGGCGGGGTGGGGCGCTACGTCCGCGCCCTGGCCACCCACCTGCCGGTGGAGGCGGCCGTCGACCGGGGAGCGGTCGAGTTCCTGGTCGCCCGCCACCCGCCCGAGCGCCTGGCCGCGGTCGGGCTGCCCGAGGCCTCGACCCGCCGGCTGCCCTGGCCGGGCCGGCTGGTCACCCGGACCTGGGTGACGCTGCGCCGCCCCGGCCTGCCCGACGGGCTACTGGAGCACCTCGACCTGATCCATGCGACCAGCGCCGCGGTGCCCCCGGCGCGGGGCACGCCGCTGGTCGCGACCGTCCACGACCTGGCCTTCCGCCACTACCCGGACGCCTATCCGGCCGCCGGGCGCCGCTACCACGAGCGCTCGGCCCGGATCGTGGCCGACGAGGCGGCCCGGGTGCTGGTCCCGTCGGAGGCCACCGCCCGCGACCTGGCCGAGTGGTACGGCGTGGACCGGGGCCGGGTCACCATCACCCCCCTGGGGGTGGAGGTCCCGGCCGAGCCCGACCGGGCCGGAGCCGAGAAGCTGCTGCGCGACCTCGGTGTCCGCGGGCCGTTCCTGCTGGCCGTGGGGACCCTGGAGCCGCGCAAGAACCTGCCCCGGCTGCTGGACGCCTTCGGCGAGGTCGCCAGCGAGCTGCCCGACCACTGGCTGGTGGTGGTGGGGCCGGTCGGCTGGGGGCCGCGGCTGCGCCCGACCTGGGACTCGGTGCGGGTCAAGCTGGCCGGCCCGGTCGGCGACCGGCTGCTCCACGCCCTCTACCAGGTCGCCGACGGCCTCGCCTACCCGAGCCTGTACGAGGGCTTCGGCCTGCCCGCGCTGGAGGCCATGGCCAACGGCACCCCGGTGCTGACCGGCGACCGCTCCAGCCTGCCCGAGGTCGCCGGCGACGCCGCCCTGCTGGTCGACCCCACCGACCGGACCGCCATCGCCGCCGGCCTGGTCCGGCTGGCCGGCGACAGCGACCTGCGCCGCCGCCTGGTCGACGCCGGCCGCCGCCGCGCCGCCGCCTTCACCTGGCGGGCCACCGCCGCCGCCACCTGGTCCACCTACCGCGAGGTCATGGAGCGCCACCGGTGACCCTCCGGGTGGCGGTGGACGCCACGGCGGTGCCGGGGCGGCTGACCGGGGCCGGGGTGTACGTGGCCCGGCTGCTGGAGGGGCTGGGCGGGCGCGACGACCTGGAGGTGGAGGCGTTCTGCGCGCCCGGGTCGGCGAGGGTGCTGGCCGCGCCGGGGGTGCGGCTGCGGCCGGTGCGGCTGGCCGGGGCGGGGCGGCCGGCCCGGATCGCCTGGACCCAGCTGCTGGCCGGGCGGGCGGCCAGGCGGGCCGGGGCCGGCCTGCTCCACGGCGTCCACTACGAGCTGCCCCTGCGGGCCGGCCTGCCCCAGGTGGTCACCGTCCACGACCTGACCCTGCTCACCCACCCCGAATGGCACGAGGCCAGCAAGGTCCGCTACTTCGGCTGGGCCCTGCGGCGGGCCGTGGCCGCCGCCACCAGGGTGCTGTGCGTGTCCGCGACCACCGCCGCCGACCTGTCCGAGCGGCTCCAGATCCCCGCCGACCGGGTCGACGTGACCCCGCTCGGCACCGAGCTGCAACCGGCGTCCGAGGAGCGGGTCGCCGACCTCCGCCGCCGCCGGGGCCTGGACGGCCCGTATGTGCTCGGGCTGGGCACGGTCGAGCCCCGCAAGGACCTGCCCACCCTGGTCCGCGCCTTCGCCGCCCTGGCCGGCGAGCTGCCCCACCGCCTGGTCCTGGCCGGCCTGCCCGGCTGGGGAGCGGGGGAGCTGGATGAGGCCGTGGCCGCCTCCGGGGTCGCCGACCGCATCCTGGTCCCCGGCTACGTGCCCGAGGCCGACAAGGCGGCCCTGCTCACCGGGGCCGACGTGTTCGCCTACCCGAGCCGCTACGAGGGCTTCGGCCTGCCCGTGCTCGAGGCCATGGCCTGCGGCACCCCGGTCGTCACCACCACCGGCGGCTCCCTCCCCGAGGTCGCCGGCGACGCCGCCACCCTGATCGAGCCCGGCGACGCCGACGCCCTGGCCGCGGCCCTGGCCAAGCTGGCCGCCGACCCGGCCGCCCGCCAGGACGCCGCCGCCCGTGGCCGCCAGCGGGCCGCCACCTTCACCTGGGAGCGCTGCGCGACCCTGACGGCCGCCGCCTACCGCCGCGCCGCCGCCGCCTGACCCAGGGCCCGCAGCTGCTCCGGGCGGACGTCCTCCCACAGCCACACCCCGCCGACCCACCCCGGGGGCCGGCCCAGCAGGTCGGTGAAGAACGCCACCGTGGTGGTCTCGGCACCCGGCCGGCGCATGGGGCCGACGATCACGGTGCCCACCCGCCAGTAGGCCAGGTCGTCGACCAGCCGGGCCCGCTGGGCCGGCTTGAGCTTGGGCGCCTTCCCACCGGCGTACAGCCTGGCCAGCCGCGCCGACAGGGGGCGGGGGCTGGCCCCGTACCTCGGCCTGCCGGTCGGGTCGGGGCCGACGAAGTAGCCCCCGGGGACCCGGAAGCGCAGGTCGGCCATGGCCTGCCAGAACATGGCCGAGGCGTTGGCCGGCCGCGGGAACGGCGCCACCAGGGCGACGCTGCCCTCGGGGATGCGCTCGACCTCGGGGCCGGTGAAGAAGGCCGGGACCTGGACCGGCACCCCACCCAGCGGCCCCCGCGGCACCAGGGCCAGGAGGGCGGCGGCGACCAGCACCATCGCCCCGACCCTGGGGGCGATCGGCCACGCCCAGGACCGGTCGACGAAGATGGCCAGCAGCAGGCCGGCGAACAGGGTGGCCAGCAGCATCATGCGGTTGGCCTTGGCGCTCTCCAGCAGCGGCAGCGAGTCCAGCAGAGCCCAGGGCAGCGGGATCCCGGTGCGCCGCCCGCCGACGTGCAGCCGGGCGCCCATGGACAGCACCAGCGGCACCAGCAGCAGCACGGCGGCCACCCTGACCACCGGCGTCCGCCACCAGCGGATGGCCGTGAACACGACGATCAGCAGCAGGGGGATCCCGAGGTAGCCGTTGACCTCGGCCTCGTTGCCGGGGAAGCGGGAGCTGAGCTCCACCGCGGCCGCCGGGGCGATCGCCTGGATCCGGTTGGGGACCACCGGCCCGTACAGGTCGGTGGCCAGCTTGTCGACCACGTGGAGGTCCCCGGACACGTGCTGGGGGCCGGTGACCTGGAAGAGCAGCGGCCCGGCGGCGAGGGCGGCGAACACCACCGCCGCGGCGCCGAAGGCCAGCAGCGCATAGCCGGCCCGGTCGCGGACCTGGCGGGGGAACATCACCATCAGCAGCAGCACCAGGACCAGGCCGACGACGGCGGTGAAGGCCAGCACCTCCTCGCCGGTGAACAGCTGGGCGGCGGCCAGCAGCCCGAGCACCGCGCCGGCCACGAGCGGCCGCCAGCGCTGGCGGACCAGGATCTCGTCCAGGACCAGCAGCAGCAGCGGCACCAGGAAGACCAGCGTCAGCTGGAGGTGCCCGCGCGACTGGGCCAGCATGCAGGGCGAGAAGCCGAACACCAGGCCGCCCAGCAGGGCCGCGACCCGGTTGGGGGCGTAGCGCCGGAACGCCAGCGCGGCGGTCCAGGCGGACAGGCCGAGCCCCAGGGCCAGCAGCAGGTTGAAGGTCAGCACCGGCCCGTACCTCGCCGTCACCGGGGCCAGGACCAGCCCGGGCAGCAGCAGCGAGGTGTTCCACAGCACGCTGACCCCTTCGGGCACGTTCATGTGGTCGGTGTACAGCGGGTTCAGGCCGTGCTCGAGCGCGTGCGGGGCCCACTGCAGGAACCACATCATCAGCGCCCCGTCGCCGGCCCCGGAGCCGATGCTGGTCCCGGTGGGCGACGCCCAGCTCCGGGTGAACACCAGCCCGGCCAGGGCCAGGCAGAGCAGCAGGCTGGCCAGGTCGGGCAGCACGGCGGCGACCACCGCCCGTGCCCGTGACCGGCCAGTTCGCTCCTGGAGCGCCTCCGGCGCCTCGACGGTGACGCCCACCGGGTCTCCCGTCTGTCCCATAGATGGAATCAGAGTAGTCCGGCGGCAGTGTACGATCCGGCGGCGTTGGCTAGCGTCTCAGGCTAGCGTCTCAACCCAAGCCGTCGAGGAATCGCCCATGCAGCGCGACGTCGCCGAGCGGCCGCCACCGCTCCCCTCCGACCCGCCCGCCCCCGCCACCGGGGACGGGCCAGCCGAGCGACCCCGCCCGTCGGTCCGGTCGCTGCTGCTGGAGGGGCTGCTCCTCTACATCGCGCTGGGACTGCTCACCATCCCGTTCCTGGAGGCGATCCGC
>Ga0190274_10002794_pt1 | contig 10349 bp, 9 predicted proteins | sample Popmic531T_FD_133002 | JGI IMG/M metagenome (GOLD analysis project Ga0190274, IMG submission 133002) | Populus adjacent soil microbial communities from riparian zone of Yellowstone River, Montana, USA - 531 T | ecosystem: Environmental > Terrestrial > Soil > Riparian zone | place: USA: Montana...
GTAGCGAGCACGGAGGACCCTCCGTAGCTCATCAGCGGTAGGGGGATGCCCGTGATCGGCATGATGCCGAGGTTCATCCCCACGTTGACGAAGACCTGGAACAGCAGCGAGACGGCGATGCCGCCCGCGACCAGGGTCCCGTAGGAGTTCTTCGAGAGCGTCACGATCCGCAGCGCCCGCCAGAAGAGGAGGGCGTAAAGGGATAGGACGAACGCGGCGCCCCCGAACCCGTAGCGCTCACCGATCACCGCGAAGATGAAGTCGGTGTGCCGCTCGGGAACGAAGTCGAGCCGCGTCTGGGTGGCACGGTCGCCGCGACCGGTCTTCTGACCGGAGCCGATGGCGACCACTGATTGGTTCTGCTGATAGCCCGCGCCGCTGGCGTGCTCGCCCGGGTCCAGGAAAGAGGTGAGCCTCTGCTCCTGGTAGCCCTTCAAAACGGGCACCCCAATGGAGGGTGCCGCGACGAGGACGAGCGCGATCAATGCGACGAGGGTTGCGCCGATAACGGCGAAGTGGGTCCAGGGAACACCACCGAAGTACATCACGGCGAGGGTTGCGACCACGAACACCAGTGAGGTGCCGAGGTCCGGCTGGAGGAAAACGAGGCCGGCCGGAGCCAGTCCGAGGCAGAGATAGCGCACCGTGCGCTGCCTGGCGGAGCCCCGCCTGGCGCCGTCGATCACGAAGCCCGAGAGGGCCAGCACCAGCAGGACCTTGCCGAGCTCGGACGGCTGGAAGCTGAAGAAGGGGAATTCGAAGGCGCGGCGCGATCCGCGCGCGGCGAAACCGAAGACGAAGACGAGCGAGACGCTGGCGCAGAGGAAGGTGTAGATGCCGACCCGCAGCTCGCGGAAGCGCGAGTAGTCGATCCGGGTCAGCGCCACCATCCCGACCAGGCCGAGCACGCAGTAGATCGCCTGGCGGTCGACGAAGTAGCGGGGGCTGCCGGGGACGTCGTTGACGGTCGCCTGGGCGAGGGTGAAGACGCTGAAGGCGGCTAGGGCCATGGTCGCCAGCGCCAAAGGCCAGTCCATGTGGGCGAGGCCGAGCCGCTCGCCGATGCCGATCCGGATCGCGAACGGCTCCGGGCGGGCGTTGCGGGTGCGGGTCGCGTAGCTCATTCGGCCAGCCCCGTCCCCGCCGCCGAGACCGAGCTCGCGTGCTTGCCGAAATACGCTTCGAGGATCTGCAGCGCCGCCGGGGCCGCGGATTCGGCCCCGAAGCCGCCTTCCTCCATGGTCACGATGGTGACGATGCGAGGGTCCGGATACGGGGCCAGGACCGCGTACCAGGACTGGTCGGCGTGCGGGGGCCGCTGTGCCGTCCCGGTCTTGCCGGCGACCTCGATCGGGAAGCCGCCGAAGATGCCGTAGGAGGTGCCCTGCGAGCCCTGGGCCGCCTGGTGCAGCCCTTCCATGATCGCCGTGCGGGAGGCGGGGTCGATGTGGATCCTGCGGCGCGGCTTGGGATCGAATTCCTTCAGCACCCGCCCCGCCGCGTCCTCGACTTCCATGCCCACGTGGGGAGTGACGATCGTGCCCTCGTTGCCGAGCGCGGCGTAGGCGATCGCCAGCTGCAGCGGGTTCATCTGCAGGTCTCCCTGCCCGGTCGCGAGCTGGATGTTGTCGCCAGCCGACCAGGGACGTTCGGTGTTGCCTTCCTTGTAGAGCTGGTTGCGCCAAGCGCGACTGGGCACCAGCCCTTCGGTCTCGCCGGGAAGGTCAAGCCCCGACTCCTGGCCGATCCCCAGCTTCGCCGCCCAGCGCTGCAGCTGGCCGGTGTTCCACATGTCCCAGCCCAGTTCGTAGAAGAAGACGTCGGAGGACACTTCCAGGGCCGGGACCAGGGTCAGCGGGCCGTAGGAGGCGCCGCCGGCGTTCTGGAAGCTCTGGGTGCCGACCGTGAGCTTGCCGGCGTCGAAGATCGAGGTCGAGGGCGTGATCACCTTCCCTTCCAGAGCCGCCAGGGCGGTGACGATCTTGAAGGTCGATCCGGTCGGGTAATAGCTTTCGGTGGCGCGATCGGTCAGCGGCGCCAGCACCGGGTCGCGGATCAGTTCGTCCACCTGAGCCTGGGTCATCGGTTCGGTGAAGACGGTCGGGTCGTAGGTGGGGAAGGACCCGAGCCCGAGCAGCTGGCCGTTGTGGACGTTCATCGTCACGAAGGCGCCGGGCAGCCCGCGCGAGGCGAGGGCGCTCTCGCCGGCCGCCTGCACCTCGGGGTCGATCGTCAGCTTCAGGTTGTCCCCTGGTACGGGCGGCTCGGAGACGAGCTGGCCGCCGGGGGTCGGCTGGCCGAGCGCGTTGACCTGGATCTTGGTCAGCCCCGGCTCGCCCCGCAGGTAGCGGTCGTAGGTGTACTCGACCCCTCCCTTGCCGACCTCGTCGCCCGGTTCCAGGTCCTTGTACGAAGCTTCTTTCAGCTCATCTTCGGAGACCTCGCCGACGCTGCCGACGACGTGGGCGGCGCGGCTGCCGTCCGGGTAGTCGCGGACGAACACGCGCTGCACGGCGACGCCGGGGAAGCGGCGCTGGTTCTCTTCCAGGTAGTAGACGAGGTCGTAGCCGACGTCCTTGCGCAGGGTCACCGGCGCTCCCGCGGCGACTTCTTCACCTTCGCGGATCGTCCGCCTCACCTTGCGCAGGGACATGTGGGCGAGGTGGCCGAGGCGGGTCAGCTCGGCCCGCTCTTCGGCCGGGTCTTCGGGCAGTTTCTGGGTGTTCAGCTGCAGCGCCAGGCTGGTGCGGTTGTCGACCAGGACGTTGCCGTCGCGATCGAGAATGTCGCCGCGCGGGGCGATCACCTTGAACTCGCGGCTGCGGTTGTTCTTCGCCTCGGCCAGGTACTCGGAGCCCGACAGCACCTGCAGGTCCCAGAGGCGGAAGAACAGCACCCCGAAGAGGGCGACCGCGACGCCGCTCAGAACCGCGACCCGCAGCGCCAGGCGCGGTCCGGGGCGATCGTTGGAGCGCAGGTACACGGCCCTATGCCCCCAGCATCGTCGGCCGCCGCGGGCGCCGCACCGCGTGCTCCTCGACCAGGGCCGGGCGCAGCGCCCGCCGCAGGCCGAGGTAGATCGGCCAGCCGAGGACGAAGGCGAAGACGGACTTGATCAGCAGATCGCGGACGACCTGACCGCTGACCGCGGTGTCGGTCCCGAGCATCAGCTCGACCGCGCCGAAGCCGAGCTCGGCGAACAGGGTCAGGCCCATGCAGAGCAGCGGCGGCACCAGGGCGCTGTGGATCTCGAAGCGCTCGCGGAAGAGCCCGGCCAGGTAGCCGGTGGCGAGCAGGACCAGCGAGGCGCCGCCGAGCGGCTGCACCAGCAGACAGTCGAGCAGGATCCCGACCGAGAAGCCGGTGACGGCGCCGGTCATGGTGCCCCCCAGCAGCCCCAGCGAGATCACCAGGACCGGCAGCAGGTCGGGGCTGACGTGGAAGAGCGCCACCTGGGAGAAGAAGGAGAGCTGGAGGATGACGCCGCCGACCACGATCGCGACCAGACGGGCGAGGATCTTCGGGGTGAGGATCATCCTCGCGAGCCCCCGGTGAGGATCTGGACCAGGTCGAGATCGCGCAGGTCGGCGTAGGGGCGGATGTGGACCTGCTGGCTCGCCTCCTGCTCGACGATCGGGGCCCGGGCCACTTCGCCGATCGGGATGTTGGGCGGGAAGTCGGACTCGATTTCCTGCGAGCGCCAGCCGGCCGTGACCACCGCCTGGCCCTTATGGATGTGCTTGGTCGAGTCGATGAAGTCGAGGATCAGGTCGCCGGGGTCGCCGACGTTGGGCCTGACCACGCCCTGGGCCGCCAGCGGCACGACCTTGGCGGTGACGGCGCTGGAGTGGTCGGCGATCAGCGTCACCTGGGCCGAGCCGCCGGTGACCGCGGAGACCTTGCCGACCAGGCCGTCGCCGTTGACGACCGGGTCGTCGACCTCCACGCCCTGGCCGCTGCCGGCGTCGATCGTGACGTCGGAGAACCAGACGGTCGGGGAGCGGGCGATCACCCTTCCCGTAACCGGCGTGTAGCCGGAAGGGATCGCTCCGCTGCGGTCGAGCTTGAGCAGCTTGCGCAGCTGCGCGTTTTCGGCCAGCGCCGCGTCGGCCCCCACCGCGTCCCTCCTCGCCGTCCGCAGTTCCTCCTGGAGGCGGCTATTGCGGCCGCGCGCGTCGAAGGTCTGATCGAACCAGTTGACCAGGTCGCGGGCAGGCTTCAGCGCCCCGTCGGCGACCGACTGGACCGGGCTGAAGATGGTGCTGACACCGCGCTGCAGGCCGTTGGAACCCGACCCATAGGTGATCGTCAGCAACACGAAGGAGCCGACGATCAACAACGCGAGCACCGCCCTGCGGCGGCGTACTTGCTTTCGATACACGTGGGAGACCTAAATTCGTTGCTTTTTTCCACGGTGGATCGCCTCGAACTCCTCGAGCGAGATGCCCGAGCCGACCGCCACGCACGTCAACGGCGACTCTGCCAGTTGACAGGGCATCTGGCACTCGTCGCGGAGGCGCTGCTCCAGTCCTTGCAAGAGCGCACCGCCCCCGGCGAGGGTGATGCCGCGGTCCATGATGTCACCCGCCAGCTCCGGGGGCGTGCGATCGAGCGTCTCCTTGACCGCGTCGACGAAGTGCCCGACGGTCTCGTCGAGCGCTTCGCGCACCTCCTCGGAGCCGAGCGTGATCGTTTTTGGCAGGCCGGAAACGAGGTCGCGGCCGCGGATCTCGGCTCGCACCTCCTGCGGGAGTTGCGCTGCCGAGCCCGCCTCCAGCTTCACCGCCTCCGCGGTCTGAGTGCCGATCGCCAGCTTGTAGGCCCGCTTGCAGTGGTTGACGATCGCCTCGTCGAGCTCGTCGCCGCCGATCCGGATCGACTGCGAGACGACGATCCCGCCGAGCGAGATCACCGCCACCTCGGTGGTGCCGCCGCCGATGTCGACGATCATCGAGCCGGTCGGCTCGGCGACCGGCAGGCCGGCGCCGATCGCCGCCGCCATCGGCTCCTCGATCAGGTAGGCCTGGCGGGCGCCGGCGGCGAGGCAGGCCTCCTCAACCGCCCGCTTCTCGACCTCGGTCACCCCGGAGGGGATGCAGAGGACGACCCGCGGCCGGCGCAGGCGGCTGGAGCGGGCCGACCTGATGAAGTGGCGCAGCATCTGCTCGGCGACGCCGAAGTCGGCGATGACGCCGTCCTTGAGCGGCCGGATCGCGGTGATCGTCCCCGGCGTCCGTCCCAGCATCCGCTTCGCCTCGGCCCCGACCGCGTGGACCTGGCCGTTGCGGGAGTCGATCGCCACCACCGAGGGCTCCGAGAGCACGATTCCGCGCCCGCGAACGAAGACAAGGGTGTTAGCCGTGCCGAGGTCGACGGCCATGTCGCGGCTGCCGAGTCGTTTCAGGTAGCTGAATGCGCCCATGTCTGGATTTCCAGGGAAGAATCATCCCAAACGCACCAAATCGGTCTGCGCTTTTCGGGTCAGGACGCTTCGAAGAGCCCAGGCGCGAGCTCGCTCAGCAGCCCGACCGGCAGCCCGACCACGTTGGAGACGCTGCCCTCGAGCCGCTCTACCAGGGTCGACCCGAGCGTCTGGATCGCATACCCGCCCGAGCGCCCACGCCACTCCCCGAACCGCACGTACCGCTCCTTCTCCGCCGCCGAGAGCTCCTTGAAGAAGACACGCGTCCGTTCAAGCCCACTCCGCTCCTCATCCCCCTCCAGGATCACCAGCCCACTGAGCACTTCATGGCCCCGCCCCGACATCCGATCGAGGTACTCCCGAGCCTCGACCTCTCCTTGAGGCTTCCCGAGCGCCTTGCCGTCGAGAGCCACGTCCGTGTCGCAAGCAATCACCAGCGCGTCAGGACCAGCCTCCACGGCCCGAGCCTTCATCCGAGCGTTCTCGACAACCTCCACCGCCGGATCCCCGCCCGAGAGCTCATCCACCCCGGGTATCGCGATCTCGAAGTCAACTCCGAGCTTCGACAGAATCTCCCGCCGCTGCGGAGAGCTGGAAGCCAGAACCACCCTCACGAGGACGGGCTGGGTGGGCCTGAAACGTCTTGTACTTTTTTGGCGCCGCGAACCTCGGACGGCAGCAGGCGCATCACAAAAAAGTTAAGTGAAAGGCCCACCCAGCCCGTCCTCGTCAGCCCAGCTCGGGAAACCAGATCCCAATCTCGCGCTCCGCCGACTCGTCGGAGTCGGACCCGTGGACCATGTTGAAGGTCATCTCCAGCGCAAAGTCGCCGCGAATCGAGCCCGGCGCGGCCTCGACCGGGTTGGTGGCGCCGATCAGCTGCCGGGCGGCCGGAACCGCTTCGGCGCCCTCGAAGACGATCGCGACCAGGGTGCCGCCGGTGATGAAGGAGACCAGCTCGCCGAAGAACGGCTTCTCGCTGTGCTCGGCGTAGTGCTGGTTGGCGATCGCCTCGTCGGCGCGCATCGACTTGAGGGCGACGATGCGAAGCCCCTTGCGCTCGAAGCGGGCGATCACCTCGCCGCTGAGGGCGCGCTCGAACGCGTCAGGCTTGACGAGGATCAGGGTCCGGCTCACGGCGGGGGCTCCTTTGCTCTGGTTCAGGACTTGACGCCTCTTTCGGGGCGCCGCGGGCCGGCTCTTTCTTCTCGGCACTCGCGGAAGGTTTTTTGCGGCGCGGCGGCTGCCGTTTCGGCGCCGGCTCCGCCTCGGCCTCGCGGCGGGGGCGGCGCTCGCCCTTCTGCGGCCGGCGCGGGCGCTCGCTGCCGGCGAGGGTCGTCTCGCAGTACGGGCAGAGGCCCCAGCGCGGGTCGACCGGCTTGCTGCAGGTCGGGCAGGGGTCCTTGAGGCGGCGCTGGCAGTTGGGGCAGCGGAGGAAGTTCTTCTCGACCGGGAACTCGCAGTTGGGACAGCTCTGCTCGCGCAGCTGGCGCACCTTCAGCTCCGCCGCTTTGATCTCCAGCTCGCGCTCGTGCGCGTCCTCGAGGAACTCCGGCGGCCGCACGATCGCGTAGACGGCGGTGCCGATGTAGGGGAAGAAGGAGGCGACGGTGGCGCAAGCGACCAGGAACGGGTCGGAGATGCGGCGGCGCGCGTCGAGGTAGGTGTAGACGATCAGCGCCAGCCAGAGGACGACCAGCATCAGGACGAAGAGGGTCGCAACCAGGTTGAGGCTGCCGTTGGTGATGCCGAAGATTGCTAGTGCCATGGGGTGGTCCCGCCGAAGGGAGCGGGCAGTCTACTTCGCCGCCGAAGCCGTGAACCCTGTCGCCCCGGCGTGGGCGACCGCGCCCGCTAGAGAAAGAGGCGCCCGAACAGGTAGCCGATCCCGAAGAAGACCAGGATCACGATCGCGACCACCGCCGCGACCAGGCCCATCATCGAGAGCAGTTGGGAGCCGGCGCCGCGATCCATGCCCGAATCCTCGCAGAACCCGCCTCAAAGCTCAGCCGCTGCCCGGGCGGGGGCAATCGCGTAGTGAGAGCCGGTCACCAGCACCACCCCTTCCGGCGGCTCGGAAGCGAGCTCCGATGCCCGCGCCAGCGCCGCCCCGAAGTCCGCCTCGACCTCCGCCGCCAGCCCAGCCGCCCTGCACGCCGCGGCCAGCTCCCCCGCCGGAACCGAGGGCCGATGGGCCGAAATGTCGCCTCCAGCGCGACTTTTCGGCCCATCGGCGGGCAGTTCGGTGCAGATGGCGCGGTCCAGGGCCGGGGCCAGGGCGCGCACCATCGCCGCGGCGTCCTTGTCGGCGAGGATCGCCAGGCAGGCGACCACGCGGCGGCCACCGGCGACGCCGGGCAGCGCCTCGGCCAGGGCGGTGGCGCCGTCGGGGTTGTGGGCGGCGTCGACGAAGGTGGGCGGCCGCGCCGCGATCCGTTCCAGGCGCCCGGGAACCGCCGTGCTCGCGGCGACCTCCGCCACCAGCCCGGGGTCGAGCGAGCCGAGGAAGGCCTCGGCGGCGCTGCTGGCGAGGGCGAAGTTGCGGCGCTGAAAATCGCCGGCGGCACGCATTTGCAGCCCGGGACCGGGATCCTCGGGGGCGCGCACGAGGCGAGCGCCGCGGGCCGCCGCGGTGCGCTCGGCCAGCGCCTCGACGGCGGGCGAGACCCGGCCCAGGACCAGCGTCGTCTGGTCGCGCAGCACCGCCAGCTTCTCGGCGGCGATCTCGAGCTCGGTCGCCCCCAGCCAGTCGGTGTGGTCGAGCCCGACCGAGGTCAGCACCGTGACCCGCGAGGGGATCGTGTTGGTGGCGTCGCCGCGACCGCCGAGGCCGGCCTCGATCGCCGCCACCTCGACCCGGGCCGCGGCCAGGGCGACGAAGCTCGCCGCCGTCGCCGCCTCGAACTGGGTCACCGCATCGCCCTCCTCCAGGGCCCGGTCGACGCCCTCGGCCGCCCTCGCGACCCGCTCCACCGCCGCCGCCCACTCCCCCGCCCCGATCTCCTTGGCGCCGATCAGAGTTCGCTCGGACCAGCGCTCGACGTGAGGCGATACGCAGGCGCCGGCGGCGACACCGTGCGCCTGCAGCAGCGTCGCCGTCATCCGTGCCACCGACGACTTGCCGTTGGTGCCGACGACGTGGATCGAGGCGAAGCGGTGCTGGGGCAGGCCCAGCGCCGTCGTCAGCTTGTACATCCGCTCGAGGCCGAGGCGCCAGCCGAGCGGCGCCAAGGAGTCGAGGTAGGCGTCCGCGTCGAAGTCGGGCACCTGGGCGACTAACCGAGCTCGGCGAGTTCGGCCCGGTAGCGCTCGAGCTTGCCGCGCTCCTCCTCGACCACCTCGGCCGGGGCCTTGGCGAGGAAGCCCTCGTTGCCGAGTTTGCGCTCGCCGCGCTCGACCTCGGCCCGCAGCTCCTCGCGCCGCTTGCCCAACCTCTCCTCGACCGCCTTGGCGTCGAGCTGGTCCGAGGCGAGCACCCGCACCGGCCCGACCGAGGCGACCGGGTCAGCACCGACACCGTCGAACTCGAACCGTGAGAGGCGGCCGACGAACTCCGGCGGCTCGAACCCGTCGATCACCCCGACCAGCCGCGCCGCGACCGGAACCTCGACGAGGTCGCGCCAGGCGCGCAGGCGCTGGGTCAAGTCGATCCCGCCCTCGAGGTCGACTTCCGCCTCCTCGTCGAAAAGCGACTCGTCGGCTACCGGGAACGGGTGCACGACGAGGTGGCCGTGCCGGGCCGGGTGGAAGGACCAGATCTCCTCGGTGACGAAGGGCAGCGTCGGGTGCAGCAGCGCCAGCAGCCGCTCCAGCACCCACAGCAGCGTCGCCGAGACCTCCTCCTCGCCGTCGTAGAGGCGCGGCTTGACGATCTCCAGGTACCAGTCGCAGAGGTCGCGCCAGAAGAAGGAGTAGGCCTCCTGGACGGCGTGGGCGAAGTCGTAGGCCTCCAGGTTCGCGGTCACCGTGGCGATCGTCCGCTCCAGCCGCGAGAGGATCCAGCGGTCCTCGACGTGCAACGGTCGCGGCGCCGGCTCGACCGCGGCCGCGTTGAGCAGGACCAGCCGGCTCGCGTTCCAGAGCTTGTTGGTCATGTCGCGGCCCTGCTCGACCTTGGCGTCGGAGAAGCGCACGTCCTGGGTCGAGGACATCGCCAGCAGGCCGAAGCGCAGGGCGTCGGCGCCGTGAACGTCGATCTCCTCCAGCGGGTCGATCCCGGTGCCGAGGCTCTTCGACATCCGCCGCCCGTCGCGGGCCTGGATCACGGAGTGGACGTAGACGTCGCGGAAGGGGATGGCGCCGGGGAACTCGAGCCCCATCATCACCATCCGCGCCACCCAGAGGAAGAGGATCTCGCGGGCGGTGGTGAGGAAGCTGGTCGGGTAGAAGGCGCGCAGCTCGGGCGTGTCGTCCGGCCAGCCGAGCGTGGCGAAGGGCCAGAGCGCCGAGCTGAACCAGGTGTCCAGCACGTCCTCGTCCTGGCGCAGCTCGCCGCCGCAGGCGCCGCAGCGCTCGGGAGGCTGCTCGGCGACGGTCGTCTCCTCGCAGGCGTCGCAGTACCAGACCGGAATCTGGTGCCCCCACCAGAGCTGGCGCGAGACGCACCAGGGGCGGATCTCGCGCATCCAGTTGAGGTAGACGCGCTTCCACTGCTCCGGCGCGATCCGCACCTCGTCGCGTTCGACGGCCTCGATCGCCGGCTTGGCCAGCTCGTCCATGCGGCAGAACCACTGCAGCGAGATCAGCGGCTCGATCCGCTTGCCGGAGCGGTGCGAGAACGGCACCGAGTGGGTGTAGGGCTCCTCGGCCCGCAGGCGGCCCGCCGCGCGCAGCGCCGCCACCACCGCGGCCTGCGCCTCGGCAGCGCTCATCCCGGCGAAATCGCCGGCCTCCGCGGTGAGGCGGCCGTCGGGGCCGATCACGACGA
>Ga0190274_10002795_pt1 | contig 10347 bp, 10 predicted proteins | sample Popmic531T_FD_133002 | JGI IMG/M metagenome (GOLD analysis project Ga0190274, IMG submission 133002) | Populus adjacent soil microbial communities from riparian zone of Yellowstone River, Montana, USA - 531 T | ecosystem: Environmental > Terrestrial > Soil > Riparian zone | place: USA: Montana...
CGGCCGTCTTGCCGACGCCGGGCTCGCCCAGCAGCACCGGGTTGTTCTTGGTGCGGCGGGAGAGGATCTGCATGATCCGCTCGATCTCGGTCTCGCGACCGATCACCGGGTCGAGCTTGCCCTCCTCGGCCAGCTTGGTCAGGTTGCGGCCGAACTGGTCGAGCAGCTTCGAGGACTTTTTGCCCTCGCCGGATCCGCCACCGGCGCCGGCGCCCTGGCGGCGCCCGCCGGGCCCGGAGAGCATCCGGATCACCTCGTTGCGGATCTTGTCGGAGTCGGCGTCGAAGTCGAGCAGGATGCGGGCGGCGACGCCCTCGTTCTCACGCACGAGACCGAGCAGGATGTGCTCGGTGCCGATGTAGTTGTGGCCGAGCGAAAGCGCCTCGCGCAGAGCAAGCTCGAGGACCTTCTTGGCGCGCGGCGTGAAAGGGATCTGGCCGGAGGTGACCTCCTCGCCGGAACCGACGATCCGCACCACCTGGGAGCGGACACGCTCGGTGGTGATGTCGAGCGACTCGAGGACGCGAGCGGCGAGTCCCTCCTCCTCGCGCAGCAGCCCCAGCAGGATGTGCTCGGTGCCGATGTAGTTGTGCTTGAGAGTGCGCGCCTCTTCCTGCGCCAGGACGACGACTTGACGGGCTCTCTCTGTGAATCGCTCGAACAAAAAGCCTCTCTATCTACTCAACGCGAATCGCCTGAGTAAGTATCGGTAGACGCCCTTCGGTTATCGGGAGGCGTCCATGTGCCCTTTAAACGATACCGAGAGCGCCCAACCGGCCTCGGCTCCCAAATATCCGCTCAGAGCGGCCTTTTGGCCGGTTCAGGAGCGCATCGCCGGGAAGAGGACCACCTCGCGCACGCTCTTTGCCCCAGTCAGCAGCATCACCAAGCGGTCGATTCCGATGCCGACCCCGCCGGTCGGCGGCATCCCCTGCTCGAGCGCGCCGATGAAATCCTCGTCGTAGGGCTGGGCCTCTTCGTCGCCTCGCGCCAGCTCCTCCGCCTGCTGCTCGAAGCGGCGGCGCTGCTCGTCGGGGTCGTTGAGCTCGGTGAACCCGTTGGCGATCTCCATCCCGCCGGCGAAGGCCTCGAAGCGCTCAACCAGCCCCTCCTCTGAGCGGTGGGACTTGGCGAAGGGGGAAAGCTCGACCGGGTAGTCGAGGACGAAAGTGGGCTGGATCAGCTGCGGCTCGACGTGCTTGGAGAGCAGGCCGTCGACCAGCTTTCCCCAGCCCTCCTCGGCGCTGAGCTCGACCCCCATCTCGGCCGCCAGCGCCTCGCGGGTCGGGTGGGCGGCGATGTCGATGCCGCTGCGCTCGCGGATCGCGTCGCGGAAGGTCACGCGCTTCCAGGGAGGGGCGAAGTCGATCGAGATGTCGCCCCGCTGCACCACGGTGGTCCCCAGGACGCGCTCCGCCACCTCGGCGACCATCGTCTCGACCCTGTGCGCGGTGGCGGCGTAGTCGGAGCAGGCCTCGTACCACTCGAGCATCGTGAACTCGGGGTTGTGCTTGTGCGAGACCCCCTCGTTGCGGAAGTCCTTGCCGAGCTCGTAGACGCGGTCGATCCCCCCGACGACGAGCCGCTTGAGGTAGAGCTCGGTTGCGATCCGCAGGTAGAGATCGCGATCGAGCGCGTTGTGGTGAGTGGTGAAGGGCCGAGCCAGGGCGCCGCCGTAGAGCGGCTGCAGGACCGGCGTCTCGACCTCGACGAAGCCACGCTCGTCGAGCCAGCGACGCACCTCGCTGACTGTGCGGGCACGCAGGCCGAAGAGCCGCCGGCTCTCCTCGTTGGCGATCAGGTCGAGCTCACGGTGGCGGTACCGCGTCTCGACGTCCTCGAGCCCATGGAACTTGTCCGGCGGCGGCCGCAGGCTCTTCGCCAGCAGCTTCCAGTGATCGATCGCCAGCGAGAGCTCGCCCCCCCGCCGCGTCGCCAGCGCCGTCCCCTCGACACCAATGATGTCGCCAAGGTCGAGGTCGACGAGCACCTTGTAGGGCTCCTCCCCCAGCAGGTCCTCACGGGCATGCAGCTGGATCTGGCCACTGCCGTCGCGCAAATCGAGAAAGCAGGCCTTGCCGTGGCCGCGCCGCCCAACCAGTCGCCCCGCGATCCGATGACGCGACTCGGTCTCCACCCCCGGAGCCAACCCCTCATGCGCGGCCCGCACCTCCGAGATGTCCTCGCGTTCCGCAAACTCGGGAGGAAACGGATCTATTCCAGCCTCACGAAGCCGCTCAAGCTTCTCCCGCCGGTCGGCGAGAACGTCGGACAGCTTCGGTTCGTCGGCCTCGCTCATCGGAGCGCGAGCCTACCCGGGAGGGCCGCTATGCCGTCTCGATCTTGGTGATCTTCAGTTTCTTCTTCGGCCCACGCGGAACCTCGACCGTGACCACGTCGTTGCGCTTGTGCCCAATCAAAGCTTTGCCGATCGGCGACTCGTTGGAAAGCTTGTGCTCCAGCGGATCCGCCTCGGTCGAGCCGACGATCTGGAATTTCTGCGAGTCGCCGGTCTTCTGGTCCTTGACGTGGACGATCGAGCCGAACTGCACTTCGTCGGTGCTGATGTCCTTCTCGTCGATCACGGTGGCCCGGCGCAGCCGCTCTTCGAGCTGGGCGATCCGCTGCTCGAGCAGGGCCTGCTCGTTCTTGGCGTCGTCGTACTCGGCGTTCTCGGAGATGTCGCCGAACTCGCGCGCCTCCTTTATCCGTTCGGCGACCTCGCGTCGCTTCACGGTCGAGAGCTGATCTATCTCCTCCTTGAGTTTCTCGAGACCCTCGGGGGTGATTACGGACTGGCGACTCACTTGTCCTGACCTCACTTTGTGGATAAAACGGCGGGAAACGGCTTCTAGACCCAAAAACGCCCAGGTGCGGCGGCGTTTGCCTCACCACACCAGGGCCGGAAGTCGCGGGATTATAGCGAGGGCGCTGGAGCGGCCAAATCGCCGATCAGGTGGCGGGCCCGCGGCAGGTCGGCGCTGCGCTGCAACTCGGCCGCGAGCTCGGGTGAGGCATCGAGCGGCTCCATGTACCAGGGGTAGAACTTACGCAGGTAGCGGGTGGCTCTCTCCTGGCCGAGATGCTCCTCAGCGCGATCGATCACCCAGAGCAGCTCGGCGGCTATCTCGGCGCGGTCGGGCGGCTCGCTGCGGCGGCCGGTCAGCTCTTCGAAGACCCAGGGATTGCCGAGGGAGCCGCGGGCGATCATTACCGCGTCGGCAGCGGACTCCGCGTAGGCGCGGCGGGCCGCGGCGGCATCGGCCAGGCCGCCGGAGACAATCACCGGCACCTCGATCCGCTCGACCAGCTCGCGGGTGAGCGCATAGTCGGGCTTGCCCTTGTGGCCGATCGTGGCGGCCCGCGGGTGGAACCCGATCGCCGCAACACCGGCCTCCTCGGCCAGGCGCACCGCCAGATCGAAGCCGGACCGATCGCCAGCCTCGATCCCCGAGCGCAGCTTCACCGTCACCGGCAGGCCGCTGCCCTCGGCGGCGCCGCGGGCGAGGGCGAGGGCGAGGTCTTGGTCGCGCAGCAGCTCGGCGCCGGCTCCCGTCCTGCGCACCTTGCGCACCGGGCAGCCCATGTTGATGTCGATCAGGTCGGCTCCGGCTTCGGCGGCGATCGCCGCGCCGGAGCGCATCACCTCGGCGTCGTGGCCGAAGAGCTGCACCGAAACCGGGTGCTCGTCGGGATGGATCCGCATCAGCTCGCGCAGGGTGCGCTCGTTGCGATGGTGCAGGCCGAAGCTGGAGACCATCTCGGAGACCGCCAGCCCGGCCCCGTGGCGCTTTGCCTGCAGGCGCACGAACCAGTTGCCGATTCCGGCCAGCGGCGCCAGCAGGACGCGGTTGGGGATCTCGACGTCGGCGATCCGGAGGGGATCAGTCAGCGGCGGCTGTGGGGTCGTTGCGCTCATAGATCAGGCGTAGCCCCTTGAGAGTAAGCATGTCGTCGACCTCGTCGATCGTCTCGGTGAAGGGGACGACCACATGGGCGAGCCCCCCGGTGGCGAGCAGCCGAGGTTCGCTCAGCTCTTCCTCGATCCTGCCCACGACGCCGTCGATCAGGCCGGCGAAACCGAAGACGAAGCCCGACTGGATCGCGGCGCGGCTGGAGCGGCCGATCGCCGTCTCCGGCGCTTCGAGGTCGATGCGGGTGATGCGAGCGGCGCGGTCGATCAGCGCGGTCAGCGATATCTCCAGCCCCGGACCGATCGCGCCGCCGAGGTATTCGCCCTCGGCCGAGACGGCGTCGATGTTGATCCCGGTGCCGAAATCGACGACGACGCAGGCGCTCTGGAAGCGCTCGTAGGCGGCGATCGAGTTGACCAGGCGGTCGGCGCCGACCTCGAGCGGGTTGTCGATGCGGATCGGCATCCCGGTCTTCACCCCCGGCCCGATCGTCAAGCACTGGGCGTCGATGTAGCGCTCGGTCAGCTGCTCGTACTGCGTCCCGAGCGGCGGCACGACGGATGAGACGCAGACGGCGTCGAGGTCGTCGAGGCCCATGCCGCTCAGCGCCAGGAGGCCGCCGATCCGCTCGGCGAGCTCGTCGCCAGTTGCCCCGGAGCGAGTCTGAAAGCGCCAGTGCTCGGCCAGGCGCTCGCCGTCGAAGGCACCTAGGTGTGTCTGGGTGTTGCCGACGTCGACCGCGAGGAGCACGGCGCGATTATTGCCGGATCGGAGACGGTGCGGCGGGCGGAATCTTCCCGCAGCGCCTAGGATGGCTGCCGTGCAGGCCCGCCTATACGTCATTCCCGCGTCGCACCCGAGCATCACGACGCAGCTGATGCTCGACCACAAGGGCATCGACTACAAGCGGACGGACCTCTTGCCGGTGATCTCCAAGGGCGTCCTACGCGGCCTTGGCTTTCCCCGCAACACGGTGCCGGCAATCAAAATCGACGGCCACAAGGTGCAGGGCTCCCGCGAGATCGCCCGCGAGCTGGAGAAGCTGCGGCCGGATCCGGCCCTCTTCCCGGCGGACCCCGAGCAGAGGGCCGCGGTCGAAGAGGCCGAGCGCTTCGGCGACGAGGAGCTTCAACACCCGATCCGCCAGATCCTCTGGTGGTCGATCAAGCGCGACAAGGAGCCGCTGCGCAGCTACTCCGAAGGCGCGAAGCTGGGCGTGCCGCTCTCGCTGGCGATGAAGACGGCGGCGCCGGTGGTGGCGCTGTCGGCTCGCTTCAACGAGGCCGATGACGAGCACGTGCGACGTGACCTCACCGCGCTGCCGGCGCTGCTGCAGAAGGTCGACGACTGGATCGCGGCGGGCGTTCTGAACGGCGAGCAGCTCAACGCCGCCGACTTCCAGATCGCCCCCAGCATCGGCCTGGCGCTGACCCTCGACGACCTTCGCCCCTCAATCGAGAATCGGCCCGCGGGTGCGCTGGCCAAGCGCGTGGTGCCCGACTACCCCGGCAAGACCCCGCCGATCCTGCCGCCCGCCTGGCTGCAGCAGCTTCGCTCGCCTCAGGTGGCGTAGCAGAAGACGCAAACTGCGACGAGCAGCCTCCCCTGCTTGATCGCGTGTCCGGCTCAAACCCTAGGTTTAGCGTCGTGGGCGTACCTAAACAACCTGCGGCGACCTCAGGTGCCGGAGAGACTTCACTCGGAAAGCCCGAGATCATCGTGGGGCTTGTTGGGGCTGCCGGAACTGATCTGCACACTGCCGCCAACGCCGTCAAGGGGGCGCTCGGGCCATACGGCTACAAGGGCGTCGACATTCGACTCAGCGCCCTCATGCGCGAAGTCCGAGGGGGATCATTCCTCAAGAACAAGGTCAACGAGGACACCCGGATCCTGCGGCACATGGACGCCGGAGACTCCATACGGGACAAGGCACAACGCAATGACGCCATCGCCGGACTCGCCATTGGCTACGTATCCGAGTACCGCAAAGAGCACAGCGAGGAAGCTCCGGCGCTCAACACGGCCTTTGTCCTTGATTCGCTCAAGCATCCCGCCGAGGTGGAGACCATGCGACGGATCTACGGCGAGCGATTCACCCTGATCTCCGTTCACTCACCCACCGGAGCGAGACTCGACGTGCTCAAGAAAAGAATTGCGACTTCCCGTGGGACTCCTGAGAAGGCGAGCGACTTCAAAGCAGCCGCGGAGAAGATTATGAAGCGGGACGAGCACGACGACGATCATGGCTTCGGCCAGAACGTCCGCGAGGCATTTATCGAGGGCGACGTGTACATCTCAACTCAAGAAGGAGCCGAATTCCAGAGCAGCATTGAGCGCTATTTCGGGCTCTTCTTCGGCAACCCGTTCCTCACGCCGACACAAGATGAGTACGCGATGTTTCAGACCCATGCCGCGGCCCTTAGATCCGCCGATCTCAGCCGACAGGTAGGCGCAGCTATATGCACCTCGGAAGGGCAGATCATCGCAGTCGGATGCAACGAGGTGCCGAAGGCGTTTGGCGGGCAATATTGGCCAGGCGACAAACCAGACGGCCGAGATTTTGAACTGGGCTATGACTCCAACGTAAAGCAGCGCGACGAAGCTCTCGCAAAGACATTTGAGCGCCTGAGGGACGACGGCCAGCTCGCGAGCGAAGTTAGCCCAGAAAGCTTCGCGGCAGCACTACAGGGAACGCGCCTCGCAAATATCACCGAGTTCGGGCGCACAGTTCACGCCGAGATGGCTTCTTTGCTGGATGCGTCTCGGCGAGGTGTCTCGGTGCAGGGGCACCGTCTCTTCACGACCACCTTCCCGTGCCACAACTGTGCCCGTCACATCATCGGAGCAGGAGTGAAGGAGGTCATCTTCAGGGAGCCCTACGAGAAGAGCCTGGCAGGCGAGCTCCACGAAGACGCACTAGTCGTCGACCCAACTGGCTCGCCCACCGAGAAGGTCATCGTTCGCCGATTCGTGGGAGTCGGACCTCCTCGGTATCTGGATCTCTTTGCGATGCCAACGCGTAAGGACCGGGAGGGAAACCGAATCGACTGGAGTGAGAAGCTCGCCAAGCCACGACTTGTTAAAGAGGGCACAGGGTATGTCTCCAACGAGGAAGATTTTCTCGATGAATTTCGCGAATCAATTGCAACTGTCGACCTAGAGGAGGAGACCGGAAATGGACGTTAAAAGCGGCTGGCTTGAGCGAAGCCTGGAGCGGGCTCGAACCAATGTTCAGGCCCGGCCCGAGCATCTCAAGCCGCAGCGCTACCGAGCCGTGAAAACCTCAACAAACACGAGCCACAAAAAGAACGGGCGCACCGCCAGAGCCAAGTAGTCAATTCCGCGGATCAGTAAGAAGCGAACCGATTCGCTTGACCCTCTGACTGGCATCCAGGGGAGTCAAGACGACCGTAAGTCTGTCCCCGTTCGGAAGGCAAAGATCGGGATCGAGCTCGAGCAGTGGGGCGAGGACGAAGCGTCGGCTGGTGACCTCGGGATGGGGCAGGGTCAGGCGCTCGGTAGCGAACTCGAGCTCGTCGAGGAGGAGCAGGTCGACGTCCAGCGGTCGGGGGCTGTGGCGGGGAGCATCGAGGGCGCGGCCGCGCGCGGCCTCTATCTCCTTGCAGAGGTCGAGCAGCGCTTCGGGCTCCAGATCGGTGCGGATCCGGATCGCCGCGTTGAGAAAGTCCGGCTGGTCGAGCACCTCGCCGACCGGCTCCGTCTCGTAGGCGGAGGACACCGCCTCGACCTCCACCCCGCGCTCGCGCAGCATCTCGATTGCCGCCCGCAGGTGCGCGGCGCGGTCGCCGACGTTGGAGCCGAGGCCGAGGTAGCCGGTTCGCAAGGAACGCTCGCTAGCCGGGTTCCGGCTCGTCCTCGTCAGCCTCCGCGCCGCGCTCGTGGACGACCTCGACGGCGACCTCCTGGATCGCCAGCGGCAGCGGCGGCTCGGGCTTGGCGGCGCGAATGCGGACCGATTCGCAGCCGTAGCGCTCCATCAGGCGCTCGCCGACGACCTGGGCGAGTCGCTCCAGGGTGCGGTAGCTGCGCTCGGTGGCAGCGAGGGCGACGATGTCGCAGACCTCGGCGTAGTCGACCGTGTCCTCGATCCGGTCGGTGAGCACGGCGTCGCAGTCGGGCACGTCGAAGGAGACGTCGAACTCGAGCCTTTGGCCGACCTCCTGCTCGGAGTCGCTGACCCCATGGTGGGTGTAGATCGAGAGCCCGCGCAGCTCGACCTCGACCCTGGACTCGATCCCGTTGTCGTGCGCGTCCATGGGATCAACCTACCCAAGGACCGCTTCGGAGACCCTGATCGCCTGGGCGATCTCGGCAACGTCGTGAACCCGCAGCACGTCGGCGCCCTCGGCGGCAGCGAGGACCGAGGAGGCGATCGTCCCCCCGAGGCGCTCCCCCACCGCCGACCCGTCGACCTTGCCGATGAAGCTCTTGCGCGAGGTCCCGACCACCAGTGGCCGCCCCAAATCCCGCAACTCCCCGAGCCGCCGCAACAGCTCGAGATTGTGCTCGACCGTCTTGCCGAACCCGATCCCCGGATCCAGCCAGATCCGCTGCTCGTCGATACCGGCAGAGACCGCCGTTTCCGTTCGCTCGGCCAAGAACGCCTTGACGTCATCGACCACGTCGTCGTAGCGCGGATCGTCCTGCATCGTCCGCGGGTTGCCGGGCATGTGCATCAACACCACCCCAACCCCTCGCTCCGCGCAAAGGGCCGCCATCTCGAGGTTGTGGCGCAACGCCGTGACGTCGTTGACGATCGAGGCCCCAGCATCGATTGCCGCCTCGGCCACCGCCAACTTGGAGGTGTCGATCGAGACAGTCGCTTCGCTAGCCAGCTCGGCAACCACCGGCTGGGTTCTCCGCACCTCCTCGCCCTCCTCGACTTCGACCGCTCCGGAACGAGTGGATTCCCCACCCACATCCAAAATCGAGGCTCCATCCCTAAGAAGCTTTTCCCCATGCGCGACGGCCGCCTCCGAATCGAGGTACAGACCCCCGTCGGAGAACGAGTCAGGGGTGACGTTGACGACGCCCATCAGCTTCGGGTTCATAGAGGAAGTATCGCTAGCTCTCGCTTGGAGGCGTGGGGCAGCTCTCGAACGGGCGGATACTCAAAGTGGACGGTCGAGAGGTGCCCCGCTCCTCCCAACCACCAGCCTTCGTCCCTAACCCGTCAGCTGGCGTCGCCGCCCGCGTACCCAGGCCGCGGCCTGGGCATCGGACGGGCACCCTCGCGCTGCGGCCGCTCGGGCTCCGCCGCCGGCTCGGCCGGCTGCGCCGGCTCCTCCTCGTCGACGAAGACCTCATCCTCGGGCTTGCCGTCGAGCAGGGCGAGGAACTGGTCAGCGTCGATCGTCTCGCGCTCGAGCAGGATGTGGGAGATCCGGTCGAGCTCCTCGCGCTTTTCGGTGAGCAGGTCCTTGGCGGTCTGGTGGGCGCCCTCGACGATGCGGCGGATCTCGTCGTCGATCTCGCGCGCGATCTCGTCGGAGTAGTCGGGTTCGGCGGAGAATTCGCGGCCGAGGAAGGGCTGGCCGCGATCGTGCCCGAAGACGCGCGGCCCGAGGCGCTCCGACATGCCGAAGCGCATGACCATCTGCTTCGCCGTCTCGGTCACCTTCTCGAGGTCGTTGGAGGCACCGGTGGTGATCTCGCCGAAGACGATCTCCTCGGCGGCACGCCCGCCCAGCGTCATTGCCATCGTGTCGGTCAGCTCGGCGCGCGAGGTGAGGAACTTGTCCTCGGTCGGCAGGCTGATCGTGTAGCCGAGCGCCTGGCCGCGGCTGATGATCGAGATCTTGTGGACGGGGTCGCAGTTGGGCAGCAGGTGGCCGACGATCGCATGGCCGAGCTCGTGGAAGGCGGTGATCAGGCGCTCCTTCTCGCTCATCACCCGGGTCTTCTTCTCGGGGCCGGCGATCACGCGCATGATCCCCTCCTCGAGCTCATGCATGGTGATCTCGCGCTTGCCCTGGCGGGCGGTCAGCAGTGCCGCCTCGTTGATCAGGTTGGCGAGGTCGGCGCCGGTGAAGCCGGGGGTCTGGCCGGCGAGCGCGTCGAGGTCGATCACCTTGGCCAGCGGCTTGCCGCGGGTGTGGACCTCGAGGATGTGCTTGCGGCCCTTGCGGTCGGGACGGTCGACTACGACCTGGCGATCGAAGCGGCCCGGCCGCAGCAGAGCGGGGTCGAGGATGTCGGGTCGGTTGGTGGCCGCGATGAGGATGATGTTGTCCTTCATTTCGAAGCCGTCCATCTCGACCAGGAGCTGGTTCAGCGTCTGCTCGCGCTCGTCGTGACCGCCGCCCATGCCGGCGCCGCGGTGGCGGCCGACGGCGTCGATCTCGTCCATGAAGATGATGCAGGGCGAGTTCTGCTTGGCCTGCTCGAAGAGGTCGCGGACGCGGCTGGCGCC
>Ga0190274_10002796_pt1 | contig 10345 bp, 11 predicted proteins | sample Popmic531T_FD_133002 | JGI IMG/M metagenome (GOLD analysis project Ga0190274, IMG submission 133002) | Populus adjacent soil microbial communities from riparian zone of Yellowstone River, Montana, USA - 531 T | ecosystem: Environmental > Terrestrial > Soil > Riparian zone | place: USA: Montana...
CGGGCTGACCCTGTTCCTGGCCCAGGTCGGCATGTCGTCGGGGCCGAAGTTCGCGGCCACCGTGACGCAGAGCGGCATGACGATGCTCTTCCTCGGCGCGCTGGTGCTGGTCGCCCTGGTGCTGCCGATCATGATCCTCGGCCTGTTCGTCTACAAGATGCCGTACGACGAGGTCGCCGGCATCGTCGCCGGCGCCTGCGGCAACCCGGCGATCCTCGCCTATTCCAACAAGCTGACGCCGACCGACCGGCCCGACATCGGCTACGCGATGATCTTTCCCGGCATGACGATCGTGAAGATCCTCTTCGTCGACATCGTTCCGGCATTTTTCAGATGACGACCCTAACCGCCCGGCCGGCGCGCCCGCGCCTCGAGGAATGACATGACTACCGTCCAACGCGAGAAATACCAGCGCCTGATCGACACCTGCAAGTCCTTGCCGCCGACACCAACGGCGGTGGCGCACCCCTGCGATGCCTCGTCGCTGGAGGGGGCGATGGCGGCGGCGCGGATGGAGCTGATCGTGCCGTTCCTGGTCGGCCCGCGCGAGCGCATCGTCGCCATCGCCACCGCGAACGGCATCGACTTGGCCGGGGCCGAGATCGTCGAGGCGGCGAACAGCGAGGCCTCCGCGAGCGCGGCGGTGAAGCTGGTGCGCGAGGGCAAGGCCGAGGCGCTGATGAAGGGAAGCCTGCACACCGACGAGCTCATGGCCGCGGTGGTGCGGCGCGAAACCGGGCTGCGCACGGCGCGACGCGTCAGCCACTGCTTCGTGATGGACGTGCCGGGCCGCGAAGAGGGCCTGATCATCACCGACGCCGCCGTCAACATCTTTCCCACGCTGGAGGAAAAGGCCGACATCCTGCAGAACGCGATCGATCTGGCGCACGCCCTGGGGATCGCCGACGTGCGGGTGGCGGTGCTCTCGGCGATGGAGACGATCAATTCGAAGGTGCCGTCGACCATCGAAGCGGCGGCGCTCTGCAAGATGATGGACCGCCATCAGGTCTCCGGCGCGCTGATCGACGGCCCGCTGGCGCTCGACAACGCCATCGATCCCGAAGCGGCACGCATCAAGAAGATCGAATCCCCGGTGGCCGGCCGCGCCAACGTGCTGCTGGTGCCGGACCTCGAGGCCGGCAACATGCTCGCCAAGAGCCTGACCTTCATGGCCGGCGCCGATGCCGCCGGCATCGTCCTCGGCGCGCGGGTACCGATCATCCTCACCAGCCGGGCCGATTCGCTCATCACCCGGCTCGCCTCCTGCGCCGTCGCCGTGCTCGTCGCCAAGGCGCGGCGCGAGGCGGGCAAGGCCGTGGGGTGACCGCCATGGCCGACGTCATCCTGGTCCTCAACGCCGGCTCCTCGAGCCTCAAGTTCAGCGTCTTCGAGGTCGTCGGCGAGCAGCTGACGCTGCAACTCAAGGGCCAGGTCGAAGGCATCGGCACGGCGCCGAAATTCGTCGCCAAGGGCGCAGGGGGCGAGGAGCTCGGCGCGAAGACGTGGGAGAAGGGAACACCGCTCGGGCACGACGGCGCGATCGCCCATCTGATCGAGTTCCTGCGCGAGCGCCGCGGCGACAGCCAGCTCGTCGCCGTCGGCCACCGGGTGGTCCATGGCGGCATCGACTACGCCCGGGCCGTGCGGGTCGCGCCCGAGGTGATGGCCGCGCTCGCCAAGCTGAGCCCCCTGGCGCCGCTGCACCAGCCGCACAACCTGAAGCCGATCGAGATCGTCGCCAGGCTCCGTCCCGACCTGCCGCAGGTCGCCTGCTTCGACACCGCCTTCCACCGGGCGCAGCCTGAGGTGGCGCAGGCGTTCGCCCTGCCGCCGTCGATCACCGACCGAGGCGTGCGGCGTTACGGATTCCACGGCCTGTCCTACGAATACATCGCCCACGTGCTGCCGCAGTTCGACGCCAAGGCGGCAGCCGGCCGCACCGTCGTCGCCCACCTCGGCAACGGCAGCAGCATGTGCGCAATGGCAGGCGGCAAGAGCGTCGCCAGCACGATGGGCTTCACCGCGGTCGACGGCCTGCCGATGGGCACCCGCTGCGGCAACCTCGATCCCGGCGTGGTTCTCTACCTGATGGACGAGCTCGGCATGGACGCGCGGGCGATCGAGACCCTGGTCTACAAGCAGTCGGGGCTGCTCGGCGTCTCCGGCATCTCGAGCGACATGCGGGTCCTGCTGGCGAGCGAGGAGGCGGGCGCGCGCCGTGCGGTCGACCTGTTCTGCTACCGCCTCGGCCGCGAGCTCGGCTCGCTCGCCGCGGCCGCGGGCGGGCTGGATGCGCTGGTTTTCACCGCCGGCATCGGCGAGCACGCCCCGCCGATCCGCGAGCGGGTGTGCCGCGACGCCGCCTGGCTCGGCGTGACCCTGGATCCCGCCGCCAACGCAGCCGGCGGCCCGCGCATCAGCACGTCGGACAGCAAAGTCGCGGTCTGGGTGATCCCGACCAACGAGGAGCTGATGATCGCCCGTCATACCCTGAAGATCGCGGCAGGCGCACGATGACGGCCGCCCTCGCGGCCGCGCCCGAGGCAACGCGCGAGCCGATCCTGCATCCGGTCGACCGGATCATGGAGCTGCTCTTCGGCCTGCTCATGGCCCTCAGCTTCACAGGCGCCTTGTCGGTGGCCGAGGCCGGGCGCGAGGATCTGCGGGAGATGTTCATCGCCGCGCTCGGCTGCAATCTCGCCTGGGGCTTCGTCGACGGGGTCATGTACCTCATCCGTACCGTCGTCGATCGGGGCCGGACGCTGACCCTGATGCGCTCGGTTCGCGAGGCGGTCGATCCGCAGGCAGGAAGGGCGGTGATCGAGAGAGAGCTGTCGCGGGTCGCCGCAGGCCTCGTGCTGCCGGCCGAGATCGAGGCCGTCCGCGGCCGCGTCGTCGCGCTGCCGGCGGTGCCGGTGCGGGCCAGCCTCAACGGCAGCGACCTGCTCGCCGCGCTGGCGATCTTCCTGCTGGTGGTGCTGGCCACGTTCCCGGTCGTCCTGCCCTTCGCCTTCATGCAGGATGTCGGGGCGGCGAAGAACACCTCGCGCATCATTGCGCTGGCCATGCTCTTCCTCGGCGGCCTCGCCCTCGGCCGCTATGCCGGCTATGGCGCCTGGCGCGCCGGGCTGGCGATGACGGCACTCGGCGTCGTGATGGTCGGCGTCATCAAGGTGCTGGGCGGATGAGGGCCGGGCCGTGGATCACCGGATCGCTGGCAGCCCTCCTGGCTACGGCCGCCCTCGCCGACGACGAGGCCGGCAGCGGCCGTCGCGTCGCGCCGGCGACGAAGCCATCGTGGGAATTCGGCCTCACCGCCTATCCGACGATCGTTCGCAACGGCAACGACTACACCTCGGGCATCGGCGTCGCCGATCGCGGCCCGCTGCACCTCGAGGCCCGGATCAACTACGAATCGGTGGGCGCCCGCTCGGTCTTCGTCGGCTGGACCTTCGCCGGCGGCGAGGAGCTCACCTGGGAGCTGACGCCGCTCGTCGGCGGCGCCTGGGGCACGACCGAGGCCTTCGTGCCGGCCCTGCAGGCGAGCCTCGGGTGGGGGCGGCTCGACTTCTACATCGAGGCCGAGTACGTGCGCCCGAGCGACAAGGAGAGCAAGTACGTCTACGCCTGGAGCGAGCTGGGCTTTCGCCCGGTGGAGTGGCTTCGCGCCGGCTTGGTGGCGCAGCGCACCCGCAGCTACGGCGGCGAGCGCGACATCCAGCGCGGGCCGTTCGCGCAAGTGACCTGGCGCCGCCTCACCCTCGGCGGCTTCTGGTTCAACCCGGGATCGTCGGACCAGGTGCTCGTGGTCTCGATCGGCGCGGCGTTCTAGGCATGGCCGCGGCTCCGGCTTGCGCCCTTCTAGCTGTGGCCGCCCAACCGGTCGCCGAGGTGTTCCTTGACGCGCTCGCGGATGGCGGTGACGAGCGCTTCGGTCTCGCCCGGCCCGAGGTGCTCGACCGACTTGCCGCGGACGACGAAGCCGAGCATCAGGGCGTCCCTGAGCTTCTTGAACGAGATCGGGTTGTTGCTGCCGCAGACCGACTCGTCGTTGCGCAGCACGGCGTCGATGACGCCGTCGTCGAGCAACCTCACCTTGCAGATCGTGGCCTGGCGCCCGATCTCCGTCATCAGGTCATCCAACTGCCGGCCCCAGAACTTCGCTCGGAACTCGCTGCTCATGGTGCAGATACCTCCTGCGAGCAGCATAACGCCGGGACGGGCGCTTCCACCATGGCGGACGCGCTTTTCGCGACGAAATCAGCCCCGCCTTTTTCCTAGTCGAACGGTTTCAATCGAAGGAGATCGATGATGAGTACCAAAGGCAAGAAGACCCGTGTCGCGAAAGACGCTGCGGCACTGAAAAAGGCGCCCGCCAGCGCCGCCGAGCCCGCCGATGCGGCCGCGCCGGCAGCCGACCCGAACGCCGATCTGTCCGCCAAGGACTACGAGAAGGCGCTGCGCAAGCTTCACGTCGAGCTGGTCAAGCTGCAGCTCTGGGTGGCCCACACCGGCGCCAAGGTCTGCATCGTCTTCGAGGGTCGCGACGGCGCCGGCAAGGGCGGCACGATCAAGGCGATCACCGAGCGCGTCAGCCCGCGCGTCTTTCGCGTCATCGCCCTGCCCGCGCCGACCGAGCGCGAGAAGTCGCAGATGTACATCCAGCGCTACCTGCCGCACCTGCCGGCCGCCGGCGAAGTCGTCATCTTCGACCGCAGCTGGTACAACCGCGCCGGCGTCGAGCGGGTGATGGGCTTTTGCACCGACGAGCAGGTGGAGAAGTTCCTGAGGGGCACGCCGGCGGTCGAGAAGGCGATCATCGACTCGGGCGTCATCCTGCTGAAGTACTGGCTGGAGGTGAGCCCCGAGGAGCAGACCCGGCGCCTGAAGTCCCGCTTCGAGGACGGGCGCAAGGTCTGGAAGCTTTCGCCGATGGACTTGAAGTCGTACAACCGGTGGTACGACTACTCGCGGGCGCGGGACGCCATGTTCCAGGCGACCGACACCAACTTCGCGCCATGGCGCGTGGCGCCCTCGAACCGAAAGAAGACGGTTCGGCTGAACATCATCAACGACATCCTGAAGAGCATTCCTTACAAGGAACTGCCGCGCGAGAAGCTGAAGCTGCCGGCGCGGCAGAAGCCCGGCGGCTACGTCGAGCCGAACTATCCGTACAAGGTCATCGGCCAAGTCTACTGAGCCCGTCATGGCGACCACGAACGGCCCCGCTGCCGGCATCGCCGCGCGCGACATCGCCTTGCGCGACGGCCGCACGGTGCATCTTCGCGCCGTCTCGCCGGCAGACGAGGCCGAGGTCCTGCAGACCTTCGAGCGGATGAGCGACGAGGCGCGCTACATGCGCTTCATGCGCGTCGTCCGCACGCCGGACCTGCAGCGCCTGCGCGAAGCGCTCGCCTCGTTCCCCGAGGCCGGCATCGGCCTGGTGGCGACGGTCCCGGCGAGCGACGGGCTCGACATCGTCGGCAGCGCGGTCGCCGTCTTCTCCACCGACCGCACCACCTGCGAGTTCGCGGTCAACGTCGCCTCCAGCCACGGCGGCGTCGGCCTCGCGACCCTGCTGATGACCGCGCTCATCGACGAGGCGCGGCGCCGCGGCCTGAAGGAAATGGAGGGCTTCGTCCTGTCGCAGAACCACGGCATGCTCGGCGTGGCGAAGCGGCTCGGCTTTCGCATTGCCTACGAGCCGGGCGACGCGTCGGTGCGCGTCTGCCGGCTGACGCTGAATCCGCCCGAGGCGCCGCCCGGCGGCTAGCCCATCAGGCCACGCTTCAGGCCGGCGTCGCCGCGGCCTCGCCGGCCTGCATCGCCTGGTAGCGCTCGATCACCATCCGGGCGTTGAAGAGCATCCGCTCGCGGCCGAGCCGCTCGAACAGGCCGGCGCGGCGCACCACCTCGAGCACGCCGGGATTCATGCCTGCGAGCCAGACGGTCGTGCCCTGGGCGGTGGTGCGCTTCTCGCCTTCGATCAGTGCCTGCAGCGCCGAGTACTCGATGTCCGGCACCCGGCTCATGTCGAGCGCCACCACCCGCGGCTTGTGCTTGGCGACCAGCGCCTGGATCTGCTCGGCGACGCTCTGGGCGTTGGCGAAGAAGAGGCGCCCCTCCGGTCTGAGGATGAGCAGGCCTTCGAAGGTCTCGTCGTCGGGAAACTCGGGCGAGACCGGGCGCAGCACGTCGGCGCCACGCTTCCTGCCGATGACGTGCACCGTCGGCCGTGCCGCCTGGCTCGACAGGCCGATCAGCGAGATGATGATCGCCACGACGATGCCCTGAAGCGTGCCGAAAAGGAGAACGCCGAGCATCGCCGCCACGGCCCAGCGGAACTCCATGGTGCGCACCGCGCGGATGGCGCGGAATTCGCCCAGCTGGATCAGGCCGACCGAGTAGACGATGACGATCATCGCCAGCGTCGCGTTCGGCAGCAGGCCGAGGAGCGGCGCGACGAACAGCATGGTCGCGAGGGCGGCCGCCGCCGTGACGAGGGATGTCCGCTGCGAGCGGCCGCCGGCGGCGCTGACGACGGCCGTCTGAGAGGCGCCGCCGCCGGCCGGCATCGCACCGGTGAGCGATCCGGCGAGGTTGCTTGCGCCGACGGCGACCAACTCGCGGTTCGCATCCACCGGCGGATCGCCGGGGTGGGCGAAGGCGCGCGCCGAGGCGATCGATTCGGTGAAGCTCATCAGCGCCATCCCCGCCGCCGCGGGCGCGAGCTGGATGATGAGCGAGAGGTCGGGCAGCGTGATCGACGGCAGCCCCTGGGGAATCTTGCCGATGGTGGAGACGCCGAGCGCGGCGAGGCCGAAGAACCACGATGCGGCGATTCCGAGGCCCACCGCCACCAGCGGTGCCGGCGCGTTCGGCCAGAGCCGGTCCATGGCCACCAGCACGACCAGCGTCGCGATGGCCACGCCGAGCGTCAGCAGCGAGGTCTCGGGGATGTGCTGGGCCACGCTCAGCAGGTCGGGAAAGAAGCCGTGCTTGGTGATGTGGGTGCCGAGGAGCTTGGGGATCTGGTCGAGCACGATGACGAGGCCGATGCCGGCCTTGAAGCCGGTGAGCACCGGCGCGGAAATGAAGTCGGCGACGAATCCGAGGCGGGCCACCCGGGCGAGCACCAGAATCGCCCCGACCAGCGCGGCCAGCGTGGCGGTGGCGGTGATCAGCTTGGCCGGGTCGCCGTCGGGCACGACGATGGCCAGCTCGGTGCCGGCGAGGATCGCGAGGGTGGTCGTCGAGCTGACGCTCAGCACCCGCGAGGTGCCCAGCACCGCGTAGACGATCATCGGGATGAAAGCGGTATAGAGGCCCACCGCCACCGGCAATCCGGCCACGGCCGCATAGGCCATCGCCTTCGGGATCACGACGGCCGCGGCGGTCAGGCCGGCGACGACGTCGAAGCGCCAGACGTTGCCCGCGGGCGGCGCCGGTTCGGTGGCCATGCAATGCTCCTTGCGCGACCGGCGCAGCGTGATGCCGCGCCGGATGTCGCATCGCGGTTGATAACCCCGAACCTTGCCCGCAGCTATTGCACTTTCGGGCAGCGTCGGCCCGTTGACAGGCGCCGGTGCCGATGGTGTGATCCCACGCCATGAGACGTTCGAGGCCGCGCCGCGTCCTGCGGTACCTGCTGGCCACAGGTTGCGCCTGGGGCGCCGTCTCGGCGCTGGCGCAAGGCATCTCTCCCGGGGCCCTGTCCCCTGAGGTCTACAAGCTGCCCGGCGGGTTCGAGCCGTCCGTGCAGTTGCGCACCTTCTACTTCGACACGGAGAGCATCTCCGGCGCAAAGAGCGAGGCCTGGGCGGTCGGCGGCTGGGCCGGCGTGCGCAGCCCGTGGTGGGGCGACCTGTTCCAGATCGGCGTGCTCGGCTACACCTCGCAGAAGCTCTACGGGCCCGACGACAAGGACGGCACCCGGCTGCTCATGCCCGGGCAGAAGTCGTTCAGCGTGCTCGGCGAGGCTTGGGGCGCCCTCAAGGTCTTCGACCAGACGCTCACCGGCTACCGCCAGCTCGTCAACCGGCCATACATCAATCCGCAGGACAACCGGATGGTGCCCAACACCTTCGAGGCCTACACGCTGACGGGGGCGGCGAGCGGCGTCAGCTACACCGGCGGCTACATCGCCAAGATGAAGACCCGCAATTCCGACAGCTTCGACTGGATGTCCACCGTCGCCGGCAGCAAGGGCACGCACAAGGGCGTGGGCTTCGCGGGCGCCACCTGGGACTTCACGAAGAACGGCTACCTCCGGATGGACGAGCAGTACGTCACCGATCTCTTCAACAACTTCTACGTCGACGCCAAGTACCCGATCGCGATCGATGCCGAGACCCTGCTGGTGCTCGGCGCGCAGTACACCTCTCAGCGGTCGATCGGCAAGGAATTCATCGGCGACTTCTCGACCTATCACGCGGGCGTGCAGGCCGCCTTGAGCCGCGGTCCGTTCGGCGTCCAGCTCTACTACACGCAGAACGGCAACGGCTTCGATTCGCAGAATCCGTTCGGCGACCACGCCTCCTACCTCAATCTGATGCACGTGGCCTTCAATACCGCCGGCGAGAAGACCTGGGCCATCGGCGGCAACGTCAATTTCGCCAGCCTGGGCGTGCCGGGGCTGACCGCCTCGGCGATCTATGCGAGCAGCAACGACCGCAAGAACGCCGCCAACGGTGCGCTGAATCCCGATCGCGAAGAGACCGACCTGCGGGCCGACTACGCCTTCGGCAAGGACACGGCGCTCTCGGGGCTGGTGGCCACGCTGCGCGGCGGGTGGCTGCATCAGGAAGGTTCGCCGACCGCGTTCCAGCTCCGGGCCATCCTCAACTACGCCATTCCCTTCTGAGGCCCGTCCGCGGCGCCGTCGTGGGCATCGGCGCGGCGGTGGATCGGAGGCGGCGACGGGAGTAGCCTGTCGCCGCATGAAGATCCTCGACTGGAACATCCAGTGGTGCCTCGGCATCGACGGCCGGGTCGACCCGAAGCGCATCGTCGACGAGGCCCGCGCCCTGGCCGACTTCGACGTCCTCTGCCTGCAGGAGGTGGCCTGCAACTTCCCGGCGCTGAAGGGCAGCAGCGGCGAAGACCAGTTCGCCCTGATCGCGCAGCGGCTGCCCGGCTTCACCGCGGTCCGCGGCATCGCCGTGGACACCGCCGCGCCCGACGGCAGCCGCCGGACCTTCGGCAACATGACCCTCTGCCGCCTGCCGGTGCGGCAGGTCACCCGGGTGCAGCTGCCCTGCCCCAGCGACCCGGAGGTGGCGCACATGCCGCGGCTGCTGCTCGAGGCGGTGGTCGAGGCGCCTTTCGGCCTGCTGCGGGTGATGAACACCCACCTCGAGTACTACTCGGCGCGGCAGCGCGAGGCGCAGGTCGAGGGCGTGCGCGGCCGGCATGCGGAGGCGAGCGAGCATGCCCGCCGCGACCGCGAGGTCGATCGCTCCGAGGGGCCGTTCCATAGCCAGCAGCAGACGCCCTCGGCGGTGCTCGTCGGCGACTTCAACTGCCGCACCACCGACCCGGCCTACGCGCGCATGCTCGCACCCTTCGACGATCGCGCAGCGGCGTTCGAGGACGCGTGGACGATGCTGCATCCCGGCGTGGAGCATGCGCCGACGGTCGGCGTGCACGACCGCGAGCAGTGGCCGGAGCCCTTCACCTGCGACTTCGCCTTCGCCAGCCGCGACCTGCGGCCCCGGCTGCGCGCGATGTCGGTCGACGGCTCGAGCCGGGCCTCGGATCACCAGCCGGTGCTGCTCGAGCTCGGCTGAGGATGCGTGGAGGGTTACTTCGCCTCGGTCACCCAGCCGTGCTGGGAGATGTCGAAGATCACGCCCTCGGGATCGCGGAACTTCTCCTCGTAGTAGAGGGTGTCCTTGAGGGCCGGCAGGTCCATGAAGAACTTTCCGCCGCACTCCTCGATCCGCTTCTTCGATTCCGCGGCGTCGTCGACCTGGAAGCCGAAGTGATGCGTGCCGACGAATTCGGCGCCGCCCTTCATCCCGGCCATCTCGTCGCTCTTGTACTTGAGGAGCGCGATGTTGAGGTAGCCGTCGGACAGGTAGACCCCGTCGGCCAGGACCGAAGTGGTCTTGCCGACGCGGACCAGCCCGAAGGCCTCCTCGTAGAACTTCGCCGTGCCTTCGGGGTCCTGCACCGACAGGGCGATGTGGCGGATCTTGGTGGCCAAAGCTGCTCTCCTCGGGCTCGTGAGTTTCAGAGGAACTCGCGCAGGGCGGCGTTCAGGGCCGCGGGCTGCTCGATCGGGTGCCAGTGGCCGCACTGCTCGAGCACCTGCACGCGGGCGTTCGCGAGGTCGGCGGCGAAG
>Ga0190274_10002797_pt1 | contig 10345 bp, 5 predicted proteins | sample Popmic531T_FD_133002 | JGI IMG/M metagenome (GOLD analysis project Ga0190274, IMG submission 133002) | Populus adjacent soil microbial communities from riparian zone of Yellowstone River, Montana, USA - 531 T | ecosystem: Environmental > Terrestrial > Soil > Riparian zone | place: USA: Montana...
GTCTTCGTGCGCCGCCTCGCCCCCGTCTGGCGAGCGCTCGGCATCACCGGCAGCCGAGCCAGCTTCGAGCGCGAGATGGAGCGCCTACTGGCCGCCGAGCCGAGCTCGGACAGCGGCGGTCAGTGATCCGTCACCCCGCGTCCCTCACCTGAAGCTCGCCTCGTGCCGCGAGGAATGTCTCGCATTCGCGGCGGCAACCGATTCGTTCCGCCGAGATGTCCTCCCTCAGACCACCCTTGAGTGCCGGAGTGGGCCGCCGGGGGGAGTCCACTAGGAGCGAGGACCTCCACGCCAGCGTGCGTGCGCGGTACACGATCGGGAACACGCGCCGGTACTCCGCTCCCTGCGCCCACCTCGATGGCCAGGCCGGCGTTGTCCGTCACGACGTTCCCGCGAACGAACCGGAGGCAAACATTAGTCGGTGGATCTACCGGGCGACTCTCTGGGCCGCCGTCCCGTACCTGGCTGCGGTGATCGCGCTCTGCAGCCTGGCAGGCGCCGATCAGAAGTGGGCTGATCTGCTCTACGTGCTCTCCCTGCCTGGAAGCGTTCTCACGCTGTTCTTCGTGTGGAGCACGATCCATGGTGGAGGCGAGGTTCCGCTCGCCCCGATCGCGCTCGTGAGCGCGCTGGTGAACGTCGCCGTGGTCAGCGCAATCGCCGCAGGCTTCTCGAGCCTCCTGCGGCGCAGGCGGACGCATCAGGGCGAAGTCCGCTAGGCGCATCTCACAGCCGCCCGAGCAGGTTCTGAGATGCGCTCTAGTAGCCGGTGCCGGCGGCGGGCGCGTCCGTCGACGCCTGCGCGATGCGGGCCTCGAGCGTCTCGAGCTCGGGGGTACGGCGGTGGGTCTGGGCCTTCGCGATCGCGAGCAGCTTGCGCGCGGGCTCCAGGCGACCGCTGCGGTAATGGGCGACGGCGAGCAGATAGCTGACGCGACTGTCCGAGCTCAGCAGCTGCTGCGCGCGCAGCGCCTCGGCGAGCCCCTGCTCCACGTCCCCGTCCGCGTCGAGCAGGTAGCTGCTCGCGAGCTGGGCATGCGCCTCGGGCAGCTCGGGATCGAGCTCGATCGCGCGCCGCAGGTGCTCGCGAGCGCGCCCGAGCAGCGGCGTGCGATCGGGATCCGTCGAACCCGTCCGCGCGTCGACCTGCGCGAGCAGGTACTGCGCGTAGTCGAGCTGGCTCAGGGCTGCGTCCGGCTCGAGCGCGAGGCCCCTCGCATACAGCTCGCCGCATTCGCGCTCGCGCTTCTGGGCGCGCAGCGCGAGCGCGAGCCCGAAGTGCGTGCGCGCGTCGCGGGGCGCGCTCGCGAGCACCGCGCGGAAGTGCCGCTCCGCGCGCGCGTAGCGCTGCGTGCGCAGCGCGACCGTGCCGAGGATGCGCTCGGCCTCGAGCGCATCGAGCGCGTGCGCCTCGAGCTCGCGCCCGCTCGTGGAGTCGCTGCGCGCCAGGTCGACGCCGGCGCTCGGGAGTCGGCGCAGGTAGTCGTCGAGCTCCGCCTCGAACTCGTTGGCGTCGACGCCGAAGGCCTCGCGCCACGCCGCCTCGGCCGCCTGCCCTCCGTGCACACGCACGAGGTAGTCGTCGAGCTCCGCCGACCGGTCGTGGAGGCCGAGCTCGCCGCCGAAGCGCAGGTAGCGTACCAGGTGCCACGACTTGGCGTAGAACGCTGCGGACTCGAGCTTGTCGAGCGCGCCCGGGTCGGCAGTCAGCAGCTTGCACAGCGGCAGGATGCGGCTCTGCAGCGGTGTGAGCTTGCGGTCCTCGAGCGGCAGGCCGATCTGGATGACGGCATCGCCCGCCTGCGTGCCGCGCATCAGCTCGGCGACGCCCTCGTCGTACCAGGCCGGATACGCCATCGCCGCGGCGTTGCGGACGGCGTAGTGGGAGTACTCGTGCATCAGCACGCCGAGCCCGCCGGCGCGCGCCGTGCCGTCGATCAGCGCGAAGTTCTCGCGCTGGCCGGCGATGAACACGCCGTTCGTGTCCGAAGCGGCGAAGCGCCGGTACGAGGCCGCATTCCGGAAGATCACGATCGTCGTGGGAACGCGCGGCGGCACGAGCGCTGCACCGGTCAGGTGCGCTGCGACCGCCTCGAGCGGCTCGAGCTCGCGCGCCATCGCGCGGGTGGTCTCGACATCGATCTCGCTGACGATGCGAAGACCGCGGCTGCGGATCTCGATCCAGCTCGCATACTCACGCTCGCGCGGCAGTGAAGCACAGGCGAGCAGCAGCAGCGCTGCGAGCACGCCCGCGCAGCGGGTCAGACCTCTCCAGCTCGATGTCGTCCTCATGCAGATCAGGACGCTCGAGCCGAGCAAGACGGATGGGCGGGCCGAAAATGCGCGCCCCCGGCAGACGCGAGAGCCTGCCGGGGGCGCGGTCGGGCGAGAAGCGTTCGCTCAGAAGGCCGCGGTGAAGCGCGCGAAGATGTAGCGGCCCAACACGTCGTACGTGGCCAGGTTCGTGTTGGAGGCGCCGTCGACGAAGAGCGGCGGTCGCTTGTCCGCCAGGTTTCGCACACCGAACGTCACGTCGTAGTTCTCGTTGAGCGAGTAGCGCGCCGAGCTGTCGAGGTACCAGATGCCCGACACTCCATCGAACGGGAGGCGCTGCTCGTGGCGCGTGCGATCCGTCGCCCCACCGATGTAGCGCGCCGTCAGCGACCAGCTCAGGTCGTCCGTCGGCTGGAAGCGCGTGCCGAAGCGAGCCTTGAAGTTGGGAATCGAGCCACTGTTCTGAGCGATGAAGCCGTTCTGCTTCTCCTTGCCCGCATCGTCTGTGATCACGTAGTCGAACACGTACGTGGCATCGACGTTGGCCCGCGTCGCGCCGAGCAGCGGCAGCTCGAACGCGTAGTTCATGTCGAAGTCGAGGCCGGCGGTCTCGATCTTGCCGACGTTCTCCTGAGGCGTGTTGATCCGGGTGATGGTACCCGCCTCGTTCCGCTCCACGTTGGCGCAGTCCGGGGCGCTGAGCGGCACTCCGTCGACGTCGTAGCAGTTGTCGACGACGCGCTGCGAGTTGCGATTCACGATCGGGTCGTGGATCTCCACGCTGTAGTAGTCGAGCGCGACGGCCAGATCCGGAATGAACGACGGCTGGTAGACCAGGCCGAAGTTGTAGGTGGTGGCCTCCTCCTCCTTCAGCTCGGGATTGCCGCCGATGTTGGCCCGGATCTGTGCAGCGCCCTGCCTGAACGGGCGTCCCTGCAGCTGTGCCGCGCAGTTGGCCTTCACGTTGGCGCTCTTCTTCGACTCCGGATCCTGGTAGCCGTCGCAGGGATCGCTCACCTGCGGGAACGAGTCGGCCGCGCCGCCGAACAGGTCGCTGATGCCGGGCGCGCGGAACGCCGTGGCGAACACGCCGCGCAGCCGCAGGTCGCCGACGGGCGCGTAGCTGAACCCGTAACGCGAGAGGTACTTGCCGCCGAAGCTCGAGTAGTCGGTGTAGCGGCCCGAGAGCTCGAGCGAGAGCTCCTCCACCAGGGGCACGTTCGCCACGATCGGCACCGTGCTCTCCCAGAACGCGCTGCGCGTGATGAAGCTGCCGCGCGTCGGGTCGAGGCCGTTGCCCGAAGCGTCGCCACTGACCGTCAGCGAGTCCGGGCTCACGAAGCCGTCCTCTTGGCGATACTCGGCACCCGCCGCGAGCTTGAGCTCGCCCGCGGGCAGGGTCAGCACGCCGCCCGCGATGCTCGTGCCCACCTCCTTCAGGTGGAAGCCGAGTCGGTCGCGCGACTCGTAGCGGAGGTAGTCGATCGCGCCGGGCGTCTCGAACAGGGATTCGCGACCGAAGAAGTTGCCGACGACGCAGTCGGGCGTCTGCGCGCACACTTCGGGCTGCGCGCTGGCGATCGCCCGGGTGAGGTTGATCTGGTTGTCGACCTTCTCCGTGGTCATGTTGCGCCCGTAGTTGCCGAAGACCTCCCAGCTGAGCGGGCCGATCGGACCCTCGAGCTCACCGCGAAAGCCGGCGGCGAAGCGCTGCGTCTGCGAGTCCTGCGTGGTGATGCGGTTGCCGGTTTCCAGGAAGCGCCGGTTGAGCGTGACGTCGGTCTGGGTCGCGTTCGGGTCGTTCAGCTCCGCGAACGTGGTGTCGACGAAGTCCTGGGGCAGGTTCGGGTTGTTGCGGCTCGGGTCCCGGTAGATCGGAAACGTGAAGCCGTCCGGCTGACCGCGCGTGGACGTGAACCCAGCAGGCACGGGCGCGAGCTCCTGCTGACTGTTGCGCTTGGCGTACTCCGCCTCGGCGAAGAGCTCCACGGCGTCGGTCAGCTCGTAGCGGTACGACGCGTTGGTCACGTAGCGAACCTGCTCGGGCACCAGGTAGGAGTTCTCGGCGAAGTTGTAGGCGTCGCCGCGGCGGGCCCTGTCGTATTCGCTGAAGCTCGCGCCGCTGCCGTCGGGGCGGAAGAAGCGGCTGCCGCCCTGCTTGCGGTTGATGTCCACGCGACCCTCCGGCACGAAGCTGCTGCCGACGGTCTCGATGTAGCCGTTCGCCGGGTTGTTGTTGATGAACGAGGCCGCCGTCAGCGGGAAGCGCGCGCGGTTGCGATCGCGCTGCAGCACCTCCTCGCGCGAGAAGAAGGCGCCGCTGAGCGTCAGGTTCGAGCGCGCCCAGTTCTTGCCCCAGAGCATGTTCAGGCCGGCCTCCTCGCCGTCGCCCTCGTCCGAGATACCTCCGACGGCCTCCATCTGGAAGCCCTCGAAGTCGTCCTTGAGCACGAAGTTGATGACGCCCGCCACTGCGTCGGAGCCGTAGATCGTGGACACGCCGTCGCGCAGCACGTCGATGCGCTCGATCAGGGCCGTGGGCACGTTGTTGATGTCGACGGCCTCACCGGTGCCGCTGCCGGTGCTGACGAAGCGGCGACCGTTCACGAGCACCAGCGTGCGGGACGCCTGCAGGTTCCGGAGCTCGACGTTGCGCAGGCCCGAGCCGCCGTTGTTGCTGTTCTGGTTGGCGCTCTGGAAGCCGACGGAGGGCAGCTCGCGCAGCAGCTCGTCCACGGTCTGGACACCGGACACCTCGATGTCCTCGGACGACAGCACGGTCACCGGCCCGAGGCCCTCCAGGTTCGTGCGCGCGATGCGCGAGCCCGTGATCGTGATTTCTTCGATGCTCGGGGACTTCTCGCCCCGATCCGAGCCAGCCTCGGCCGGCTCGTCGGCCAGCGCCATCTCGGGGGCTCCCAGGCACAGTCCCCCGAGCACCAGGGCCCGGGCGGCGCACTGCAATCCCTGCTTCCACATCTCTCCGTCCTCCCGTGTCGACCGGACTGTCGCAGCAGCACACCGGCGCAGCGCGCGTCCACGAGTACAGGACACGGGCACACGGAAAGCGGATGGGCCCGCCGCACGGGGCACCGTCAGCCGAGCACGGCGGAACGAGATTCTGGTGTCAGCTGACTAGGACTGGGTGCCGCGGAGCTTGAGGCGCTGCTCGTAGGCGCTCCGCACGATTTCCAGGTCGCGGACGAAGTGCTCGAGCTCGTCCAGGCGCAGGGCCTGGGGGCCATCGCACAGGGCCTCGTCCGGGCGCGGGTGGAAGTCGACCAGGACGGCATTGGCGCCGGCGATCACGCCCTGGGCGGAGGCGTGGTGGATGTCGAGCAGCCCGTCGGGCGAGACCAGGCGCTTGCCGACGGAGTGGGACGGGTCGATGCAGACGGGCAGGCGCGTGAGCCGCCGCACCACGGGCACGTGGCCGAAGTCCACGAAGTTGCGGTGCGGCTCGCCCAGGTGCGACTTCACGCCGCGCAGGCAGAACAGCACGTTGCGGTTGCCGCTCGAGGCCACGTACTCGCAGGCGTTGAGCGACTCCTCGAGCGTGATGCCCATGCCGCGTTTGAACAGGACGGGCAGCTCCGCCTGCTGGCCCACCACCTTCAGCAGCTCGAAGTTCTGAGCGTTGCGCGTGCCGATCTGCAGCATCACGCCGGTGGGCTGGCCGGCCTGCTCGAGCGCGGCGCGGATCTCGTCGACGTGGGACTCGCGCGTGACCTCCATCGCGATCACGCGGATGCCGTACTCGCCCGCCAGCTCGAACACGTAGGGCAGGCAGTCCTTGCCGTGTCCCTGGAAATCGTACGGACTGGTGCGCGGCTTGTAGGCGCCCGCGCGCGTGGTGCGGATGCCCAGGTCGCGCAGCGCGGCGAACATGTCGCGCACGTTCTCGCGTGTGTCGACCGCACACAGCCCGGGGAACAGGTGGAACGTGTCCTGCGAGAAGCGCAGCCCCTGGTAGCTGAAGCCGTAGCCCTCCTGCGCGTCCTCGTGGCGGCCGATCGCGCGGTAGCTCTGGCGGATGCGGATCACCCGCTCCACGTCGGGCAGGTCCTCGAACACCGACTGCGAGACCGCGCCCGTCGAGCCGAGCAGGTACACCTCGGTGACGGTGCGCGTCGCACCCCGCACCGTGCTGACCTGCGTCCGCACGCCCGCGAAGCGCTCCGCGGTGCGGACCACGTGGCCGACCGCCTCAGAGTCGGGAGCAACGTCTGCGCGCATGACGATGATCACGGGGCATCGAGTGTATCCGTAGCGCGCGCCGCCGCAAACTGGCGGCTCCCGACGCTCGCCGTCCGCCGGTCAACACAGACGCGCGTAGCTGCCAATCGAGAGCCGACGGGAATTTGTCACGACTCCGTGGCGCGAGTCGGGATCCCGACGGCGCGCACCCGCCGCATGTACGTGCGCGCGGGGGCGCGTCGCCCCGCACGTATCCGGGACCGCAGGCGCGTGCTCAGACTGGACACCCCCGGCAAGCGAGGCATGGGCATTGCACGGCCCGGGGTCGTGATTTGCCGGGTCACTTCCGAAGGATCGGCAGCGCGGCCGGCAGCGCTCCTGCTCGCTCTGGCATTCGCGCTCGGCCTGGGTGCGCTCTTCCCGCGGAGTGTGCGCGCCGAGCCCGAGGCCCAGCCGGTGGCCCACGCGGCACTCGACTCGCACGCCTGGCAGGCGCACTTCGAGGCCTGGATCGAGCACATGCTGATCGAGCCCGAGCTGCGCGAGGCGGCGCAGAATCTGCGCCCGCCCCCGCCCGACGCGACGCTGCGCGTGCTCGCCGAGCTCGGCTCGCGGCACACGCTCGACGTCCAGGATCCGACGCGCTTCCCACCGCTCGTGGAGCCGCGCATCGTCGCGCGCGGTCTCTCGGGCGCGGCGATCGAGGCCGCCCGCGACTACGCCAAGGGCGACGTGAAGGAGGCGCTGGCGCGCGTGAACAAGCCTGACCTGCTCGGCGATCCGGACGCGGCGCACTTCCGAGCCCAGCTGATCGACGAGAAGACGCAGGACAAGGGCCCCGCTGCGCGCCTGCACGCGATCGACGAGTACCGCTTCGCGCTGAGCCTGTCGCGCGACGTCCCCCAGGCCGCGCGCGCGCGCGTGCGCATCGCCCAGATCTACCTCGAGCTCGGCTTCCTGCCGGAGGCGGCCGCCGCGCTGCGCCCGCACCTCGACCCACCGCTGCCCCGCCCCTACGACATCCCCGCCGCGCTCACCTTCGCCGAGGCCGGCTACCAGGAGCAGGACTACGAGCGCACGCTCGCGACGCTCCAGGCGATCTCGCCCGACGACCTGCTGCCGCCCATGCGACCGTGGGTGCAGCAGCGGCTCGGCGATGCCCACTTCGCGCTGCGCGCGTATGCGCGCGCGATCGAGCTGTACAGCGCGCTGCGCGACGAGTCGAAGGACGGCCTGCTCCCGCCGATCGCGGGGCTGCGCCTCGGCTATGCGCTGATCCACGAGCAGCGCTTCGACGACGCGGTCGCCGCGCTCGAGCCGGTGTTCACCTCCAACGATGCACCCGCGATCTCCGGTCTGGCGGGCGTGCTGCTGGCGCGCGCGCACAACGAGCGCCGCCAGTACACGGCCATGCGCGATACCGCGCTCGGCCTGGTCGAGCGCTTCACGCACGACGTCGCCGGTGCGCTCGGCGGCACCTACCTGCTGGAGGCCGAGCGGCTCGGCGCCGGCGAGGCGCGCTCCGCGAGCGTGAAGCTCTCGGCGATCATCGACTACAAGACCACGTCCGCCGAGGTCGGCCTGCTCTCCGCCCGCTTCCTGCGGCGCAGCCGCTCCGCGGAGAGCCTCGAGTCCGCCAAGGGCCTGGGCCAGCTCGCGCGCAGCCTGCCGCCGGGACCCGTGCACACGCTGGTGCACGACGAGCTCTCGTCGCTGCTCATGACCAAGCTGACCACGCGCACGCGCGTGAGCCAGGGCCCCACGACCGAGGTGATCGCGGCGATCGAGAGCGAGCTCTCGCCCCGCTCGATGGAGGAGAACGGCCTGCTGCTGACGCTGCAGACGCTGCAGCGTCTCGGGCACCTCGACACCTGCGTGGCCTGGTCGCGCGTGCTGCGCGACCGCGAGGTGCGGCCGATCCGCCGCGGTCTCGGCGCCTGGCGCGAGATGCAGTGCGGGCGCGAGATCGGGCTCGAGGACTTCGGCCCCAACCGCATGCTGACGCTCGCCGACAACGGCGAGGTCGGTCCCTTCTCGCTCGCGTTCGCGGCGCTCGCCGCCGAGTCGCTGTTCGAGCGCGGCGACGCCACGCGCGCCGTGCTCATCTACGAGCGGGCGCTCGAGTCGTTCGCCGAGCCGCAGATCCTGGGCCCGGTGCTGCTGCGCGTGGGCGAGCTCCACGCCAGCATGGGCCGCGACGGCCTGGCCATGCGCCGGCTCGTGCGCGGCATGACCATCACCGACTCCGACGAGACGGCAGCCGATCCGTTCCGCAAGTCGGGCATGGTGACGCTCGCCTACATCGCCGCACACAGCGACAAGAAGCAGCGCTACGAGGCGCTCGCCAAGCGCGAGCGCGGCCGCGTCGAGCCCTGGTGGACGTCGGCATACGACTACCTCGGCTTCCGCATCGGCGTCGCGCCCGCGCCCACGGGCGACGACCCGTTCGCGACCGCCGCGCAGGAGATGGCACGGGCCGACGCGATGGCCGAGCGCCTGCGCGAGGCCGCCAAGCCCGACGAGGTCGTACAACCCAACCCCGCGGAGGCCACGCCGTGATCGGACTTCTCGACCGCGACCGCACGGGCCTCGTGGCCGCCGCGCTCGAGCGCGCGCACGCGCTGTGCCCGCTCGACGGCATGGACGCCGCGCTCGACGCCATCCTGCGCGGGCGCGTCGAGGCGCTGATCGTCGAGTGCGCCGCCGGCGGCCAGCAGCTCGGCGCGCTGTTCGAGGTGGCGCGCGCGCGCGGGGTTCCGGTGCTCGTGGTCTCGCGCGAGCGCGGCGTGGCGGCTGCCGTCGAGACGCTGCGCGCCGGCGCGAGCGACTATCTGTCGGCGCCGTTCGAGTACGCGACCCTGCAGGTCGCCGTCGAGCGCCTGCTCGACGCGTCCCTCGCCGGCACGGGCTCGGGCGTCGCGCGGCGCGCGTTCGTCACCCAGGACCCGGGGCTGCTCGCGACGCTCGCGCTCGCCCGCTCCGTGGCGGCGAGCGACGCCACGGTGCTGATCGAGGGCGAGAGCGGCACCGGCAAGGAGCTGCTCGCGCGCTTCATCCACGAGGCCTCGCCGCGCCGCTCGCGCGAGCTCGTCTCGATCAACTGCGCGGCGCTGCCGGCAGGCCTGCTCGAGAGCGAGCTCTTCGGCCACGAGCGCGGCGCGTTCACGGGCGCGTTCACGCGCGTGATCGGCAAGTTCGAGCTGGCCGAGGGCACGACGCTGCTGCTCGACGAGATCGGCGAGCTCGAGCTCGGCCTGCAGGCCAAGCTGTTGCGCGTGATCCAGGAGAAGCAGGTGCAGCGGATCGGCGCGCCGCGCCCGGTCTCGATCGACTTCCGGCTCGTCGCGACCACCAACCGCAACCTGGCCGACGCGGTGCGCGCAGGCGAGTTCCGCGAGGATCTGTACTACCGACTGAACGTGCTGCCCGTGCCGCTCAAGCCGCTGCGCGAGCGCGCCGGCGATCTCGACCTCCTGATCGACCGCTTCCTCGCGCGCAGCCTGCCCGCGCCCCAGCTGTCGGAGGGCGCGCGCGCCGCCCTGCGCGCCCATTCCTGGCCGGGCAACGTGCGCGAGCTCGAGAACGCGATCGCGCGCCTGTGCCTCACGCACCCCGGTCGCGTGGTGAATGCGCACGAGGTCGGCCTGGGCGACCGCGGCCGCCCGGGCCCGCTCTCGCCCGAGCTGCCGGGCGAGCACCCGCCCACCGGCACGCTGCGCGACATGGAGCGCTGGCTGATCGTGCGCACGCTGGCCCGCCTCGAGGGCAACCGCACGCGCGCCGCGCGCGAGCTCGGCATCAGCCTCCGCACGCTGCGCAACAAGATCAACGAGTACTACATCAGCGAGCCCGAGACCCTGCCCCGCAGCGGCAC
>Ga0190274_10002799_pt1 | contig 10343 bp, 16 predicted proteins | sample Popmic531T_FD_133002 | JGI IMG/M metagenome (GOLD analysis project Ga0190274, IMG submission 133002) | Populus adjacent soil microbial communities from riparian zone of Yellowstone River, Montana, USA - 531 T | ecosystem: Environmental > Terrestrial > Soil > Riparian zone | place: USA: Montana...
CAAGCTTTTCACGTTCGGCATTGCAGCCATAGGGGAAGCCGTGAACCGTCTGGAAATGATGAACCAGCTCATGCACAAGCTCGCTGCGATCGCTGAGCTGTTCCGGGTCCCAGTTCTTTCTGAGATAAACCGTCTGACCCTGCCGGCCATACAGCGCGCGAACGCGATAAGCGAGCTGCACATCGTCGCCTGACGCAAGCTCCTGCATCGCCGCGGGATCGATCTGAATCACCCGCGGCGGCGGTGGCGGCGTCAACGCCGTTTGCGCCGCAATCCAGGCCGAAAAAGCCGCAATCAGAATTTCCATCGATTTGCCTCCAGCGAATGTCGTGGAGCGCAATTCAGCAAATCTTTCGCAACTGCAATGTGATGCCGCTCACATTGCCGCGGCACGGCTTCGCTAAAATTGCGTGAGTGTCACGCCGGCGCGGGAAATTCGCTCGAGCGTCTGCAACAAGCTTCCCGATCTCCGAGACGGAAGGAGCGAGCCGCATGCTGCTGGAAGAATTGACGTTCGCTGCATTCGCCGCATGCAACAGCGTTCGGGTGATCGCCTACCTGCCGCAAATCTATAAGGCGGCGACCGACCGGAACGGAGCCTCGGCGATTTCCTCTCTGACGTGGTCGCTGTTTCTGTTCGCGAACATTTCGACAACCGCCTATGCGCTGATCAATCGGGCGGATGTCTGGATGGCGGTCTGTTTCGCACTCAATGCGTTGTGCTGCCTCGTCATCCTCGCAACAGCCTTTATGAAGCGAAGCGCGTTCCGGAGCAGGAACTAATAGCCGCTGCCTGCGGGCAGGAACTTTCGAACTGTCATTCCGACTCGACCGGTTCGCGCAATTCGTTCGGCTTCGAAATCAGACCGCAAGCTCCGGCGAAAGCGTCAGATCGCATTCGACAACCACACGATCGTGCTTTTCGCGCTCGCTGCGAATGCAATATCGGGGCTCGCCACTGTCGCGCGGGATCAGCCGCAGAACCTGGTAACGTCCCGGCGCGGCGGAACGCAAAGTCGAGGGCAATATCTCGACCCAGTCGTGGACTTTGAACACATGAACGCGGTCGCTCATTTTGCAGCTCCGTTAGCAGCCGATCTTTCCATGAGCTCGATCAGACGCCCCAGCTTCTTGTTGATTTCGCCGAACTGAAACGCTGTGTATTCGGCAGCATAGGCTTGGCGCTCCGGCGCCCCCTGCGTCTGCTCGTGACGAATCAGGGGCATGAAGTCGGCCTCGAAAAAATTGCTGTAGCGATCCTTGATCTGGTGATCGGACAAAGTGCTCTCCGTGGTGAATGGGAACGGGTCCCCGCGCCCAAAATAGCCGAATGCCGCTATCAAAAGCGCTTTCGAGGAAAACGCTGGATCATGACGCTTTGCTCGAGCCGCTTGACCAGCCGCTCGCCCTGCCAGACTTCGACCAACGGGCCATCGACGGTGCCGGACTTTTCAATCGCTTGTTCGTCGTCCATTGCGCTAAAGCTAAAGCTGCGCAGGACCGCACCCTTGTCTCCCAGCACGCAAGTTCGGTAGTCTGGCATCATGGATGCTCCCGGTTGCACAGGGGAGCACAGAGATGTCTCGCAGTTACCGGCGTCTGTAAAAATCCATGCCGACAATGCCAGACAGTGCCATGTTTCAGCTCGAAAGTACACGACCATCGCGTGCTCGCGGCCTTCCGCGTCGCCATTCAAGCAAAGAGCCAGGAGAAGGCGATGCCAAAAGAAAGAAAAGCGAAGAAAAAGTCGAAGGCTCGTGCCCGCAAGAGTTCCGTCGCCTCGCGGTCAAGTCGCAAGGGAACGTGTCGCAAGAAATCCGCCAATGAGATGGCCGGGATTCGGATCGATCGATTCGAAGACGCCTCCGCCACACGCGCGGAAAAGGCGCGCCGGAAGAAACGCTTGCTGGAAGGACCGGAAGAATTCCGCAAAATTCGCAGCGACAGGCCGAAAAAATGAGGCCAAGAAATGAGACTGGGAATCGAGCTCAAAAACCAATGTGTCGTTGTCAGCGAAGCTGATTCAGACCGCAGACCGATCTGACGAGTGACATATCCGGCAGGATGCCGTCGCGCTCATATACCTTGCCATTAGGGCACCATACGCGCGATCGCGTGGCACCCATCATGCAAGCGCCAAGTCCCGCATCCACAGCCTTGAGACGCTCGACACATCCCGTTCCAAATTTGACGGCGCCGACCTCCTGCAGGAATTGCCCGAAGGCGGCTGAACTTGTCAAACTGAGTGCAACGGCCAGAAACAGCGTCATGCGGCTCATTGATTGCGCGTCCGATTGAGCAAAAAATAGATCCGGCTTCCAATGCGTTCCGCCCAAGCAAACGCCGCCTCATGCAGGGCTGTCTCCTTGCAATTGGGGATTCGGTCGCACAATACCAGTATCGGCAGCATGTTTCTTTCGTCTTGGCCCAAGCACCCTTTAACCTCGCAAATGGTGCCCATTTGGCGTAGCGTTGGGCATTGCCGGCTCGATGATCGGGCGCCGGCGACTGAGAGACAGCGTGCTCCCGCCTTTCCGCCGGGAGCCTATCGTGAACGACGCAAGGCGCGATTTCCTTTCTCAGTGCTTTCAGGAGCATGACCAGCTCGACTACCGCCGCTGGGCCAGTGATTGCGAGAAGCAAGCCCACGATCCGCTTATCAGCGGCGATGAACGCGAATATCTGTTGAATCGACAGCGCGCACTGCTCGTATTGGCGGCGAGCGAAGAATGGCTTCGCGGTGAAGAAGAGTCTGGCGAAGAAGAGCTTCGGGGCCCGATTGGCCGGAAAGGCCACTAGGTAACCGCACGCGAGCGCTGGCGGCGCGGTCAGGACCAGCCGCGAAGCACCGGCAGCATGTCAGGCCTTCTGCGCCTTCGCGACGTGACACTCGCTCTTCAATTCGGCATCGATAAAGCCGAAGCCGAGATTGCGGACGGTCCTCTGCCCTCGCGTCGGTACTACTTCGTAGGTCGATGCCGTGCGTTCCTCGGTGGTCCCGTCCACGTTACGGAAGACGCACGTCACGCTTTCGATCCGGACCGGAAAATCGTTGTTGTTGCGTACGCCAAATTCGGCGACGGCAACCGCACCGCCGATCCCGCCGCGCTGCCAATCGGCCCTGGAAATGCTGACAGCTTTAGCGACATGCGACGAAGCAATGCTTGCCGTCGTCAGCGGTTTGCTGCCGTCAAATTTGCCGTCCAGAAATATACCAACGACAATAGTGAATGCGGCAATTCCAACCAGAATTCTCATGCGGCGCTTGCCTTTTAAAGCGCGCATAATCTGAACTCTTGGTTGAAATTCGGTAAATCCGAAAGCTCCGGATGTAAATTAATATCGCGCGCGGCCGCCCGACATGTCGAAGACCGCCCCGGTATTGAACGCTGCCGCCTCCGAGCAAAGCCACAACACAAGACCGGCGACCTCCTGCGGATCGCCCAGCCGCCGCAGCGGGCTCGCGGTGATCATGGCGTCGACGACCTCGTTGCCGAGATCGCGGATCATGCGGGTATCGATCGGCCCGGGAGCCACGCAATTAATCCGGATATCAGTGTCACAGATCTCCCTCGACAATGCCTTGGTGAAGGCAATGACGCCCGCGCTCGCCGCCGAATAGGCTGCAAGGCCGGGCAACCCCTCCTTGCCGGCAAGCGAGCCCAGATTGACGATGCGCCCGCTCCCCCTGCGCCGCATCAGCGGCAGCACCTGATGAGTGACCTCGAACATGCCGAGCAGATTTACGCTCACGATACGCTGCCACTCGGCCGGGTCGAATTGCTCGAACGGCCGGTAACTGCCGAGATAGCCCGCGTCGTTCACCAGGATATCGACAGCGTCGACTTTCATGGCGGCGAGTGTGCTGGCTATGTCCTCGCGCCTGGCTACATCGACCGTCAGCGTGCGGGCGCCGGCAAGCTCTGCCGGTTCGATGTCCCATACCCACACATTCGCGCCGCTCTCCACCAATTGCCCCGCGATCGCACGTCCGATACCGCGTGAGCCGCCAGTGACAATCGCGGTCCGGCCGCTGAAATCGTAGGTGACCGGCATTTCATGTCCTCTGCAAGGAACATCCAACTAGGGTCTTCATGACGTCGCAAAAACAACAGCGACTGTGACGCTACACTGTCTTACAACGGCAGGACTGTCGTGTGTTTGACTACACGCATGATCAACGTCGATCGATAGGTCGCAATGTTCGCCAGCTTGGAAAGCTTGTCGAATACAAACCGTTGATAGTCCTCGGTATCGCGAGCGACGACTGTGAGCTGATAGTCCCATTCGCCGAACAACACGAGGCACTCGACGACCTCGGGCATCGCCGACACCGCCTTGGAAAAAGCATCGATCGCCTCACGCGTCTGCGAGGCCAAGCGTACGTCGACCTTGACGCGCACACCAAGCCCGATGCGGTCGGGATCTAGCAGAGCCGCATAGCGATCGATGACACCCGCGGCCTCAAGTGCACGCACGCGACGCAAGGTTGGCGCGGGGCTGAGACCGATGCGTTCCGCCAGCAAGTCGTTTCGCATCGCCCCGTCCTGCTGCAACTCCCGCAAGATCCGGCGGTCGGTTGCGTCGAGTTCGTAGGGCTTCATAGCGCGGCAAGTCTCGCAACTAGATTGCTCGTATTATAGAAAAATCGCCATATTTTGCAATCCGATTCCCTGTGATCGTCGCTATATTGCTGTGAAAGCTCAGATTATAGCAATTTCGCGATTATCCGTTCCGGGTGCCAGTACGCCGGACCGTGCCTGATCATCCGAACGCACATCGACATTGCGAGGCGAACATGCCTGCTTGCCCTGTTAGTCCCACACGCCGCATCGCCGCGCGCAACCTGCTCTCGCCCGTCGAACTCGCATCGCTGCGCAGGCGCAGCGAGTGGAAGAGCGTGGCCCTGATCGTCCATGCATGGGCTGTCATTTTCGGATCGACTGCGCTGGTCGCATTCCTTCCCAATCCGCTCACCTACGTTGTCGCCGTGATGTTGATCGGCTCGCGTCAACTCGGGCTCGCCATACTGATGCACGACGGCGCCCACGGCAGTCTTTCCGGGGACGCGGCGCGCAATCTGGCATTCAGCCAGTGGCTATGCGCATTCCCGATTTTCGCGGACACCCTCGCCTATCGCCGCTATCACCTCGCCCATCATGCGCATACTCAGCAGCACGACGATCCCGATCTCGTCCTTTCAGCGCCGTTCCCGATCACGAAGGCGAGCTATCGCCGGAAGTTTTGGCGCGACATCACGGGCCGCACCGGCTACGAGCAGAGGAAAGCGCAATTCCTGAACGCGCTAGGCGATGCCTCATGGTCAGTTAGCCGGCGGCTGCGCCATTTCAGTGAAAAACTGGGCGCGCAGCTGGTCGCCAATGGTGCGCTATTTGCTGGGCTCGCACTAGCCGGGGTCTGGTGGGCCTACCCGCTGCTGTGGCTCGTTCCGCTCCTGACGTGGATGATGGTGATCACGCGCATCCGTAACATCGCAGAACATGCGGTCGTGCCGGACTCTGACGATCCGCTGCGCAATACCCGAACCACCAAGGCCAGCCTCTTGGAGCGCGCCCTGGTTGCCCCGTATTTCGTGAATTTCCATCTTGAACATCACCTGCTGATGTATGTGCCCTGCTACAATTTGCCGAAGGCACATGCCATCCTGATGCAGGGACCCTACGCCGGTCGGATGGAAGTGCAGGAGAGCTATCTGAGCGTATTGAAGCTCGCCACCGGCAGGCCGGACGTCGACGACCGTCCCGGAGAAATCGTCAGCAACGCGCGACGAATGCGCGGCGGCACGCCAATCGATCACGGGCAAGCGGCCGCCGGGTTTTGACGTCCGGTAGGATCAATCGCTGTCTGCACGATGGACGACAAAGTTTCGATCCCCTATTGTCGGTACGGCGTTGTCCATTGATTGACAACGCAATCGAAATCGGAGGGGCTTTCAAGATGGCCGACAACAAAAGCAAGCGTGGCGGATCGGACCGCGGATTGATCGCATTGAGCGAGCCATACGAGGTTCGCTATTGGTCCAAGAAATTCAAGGTCACGCCCGCCAAGCTTCGCTATGCAGTGAAAAAAGTCGGCCATTCGTCGAAGAAGGTCGAAGCCTATTTGACGCTTCAGAAACACAAGGCGCGCGACAAAACACTGATCGCGGTGAGCCAGCCTCACGAAGTCCGCTACTGGTCGAAGAAGTTCAAGGTGACGCCGGCCCGCCTCAAGACGGTAGTGAAAGAAGTCGGCCGTTCCTCGAAAAAGGTCGGCGCTTATTTCGCGGATGCCAAGAAGCGCAAGGTGAAGCGGCGCAAGGCCAAGAAAACCGCGGCTAAGAAGCGGAAGTGATGCGGGGCCCGATCCGCAAAGGAAGGCGATGGCAAGACCGAACAATTTGCGTCCCTTCAGCCCGGATGCGGCGCAGATCGCGCTGAAGCCGGAAATTTCCGGCAACGCCATCAACGGCCTCGGCGAGGCTGAACCGCGCAAGCCGCGGATGGTCTATTGGGCGCCCAATCCCGAGACCATCCCGCATGGCGCGATGCAGCGCTGGTTCTACCAGGTCGACCCCGGCAATCCCGTTCTCGCACGTGCGCGCGAAGAGCGGGCGAAGAAGCTGTCTTCGCCCATGCCCGAGGTCACCGGCACGCGGGTCGAGCGCGCGCCGGAAGCCTGGAACGCGGCATTCGGCGAGATTGCGAAAGACCGCAATTTCGATATGTGGGGCGTGGCCGAGATGGACCCGCTCTGGGTCTATGAAGGCTGCGACGCGCCACAATCACGCATCATCATGCTCGGCTTCGCGCATGACTATGAGCAGATCGCGACCGCACCGGAAGCAACGGCTGGCGCCGAAGTGGTGCGGCAATATTCGCGCGCGGCGGCGGCGGCGAAAAAGGTCGCCGGCTGGCTCCGCCTGCAAGGCTGGGACGCAGAGCCACTCACGGGGCCGATGACGTCGAAGGTGATGATGATCCCGCCCGCGATCGCCTGCGGTTTCGGGGAGCTCGGCAAACACGGCTCGCTGATCAATCCGGAATTCGGCTCGTCGTTTCGCCTCTCCGCGGTGCTGACCGACGCTCCCTTCGCGCCGACACAGCAGCGCTCCTTCGGCGTCGACTCGTTCTGCGCGAGCTGCCGCATCTGCGAGAATGCCTGCCCGCCCGAAGCCATAGCCCCGGAAAAGCAGATGGTTCGCGGGGTGGAGAAATGGTACGTGGACTTCGATCGCTGCCTGCCGTTCTTCAACCAGACCTTCGGATGCGCGATCTGCATTGCGGCCTGCCCGTGGAGCCGGCCCGGCGTGGGCTTCAATCTGGCGGCCAAGCTCGCGCGGCGAGCAGAGCGCGACGCAGACTGAAAGCGCGCCGGAATGCGCAGGCGGTGAATTCCTGAACATGCCTTCCCCCAATCAAATTCCAATCGCCATCGTGGGCGGCGGCCCGGTCGGGCTTGCGCTTGCGCTGTTTCTCGATCGCTATGATGTGCCCTGCGTGGTGTTCAACACCGAGACCGAGACGCGCTGGCATCCCAAGGGCTCAACGCATAATTCGCGCACCATGGAGCATTACCGCACGCTCGGCATCTCGCCCGCGCTGCGCAAGCTCGGACTGCCGGACGATCATCCGGGCGATGTCGCCTATTTCACCCGCTTCAATGCCTATGAGCTGGCGCGGCTTGAAATGCCTTCGGCGGCGCAGAAGGCGCAGCCCGTCGCGACCTCCGACAAGCTCGACCAGATCCCGGAGCCGGTGCTGCGTGCCAACCAGATGTATGTCGAGGCCTTCCTGTTCGATCATGTTCGCAAGCGCGGCAACATCACGCTGCGTTTTGGATGGACGGTGACAGACTTTGCGCAGGATGCCGATGGAGTGTCAGTGACGGCGGAATGCGTCGCCGACGGCCGCAAAGAGGAATGGCGCGCGCAATATCTCGTGGGCTGCGACGGCGGCCGTTCGTTCGTGCGGCGTGAGCTTGGCATCCGCTACGGCGGCGAGGACACCTTGCAGCAGGCCTATTTCGGAGGCCGCATGTTCGCGAGCTATCTGCGGGCGCCGACACTCTATCAGGACATTCTCGGTTCGAAGCGCGCGTTTCAATATTGGGCGGTCAACCCGCAAATGCGCACGACCATCATCGCGCTCGACGGCGAAGACGAATTCCTGTTCTGGATGCGTCCGAAGGACCCGAACGACGAGCCGGACGACGAGACCGTGCGACAGGCGATTTTCCAATGCTGCGGGCAGGAATTGCCGCTCGAAATCATCGGGCACGCGCCCTGGACCGCGGGCGTGGCGCTGGTGGCCGAAAAATTCTCCGACCGGCGTGTGCTGCTGGCAGGTGACGCCGTGCATCTGTTCACGCCGTCCGGCGGCTTCGGCATGAATACCGGCATCGACGACGCGGCCAACCTCTCCTGGAAGCTCGCGGCCATGGTGCAGGGCTGGGGCGGCGCTCACCTGCTCGACAGCTATGAGGTCGAACGGCTGCCGATCGCGATCCGCAATACCGGGGCGGCGCGGCAACTTGCCAAGAGCATCGGCGACGTCAATGCCTCGCCGGTCATGGAAGCCGACACCCCAGAGGGCGCCGCGGCCCGCCGGGAGATCGGAGCCTACCTGTCGACCTTCGTCGAGGAATTCGCCTCCATCGGAGTGCAGTTGGGCGCGCGTTATGACGGCTCCAACATCGTCGCCGGTAGCGAGCCGGCGCCGGCCGAGGATTTTGCCCGTTATACGCCGAGCGCTGTTCCTGGCGGGCGAGCACCGCATGCCTGGCTTGGCGAAGGCCGCGGAACGGGGGATTCACTCTATGACCGGCTCGGGCGCGGCCTGACGCTGCTTCGGCTCGGACCGCGGGCTCCGGAGGCCTCCACATTCGCGGACGCCGCCTCGCGACGCGGCATTCCTCTCACAATCCTCGATGTGCCTGACGCCGATATCCGCGCCCTCTACGAGCGCGACCTGGCGCTGATCCGGCCCGACCACCATGTCGCCTGGCGCGGCGATGTGGTGCCGGAAGACGCAGGAGCCTTGCTGGCGCGGGTCACCGGACACTAGCATCCGCACAGGCGAATTGGAGCGACGTTCCTCAATCGCTCTTCGGTTTCTTCTGTGCGTGGACCGGGCGAGCGCCAGCGCGCTTCGCCGTGTTCAGTGCAACGGCCGCTCGAATGAGCCCCTTCAAAGCTTTCTCATCAATCTGGTCGCCCTCATGGATATCGATGGCGCGCCTCACGTTGCCGTCGAGGCTCGCGTTGAAGAGGTGCGATGGGTCCTTAAGCGCGGCGCCCTTGGCGAAGGTCAGCTTCACGACGGCCTTGTAGGTCTCACCGGTGCAGATGATTCCGTCGTGCTCAAATACCGGTACCCCTCTCCATTTCCACTCCTCGATCATTTCCGGATCGGCTTCCCTGATGATCTTTCGGACTCGCGCGAGCGTCTCGCCCCGCCAGTCACCGAGTTCCTTGATTCTCGCATCGATCAACTGAGAGGGAGAGGCTCCGCCCTTTCCTTCCTTCGAGCCGGCCTTCTTCACGGCGGATTTTGCACCGGCAACCTTCTTTGCGACCTTCGACGTTTTGGATGTACTTTTGGCCATTGCGTTCATTCCAACTGACTGACATTCGATCCGATGACTGAAGCAGATATTGGCCGAATGCGGACGATTGCGTCTCCGCTTCAGACGCAATTCAGGGATACGCAAAGTATAGCTGATTTCCGTCGCTATCCTCGACGATGAGCACTTGGTTGCCCCACCACCCGTCCTTGGGGGTGACATGCCTGGATTCGAGGTCCGCGCGCAAAGCGTCGAATTCTTTTTGGTCGAAGGCAGCGTAGATGATCCCCAAGCCAATTCTGTCCGACCATTGGCTCGTCAGGAGAAGAGCGCAACCATCGCCGCGGCTGACGCCTGCTACCAGCGCCCGTCCCTCCTCCTCATAACGCATGTTGAGCGTGAAGCCGAGCTTGTCGACGTAAAAGCGGATGGAGGCGTCGACATCGCGAACGAACACCAGCGTGCTCGTGACCCAGGAAGACATGCGCTGCTCCGGAAATTTCTTCTCAATTCGAAACAAACGCGGCTGTCCGGTTCACGTCAAGGATCTCGGCACATTGGTTAAGAGGGTATCGAAGTAGCGTGACCTTCTTGGACTTCGGGCGAGGCCCGGGACTCGGAGAAATCCATCGATCCCGTCAGCGGAATGTTTACCCCGCCGCGGCTATGTTTGACCTTATGAACATTTTCGACGCGGTCGTAGTCGGGGCAACCATCCTGGCTGTCATCATGGGCTATCAATCCGGGCTGCTCCGCAGCCTGGCGACGATTTTCGGCTA
>Ga0190274_10002800_pt1 | contig 10342 bp, 9 predicted proteins | sample Popmic531T_FD_133002 | JGI IMG/M metagenome (GOLD analysis project Ga0190274, IMG submission 133002) | Populus adjacent soil microbial communities from riparian zone of Yellowstone River, Montana, USA - 531 T | ecosystem: Environmental > Terrestrial > Soil > Riparian zone | place: USA: Montana...
AACCAGTTCCCACTGGTCCCACTGAGGCACATCGACGCTGTATTGCCAAATCAGCAGGACGATGAGGCAGGCAGGCAAAAGAGCCAGACCAAAGAGAACTTTGCTCGTCAGATAAACATGCGGGCGGTGGGACTGAGACATTCCTGTTGTTTCGTTTTACCTGCCGCGTTACCAGGGTTGGATAATTGAATCCTGAAGGCCTAGCGTTTCAGCCGTCATCACGCGAAGTTGTTCTCGCGCGTGGTTCCGAAACCCTTATATTGATTGAAGAATCACGTGCAAAAGGATGGCCGACGGTTGAGCAAAACCTAACGACGTTCCTCTAAACCGCCCCGGTCATACGACGAGTTGCAAGTCATAGGAAGCGCATAGCGCGCCCGGCCATAACGCGGCTAAAAAGGGGGTCCTTTAGGATCAGCTCGTCGTCCAGTAGATCCCGAGAGCATTAGGGCGCGTAGTCTACTACGGTTAGACGCGTAAAAGAAGCCGACTGGGCGCGAGGTAGTGCTCTATTAGTGTGTTGGTGCGCCTGAAGTCCACACAAGGTTGTGTCCTGATCTGAAAGTCGTCTACATATACGGTAATTGTCCCGTTTGGCTGTCGTTTTGGATCCGCGTTAATCGACAAAGTTCTTGACAGGCCTCCGCTAAATCGCATTGAATGTTTTTGACCGCCAGTGAGCTTCGACAGCTCTTCCTTCCTAAAAACCCATACTGGAGATATTGCAATGAAAGTTGATGGAAATACACAGATTCCGAATATGATCGTTTATGCTGCGCTTTACACTATCGTTTTCGGGATTAGCATCTGGTTGTTGATTGCCCACAGTGAAAGCCCCACCAACTGGCAGGTATATGTTCTTATGATTGGAGCAGTTTTAGCAGGATCGATTCAATTCGCCATACATTCATGGAAGAAAAAGAGACCTGCATAGGATATCAAGCTCACACTTTGGTTTACCTGAGAGATGCGGCGGGGCTTCGGCCTCGCCGCTTTTTGTCCTACCTCACGGCAGAAACACTCGCCTGACCTGACCGCGCTGATTGATCAACTGGACCAATTTAGTAGGTAAACTCAACCCCTTCCCGCAAGTCACCAACACACTAATAGAGCACTACCCGGAGCAGTGTCCCAATCTAAAGGGTGCTTACTGCAACAAGAAGAGACCGTTCCACGCGCATCACCCAAAGCACACCAACGTCTCCTTTGGTGGTATTGGTTCTCGTGTTGTTTCGTGGTTTTATGGATCGTCTGCCTGCAATGCCACGAACAAACTATTCTGTACTCGGTTTTCACAACGCCGGGATCGCTTGGTTTACCGCGCATATTTGCGACAAAGTGTTGCTCCATCGAAAGTCGATGGACGCGATGACATTGCGCGCGATAAGAACGGCGACTAAGATGCCTCAGGAGTTACAACCAAGTCAGACATATCATTGGCAGAGGACCTAAATGCTAAACGATTTTAGCAACGTGGTTGAGGCAGGGACGCGGGAAGCAACGCTTTTGGCGCTGGTGGACTGGAACCGCCTGCCAAGGCACGTGGCAATCATAATGGACGGGAATGGACGCTGGGCCGCGCAAAGGGCGCAACCGCGCATTGCTGGACATCGAGCGGGTGTGGAAGCTGTGCGCGCGGCGGTTGATACTGGCGCGCGTTTAGGGCTTGGCGCACTAACGCTATATGCGTTTTCAACTGAAAACTGGAAGCGGCCGCGCTATGAAATTGACGCATTGATGCGGATGCTTCGTCGGTATCTCAGAATCGAGCTTGATGAAATAGACCGGCAAAACATTCGATTTCAAACGATAGGCCGCACTGGTGCCCTGGCCAAAAACGTTCGCGCCGAGATTGAAAGAGCTACTGAACGCACTGCGAAAAACACCGGGATGACTTTGGCGGTGGCCCTAAATTACGGGGGGCGCGCGGAAATTGTCGATGCCTGCCGAGCTGCCGTGCGGCGCTTGATCGATGAAGGAAACGCTCCGGACGAGTTGACGGAAGAGCGAGTCGCGAACGAGCTCTACACGCGAACGATGCCCGATCTGGATTTGCTGGTTCGCACCAGCGGTGAACTACGAATCTCCAACTTTTTGCTATGGCAGGCAGCGTACAGCGAGATTTACGTAACCGATACTTTGTGGCCCGACTTCCGTCGGGTGCATTTGCTCGAAGCGATCGTCGATTATCAACGCCGCGACCGTCGATTTGGTGGATTGAAGCTGGTTGCGAATGAGTGAAGCACTGGGATCTCAGATCTCAAATCCAGATTTCAGATCTCAGATTTCAGATCTCAGATTTCAGATCGAAATCCAAAGACCAAAGACCAAAGTCCAAGAACCCAAATCGTTACCGATGACCCTCCCTCCCCAAATCTCTCGAATCATTACCGCCATTATCGTTCTCCCGATCCTAATCGCATCCATCTTAGTCCCATCGTTACAGCCGCTTTTCGTTGTGCTGGCGGCCGCGGCGATGGTGCTCGGGCTGTACGAGTTTTACCTGCTGGCGGCGAAGAAGGGAATAAAGGCGGACGCCGCCGCGGGTTACCTGGCAGCTGTCGCTCTTTTTATTATCTTTTATTTCGCGACTCCGAATCCGACGTCGATGCAAGACCGTCTGGACGTCCAGAGCCTGCTCCTGGTTCTGCTCATCCTGACTATTGGTACTTTGGTAGCCGCTACCTTCCGCGGCGCCGCATTTGAAAAAATGATTGCCGCTGCAGGAACGACGATACTCGGTGTGCTTTATGTTGTTTTGCTTGGTGGTCATCTGGTCGCCCTGCGAACAGGGTTTCCCCAGAAACTGTCGGCGCACCTGTTGTCGTTTTTTTTCCTGGTACTGATGGGCTCGGACATTGGCGCGTATTACGTGGGGAGGGCATTAGGTAAACACAAGCTCGCCCCAAAAATCAGCCCGGGAAAAACCTGGGAGGGTCTCGGCGGAGGAGTTGTGGCCGGGCTGGCGCTTGCGACCCTCGCACATTTTTGGTTTTTTCCGGAACTGCCTTTAAAGTGGGCGCTGCCGCTGGCGGCGGTTATGACCACGCTGGGAATACTTGGAGACCTGACTGAGAGCGCGCTAAAGCGGGGTGCCGGCGCGAAGGACGCGGCGAAAATCCTGCCCGGACACGGTGGTGTACTCGACCGTTTGGATAGCTTGCTCTTCAACGCGCCGCTACTCTACTATTTCGCTCACCTCTATTTTAGCGTCCAGGTTGTTTAACCCATGACTACAAAGAAGATCGTCATCATTATTCTTTCGATTGTGCTGGCCATTGCACTAATCGTTGTGGTGGTTGCTGGCGGTATCATCGGCGTAGTGTTTTACTCGATTGGCAACAGTGAGGCCGCAGGCACAGCGAGGTCTTTTTTGCAGTCGAATGAGCGATTGAAGAGCGACATCGGTGAGGTTAAAGAGTTTGGCAGGGTTGTCACCGGAAGTGTCAATATTGACGGTGGCAGCGGAAAAGCGACAATTAACCTCAAAGTTATTGGCGAACGGAAGACTGTTAATGCCAGCGTGGAGCTTATCTATCGAAACGGCCAGCCGTGGCGGGTTACCGCCGCTTCCTACGAAAATGATCAGGGCCAGACTATCGAATTGCTCAACCCCTACCAGAATCGGCTATTGCCCCCGAAATTCACCTTAGAGGTAGCAGCCTGATGGCCGATAACATGAAACCCAAAGGGATATCGATACTGGGCTCGACCGGCTCGATCGGCTGTAATACTTTGCGTGTGGTCGAGTCGCTGGGCGCTGAAGAGTTTCGAGTGGTGGCATTAGGTGCAGGCCATAATGTAAAGATTCTGGCGGATCAAATTGCAATCCACCTGCCCGAGTTAGTTTCAGTTGAAACTGAAGACGCCGCCCACGATTTACGGGCTCACCTTTTTGAACGGAACATCGATCTTCCGCGAATCCTGGTAGGCGAACAGGGATTGATCGAAGTGGCGACCCACCACCAGGCGGATTGCGTAGTTTCGGCGACGGTTGGCGCGGTCGGATTTGTTCCCACGCTCCGGGCCCTTGAAGCCGGCAAGCGAGTGGCGCTCGCTAATAAAGAGACGTTGGTGATGGCTGGCGAACTGATGACTCGAGCCGCGCTCGCGTCCGGCGCCGAGTTGTTGCCGGTCGATTCCGAACACAATGCGCTTCATCAGTGTTTGCGCGGCGAAAAGCCTTCCGAAGTACGCCGAATAGTCCTGACCGCCTCTGGAGGACCTTTCCGCACGAAGACTAAGAAGCAGATGCAGGAATCGACCGTGTCCGAAGCTCTTCGGCATCCCACCTGGAACATGGGGGCTAAAATCACCATCGACTCCGCCACACTGATGAACAAGGGGCTCGAGGTGATTGAGGCCCATTGGCTTTTTGGCTTCTCGGCGGACCAAATTGGGATCGTGGTCCATCCGGAATCGGTGGTCCACTCGATGATCGAGCTGGTAGACGGGTCTGTTATTGCGCAGATGGGCGTCACCGATATGCGGCATGCCATTCAGTATGCGCTGACGTATCCGGAGCGGCATGCGTGTGAACTGCCGCCGCTGGATTTGACGGCCCTCTCCACGCTCAATTTCGAAGCTCCGGATCTGGAGCGCTTTCCGTGCATTGCACTTGCCTATCGCGCTTTGCGGGAGGGAGGCACCCTTCCGGCGGCAATGAACGCAGCCAATGAAGAAGCCGTACAGGCATTCATCGAAGAGCGTATTTGCCTGACTGACATAGCTCAGGTAATCGAAGCAGTGATGGACAGCCATCACACTGAGCCTGCCACTGAACTAGCCGCCATACTCGAGGCAGACGGTTCGGCCCGCCTGGTTGCAGCAGCTGAAATATCAAAACTAACCTCTGTTCGTGTTCTTTCGTGAGATTTCGTGTGATTTGGCGGATCGTTCTTACGGGAAATCAGAACGATACGATCCACGCGCATCACACGAAAGAACATCGAAACTACGGTTTGACGGGCCGGAAGTCGCCGCGTAAACTCGATTCTCGGCAACCCTGAGAAATGTGTTGGAGTCTAAACCGATCGTTGAATTGAGCGAGACTGCGAAATAGAAAGAGATTCATAGATGACTGTTGTTATCAGTATTTTTGCTTTTATCGGAATCCTCGGCGCGGCCGTGGTCATTCATGAGTTCGGCCACTTCCTGGTCGCGAAGCTGTTCAAGATTCGAGTGGAGACTTTTTCAGTCGGGTTTGGTCCACGTCTTTTTGGCAAGAAATGGGGTCACACTGATTATCGTGTTTCCGCTATTCCTCTGGGCGGTTACGTAAAACTGGGCGGTGATGAGTCTAACGCACCACTTGAGGGTGAGGGCGCCACAGACATACCTCCTGAGGAAATGTTTAATCTTCGTCCTCGCTGGCAGCGCATACTGGTAGCGCTGGCGGGACCGGTGATGAATGTGATCACTGCCCTCACGATCCCATTGGCGGGGGCTTTGATGTACGGAGTGCCGGTTACACCAGCCCCGATTGTTAGTTATGCGCCGGCGGGAGGCGCAGCCCAGAAGGCTGGGTTGCAGCAAGGGGATCGTGTTGTTGCATTCAACGGCTCCGAGAATCCCGACATGGACACTATTCGTGGTGATGCGCTGCTCTCTCCGGGTCAACCGCTATCAATCGTTGCTGAACGGAACGGTCAACGCATACCTCTCACGATCACTCCAAGCACTCAAACGGATCAGGGAGAAACTTATGGTGATCTCGATTTTGTTCCCGACAATGGTGGGTATCCCGTAATCATTCGCGACGTGGCAAAAGAATCACCCGCTGCGGAGGCCGGCATTGCCATTGGCGATCGGGTGCTGGCTATCAATGCCCAGCCAGTACACAGCGCTGCGCATATTACTAACTTTGTCAGGGAACACCGGTCGCAGCCAATCACGCTGACCATCGAACGCAATGGGGAAAAGAAAGAACTCACCGCAACTTCGCGAAAGCTGTCAGATGGAATTGAACGACTGGGAATCACGCCGGCCGATGATTTTCCGCTACAGCGTCCGAGCCTGAGCGCCGCCACCTCATATGCTGTTCGATCCAATCTGCAGATTTTGCGTCTGACGGGAAAAGCACTTGGTCAGTTTTTTTCGGGACAACGATCAGCGCGAAACACTGTGTCCGGACCCGTCGGGATCTATACGGCAGCGGCAAAGTCGGTGGAAAGAGATGGCTGGGGCGGTTTTTTTGCCATGCTCGCTTTTCTCAGTCTGAACCTTGGAGTTTTCAACTTGCTGCCAATTCCCGTGCTCGATGGCGGCGCCATATTCCTACTGCTGATTGAGGGTTTATTGGCAATAGTTGGGCTGAAGATCTCGATGCGAGTGCGCGACCGAATTCAGCAAGTCGGTTTTGTCATGGTGCTGCTTTTGATGGTCTTTGTGATTACCAACGATATCTTGAAGACGGCCTCAAACTGGCGTGGGGGAAGCACGCCGCCTGCGGCGTCGACGCCGGCGAAATGAGAAGAAAAGTCTACACTGATTAGGACCTATAAGACCTATCGACGTTGGATTTGATTATGAGAACTTCTAAAGCAGTCCAGATTAAGAACATTCAGATTGGCGGTGGCGCTCCGGTTGTCATCCAGTCGATGACCAAAACCGACACTGCCGATGTTGGTGCGACGGTTGCCCAGATTGAAGAGATGGTGCGCGCAGGATGCGAGGTGGTGCGTCTGGCGGTGCCCAATGATGACGCAGCGATTGCCTTGAAAGAAATTCGCAAGCGCGTGCCTGACGTTCCCCTCGTCGCCGATATCCACTTTCATTACAAGCTGGCGTTGTTGGCACTTGAGGCTGGTATCGATAAGCTCCGTTTGAATCCAGGCAACATTGGTAAGCATGAGCGAATCGTGGAAGTGGTGCGGGCCGCGCAAACTCAGAAGGTGCCGATTCGAATAGGTGTTAATGGCGGATCGCTGGAAAAGGATCTGCTGAAGAAATATGGCACGGCGACACCGGAAGCGATGGTCGAGTCGGCGATGCGCCATATACAGATTCTCGAAGATTTGGATTTTACCGACACGATTATTTCGCTGAAGGCTTCCGACGTCCATCGCACGGTGGCCGCGTACCGTCTCCTGGCCGAAAAGGTTGATTATCCGTTTCACCTTGGCGTCACTGAAGCGGGTACCGCATTCGGGGGAACAATCAAGTCGTCGATTGGCCTCGGCATTCTTCTTCATGAAGGAATCGGTGACACGATTCGTGTGTCGCTGGCCGCGGAACCGCAGGAAGAAGTGCGCGTCGCCTGGGAGATTGTGAAGTCGCTGGGGCTGCGTACGCGCGGCGTTACCGTGGTTGCCTGTCCCACCTGCGGCCGTTTGGATGTAGATAATTTCGTCGAGATTGTGACTGAGATCGAACGCCGCCTGGCCCACGTGGAAGAGCCGTTACACCTTTCGATAATGGGTTGCGCAGTCAACGGTCCCGGAGAAGCTCATGATTCGCAGCTGGGTGTTACCTTTGGGAGAGGCGTTGGCATGATCTTCAAAGACGGAGTGCCGATGCGCAAAGTTGCCGGCGAGGATATCGTCGAAGCTTTTGTGATGGAAACTGAGAAGCTCCTGGGTGAGATTGCGTCGAAGAGGGTAACAGCGGAACCGGAACTCGTCAGCATCAGCTAGGCGACAACTACTTTGCAAATGACAAGGCTGCCCGGTTTAATCACCGCGCAGCCTTTTCGTTTGGCGGCAGGGAGGCTCACCCCGTGCCGCTGGGAAAAATTAGAGAACGATCCACGAAATCACACGAAAGGACGAACTGGGCTCCTTCGTGCCACTTAGTGTGTTTTCGTGGATCGTCTGATTCTTCTACAAAATAATGACCACTACTTAATCAAGAAGCGGCGTTTGGGGGGCAGTTCTGAGGCAGAGGAGGCGGCCATGGTAAGGAACAAGGCATCGGTGGCGGCCTTGCGATTGATGTTGACGATCAACTGCTCCCGCATCTCCTCGATCTGAGAGATCCAACCGGCAGGGCGCAGGCCGTTGAGTCGTTTACTGATTCTTTCCAACTGAGGCAGCAGATCGTGGTTCACGACCCTGTCGGAGGGAGCCTCAAGCGAAAGCATCCACGCATCCCGAATTAACGTCTCCAGAATATCAAGGCGCGACTCAAACTCATCTTTAACAGGTGCAGCGTTTTGTTCCTCGGCCGATCGAAGCAGCTGAATGCGATCGTCGCCGTCGGCCAGCGCTTCCAACACCTTCAGCATCGCCGCTCTCTGTGCCTTGAACTCCTGGAAATCCTGTTCGACTGCCCGGCCCAGGCTGCCACGTGCAATCCTTGCAATCGTTGTCGCTTCCGAGGCGCCTGCGATCTTGTTGTCCAACAAATGTGCTTCTATCTCTGCGGCGGTGAGCGGCGAGAACCTGAGCATCTGACAACGAGAGCGAATGGTGGCGAGCAGCATCGCCGGCCGGGCCGTCAACAGGACAATGTGAGACGTATCGGGCGGTTCTTCAAGGACTTTTAAGAGGGCGTTAGCCGATGAATCATTGAGTTTATCGGCGTCTTCAATCAGAAATACCCGGGCCTTTCCTTCGTAGGGCCGGAAGTTGGCTTCGCGTTCGATGGCGCGCATCTGATCGACGAGCAAAACGCGCTTTGGTGCTACCACCATCCCTACGTCCGGGTGGTCTGTCCAAATAATTCCTTTCCAATCATCAGACTCACCGCTCTGCGGATAATTGAACTTTGAGATTCGCAGACAGGGCGGGCAGGCGCCGCAACCTTCGTTTTCGACGGGCGAGCGGCAGTTAAAAGCTTTGGCAATCTCGAGGGCAAAAAGCTTCTTGCCTACGCCTTCTTCGCCGGTAAACAGCATGGCGCCAGGGATGCGCCGCGCCTTGAGCATTTCCCTGAGCAGTTTCTTTATGCGGTTGTTACCGGTGAGTTGATCCAACATGCAATGTATCTATCGCCTTGGATTTTCTCTGTACGTGCTCTGCATTACAAGTCGCTAAAGCTCTGGTTTTTCTGACAAAGCTTCTGATTAAGCATATCGGTCCCTAGCAATAGTCAACGCGCAGATTTCATTCACACCGTGGCTTCAGCCCGGTGATCACGCTTAACAAAACGAATCTTAAACCGTTTCTAACGGTTTCGTTGATCTGAGGCCACCAAAAAACCGTTCGAAACGGTTTGGCGAGCATATTAACGGGCTGGCTGGACACCGGGCTGAAGCCACGGTGTGAATGAGATCGCTCCGCGAGACGACGAAGTGGTGAACGACGCGTGGAATCCGTCTCTTGATTACGACCTTGGCTCCTCTGTGTTCTTTGGGTTTTCACAGTCCGACAACTTCCCCATTGCACGAGTGACCCCGGCTTCGTAAGAACGGGACGACAATCTCTTTCACGTGCTCGTGAGTTTCCTCCACCGGGCGATTGGTTTCGACAATTTTTACGCGCTCGGGCTCGGCATTGGCTATAGCCAGATAGGCCTCACGCACCCGGAGATGAAAGTCGTCAGCCTCAGCGTCTAACCGGTCGCCCTTCTGTTTGCCGTTTAACCTGCGGCGGGTTCGCGCCGTGGAGTCTTCAACTGACAGGTCGAACAGGACGGTTAGATCGGGCTTCAAGCCTTCGGTTGCCAGCTCGACGATTTCATTAATCAGTTCCGGTGAAAAGCCGCGACCCGCCCCCTGGTACGCGACGGTGGCGTCTGCGTAGCGATCGGAAAAAATCACTTGGCCGGCCTCAACCGCCGGTCGCAAAACACGGCGAACGTGCTGGGCGCGGTCAGCGGCGAATACCAGCAATTCGGTCAGCGGATCAACCTCTTCCTGCGCGTCAAGCAGCGCAGATCTGAGCCGGTTGCCAACTGGAGTTCCGCCGGGTTCTCGGGTTAACAAAACCTCACAACCATTTGACTTGAGAAAGTCTGCGAGCAAGCGCAATTGGGTGGACTTGCCGCTCCCGTCGATTCCTTCGAAGGTGATAAAAGTGCCCGCCAAACGTTTCCTCTATCTTACGCTAAGATTTACCGGCAAGAGTTTAAAGGAATGTTATGACTCCGGCGAGTCGGCAGACTGAGTGGACGGCTGAATTGGTGGAGCACTGGCATCTTCGGCTGGAGCTTGCGTACGTAAGTCTCCACTGGTGCGCCTGGTGATGGAGATTGTGGAAATGGGGTGCTTGAAGATCAACTGCTCATGCGGTCCGGATTCAAGGAGGACTGAAACCATATCGAAGCTGCGAATACGGCCACTAAGCCTCGGCCCATTGACGAGCTGTGGACGGCCCATCGGATTATCTCGGCGCACCGTATTAAGAACTGCGTCCTGGATATTCTGCGGCGCAGGCCCGCCGTCGCACAGGGCTGACGGCCT
>Ga0190274_10002801_pt1 | contig 10342 bp, 9 predicted proteins | sample Popmic531T_FD_133002 | JGI IMG/M metagenome (GOLD analysis project Ga0190274, IMG submission 133002) | Populus adjacent soil microbial communities from riparian zone of Yellowstone River, Montana, USA - 531 T | ecosystem: Environmental > Terrestrial > Soil > Riparian zone | place: USA: Montana...
AAATCCCGGGCCGCCTCCTTTACTGCAAGCTGCTCATCTGTAAGTTGAAAATCCATGCGGTAAAAGTAAGGTAAAAGGTTAGGAGAAGAGGAAGGCATAGACGAACGATTATCTTTGGATCCTAAGTATGACCGCAATTATTTACAATGTCACTGTCAAATTAACTCCCGGGATACAGGAAGAATGGCTGGATTGGATGCAAAATGAACACATTCCCGAGGTCATGACAACAGCTTGTTTCAAATCTTTCAGATTGCTGCATCTCGAAGGATATGATGACGACGAAGGCATCACCTATGCCATCCAATATACATGTCCAAGCGAAGAATTATTTGACATTTATCAACGTGATCATGCCCCTGCCCTCCAAAAGAAACATCAAATTAAATTTGATGGAAAATATGTTGCTTTCAGGACGATATTGAAAATTATTAGTGAAGGCTGAAATTAAGGCTAAGGCTAAGGCGAAGGAAACACTGACGCTCGAGTGTCTCTGACCTCGAACATGTATAATTCAATAATCTATTGATAACAATTTTTCCTTAGCCTTAGCCTCAGCCTTCGCCTTTCTCAACCCACCTGTCCTGCTTCCAATAAAATAGTATGCTGTGGCCCATAAGCCTTGGTAATATTTTCAGCTGTAAAAGTTGTATCCGTATCACCGTATGCTACAATACGTTGATTGATCAGGATCACCTGGTCGAAATATCCTTTCACAGTGGAAAGATCATGATGAACAACAAGTAATGTTTTTCCTTCTTTTGAAAGTTTGCGGAGGACGCGTATGATGTGATCCTCAGTAGTGATATCAACTCCTACAAAGGGTTCGTCAAGTAAAAGAATATCTGCTTCCTGGCAGAGTGCCCTGGCAAGGAATACCCGTTGTTGCTGTCCACCTGATAAAGTACCAATCTGCCTCTCGGCAAGGTTGGTGATAGATAATTCTTCCATGGCTTCATGGGACTTCTGATGATCAATCGGACCCATTCGTTGCCATATGGTTTTCGATGGAAATCTTCCCATCAATACAACATCTTTGACAGTGGCAGGAAATGACCAATCCACCTCATCACGTTGTGGCACATAAGCAAGTCTTTTCCTGTTTTCTGCGATGTCCTTTCCAAAGATGGTGATCTTACCTGCGCTGTAATTGAGAAGACCGAGAATGGCTTTGAATAAAGTGGATTTCCCTGCGCCGTTCGGTCCCAAAACACCAATGAGTTTTCCTTCCTGTACATGCAGGTATACATTTGTTAGTACCCGTTTTTTATCATACGAAACGGATAGGCCTTCTACTGAAATCGGGTATGTCATGCTGTCCGTGTTTTTTTCCAGATCACAAATAAAATGAAAGCTACTAATAGTGAACCACCTACCCACAACAACCACATGGGCGAACCCTGTCCGGAATCATTTGCTTCTGCAAAATCTGCTTTTGAAGTAAGCCCACTCACGATCACATCCGTATTGTGCCGCACCATATTGATGTAGGTATTAGCAGGACTGTCTTTGTCGCCCAATGAATCACTATAAAGTTTGCCTCCGATGCCGATATGATTATCAGCAGCAACCTGGTTGAGTAATTTTGGATTAATTGTGCTCTCAATAAATACTACGGGAATTTTATTTGTCTGTATGACTTCATTGAGACGCATCAAATCAGATGTTCTGACATCAGCATCAGTTGAAGTGCCAAGAACAGACTCCAGTCTAAGGCCATACCTGCGACCATAATAATGAAATGAATCATGACTTGTGATAAGGATCCGTTTATTCGAATCTATTTTAGAAAGATTTTCCTTGATGTAGAGATCAAGTTCATCTAACTGGGTGATATACTTTTCATACTGTGTTGTGATCTTATCTTTTTGATCCGGGATAAGACGGATCAATGCTTCTTTGATATTGTAGGCATAAGTTTTTCCGTTGACAGGTTCCATCCATGCATGCGGATCGGTTGCATTTTTGTGTAATTCACTCGTGATAGGAGTTATTCCTTCCGTGATGGTGACTACAGGTGCATTACTACCGCTGTTCTTAATCAGGTCATTGATCCAACCTTCGAAGGTGAGACCATTTTTGAGAACCAGATCAGCCTTCAATAATAAGCGAACATCTCCCGGTGTCGGTTCATATATATGAGGATCGCCACCTATGGGTACTATCGTTGCGGTTTCGATGAGGTCACCTCCAATGTTAGCGGCCATATCAGAAAACATGGATGCTGAGGCTACGACCAGTGGTTTTTTCGAAACTTCCTGACTGTAAAGCAAGCTTTGACTTTGGAGATTAAAGAGAAGTAATAAAAATATTGATGTTGTTTTTAAAGGTGTCATGTGTCAAATGATTTTGATAAGTATGTTTTGTGCTACTTTTCCTGAGATACTCATTTCTTTTTCATCAATGGTGAGTCGTACAGTTTGGTCGTAAGCATCGTGAGTCAGAATGTTGGCTACTTTCCCGATGGTGATTCCTTTTTCACTCAGATGTCTTAAAAATGAATTGTCGGATTCCTTTACGCCGATGATGATGCCGGCTTGTCCCGGCTGAAGTTCTGTGAGGGGTAGTTGGGCTCTTAAAGTGTATTTACCCTGCGCATTTGGAATAGGATCACCATGGGGATCAAATTTTGGAAACCCAAGGAAGGCATCCAGTCTTTCGATGAGGAGATCAGATTGAATATGTTCGAGTTCTTCAGCTATATCATGCACTTCATCCCAGGTCATGCCCAGGGACTGGACAAGGAAAACTTCCCAGAGACGGTGTTTACGAATCAGATAGGTGGCTATTTTGTTGCCTTGCTCAGTCAGCCAGGCCCCCTTATAGCGCTGGTAGGTAATGAGTTCTTTATCCGATAGCTTTTTAAGCATATCCGTGACAGAAGCGGCTGAAGTGACCAGGTGAGCCGCTATAGCATTGGTGCTCACGGACATTTCTGGTGGAGCCGAAAGCCGGAGGATGGCTTTCAGGTAATTTTCTTCGGCATAGGTAAGTCCCATGACGTAAAGAAACGGCATTATTAGGTAAATTGAAAATAAATTTTAGATCAGTCTAAAAATTATTTATGCCCGAAACATCAAATTTGAAAAATGGAAAGAAAATGGAATCTAAAAAAGTACAATTTCTGATCTGTGCATAACCTATTGGAGGTATTGAAAATCAAAATGTTTAAGACAGTGTGGCACACTTAGGTGTGCCACACTTAATAACCTGGTTATAATTTATGGTCACTTTTTATCTTAAAATTAATTCTTGCCTGTAGTCTTAATTCCCATATAATCGTCTACATCGGTTACCCGTAGACACATGATACCAGCCAGAATCATTGAGGCACCTCCCAACACTACTGCATAAATAGAGGCTCCGCCAAACAAGGACTTGACAAAAAAACCAAGTAAGGCTGCAGCCACAATTTGGGGTATGACGATGAAAAAATTGAAGACACCCATATAATACCCCATTTTATGAGGCGGTAGTGATCCAGCCAGCATTGCATAAGGAACGGATAGAATGGAGGCCCAGGCAATGCCCACGCCAATCATTGAAACAACAAGTAATTGTGGGTTCGTAATGAAGTAAATGGAAATCAAACCAAGTCCTCCAAGGATCAGACAAATCATATGGGCTACTTTCCTGCTTGTTTTACCCGCAAGTACGGGTAGACCAAAAGCTACGAGAGCAGCGACACCATTATATATCCCCATGCAAAGTGAAACCCAATCCGCCCCATCATTGTATACTTTCGAAGTCGTGTCTGAGGAATGGTAAATATGACTGGTCACTGCAGAAGTGGTATAAATCCACATGGCGAATAATCCAAACCAGGAGAAAAATTGTACAACAGCAAGTTGTTTCATCGAAGTTGGCATTAAATGCAGATCATCCATGATCGTGACAAAACCTGAATGCGACAGGTTGTATTTTTTCAAAAGCCCAACGACCAAAAAAAGTATTCCACATACAATCGAGCCATAAGAAAAGAGATACAATTCCCTCGGAGCTTTTAACCACATAAATATTAAGGTTAACAGTATTCCAAATCCGGCTAAGACTCCTCCGGTGATAAATGAAGTATGATGCCTGATTAAACTTGTAGGTGAAGCATTTGCTACAACAGAAGCTTCATCCAATTCAGAAAATGATGCCAACTCTTCCGGTGTATATTCTTTTGATTTTACGACCGTCCAAATTACCGCAATGAGATAAATGATACCTCCAATGTAAAATGACAATTTCACCGATTCCGGTATGATCCCTTCTGGTGCCTGGTTAGAAACACCAAACCAATTGGTGAAAATATAGGGCAGCGAGGAAGCTACAACAGCGCCTGTTCCGATAAAAAAACTTTGCATCGCAAATCCGGATGTTCGTTGATGTGACGGAAGGTTGTCACCAACAAAGGCCCGGAATGGTTCCATCGAAATATTGATCGATGCATCCATGATCCATAACATCCCTGCTGCGACCCACAGCGTGGGAGAATTTGGCATGATAAACAGACAGAATGATGCCATAACCGCACCTCCAAGGAAATAAGGACGTCTGCGTCCCAAAAAATTCCAGGTTCGATCACTGAGATAACCAACGATCGGTTGAACGATTAGTCCTGTCAAAGGAGCGGCCACCCAGAGGATAGGAATATCATCCACACTGGCACCCAGTGTTTCAAAGATTCGGCTGACGTTTGAATTCTGCAAAGCAAATCCGAATTGGATTCCCAGGAAGCCGAAGCTCATATTCCAGATTTGCCAGAAGGAGAGGGTTGGTTTTTGTGTCATTCATTAATCGATTGGCATCGCCTAATGTAATGAAACTTTATGTGACAATGTGATAATGTGACAATGTGAATGTGACAAAGAGGAATAAGGCAATGTGATAATATTAATATCTACCAAAGTAACCAAATCCAATAATTTTTTTGATTGCAGAAGAGATTACATATTATTATTTTTAAGTCTTCACTAAAATCATTCACCAATGAAAACTAATTCTAACCCTATTCTTGATCAATCACTGGATTTTTCACTAGAAATTATTGACTTTTGTGAAATACTTGATAACGGTAAAAAATATGTACTTAGTCGACAACTTTTAAAGTCAGGAACTTCAATCGGAGCCAATGTATATGAAGCCCAAAGTCCGGAAAGCAAAGCTGATTTTATTCATAAAATGAAAATAGCAGATAAAGAAACAAGGGAGACAGAGTATTGGTTAACCCTTTGTCAGCGATCTCGGTTTTATCCCAATTGTGAACCTCTTATTTCTAAATTAATGGAAATACAAAAAATTTTATCAAGCATTATTGGCTCGTCAAGAAAAGGATAAGACAAATGCATTGATTAATTAGTCCGATTACTGAAATATCAAATTTCCACATTGTCACATTGTCACATTTTTGTACTCTAGTCTGACTTCTTTTAATATTTGTCCAAATCTGACCACAACAGGTAATGCGTTACAATTGGAATGAGTACATTCGTTTCTCTTAAAAATCATAAGTATGTACAGGCTCTTTATCATTTTATTTATCGCATCAATAGGCAGTTTACAGGCTCAATCCTCCATGACACCCGAACTCCTGTGGACACTAGGCAGAGTTTCAGGGTTGGGAATTACTCCAGATGGAAAGTACGTGATCTATTCGGTCAATACTCCTAATATCGAAGCCAATAAAGGAAGCAGCAAAATGTACCAGATTCCCATCGAAGGTGGAAAAGCTGTAGAGATTTCCAAAAACCAGATACCGGATAAAAATATTTCACCTGACGGGAAGTACATCCTTTCTCATAAAGAAGTAAACATTGTTAAAACCTTAGGAACAGATTTCTATCCTGAACTGACAAAATCAAATGCCTATGTATTTAATGATATTCCAATCCGTCACTGGGATACATGGGAAGAAGGTGCATATGATCATGTCTTTCTTTCCAAACTGGTAAATGGAGAACCAAAAGATGAAATTGATTTGATGCCGGGTGAACCTTATGATTGTCCGCAAAAACCATTTGGCGGCGATGAAGATTATATATGGAGCCCCGATAGTAAAGGTGTAGTGTATGTCACGAAAAAGAAATATGGAAAGGATTATGCCATCAGCACCAATACCGATCTGTACTATTATGATATTGCTTCAGGGAAAACAACAAATCTGACTGAAGGACATATGGGTTATGATATTAACCCGGAATACAGCAAGAGTGATTACTCCAATGCTTATCACCCTTTGACATGGCTTGGCATGAACAGGGATGGGTATGAAGCCGATAAGCAGGACATCTACACTCTCCACAATGGTCAATTGAAAAATTGGACAGGCTCTCGCGATGATATTAATGTTGAAGGATTCAGGTATGGTCCCGAGGACAATATTTATTTCTATGCCCCTGTCAATGGGACAGTTCAATTGTTTGGATTTGATTCTGTGATGAATACAGAAAAATTTGAAACTAAAATTTTACAAATTACTTCAGGTGATTTTGATATCAATGGTATCATTGGCCATTCAGGGAAAACTCTTGTTGTCTCTCGTTGTGACATGAATCATGCAAATGAATTGTATACTGTCAATCTTACTGATGGAAGTATGAAGCAATTGACACATGTCAATGATGAAGCCTACAGTAAGATTTCGATGGTGAAAACAGAAAGACGATGGGTCGAAACAACAGATCATGAAAAAATGCTTGTCTGGGTTATCTATCCTCCTGACTTTGATCCTGCAAAAAAATATCCTACACTTCTTTATTGCCAGGGTGGACCGCAGTCGGCCCTAACACAGTTTTATTCTTTCCGTTGGAATTTCCAATTGATGGCTTCACAAGGATACATCGTAGTTGCTCCCAACAGGCGTGGCATGCCAGGTCACGGCACAGAATGGAATGAAGACATCAGTAAAGACCATGGAGGTCAGGCTATGAAAGATTACTTGTCTGCAATAGACGATGTCAGTAAACAATCCTTCGTAGATAAAGAACGTCTTGGTTGTGTGGGTGCCAGCTATGGCGGATATTCTGCATTCATGTTGGCCGGTATGCACAAAGGCCGGTTCAGTTCCTTCATCGCACATGATGGCATTTTCGATATGCGCAGCATGTATGGTACAACAGAGGAATTGTGGTTTGTCGATTGGGATTGGGGTGGTCCGTATTGGGACAAGAAAAATAAAGCCGCACAAAAGAGTTATAAAAAATTCAACCCCATCAACTTCGTCGATAAATGGGATACCCCAATCATGATCATACAAGGTGGAAAAGATTATCGCGTTCCGATCGAACAAGGAGTACAGGCATTCCAGGCAGCACAATTAAAGGGTCTGAAAAGCAAGCTTCTCTATTTACCTGAAGAAAATCACTGGGTAACGACTGCTCAAAATGCCATGGTATGGCAGAAGGAATTCTACAAGTGGCTAAGTGAAACACTTCCTAGTAAGAAACCCGACCCAGGTAAGAGTTAAGCAATAGAACACGAGATCATCATTATTACAGAGCGTGAGACCGTGAGAAACTGCATCTCACATTCTCACGTTTTCCAGTATTCCAGGCAAGGACAATATTCTTTCAATTCACATTCAGGGGCATAGCCTGTACAAAAATCGAAATGAAGCATTCCACCAGGAAAATACCAGGCTTCTTCATCCAGTAATCCTATGAGGAGAGGGTAAGCCCGGTCATCAGGTACACCGGAAGGAAAATCAGCATTGATATGCCATGTTGATAACATTTCCTGAAAAGCATCGATGATAGTATGTACTTCTGTATCAGTCAGCTTATCTGTTGGTGGAAATTGTTCTTTGGACAATCCACATTGAAGGCTCAGTGATGGTGGTATATTAGTGCCTGAGGTATAATTGTCGACTACCTCCATTTCTTCTTCAAAAGTTACTGGTGCTTCCACATGATTATCGACTGAATCAGGACGATGAGCACTTTGTATGTCAGCCAGGAGTTGAGTGATATAAGTTTTCATACCGGTAGATTTAAATTGTTTAATTCTACCGTATATGTATCGAGAAGGGTATTTCGTTACCCGTTTTCAGAACTTTTTTTTCTGAATATCTGATTTTTCTTTAAAAAACCCGAAATGCGTTAAGGTTCTCACATTCTCACATTCTCACATTCTCACATTCTCACATTCTCACATTCTCACATTCTCACATTCTCACATTCTCACATTCTCACTGTCTCACTGTCTCACTGTCTCACATTCTCACTGTCTCACTGTCTCACTGTCTCACAACAGACCTCGTTGCAACAAGCTTGTCATCTATATTCACCTGTACGATGTATTGCCCCGAAGGCAACGTATGAGTGGAAAAATTCAGACTAGCCTTTCCGGGATAATTCGATGGTCCATTATATAATATCCTGAGCAGGTTTCCTGATATATCGCTTAAGAGAATTTTCAAATGGCCATTTGTGGGATTATCAATTTCTAATTGCACGTAATCATCTGTGGGGTTGGGATAGCTGTTGACCATTAATTTGTTTTCTGATACATTTTTTACATCTACCATTTCTTCATGCCTTGCAAGTTTTGCAATCCATGTTTCGTGAACATTGCCGGGACGGCCATAGGTGCACGCAATCCATACACTGCCGGGCTGATGATAAAGGCGTTGTATCCCTACATAATCTCCCCATCTTTCTACCGCGCCGGTGATCATGTCAACTGATCGTGTTCCTTCAATAATAGTGGCAAATTGACTATACTCACCAAGTCCATTGGAATAGATAGTGGAACCACCGGGAAACCTTGTCTTGGAACAATGGCTCATCACAATGATGGCGTCCTGTTCTCCGGGTTGACTACCGGTCCATGCAATGCCGGGATAACCTAAATAATCAGTAGGATGCGCTAAGACATTTCCTAAGGCTGTAAAAGATGGGTCATCAATGGTCAATAAACCATGGAAAACTGCTGATCTGCCAGAATTGAAATCCATCGTGTTACTTACCCATTGTATTTTTCCATCCACTGAGAATGCGTCGAGAATACGGGCATCATTTGTATCCATGCTATCCTTAGGCTGAACCGCATATGGGGGAACGCCATAGGGATGATCTAACACGCGATGTTCCATATGAAGTGAAGCATTTGGATCATCCTGGTGACCTGTCAGGTGAAGAAGAAAAACAGTGTCATTGCTAAAATCAAAATTGCGATCAGAAAGAAAATACATACTCGATGGCAATATTTCATCAGCATTTCTAACCGGGCATATATTTCTTAGCAACCTCCCATTGTAAGTAATATCGGTCCACACCTTACGATTGAGAGTCTCACCATTGTAACCGTTCATCTTATTGATTTGATGTATTTGCGTTCCTGAAAACCCGGTTTGCCATGAACTGTCAGCGTGCACTTCATTGTAAGTCAGGAAAAATTCGGTATCGGTGATCGAGATCATCGGGTAATCAGCAAAAGTGCCATCATCATGCAGACAACCATCCAATGCATAAAAATTCCAACTGCCTTTCGGATTATTCGATTGACTGAAGGCAAGAAGGATCCGGCTTTCATTGCATTCGCTACCTTGTATCAGTACAAGAATAAAACGATCCTGTTCCGGATCATAGATGATGCGTGGATCAAAATAGCGATCAACTCCACCTAGTGTTGAAAAGAAATCATCAAGCTTATAAGAACCTTGCCAGACGCCAACATTATTCGTGACAAGCATATGCGTGTTGATCGTCGAAACAATTTGTTCTGTAGAATTCACAGCACAATGATTATCAAGTGGTGTTCCGGTGATGATATTATTTCCTGAAAAGCTTGCTAAAATTTCCGGTACAGGAATATTGCCCCGGTTTTGTATTTGAACAGGATTGGATTGCACAGGAGTAAGGACCTGTGCTTCTAATTTCCGTTGACGTAAAAACGCTTTCATACCGGCTTCTCCCGCAGGATGTGGGGCTTCCTCATATTTGATATTGAAGGCAAATGGATCATGGAAATCATCCATGGTTACCACAGCTTTTAACTGGTCCTGGTAATTAGTCGTTGCATACTGACCATCAGCATGATTTATCATCAAAAAGACAACCAAACCCGGAATAAATTTTTTTAAGAAGGAGCACATGATCAAACAATTTTGAATAAGCTTATTGGACGCCAAATTACTGAAATTAAATCGGGCTTTTAATCACTGACGATTGACGATTGACAATTGACGATTTTTAATTTCCTTGTTCCTTATTCCTTGTTCCCTGCTCATTTGGTTTTCTTCCCCGGAAGATCTCTTCCTCCCTGGTGGAGAATTAAATTATCCACTATTCCTTCATCATTTTTATTAAAGTCAATCTGTGCATCCACTACTTTATAATAGAATTCAGAATTTGAT
>Ga0190274_10002802_pt1 | contig 10341 bp, 9 predicted proteins | sample Popmic531T_FD_133002 | JGI IMG/M metagenome (GOLD analysis project Ga0190274, IMG submission 133002) | Populus adjacent soil microbial communities from riparian zone of Yellowstone River, Montana, USA - 531 T | ecosystem: Environmental > Terrestrial > Soil > Riparian zone | place: USA: Montana...
CTCGTCGCGCAAGGTGATGTTGTTGGCGTTCGTGGCGATCGCCGCCGCGATGCTGTGGAACACCGGGCTCGCCGCCTACCACTCCGGTGTCGAATGGCAGTGGTGGGAAGGTCCGAAGGATTGCTCGGGGCCGGTGAGCAACTTCGGTCCGGCCGGTGGCTTGCGCGACCTGATCCAGAACACCCGCGTGATCCGCTGCGACGAGGCGGCGTGGCGTTTTCTCGGCCTGTCGCTTGCCGGCTACAATGTGCTGATCTCGCTGGCGCTCGCCGCGATCGCGGCGTGGGGCGCGCTCGGCGCGTATCGCAGTTGGAAGGCGAGCGAGGCGCAGTAGCGGCCGCCGAGAGATCGGCCAGCAGACCGGTCAACTTTGCCTCGCAGTCGAAGATAACTTTGCGGGACCAATGGCTTGACGCTCAAGCAGATCGGCCAGAAAGGTTCCGACCCAGGGTTTGAGATCGGCCAAAAGATCGGCCAGATTTTGCAATAAATTGTTGTTTATTGTATTATTTCAATGGCTTATAATTCTATCAGGTCGGCCAGAATATGCCCCTGGAAACACCACAACGCATCGAGCCAGGCCGGCTAGACGAGCCGACGGTCGCGGTGACCGATGCCGTCGCCGAATTGGTTGCGGCTGCGGCGACCCTTGGCAAAGCATTGCATCCCAAGACGGCGGCAAACCTCGCAAGCCTCGTTCGGGTCATGAACACCTATTACAGCAACCTGATCGAAGGGCATCACACACGGCCGCGTGACATTCAGCGCGCGCTTGTGGGCCAACTCGATCAGGATGAGAAGCGCCGCAATTACCAGATCGAAGCCGCTGCGCACGTTCGCGTTCAGGCAGAGATCGAGCATCGCGCAGCGGAAGGACGGCTGCCCGAACCGGCTTCAGTACAGTTCATTCAGTGGTTGCATCGCGAATTCTATAAGGATGCTTCTGAAGAGATGCTCCTCATCAAAGGGCGAGATCTTGAATTCATCATGCGGCCCGGCGAGTGGCGTTCGAAACCTGAGCAGGACAATGCAGTTGGCCGACACGTGCCGCCGTCGAGCGAGCACGTCGCCGATTTCATGAATTATTTCGAACAACGATATTCATTCGCGGGGCTCGGTAAAGCCGGTCGCATCATGGCGATTGGCGCCGGACATCACCGTTTCAATTACATCCATCCGTTTCCCGATGGGAACGGCCGCGTGAGTCGCCTTATGAGTCACGCCATGGCGCTTTATTCAGGAATAGGAGCGCACGGGCTTTGGTCTATTTCACGAGGGTTGTCGCGCGGCCTTGCCACGGGACCTGAAGGTCGAGCCGAGTATAAGACGATGATGGACTCTGCCGATGCGCCGCGGCAGGGCGACCTGGACGGTCGCGGCAACCTTTCTCTGCGTGCGTTGAGCGAATTTGTACTCTGGTTTTTGCATGTGTCTCTCGATCAAGTCACGTTCATGGCAGGACTGTTCGATATCGATACGCTTGCCAAGAGGCTTCGTGCCTACGTCGAGCGTAGCGAGAACTTGAGGCCGGAAGCATCCAGGCTGTTGGAAGAGGCCCTGATACGCGGCGAGTTCGAACGGGGAGAGATCGAGCGAATTACCGGGCTGCCCGAACGAACGGCGCGACGGATTCTCAGCTCGGTTATCGAAGCCGGACTGCTTGCATCCGACACAGAAAAAGGGCCTGTTTCCTTGCGCTTTCCCGATGAGGCCCTTGAGGTTCTGTTTCCACGGCTCTATCCGGCCGGGGCGACGAGCTAGCGTCCAGATGTGCGTCGGTGCTTATCTCAAGCGCTAGCGCAGCCTACGGATCCAGCTCCGTATCCCAGTAGAGATAGTCCAGCCAGCTATCGTGCAGATAGTTCGGCGGGAACAGCCGGCCGTTGCGGTGCAGGTGCTGCACGCTCGGCTGAAACGGCATCTGCGACGGGAACATCCGCGCTTCTTTGGTCGTCATGCTGCCCTTGCGCAGATTGCAGTCCGAGCAGGCCGCGACCACGTTGCTCCACGTCGTCATGCCGCCGCGCGAGCGCGGCAGCAGATGATCGAAGGTGAGGTCGTCGCGCGAGCCGCAGTACTGGCAGGAGAAGCGGTCGCGCAGGAACACGTTGAACCGGGTGAACGCCGGATGCGTGGACGGCTTCACGAAGGTCTTCAGCGAGACCACGCTCGGCAGCTTCATTTCCAGGCTCGGTGAGTGCACCGCCTGATCGTACTCCTCGACGATATTCACCCGTTCGAGGAAAACCGCCTTGATCGCGTCCTGCCACGACCACAGCGACAGCGGGTAATAGCTCAGCGGCCGGAAGTCTGCATTGAGCACCAGAGCCGGAAAGCCGCCGGTAAATCCATGCGCAGTCAAATGAGGCTCCTCCACAAGCCTTTCGCCGCGCCTGCCAGCGGCGACCGCGATTATTCTAACGGAAGCGCGACAGGAATGTGAAGCGATGGAAATGCCTTAGCTGTGAGCGAATCACCCGGCGGGCGTGCCACAATTTCGGAGATTCAACCGCGCAGGCCGAATCGCCGGGCCAGGAATTCGCCGCCATGGCGCAGGCCCTCCGGGTCGATGCCGTGCCCCACATTGGGCGAGATGTGCCATTCCACCGGCACTTCGAGCGCGGCCAGCGCTTGCGCTCCCATCAGCAGCGCCTGCACGGGGATCAGCTCGTCCTGATCGCCGTGGATCAGCAGCACTGGCGGCTTGGACTTGATGTCGCCCGCCACCGCGTCCGGCGCCGCCTTGTCCGGCAGCACGAAGATGCCGGAATAGCCGACGATCGCGGCCGGCGGCGGCGCCCGGCGCAGCCCGGCGTGCAGCGCGATCATGGTGCCCTGGCTGAAGCCGACCAGCGCCATCGCCGAGGAGGTGAGCTTGCGGCGGGCGAGTTCGGCATCGAGAAATTGATCGAGCACCGGCGCCGCGGCATTGCAGCCGATCCAGCGCTCGTCCGGATTGCGGAAGGTCAGTGGGAACCACTCGCGGCCTTGCGGCGCCTGCCCGCAGGGGTGCGGCGCGTGCGGCGAGACGAACGCGGTGTCCGGCAGCAGGCCCTGCCACGCCCGGCCGATGTCGATCAGGTCATTGCCATCGGCGCCGTAGCCATGCAGGAAAACCACCAGCCGCTTGACCTGTCCGCTCGGCGGCTCGAGCCGCGGATCATTCAGTTCAGCGGCCATTCGCCTTCGCCTTTTTCTTTTTCACGGGAGTTGTCGTCACGACAATGGTCTGCGGGGTCACCGGCGCGCCCTCGCGCCGTTTCACCGCGTGATAGTAGGCCCAGAACAGATGCGCGGCCACCCCGCGCCAAGGCCGCCACGGCTCCGCGAGCTTCACCATCGTCTTGGCGTCGGGCCGCGTCCGCAGATCGAACGCGATGCGTGCGGCCTCCTGGATCGCCAGGTCGCCGGCCGGCCAGGCGTCGGCGTTGCCGAGGCAGAACAACAGATAGATGTCGGCGGTCCATGGGCCGATGCCGTGCAGCGCGGTCAGTGTTGCGTGTGCCTCGTCGGCCTCCATTCGACCGACCGCGTCGAGGTCGATCCGGCCTTTGGCGACCGCGGAGCCGATCGCCTTCAGCGTCTTGATCTTGGGCCGCGACAGGCCGAGCCGCGCCAGCCGCTCGGCGCGCGAGCGACGCAACGTGTCATGGTGGAAGGGGTCGAACGCCGCCGCCACGCGGCCCCAGATCGCGGCGGCGCTGGCGGTCGAGAGCTGCTGGCCGCACACGATGCGGCACAGCCCCTCAAAGCCCGCATCGCGGCGCCGCAACGCCGGCATCCCGGCCCTCTGCAGCACGGGTGCGAGGCGCGGGTCTTGGGCAACCAGCGCCGCCATTCCGGCGGCGAGATCGGCTTCGGTGTGGATGAAGGAAGTCATACGTCTTTCGTCATGGCCGGGCTTGACCCGCCTGCGGGCCAAAGCACTCTACGTTGGGTTGCCAGTCGATGCCCTCCGGCGGGCGAAGGCCCGGCCACCCATCTAGCTTTGGTCTGAATGCTTTCAAGAAGATGGACCCGGGGGTCAAGCCCGCGGGTGACGGTCATGAGCGTTTTCCGTTTCGCGCCGAGCCCCAACGGCTACCTGCACCTCGGCCACGCGCTGTCCGCACTGTTGAACTTCGACATGGCTCGCGCGGCGGGCGGCCGCCTGCTGCTGCGCATCGAGGACATCGACCGGACGCGCTGCCGGCCGGAATACGAGGCGGCGATTGTCGAGGACCTCGCGTGGCTGGGCGTCCGATGGGAAGAGCCGGTGCGCCGGCAGTCCGAGCATTTCGACGAATACCGCAAGGCGCTGCGCGAGCTTGAAGCCCGGCGGCTGACGTTTCCGAGCTTCGAGAGCCGTTCCGATCTGACGCGGATGGTCAGCGACCGCGAGTCACACGCGCGCTGGCCCCGCGATCCCGACGGCGCGCCGCTCTATCCCGGCACCGCGCGCGTGATGGCGGAAGGCGAGCGGGAGGCGCGGCTCGCGCAGGGCGAGCCCTACGCCATCCGCCTCGACATGATTTCCGCGATGGAATGGGCGGGCCGGCTGCGCTGGAGCGAGACGGGCACCGGCCCAGGCGGCGAAACCGGCGAGGTCGTCGCCGATCCCGCGGCGTGGGGCGACGTCATCCTCGGCCGCAAGGACACGCCGACCAGCTACCATCTTTCCGTCGCGGTCGACGACGCGCTGCAGGGCGTCACCCATGTGTTGCGCGGCCAGGATCTATTCTGGTCGACTAGCGTGCACCGGCTGCTGCAGGAGCTGCTGGGTCTTGCTGCGCCGGTCTATCACCATCACCGGCTGATGCTGGACGCCGACGGCCGTAAGCTCGCCAAGTCGACGCAGTCCACCGGCCTGCGCGAACTGCGCGCTCAGGGCCTGACGCCGAAAGATATCCGCAGGTTGGTTGGGCTTGCCGAGTAGCGGCGAATCCTGCGCCGTGGCAGGGTGATCCGGGGCGCGGGCGGGGGTCCGGTGCCGAAACGGCGGAAGAAAAAATCGACGATGACGCGCCGGGCCATGACGCCGAGGCGGCGCACGCGCGCGCCTGCGCGCAAGCCGTTGCACCGCACCGGCGCCGGGGTCGCGCTCGCCGGTCTGGCCCATGACATCCGCACGCCGCTTACTGGCATGCTGGCCTTGTCCGACCTTTTGCTCGCCTCCAATCTGCCGGAGCGCGAGCGCGGCTGGGCCGCGGCGATCAAGGATGCAGCCGGGCATCTGGCGCGGCTCACCACGCTGGTGGTCGACGCGGCGAAGGCGGGAACCGGCAAGCTGATCCTGCAACCCGAGCCGTTCGCGCTGCGCGATTTCATCGATGCCGCCGCGCAATCGCTTAAGGCGCGCGCCGACGCCAAGTCGATCGGCATCGAGATTTCCATCGACGACGCGCTGACGGTCCGCGTCAGCGCCGATGCAGTGCGGCTGCGCAGCGCGCTGGAGAACCTAATCGATAACGCGGTGAAGTTCACCGAGCGCGGGCAAGTATCGCTCGCCGTTGTGATGGAGCCGTCGGCGCGCCGGCGTTTGAAGCTGACATTCACCGTCGTCGACACCGGCATCGGCATCGTCGCCGCCGATCTGAAGCGGCTGTTCCGTCCGTTCTCCCAGGCCAATGAAAGCGTGGCGCAGCGGTTCGGCGGCTCGGGCCTGGGGCTATCATTTGCCAGGCGCATCGCGGCGGCGATGGGCGGCTCGTTGACGGTGAAAAGCAGGCCGGGGCAGGGCAGCACCTTCCGCCTCGTTGTCCTGGTCGATCCGGCGCCTCCCGAAAAGAAAGCGGCGAACGCGAGCGCGGATGCCCTCACGGGGCTTCGCGTGCTTTGCGTCGAGGACAATCCCTACGGCCGCGTCGTGCTCAACACCGTGCTGAGCGAGCTCGGCCACCAGGTCTCGTTCGCAGAAAGCGGAGAATCGGCGCTCACCGCGGTCGCACGCGGCGGCTACGACGCCGTGCTGATGGACGTCGCGCTCCCCGGCATCGACGGATTCGAGACCACGCGCCGCATTCGCGTGCTGCCCGGGCCGTGCAGCGCCATACCGATCATCGGCGTGTCTGGTCGTACGGGCGAGGAAGATGAGGCGGCGGCATACGACGCCGGAATGAGCAGCTACCTGCGCAAGCCGGCGAGCCCGGCGACTCTCAACGCGGCGCTGGCGGCCGTCGCGGTCCTGAAGCGGAGACGATGAGGATGGTCGATCTGCGCCGATTGATCGGCTTATGCAGCGCGGTGTCGTTTATATGTGTCAGCGCAGCTTCGGCGCAGACGCCGGCCTACATCACCGCCAAGCCGGACGGAGTGGTTCGCGCCTACGGCAACGACGTGGCGCGTAAAATTTTCTCGAACGCCTACACGCCGGTGCGCCAGCAAGCCGTGCTGCGCTCGCAGAAGTCGATCCCAGGCTTCGACTGTCCGTCCGACCCGCAGATCGCGCTGGCGGAGGTCATTCCGTATCCGGTGAAGCAGGGCACGACGTCGTGGATCGAGCGTTACGTGCTTGGCTGCACGCCACGCACCATGCGCAACTTCCTACTGGTGCTCGAAGGCGAGCAGCCGCGCATGATCGACCTGCTGCCTGGCAACACCAACACCGACCCGCTGCTGCAGAGCGACGCGCTGAAGGGCGGCTACACGGCGGTCGGCGCCATAGCCGCGAAGGATTGCGACAAGGCGGCCGTCTCCGACACCCGGCTGACGTCCAAGATCGAGCGCGGCGCACCCTGGACGGAGCGCTGGGTCTTCGATCTGTGCGGGACCAAGGCGGAGGTGGAAATGACGTTCACGCCATCCGCCACCAGCGGGACGAGCTGGACGGCTACCCTGGTGAAATAGCGCGCCGGGACAATCTCCGGCGCGCTGCAACGCGGTCAGGCGCGTTTGATCAATCCGATGATCACCAGCAGGATCACCGCGCCAATGGTGGCATTGATGATCGAGGCAATCATGCCTCCGCCGATCACGATTCCGATCCGCGGCAGCAGCCACGCGGCGATGAAGGCGCCGACGATGCCGACCACGATGTTGCCGAGCAGGCCAAAGCCCATGCCCCGAACGATTAGACCGGCCAGCCAGCCGGCGACCGCACCGACGATCAGGATGATGATGATTGCTTCTAAACTCATGGCGCCTTCCCTCCCTTGACGGGACGGTGCGTGCCGCCCCTGTTCAACGCGGCAAGCCTAACGCGGCAAGGCAAGCCTGTCAGGGGGCATGGGGACGATTGGCCGTGACGGCAACACAATCGTCAAACGTTGCTGGCGTTGTTCGCCCGTTCCACGATCCGCACCACATCGGACATGATGCGGTTGAGCTCGAAATCCTTCGGTGTGTAAACCGCGGCGACCCCGGCGTCTTCCAGCGCCTGCGCGTCCTCCGGCGGAATGATGCCGCCGACCACCACCGGCATGCCGGCGAGCCCGGCCGCCTTCATCCGGCCGACCACGTCCATGACCAGGGAAACGTGCGAGCCGGACAGGATCGACAGCCCGATCACGTGTGCCTTCTGCTCTTGCGCCGCGGTGACGATCTCCTCCGGCGTCAGGCGGATGCCCTCGTAAACCACCTGCATGCCGGCGTCGCGCGCGCGCACCGCGATCTGCTCTGCGCCGTTGGAATGGCCGTCGAGACCGGGCTTGCCGACCAGGAAGGTGAGGCGGCGGCCGAGCTTGCGCGACACGCGGTCGACCTCGCCGCGGATGTCGTCGAGGCCGGTGACGTCGTTGCGCATCGCCGTTCCGACGCCGGTCGGCGCGCGGTATTCGCCGAACGCCTCGCGCAGGGTCCAGCCCCATTCGCCGGTGGTGACGCCCGCCTTGGCGCAGGCGATCGAGGCCGGCATGATGTTGCGGCTCGAGGTCGCGGCGAGCTTGAGCTCCTTGAGCGCGGCGGCCACGGCCTTGCCGTCGCGCGCGTCGCGCCAGGCTTTCAGCCGCTCGATCTGGTCTCGCTCGGCTTCCGCCGGCACCGTCATGATGGTGTCGATGCCGCCCGTCAGCGGCGACGGCTCGGTTTCGAGGAACCTGTTGACCCCGACGACGATCTGCTCGCCGCGCTCGATCGCCTCGAACCGCGCGCTGTTGGATTCGACCAGCCGCTGCTTCATGTAGCCGCTCTCGACGGCGGCGATTGCGCCGCCGATATCCTCGATGCGCTTAAGTTCCTCTTTGGCCTCGGTTTTGAGCGCCTCGACCTTCTCGTCCATCACCTTGGAGCCGTCGAACAGGTCGCCGTATTCGAGCAGGTCGGTCTCGTACGCCAAGATCTGCTGCATGCGCAGCGACCATTGCTGATCCCACGGCCGCGGCAGGCCAAGCGCCTCGTTCCACGCCGGCAATTGCACGGCGCGGGCGCGCGCCTTCTTCGACAGCGTCACAGCCAGCATCTCGATCAGGATGCGCGCGACGTTGTTCTCGGGCTGCGGCTCGGTGAGGCCGAGCGAATTGACCTGGACGCCGTAACGGAACAGCCGCTGCTTGGGGTCGGTCACCCCATAGCGCTCGCGGGTGATCTCGTCCCACAGGTCGACGAACGCGCGCATCTTGCAGATTTCGGTGACGAAGCGCATCCCCGCGTTGACGAAGAACGAGATGCGGCCCACCACCTCGCCGAATTTCTCCTGCGTGACCTCGCCCGACTTCTTCACCGTGTCGAGCACGGCGATGGCGGTGGCGAGCGCGAAGGCGAGCTCCTGCACCGGCGTCGCCCCCGCCTCCTGCAGGTGATACGAGCAGATGTTCATCGGATTCCACTTCGGCAGCTCGCTCGTCGAGAAGATCGCGATGTCCTTGATCAGCCGCATCGACGGCGCCGGTGGGTACACGTACGTGCCGCGCGACAGGTATTCCTTGATGATGTCGTTCTGGATCGTGCCGGTCAGCGCCGAGCGCGGCGCGCTCTGCTCGTCGGCGACCGCGATATAGAGCGCCATCAGCCACGCCGCGGTGGCGTTGATGGTCATCGAGGTGTTCATCGACGCGAGCGGGATGCCGTCGAACAGTGCGCGGATGTCGCCGAGATGCGAGATCGGAACGCCGACCTTGCCGACCTCGCCGCGCGCCAGCACGTGATCGGAGTCATAGCCGGTCTGCGTCGGCAGATCGAACGCGACCGACAGGCCGGTCTGGCCTTTGGCGAGATTTTTCCGATAGAGCGCGTTCGACTCAAGCGCCGTCGAGTGCCCGGCGTAGGTGCGGAAAATCCAAGGTTTGTCGCGCATTTCAGACCGCCCGTGTCGCCGGCGCGGGGCCGCCGGATGACCCGGCATTTTGCAATGCAAACAGCATGGTAGCCCGAAAAACCCCTTTAGTCAGGCCATATTTTACACGGCTGACACAATTTTTGTTGCTCTGCAACAAAGCCTGACGCACACTGTTTGGGCTGGGAATTGACGTGATCAACCGCTGACCGGAGAGCGGACGCCATGGCCACAGTCACGCAGCTCAAGCCGACCAAGTCGGCCCCCGTCAAAGACCTTTACGCAATCGGCGAAATCCCGCCGCTCGGCCACGTGCCCGAGAATATGCACGCCTGGGCGATCCGCAAGGAACGCCACGGCCCGCCCGAAACCTCCATGCAGCTCGAAGTCGTGCCAACCTGGCCGGTCGGCGAGGACGAAGTGCTGGTCTACGTGATGGCGGCCGGCGTCAATTACAACGGCGTCTGGGCGGGGCTCGGCACCCCCATTTCGCCGCTCGACGGTCACAAGCATCCGTTCCACATTGCAGGCTCCGACGCCGCCGGCGTGGTCTGGGCGATCGGCTCCAAGGTGCGGCGCTGGAAGGTCGGCGACGAGGTGATCGTCCACTGCAATCAGGACGACGGCGACGACGAGGACTGCAACGGCGGCGACCCGCTGCTCTCGCCCTCGCAGCGTATCTGGGGTTATGAGACGCCGGACGGCTCGTTCGCGCAGTTCTGCCGCGTGCAGTCGCGGCAGTTGATGCCGAAGCCCAAGCATCTGCCGTGGGAAGAGGCGGGCTGCTACACGCTCACGCTCGCCACCGCCTACCGCATGCTGTTCGGCCACGCGCCGCACATCCTCAAGCCCGGCGACTATGTACTGGTGTGGGGCGGCTCCGGCGGGCTCGGCGTGTTCGGCGTGCAGCTTGCCGCGGCGTCCGGCGCCAAGGCGATCGGCGTGATCTCCGACATTTCGAAGCGCGACTACGTGATGGACCTCGGCGCCTACGGCGTCATCAACCGCAAGGACTTCAACTGCTGGGGCCAGATGCCCAAGGTCAACACGCCCGAGTACAACAACTGGGTGAAGGAGGCGCGCAAGTTCGGCAAGGCGATCTGGGACATCACCGGCAAGCGCGACGTCGACATCGTGTTCGAGCATCCCGGCGA
>Ga0190274_10002803_pt1 | contig 10338 bp, 7 predicted proteins | sample Popmic531T_FD_133002 | JGI IMG/M metagenome (GOLD analysis project Ga0190274, IMG submission 133002) | Populus adjacent soil microbial communities from riparian zone of Yellowstone River, Montana, USA - 531 T | ecosystem: Environmental > Terrestrial > Soil > Riparian zone | place: USA: Montana...
ATGAATCTTCATACGAAAAAGTAAAAGAGTCTTTCAATTGCAATAAAGTGGGTGAGGTAAGTTTGAAAAACAAATCACATCCGGTCATGATCTATGAAGTGCTTGACTAATTTTTCTACCTTCTGATTATGATATTTCCTTTTCCACCCGGGCCACCAGCATTTGCACTCATCTTATTCAGGCTATATGTAAAGCTGAGCAAATAGAAGCGTTTCAAAACACGGTTGCTCTGGTCCTCGATATAATTTGAATTGGTGTAGCGAACTATTGCCTGGTTTTCATTCAGCAGATCATGAACACTGATCTTCAGTTCACCACGGTTATATTTCAAGAACAATTTGCTGAATGATGCATTCCATAAAGGGACTTTTGCATTGAATCCTTCTGACCGCTTACTACTGATGGTATAGGTAAAATCGGTAGACAGGTAAAAATTCTTTGGCAACTGCCAGCCTGCATCAATGCCGTAATCCTGTGTCAGATAATTATTATTAAGCGATGACTCCAAAGAATATTTCGCTTTGTTGTATGTAACCCTACCATTTAGTGTAAGGTCAAATTTATCTTTAAAGCTTTTTGATACCTCAACACTCGGGCTAATATTAGCATTATAAATATTATTCCTGATCGTATTAATGAACTGAATCGATTTACTATATCCCAATCCCGTATTAAAATTTAATGTAGCTTTTATGAACCGTAAGGGCCAGCCTATACTTATGTCGTTGTTTAAATTGTAAACGCCATCTACATTCACCGGTGTAGTTAGTTTTCTTCCGAAAGAATCAATTACATCATAGTTCACGATCTTATTATTGGTAAATGAGTAACTGCTAAACCAGAAAAAGCTTTTGTTACGGAAAGGATTCATGCCTGTATAGTTTGCGTTTATACGGTGCGTGAATTCCTGTTTCAAATTGGGGTTACCAAGTTTTATATTTATCGGGTTGCTGATGTCGGGTATCGGCTGTAATTGAGTTACAGATGGCTGATTAGTTGATGCCCGGTAATCCAACTGGAGGTTTTTGAATCTCGTAAAATTATACTGGAATCTTGCATTAGGAAGCAGGTTATAAAATGATTTTGTGATCACCGAATCTTTTAAACCCGAGGTAATGGTTCCTTTCAGATCTGCGTTTTGCCATGTTAAGCCAACTGAGTAGTTATATTTTTTCTTTTGCGTACGAATCCTGATACCGGCGGTTGTTGTTCCATAAATATTTTCATAATTATTCGTGAGCAACGGGTTCACAATATCATGTTTCCCGGAATTAGGATCATAATCATAGGTTACTTTATCAGAAACAGAGCGGCTTTCATTTTTTGAAGCGCTGAATTCAAGCAATGATCTTTTAAATAAAGGCTCTGTATAAACGGCTCTTGTGTTATATCCTCTTACTTCAGTTTCAAAATCGCTATGCTGATTAATAGAATCGGTTTTTACAAGATTACCCAATTTGTTATAAAACTGGTTCACAGATTCCAGTTCACCATTTCCATCACTATTACTTAATGTGCTTCCGACGCTAAACGAAAAGGTCCTTCCTCTTCTACTGAATTTTTTTCTGTATAATAATGTACCATTAAAATTATATCCATCACTGGCAGAAAAATTATCACTGGCTCCTCTATTACTCCTGATCAATTGTTCTGATAGTGTTTCATATTCACTAAGGGAGTGGTTCTTTGATTCTTGTATGCTTAGCGTTGGAGTAAACTTTATAGAATTCATAGAATCTATGAGGTAGTCATATGTAAGATTAAAGCGATGTGAATTGCTGGTATTATCTGTTCTTGAGTTTTGATCATAGAAATATGTGGAATCCGGTAAAATATATTGGCGACTTAGTTTTTGATCGGTAACGGGGTTATAATGATTGTAGAAGTAGTTACTCTGTACTTCCATTTTTTTACCAATAATATTATTATAGTTAGCGCCGCCCGCCCATGTTGTATTGATCGCATTATTATTACCGCCGCCCATTGCACCGGCCATGGCATCAGACATATTAATATTGATCCCTCCTCCTCCGCCATTTCCGCCTAATTGATTCATCCCGCCGCTAAAGCTCAGAATATCCATAAATGAAAAGCCTTCAGCATTTGTATTGTTTCCCATTCCTATCACTGACATCTGTCTTGCACCTTTGAAAGAGTTTACATTGAATTTTCCCTGGTAGCGTCCATCGGTACCACCACCACCATTTACTTTTCCAAATACCCCTTTCTTTTTATCTTTCTTTAGTTTTAAATTGATCGTCTTTTCACTTTGCCCATCATCAAAACCCGTTAGCTGGGCCATGTCGCTTTGTTTATCGTACACCTGTACTTTATCTACGGCATCTGCTGGTAAATTTTTAGTTGCTATTTTAGGATCGTTCCCAAAAAACTCTTTTCCGTCTACTAAAACTTTTTTCACTTCCTGTCCCTGTGCTTTAATTTTTCCATCTTTATCCACTTGTATTCCTGGCATTCTTTTCAAAAGATCTTCTACTACAGCATTTGGTTTTGTTTTAAAAGAGCCTGCATTATATTGAACTGTATCTCCTATTAATGTAACCGGTGGCGCTTCAGCCATTATCACAACTTCTTCAAGTACTTTATTTTTATCGCTTACTTCAATATTTGCCAGGTCAATATTTTTGTTGGCTTCATTTACTGTAAAATATTTATTTACGTTATGATAGTTAACATGTGTAACCAGCAAACGATAATCACCATAAGGAACATTGGCCAATGAAAACTCTCCGCGGCTATTTGTCATGGTAAATGTTACCAATGAAGAATCTTTTGCTTGCAAAACTGTAATAGTAGCGGCGGGTACAGATTGTTTGGCAATTGTATCAAAAACAATTCCTTTGATATTACCACTTTTTTGTGCAGAACTAGTAAGCCAGATGAATCCGGATAAAGCGATGAGTAAAATTTTCTTCATGAGTCGTTTGGTTTTTCCCGAAGACTATCGGGATCGGGTACGAAAATATTCTTAGGAAGTTGAATACCCGGTTAAGCAGAGTTGAAATTAGGTTAATGAAGGTTAACGCAGGCACTACTCGTCGATAGCAGGTCCTTTTTCCTTGTCTTCTCTTTCTTTTTCATAAACCTGGATCTTGATTACCCAGTCAAGCATATCGGTTTCCAGGATAAGGGCAAGTTTCAAACTTTTTAATTCTAGTGTTTTATCGCCGGCATCTAAAACTATTGTGGTAAATTTTATAGCTTCTGATGGTTTTATATAGTCCCCTTTAAATACCACGGGGCTTCCGTTAATGTTCACAGAAAGATGTTGAAGTGAGTTATACAATTCTCTGAATTTTTTAGATGCCATTCCAAAGTCATCGGTTTTTATCATATCCGCTTCCCATGAATAGATATCTTTTAGTTTTGAGCTATACTTTATCAGCCTGCATTTGATCGCATCTTTTACAGTGACCAGGCATTCAAATTCTATACTTTGCGGGTTCTGTATTGTCTCATCACCAATGATATTTTTGAATCCATTTGGATAATCGCTTATCACTTTTGCGATGTCAGTTTGAAAAGCATTTTTGATAGGAATGACCTGTGCTGAAAGAGAAAAAACAAATAAAATGAAAATAAAAGTGGCAGTTAGTGGCTTCATAAGATGGAATTTTAACAATAAAGCTTGCAAGATATAAGAGAATTTTTTAACTTTATGACATACTTTATCTGAAAATCAAACGTTAATTAAAAAAATCCGTGTATGAAAAACAGAGTTATTGTTCATGGGCATGAGGAGGCGAAGATCTACAAACACAACTACAAGCCTTCTTTGAGTATAGCGAGGTTGCTTCGTTCTGTGCTCGGTGTTATAGTTACAGGTCAATCATTGGCCGCTCATAAATACCATTATCGCAGAAAGTAATTTCCCAACTAACCCCAAAATATAAATTAAGGCGGCTGATGGGCCGCCTTTTATTTATTGACAGGATACTTTTTGATGTTTTTTTCCCATGCATCGAATATTTATAATTCCTTTCCTTTTAGTGAATCAGACAAAAATTCTACTTGAAGAGTCATACATAAAATTTCAAGAATCAAAATGTTTACTTAATGAAGAGCCGCCTTTGCAGCCTCAAACATTTTAATTAACTCTTCTTCATTTGTAATCGTGATTTCCTTTAATTCATAAGGTATTTCCACTCTTTCTATATAAACATTTGATTGCGGCACATGACGGGCATCATTGATTATTATCATTTTTATTACCTTCATTTTTTTCTGTTCCTCCGTTTCTTTCGCCAGACTAAATTCAGTAGCTCCAAATAGTTTATTGGAAAATATCAGGATAACGGTTCCGGTCATTGTTGTATCCTTTTTATTTTTCCACTTGTATTCTTCTGTGATATTCCCTTCTTTGGAAGTTGCAGATGAAACCAAGGTGTGATGACTCTCTGTCAAAATATCGTACTTCTGTTGCAAACTTATCCATTCATGTGCAAGCAATGAATCCTTATCAACGATCCTGCCACTTTGAACATTGTTGCTATCGCAGCGCCAACCTTTATTTGAATCATTTGAATATATTAAAGAAAAATAGCAGATCCGAAACGGTGTGCTGGCGGATAACTTCATTATTTCATCCTCATTGAGTCCTTCGAAGTTTAAGCTGCGATACTCATAACTCGATTGAAGAAGAACCTGATCTTTATAATAATAGATCTTTGTATAATACGGAATAAAGTTTGATAATATATATTGATTTTTCAAGCTGTCCCAGTAAATATCCGGGACAATTCTTTCAAAAATTATACCCCGTATCTCGCCCTTTTTAGCAACCTTGATATTATGGCAGTTGAAAAATGTGAACAAAACAAATAAAAATGGACCGAGGATTTTCATAATGTATAAAATTAAAAGTCACTTGCTGGGTATACGCCATTCAAATGCTCAGGTTTAGTTCTTAATACAAAGCCCCCAAGACATGAAACTTTTAAGGTCGCAGTTATGGCGGCTATAAATCTGGCGTTTAGTTTGTCTGGATCAATAGTAAGTGATATTGCCGGGGTAAAGTCTACAGCAAAACAACCTGGGTCGCCTTCACTAAGGCCTATATGACTAAAAGCAAGCTCTTTCCATTTCCATTGGGAATTATTAGTAGGTTTGAAAAGAACTCCGGGGAAATATAATGTATAAGTCCCTGTTCTTTCGCCTGGAAATGTATAGCGAAGTTGATGTTGCTTAACCACAACCGGCCTCTCTATAACTCCGTTTGCATCTGGTCCAATTTCGTCACCAGTCTCTGAAATGCCATCAACTAGTATTGTAGATGTAATTGAGGTCAAAGCAGCTTCTCCTTCTTGTGGTGTCGTCGGACATCCTCCTGAATCATATCCACCGCCACCATTTCCTCCTCCACTGCAATTTACACGAAAACTGCGTCCATTGGCTACTCTTGGCTGTGCACAATCCTCGCCACAAGTGGTAAAAAGAAATACCTCAGACTGTAGCGTCATACTTCCATCAGACCAAATATACCAGGTTTGTAAATACCAATCTATGCATTCAGTTACTCTACCGGAAACGCTGTTTGATTGAGATTTTTTCTTTAGCCACGCCATAGATCTTAATTTCCCATTTTCAAACTTCAGCTCATACCGAAAATCATCAGTTATACTAAGCATAGTAAACTGACCACTGCAATCAAGATCCTGGTAGGTAAAAATTTTATTGAACGTATTTTGGGGAGCTGCTTTTTGACTATTTGAAGAAATGTATTGAATAATATTTCCCCCGGTAATACTATCCTGATCTTCAAAAACCAAAACTAAATAGTTTGCTGGATTTTTATCAGTATTGTTTTTTGATTTAAATCCGCTTAATATAGGAATTACAATAAGCTCACTGGATCCTTTATATTTTTCCATACGGACTTCGTCATAGCCAAGATTTAATTTTAAAGAATCGATTCTTGCTACAGAAACCGTCGACAAACCTTTTTTCTGTTCTTCAATCCATGATTTAATTTTTGGAATTAGATTTTCATAAGATGGTGGTTTCGTCTTTTCTGCATCAAGGTTTTCTTTTTTGCAAGAGAATAAAATGAAGATCATTGCCAATAAGACGGGCGACAAGAAAGATTTCTTTCTCATAAAAATGGTTTGAATGGTAAATGTCTTACTCTGTTGAACGGTTTTCAGACAGAATCCGTGGTGTTGCTATTTGGTGGGGGTATAAATATACAATAGCCAATTGGGGGTCATCCAATACCCCTTTCGTGGAATTTTTTCAATGGTTAAACTAAAAAAATGAATTAGCTAAACAGGTATTCCACATCTTCTCTTGTCAGTGATTTCACAAAAGTAGAATCATCGGCGATCAGGTCTTTTGCCAATGCTCTTTTCTTTTCCTGGAGTTGAATGATCTTGTCTTCAATCGTATCAACACAGATCATGCGATAAGCAAAAATATTTTTATCCTGGCCAATGCGATGTGTTCTGTCAATTGCTTGTTGCTCTACGGCAGGGTTCCACCAGGGGTCAACGATATATACATAATCAGCAGCAGTTAAATTCAAACCGACACCACCGGCTTTTAATGAAATTAAAAACACTCTTACACTTTCATCATTCTGGAAACTCTGGATCGCTTTCTCCCTGTCAGGCGCCGCTGTGCTTCCATCAAAATATTCATACTTCACTCCTAACTGATCCAATCTGCCTCTTATCAATGCAAGCATCCCGAGGAACTGTGAGAACACAAGTGCTTTATGATTACCGATATTCTCAACGATCTCCCTGGACAATTCATCCAGCTTGATCGAATGATTTTCATACTTATCTGTTTCATTTAATATAGCAGGAGAATCACAGATCTGCCGAAGCTTCATCAATCCCTGCAAAATGGTTAGCTGAGATCTTTGTATGCCTTGTGTTTCTATTGTTCCCAATATTTGATTTCGGTAGTCATTTCTATACGCTTCATAAATACTCCGCTGCTCATCTTCCATTTCACAATAAAGGATCGTTTCTGTTTTATCCGGAAGGTCTTTTGCCACTTGTTCCTTCGTACGACGAAGAATAAATGGATAAAGAATTTTTTTCAAATGTTCTTTTCTGTCAGGCTCTCCGAATTTATCAATTGGAATTGCAAACTCCTGTCTGAAAAATTCCATGCTGCCAAGCATACCCGGGTTCAGGAAATTCATTTGAGCAAAAATGTCAAATGTATTATTCTGTAACGGCGTACCACTCATGCACAACCTGTGTTTTGCATTTAATAAAGAGGCCGCTCTTGTTACTTTACTCAACGGATTTTTTATCGCCTGGCTCTCATCCAGCAATAAATAATCCAACGCGATCGTCATTAATAGTTTTATATCACTGCGCAACGTGCCATAGGTTGTAATGATAACATCACAATTGGCAAATTTTTCCTTATCTCTTGATCTTGTAGCGCCATGATGTATATAATAAGAAAGTTTTGGGGTGAATTTCTTTATCTCGTTTTCCCAGTTATAGATTAGTGTGGTTGGACAAACAACCATCGCCTGCAGTTTTCCGTGTACATTTTTAAAATGCTGCATATATGTTAATGCCTGCACGGTTTTTCCCAAACCCATGTCATCTGCAAGAATGCCGCCCCATTTTACTTCGCTTAAATAATTCAACCAATGATACCCGGAAACCTGGTAAGGACGAAGCGTTCCCTGCAATTCATCCGGCAGATCAATTTCTTTTATCGTGTTAAACTCTTTCAGGTTCTCATATTTTTCTTCCAGCTTTAACACCAATTCATTTTCATCCCTGTTCTCATACAATTCATCGATCACACTCATGTGAAAGCGACTCAACTTAAGCTGGTTCGTTTTTCCTTCACCAACCCGGAATAACAATGAATATTTTTTTAACCACTCTTCTGGAAGGATACCAAGTGTGCCATCCCCTAACTGAACAAATTGTTGCTTATTTGCCAATGCCCTTTTTACTTCTGCCACACTTACCTGCTGATCGCCGAAAACAATATCGATCTTCGCATCAAACCAATCCGTATTACTGTTGATGAAAATTTTGGTAGAAGGTCTTGCGGTGTTAAAACGGAAATTTTTCAATGCATCAAACCCAAACACCGGCGTTCTCATTTCATTCATTGCATCAACAAATAAAAAGAACCAGTTATTTTTTAAAACATCAATTCCTTTCAAGGCCAATGCCTGGGAGTCTTCCTGGTAAATAAAATTGCTGTGCAGGTTTTGCATTTTAGCAATGAACTCCTGTTCTGCCGGGCGGTTACGATGTACAATAATTACTTTATCTCCTGCAGGTACCACCACTTCATCTCTTTCCTTAGCTGTTGTAGCAAATCCTTTATAAGAAAATATCGGTTGAAATAAAAGATAATCTCCTTTTTCAGCGAGATAAAGACTGATATCGGGCTTGCCATCTTTTATTTCCTGCAAAAGTGATTTATCAAAATTCACTTTGAACTCTTTTGTAAGTGGCAGCACCTGTTGTTGCAAAACATTACTCCAATCAGAAAAATTTGTTTTTTTGGCACCAGCCGGAAAGAAATTCTCTGCCACCTCACATGTATGCTGGTCCTTCCAGGAAAATAATTGATGGTTGTATAAATAAAAAAGCGGGGTGCCTGCTTCATTGTCTTTAAGATCAAGCAAAAGGCCCCCAGCCTTCACGGTTGCTTTTATTTCAATTGACCCATTATTTCTTATTATGTCAAATGATGGTTTTATATCATCAGACGAAATATTGATCTGTTGGAGATTCGATGTGCGGAATTGCTTTCCTTTTGCAAGGTGAAATATCAACCCTTTGCCTGCGATTGATAAAAAAAGTTTTTTAAGCTTTGGAAAAAAATATTCTCTTACCAATGTACGGGTATCATCCGGCAGGTCGTCTTCTTCCTGGTGAATGATATTTTCCCAGATTCCAGAAAATGGCGAATTGCGGCTGATATATTTGCTGATCTCCTGCTCCTGCAATTTTCTTATTGTATTCAGCATCTGCTTGTCATCTTCATTAAAATTTTCAGCCTCCACATATTTTGAAAGATCAAGCTTTTCAACTTTGCTGGAAAATACATCTGCATTTTCATCAGCTTCACCGCTTATTGCATCGATAGTGAAATATGGATAATTCTTCTTATTGAAATTAATAACCAACCCGAGCCTGTGAGTAATTAATGATGTTTCCTGTTTTGGCAATGCTTCAGTAAAAACTTCTTCTTGCACTACGACCGGTTTTGGCATAGACGCGGACGCAGGTGTATTCACTCTTTTAATACTTGTATCAAGTACCCGTAAAAACGGTTTTCCATCTTTATAAGAAAATTCAAACTTTCCTTTAAGGTCATCACTTAATGAATAACCATAAGCCTCCAGTAATTTATTTTTTTCTTTATCCCAGTTGCGAATGCTATCGAAATAATAAGGACCATGTGAATTTAATAGCTGCAGGAACACGATCATTTTTGGCAGGTTCAGAGGATGATCGATGTCCTCATAATCAGAACTTGTATCGAAGTTTCTTTCTTCATTCTTTTTAATAATGACCTTGTAAGGTTTTCCATCAATCTCAACAGTTGCTTTTACTGTCTCCTCTTTTGCGGATTCAATATTGGCCTTATCCGTTCTTAAATATTGCTCGGCATCCTGGTAAGTAGTTTGAGAAGAAAGAAGGCGGAGTGTTTTCAGGTCAATATGTTTCATCTTGGCAACTGTATGTCGTTGATCATATTTTGACATTCCTGTTTTCAGCAGGTTCTTATCCAGCATTTCCTGCAATTGAAACAACGAAGCTGCTTCATGACGACAAATATCTCCAAGATTATAAGGGCAGGCGCAACGCATTGATACATGTTGCGGGTCGTTTATTTTTTGAATGTACACTTTATAAAAAGTGGAATAGCTGTCATCCTTTACACGAAACACGGCAGATGCAAAAAGATTATCATACTCCACCAGCTCAACAAATCCAATTGCATGAATTTTTTTTCCACGACGAATCACTTCATCAGTTCCATGGGTATAAACGTATTTGAGAAGATGTGGTAGGGCCAAGTGTGTCTAGATTTTAATAGAAATCCCTTTCGTTCAGAAAAGGGTAATCTGCAAAAATAAAGGAATGTATTTCTGATTTCCAGCGATATCGAAATAAATAAATTATTTTATGATCAGCAAAAAGTAAGAATGAAAAGAAGTATCTTTATAGGTTTGTTTTTTCTGTAACACGATCTTGTTTATTTCACAACCAGCGTTCCATTATCATATATCGGCAATACATTCGCTCCGTCCGCTGTTAAGCAATAACGAATATCTTTTTCCAAGCCAAAACCCATTAGCCGGTGATAATGCGATGCTTC
>Ga0190274_10002804_pt1 | contig 10335 bp, 12 predicted proteins | sample Popmic531T_FD_133002 | JGI IMG/M metagenome (GOLD analysis project Ga0190274, IMG submission 133002) | Populus adjacent soil microbial communities from riparian zone of Yellowstone River, Montana, USA - 531 T | ecosystem: Environmental > Terrestrial > Soil > Riparian zone | place: USA: Montana...
GAAGAGGTGCTCGGCGTAGTTGAGCTTTCGGTTGGGGAACCAGCGGGCGCCGGGCATCTCGCGGCCGGAGAGGACGGCGGCGGCATCGCCGTCGGCCTCGACCCCGAAGAAGTCCCAGATCGCCTGCCAGAAGTCCTCGACCTCCTCGACCGACCAGCGCCAGAGCGCCTCGTATCCGTCGAAGGCGAGCCCGCGCTCGGCCTCGAGCCAGCGCATGAACTCGGTCAGCCGCGCCCCCTCGACCAGCTCCGCCGAGGGCTCCCAGAGCAGCTCAGGCGGGGACATCGGCGAGGTAGTGCGGATCGTGCGAGCAGATCAGGTCGACCTCGTCGCCGTGGCGCGAGACCAGCTCGCGCAGTCGCTCCTGGTTCTGCAGCCGCTGCCCGCGGTCGGCGTTGTTGAGGTTCTGGAAGGCGCGCAACCCGGGCGGGCAGTGCGGGGGAGAGGCGACCTCGCCGTGGTGGAAGTAGGCGTCGCCGCAGTGCAGGAGCCAGCGCTCGCCGTCCTTGATCGCGATCGCCGAGTGCCCGACGGAGTGGCCGGCGAGGGGGACGAGGACGATCTCGGCGCCGATCCCGGGCAGGACGCGCACGCCCTCGAAGCCGAGCCAATCGTCGCCCTCTACCTCGTGGCGGATCCAGTTGGCGCCGTGCTTCCAGTGGCACTGGCGGTAGCGGGGCCGCTCCTGCAGGCCCGGCTCCAGCGCCGCCTCGAGCTCGCGGGCGAAGACGTGGACCTCGGCGTCGGGGAAGTCGGGGAGGCCGCCGGAGTGGTCGGGGTCGAGGTGGGTGGCCACGATGCGCCTCACGTCGGCGGGATCGAAGCCGAGCGCCCGCACCTGCTCGACCGCGGTCTCGGCGGCGTCGGCCTTCGGTCGCATCAGCCTGAAGGTGGCGCCGAGGCGGCCGATGTCGCGCGTGTCCTCGAGGCCGAAGCCAGTGTCGACGAGGACGAGGCCGTCGTCGGCCTCGATCAGGAGGCAGTGGCAAACGAACTCGCCCGACTCCAGCCAGCCGCCCTCGCCGGTGAAGAGGCGGCGCCCGTGGGGGCACATCGTCCCGCAGTTGAGGTGGTGGACGCGCACGCTGCGGGCGAGTCTATTCGCGGGCTCCGCGCACGCGTCTATCGTTGGCGCCGCGCCGGAGTGGCGGAACTGGCATACGCGATCGACTCAAAATCGATTGCCCTTACGGGCTTGTGGGTTCGAGTCCCACCTCCGGCATAGAGGCGCGACCGGCTCAGGCGGGCTGGGGGGCGCCGTTCTCGGGCGGGGCGCCGGCGCCGTAGTCTTCGCTCGAGCCGATCAGCCGTTCCTCCTCGACGTGCCACTCCTGGTTGAAGGAGTAGAGGGCGACGGCGGCGACGACGATCTGCAGCAGGGCGAGAATCACGACCAGTAGCCCGATCAGCGGCGTCGGGATCAAACCGACTTCGAAGTAGTCCTTGTCGCGAGCGAACCAGCTGTCGGCGCCGACCGCGCAGAGGATCGCGAGGATCACCGAGAGCGCTGCCGCGACCGGCAGGATGCCGCGATTCCAGCGGAAGACGAGGAAGGCGAAGAAGGCGTAGAGCAGGCCGTAGATCAGCGAGACGATCCCCATCCCGGCGCCGCCGGACATCAGCGAGAAGCCGGTGATCGCGACCAGACAGGCGAGAACGGACGTCGCCGCGAGCAGGAAGACGAGCACGAATTTCGTCGTGACCGACTCCGCTTTCTCCCGGTTAGGGCGCCAGAGCTCGTACCCCGGCCTGACCTCTCCCACGCTCATCCTGGGGCGATCATAGAATCTGGAAGCGACGAAGCGGCATTTTCCGCTCGTTAAGGCCCGAGACGGGCACACGCGCGGGCGTGGCGGAATTGGAATACGCGCCAGGTTTAGGTCCTGGTGGGCTTCGGCCCTTGGGGGTTCGAGTCCCTCCGCCCGCATAGAATCCAGCGCCCTCGGGGCAGTGGCCCAACTGGCTAAGGCACCGGTCTCCAAAACCGGCGATTCCAGGTTCGAGTCCTGGCTGCCCCGCTTTTTCCAGCGCTCCAGCTCCGCCCCGATCTGCCGATAGAGATTCGGCATTGACCGAGAGCGGGCGCGTCGCACCGGAAACCTGGATTCGCCATCCCTGGCGGCGATACGTCTTCGCAGTCGCCGCCGTCTGCTGGACCGTGGGGATGTCGATCGTCTTGATCGACGCAGGCGGCATATCGGGCTCCCCGGAGGATCCCGCCTGGCGAACGATCGTGCTCGGTTTCTGCACGCTCGATGCCATCATCCTGATCCCGCTGGTCTATGCGTGGCGCTGTCACCGCGCAGGGTTGTGGATCGGGGCGCGCGAGGTCGTCATCAAAGGTCCATTCCACACCTGGAAGATCCCGATCGCTGAGGCGACGAACTTCGAGCCCGGGTACCAGCACGTCCTGTTCCCCTCGTTCGTAGGTGAGCTGCTCTTTCCCTGTCCGGTTCTCCGCAATTCGAGGAGATCGCGCATCGGGGTCTGGGCGCTCCACGAATTCACGTTCCGGACGTTCTTCCACGACGAGCTCAAAGGGTTCGAGCCCGTCTGCCGGCAGCTGAACGAGCTCCTGGTCGCGGCGAGGGACTTCGCGCGGGGTTCGCCTGGGTAGGGTGCGGGGCTTCCGATGGACGCCTTCGAAGCCATCGTCCTTGGCCTGGTCCAGGGACTGACGGAGTTCCTGCCGATCTCGTCCTCGGGGCACTTGCTGATCGTGCCCGCCTTCTTCGGCTGGGAAGACCCCGGGGCCGCATTCACGGCGGTGATCCAGCTGGGGACGATGGCGGCGGTGCTGCTCTACTTCCGCGCCGACCTCTGGCGGATCGCGGGCGCCTTCCTCCGTTCGCTTCCCGGCGAGCGCTGGCGCTCGCCCGACCTCGACGCGCGGATGGGCTGGTACATCGTCCTCGGCACGATCCCGATCGGGCTCTTCGGCGTCATCTTCTCGAGCCAGATCGAGTCCGGTGCGCGCTCGCTCTACCTGGTCGGCTCGATGCTGATCGCCTTCTCCTTCGTGATGATCGCCGCCGAGCGGGTCGGTAGCCGCGAACGCGGGCTGGAGACCCTCAACCGCCGCGACGGCGCCGTGATCGGCCTCTTCCAGGCGCTCGCCCTCGTCCCCGGCGTCTCGCGCTCGGGAGCGACGATCTCGGCCGGGCTCTTCCGCGACCTCGACCGAACAGCGGCGGCGCGCTACTCGTTCCTGCTCTCGGTCCCGGCGGTGGTCATCTCCGGCCTCTTCGAGCTGCGCAAGATCGGCGACGGGGGGGTCGGCGCCGGCGAGACGGCGATCGCGGCCCTGGTCGCCTTCGTCAGCGGCTACGTCGCGATCGCCTGGCTGCTGCGCTTCGTCGCCGGCCACTCGATCGTCGCCTTCGTGCCCTACCGGGTCGTGCTCGGGGCGGCCGTGATCGTGCTCGCCGCGACCGGCGTGATCGCCGCTCCGTGAGCATTCGCTCACAGTAATCTGACCGATCTGTCACACTTCCGCGGTCGAAAACCTGCCTAGTTCCTCGTCCAAGGGCGAGGGAACGGGGGACCCAAAGGGCCGCAGCACAGGGCCCGGGGGCGAATCGGACCAAACACGGATCCGTAGCGCAGCTCTTTCAGCGCGAGCCCGTCAGCTAACCCCGTCGGCTCGAGAAAGAGAGGTTCCGAGTTGCCCGCTGCTCCGAGACGCCATCGCGCCGCCGCCATCGCGCTCGCCGCGCTGATCGCCCTGGCCGCGTCGCTCGCGCCCGCGTCGGGCTCCGCCCTTGCCGCCGCCGGCGGGGGGGTGGCGACGGGAGGCACGCCCCGTCTCGCCGACGCGACCTGCACCAGCCGCTGCGTCGCCGCCCGCAAGGCGACCCCCGGCGCGACCGTGAGGCTGATCGGGATCCACCTCGACTCCGTCGCCCGGGTCGTCTTCCAGGGCGGCGCCGGACCCCTCCGCGCCGCCGTCCTGCGCCGCGAAAGCGGCGAAGTCCGCGCCAAGGTGCCGCCGCGGGCGACCAGCGGCCGCCCCTACGTGGTCAGCGAAGAAGGCGTCAGCTCCAATCCCTCGCCGAAGAAGCTCGAAGTGCTGCCGACCAGCGCGCTACCGGTCCAGGTCTTCCCGGTCCGCGGCGCGCACCAGTACTGGGACGGGTTCGGCGCCGGTCGCGGCCACGAAGGCGTCGACGTCGGCGCCCGCTGCGGCACTCCCTTGGTGGCCGCCCAGGCGGGACGGGTCCGCTACACCAAATATCACTCGGCGGCCGGCAACTACATGATCATGAACGCCGATCGCTCCGATCTCGAATTCGGCTACATGCACCTGATTCGCCCGGCGAGTGTCAAGCCCGGCCAGCACCTCAGCGCCGGCCAGCTGATCGGCTATGTCGGCGAGACCGGCAACGCCCAGGGCTGCCACCTCCACTTCGAGGTCTGGAAAGGCGTCTGGTACGGGGGCGGCTCGGCGATCGACCCGATGCCCTACCTGAAGGCCTGGGACGCCGGGCGCCGCACCGGCTAGCGCTTCGAGGGCTCGAGCCCGATCAGCTCGAAGTAGCCGATCAAGAAGAGGCGGCGGCCGTCGGAGACCATCGGCGTGTAGCCGGCCTGGCGCAGGTGGAAGGTGCGCTTGTGGCTGCGGGCGTCGATCCCGATCGTCTCGTCGGTCTTGAAGCTCGAGGTGTAGACGGTGTGGCCGACGACGGTCGCGGTGCCGGGCACGGCGCCGCCGACGTCATAGCGCCAGCGCTGCTTGCCGCTGCGGGCGTCGAGCGCGTAGAGGTGCTCGTCGTAGGAGCCGATGTAGACGCTCGGCGGGGTGCCGGGCACGCGGGCGACGGCGGGCGAGCCGTAGATGTAGTGGCCGGTCGAGAAGTGCCAGGCGATCTTGCCGTCCTTTAGGTCGAAGGCGTAGACGGTGCCGTCGTCGCGGGCCGCGTAGACGTGGCCGAAGGCGATCGCCGGCGAGGAGTAGAAGCCGCCCTCGCCGAAGGGCGGCAGCTTGGTCGTGTTGGTGCGCCAGAGCGGCTTGCCGGTCTTGGCCTCGAGGCAGAAGGTGGCGCCCTGGTAGTCGCCGACGTAGACCCTGCCGTCGTGGTAGCTGGGGCTGGCTTTGATCGGGGCCGGCGAGTTGAATTCCCACAGCACCTTGCCGTCGGCGGCCCGGATCGCGACCACGTTGGTGCCGTCGTCGCCGAGGTAGACGACGCCGTCGACCGCGACCGGCGAGGACTCGAGGTGGGCGTCGAGGTCGCGGTCCCAGACCTGGTGACCGTCGTCGGCCGAGAGCGCGACTAGGTGACCGTCGATGTCGGCGAAGATCACCAGCCCCTGGTGGTAGAGCGGCGCCGTCACGTCGGCGGGCTTTCCCTTCTCCTGCGGGTCGCGGATCTTTTCCCAGAGGACCTTGCGGTCGCGCAGGCGAACTGCTTTGGCGTTGCCGTACTTGTTGACGACGAAGGCGACGCCGTCGCCGATCGCGGGCGGGAACTCGATCAGGGCGTGGGTGTTGATCGACCAGGCCTCGCGCAGCGGCGGGTCGAGCGGTCTGCTCGAAGTCGGCAGGTAATGGGTGCGCTCGGGCACGCGGCCGAAGTAGGGCCAGTCGAGTAGGGGGGCTGCGCTTTCGCCGGTCACGGTCGAGCCGCCGTCGGCGTCCTCCGAAGAGCCGCAGGCGGCCAGGGCAAGGCAACAGGCCATGGCGGCCAGGCAGCAGAGGGCGCGATGGACGATCAGTCCGGACTTCATCGTGCCCGCTTGGCATCGGCACGCTGCTGCGGTAGCTTGACCGATCAGTAATGCGCAAGCTCGTCCAAGCGGTGGCACTCGTTGCAGCGGTTTTCTGCGCCTTCCCGGTGTTCGCCCACGCCACCTCGGTCGCCGGGCCCCCCGGGAAGATCGCCTTCACCAGCGGCCGGATCGCCGCCGACGTGCCGGAACCGAACACCGGTGACAAACGGGCGCGGATCTACGTCGCCGACTATCCGTCGGGCACGCCGATCAAGGTGACGACGCAACCGTCGGGAGATGTTCGACATCGCCAGCCGAACTGGTCGCCCGATCACACCCGGATCGCCTACGCCGCCGGGTCGGGCGCCAGCTACGGGATCTGGATCCTCGACCTGCGCACCGGAAGCCAGACCGAATTCGTAGCGCCGGCCCCGGAAACGGACCGCCCGAGCTGGTCCCCTGACGGCACCGAGATCGCCTACGGCTCCGAAGGTGACATCTGGGTGAAGCCGGTCGCCGGCGGCGCGGCAGTCAAAGCCACCGATGGGGCAGGCGTTGAGGAACGTCCCGTGTGGAGCCCCGATGGGAACACGCTGTATTACGACAAGGGCACGGCTCCGAATCGGGACCTCTACAAGATCAGCCCTGTCGCGGCTTCCTCCGAAGAAAATCTGATCCCCCTCTCATCGGGCGGCGACGACTGGCAAGTGGATGTCTCCACGGACGGTCAGAGGCTCTGCTTCACACGCGGCGCGGGCGGCGAAAACCTGCAGCTGGTCGGAGTCAACGGCGGACTCGTGACTGCATTCGCAGCGGGAATCAACTGCGTCTGGTCGCCCGACGGGAGCGAGATCCTCTACACGTTCGGAACCTTCGGCACCGGAAACCTCGCGAAGAGAGACCTGAGCGGAAACCAGGGCACCGTCCCCGCCAGCTGGGCGGTCGACGACCACTTCGACGGCAACGCCGACTGGGCGACCAACTTCTCGCCCGAATGCGACCAGCGAAACGTGGACGTCGGCGTCAACCAGTTCACCACCGTGCAACTGGCCTGCGTCGACCCGGACTTCGGCTTCGGGGCAGCGGCGCCGGAACGGGACCCGATCAGCGAGAACGGGATGGAGATCGTCAATCCCCCCGCCCACGGGACGATCGGCAGCATCACCGACGACGAGCAGGTGATCTACACCCCGAACAAAGACTTCAAAGGCACCGACACCTTCACCTACGCCGCCGAAGACAACGAGTCGACGGGCGATCCGGCAACGGTGACGATCAACGTCGGCACCGCGAGCTCGGGCGGCGACAAGGTCCCGCCGAAGATCTCGGGGATCACGGTCGATCACCCGACCTTCCGCCGCGGCAACAAGCTTGCCTCGATCTCGGCGGTGCCGGTCGGGACGACGATCCGTTTCAAGCTCAGCGAGGCGGCCAAGGCCAAGATCTCCTTCCAGCGCAAGACCAAGGTCAAGGGAAAGACCAAGTTCAAGAACGCGGGCTCGACCAAGGCGCTGGCGGCCAAGGCCGGCAAGAACAAGGTCAAGTTCCAGGGCCGCCTGACGAGCTCCAAGAAGCTCGCGCCGGGCAGCTACCGGATCGTCGTCACCGCCACCGACGGCGCCGGCAACACGGGCAAGAAGAACGGCCCGACCGTGAAGATCGTCAAGTAGCAGCAGCCGAACCGAAAGGAAGCAGAGATGCCGAAGTTTCGTAGACGCCTGACCACGATCGCCCTGAGCGCGTTCGTGGTGATGCTCCTCGTGCCCGCCGTAGGAGAGGCGGCGACGAACTTCGGCAGCCGGATGAAAAACGAGCCGACCGACAGGACCTGCGAGTCGTTCGGGACCTGCACGATCGTCTCCTACATCCACCCGTCAGAACCCGAAGGCGACCCCTACGCGGGCGGCGCCCCGGTAGACGGCGTGATCACGAAATTCCGCGTACGTGCCTACGCGGTCGAAGACCCGGGCCAGGTCACCTTCCGTCTCGGCAGCTACCAGACGTTGCCCGAAATGGGCGCCGACTCGGCGATCGCCACCTCCGCCGGCACCGGACCGACGATCACGATCAACCCCGACGAAGACGCGCTCGAAACCCCGATCACCGAGGTCGGCGGGCGGCTGCCGGTCAAAAAAGGCCAGTACCTGGCGATCGACACGACGCAATCGATTGCCGCCGTCTACAACAGCAACGGCAGCAAGCTCAGTTACGTATACGGGCCGCCGCTGGTCGAAGGCGCCGGGCCGCGCGGCTCCAACGAAGCGGCCAACGAGCTGCTCGTGGCGGCGACGATCGAGCCCGACGCCGACGGCGACGGCTTCGGCGACGAGACCCAGGACGGCTGTCCCTCGCAGGCCAGCTCGCAGGGCGAGTGCGACACCACGAAGCCGGGCGTCAGCGGCCTCAAGGTCGCGGGCGGCAAGATCAGCTACACGCTGAGCGAGGCCGCGACCGTCAAGTTCCAGCTGCAGAAGAAGCTCAAGGGCCGCAAGGCCGGCAAGAAGTGCGTCAAGCAGACAGCCGCAAACAAGAGCAAGAAGAAGTGCACGCTCCTGAAGAACGTCGGCGCAAAGTTCAACGGCACCGGCAAGCAGGGGAAGAACACGGTGACCCTGCCCAACGGCAAGAAGCTGAAGCCGGGCAAGTACAAGCTCTCGATGACCGTCACCGACGCGGCCGGCAACGTGACCAAGACCTCGACCGGCTTCACGGTCAAGAAGAAGAAGAAGAAGAAGTAATCCGCGTGTTCAGGGATCCGGCGATGCAGCCGGGCCCGGCTTTTGGATATCGCTCGGGTTCGCCTCCCGACCAGCTGAGCAGCCGCAGCTGCTGCCGTCGGTGCCGCAGCACTCGGCCTTGTCCGTCGGCTCGCAGCAGGCGTCCTGCGCAGTGGGAGAGCAACAGCTCGACGTGGTCTCTAGCTCAGCCATGAACCCAGCTCCTTCAGTGCCTCGGGTTTGACGTAGTAGTAGGCCCAGAGGCCCTGGCGCTCGGAGTCCACGATGCCGGCCTCACGCAGGACCTTGAGGTGGTGGGAGACCGTCGGCTGGCCGACGTCGAAGAGGGGAGTGAGCTCGCAGACGCAGACCTTGCCGGCGTGCTTGCGCAGGACATCGACGAGCTGGAGGCGGATCGGATCGCCGAGGGCTTTAGCGATCGACGCCATACGCTCGGCCTGCTGGCGCTCAACATCTGGATAAACGACCGGCTCGCAACACGGCTGCCCGACGGGGCGCTTCTGCTTGGGAGCCAGTTTCAGATCGACACTCATCGATCTACATATATCGATTCAACTGACGATTGTCAATCTAATAGGATCGAAGCGTGACTACCGAAGTCCATCTCCACGACCCGCAGACGTTGTACAGGCACTGGGAGGAGCAGCAGTGGAGTCCGTTCGATGTCGATCTCGCTGCCGACCAGAGTCAGTGGCAAACCCTCGAAGGCGATGACCGAGGTCTCATCCACTGGGTCCTCTCCTCGCTGATGGTCGCCGAGGAGCGGATCACGACCAAGTTCTCGGGACTGGTAGGGGCCGAGGCGAGCGAGGAGGAGACGACCTTCCTGACGACACAGCAGGTGGACGAGGCGCGGCACATGCAGTTCTACGCGCGCTTTCAGAACGAGGTCGTCGGCGAACCAGCGGTGATCGCCGAGCACGTCGCCAAGTCCCGCGAGCAGCTCTCGCCGGCTTTCCGCCGGATCTTCGATGTCGCCCTCGTTGAGGCCCACGAACGGCTCGTCGCCAATCCTGATGACCTCGAGGCCAAGGTCGCCTTCGTGACCATCTACCACCAGGTCCTCGAGGGGACCCTGGGACTGACCTCGTTCAACTTCGTCACCGACTACCTGGAGCGGGAGGGACTGCTGCCCGGTTTCGTCGAGGGCTACTCGAAGATCCACCACGACGAGCAGCGCCACATCGGTTACGGAACCTGGTTCCTGCGCGAGGCCGTCCGCGAGCACCCGCAGCAGGCTGACGTCGTTCGCGGAACGCTGCGCGAGTCGCTGCCGGCGGTCGCCGAGGCCTTGACCCCGCCGGACCGCGAGGGGACCGACTGGGACGCGCTTGGCGCCAGCGCCGAGGACATTCGTGACTTTGCTGTCGGCGGCCTCAGTCGCCGAATGAAACTGATCGGCGTTCCGCTGGAGTCGCTTTGACGGGATCGAAGCCCACAGTGCTGTTCGTCTGCGTCCACAACGCCGGCCGCAGCCAGATGGCATCGGGCTTGCTTTCGCAGCTAGCTGCTGACCGCGTCGAAGTTCGGTCCGCCGGTTCCGAGCCGGCGGATCAGCTCAACCCGATGGTTCTCGAGGCGATGCGCGAGAAGGGGATCGACCTCTCACGCGAGCAGCCGAAGTTGCTCGACACGCAAGCGGTCGAGAAAGCGGATGTCGTCATCACCATGGGTTGTTGTGACGCCTGTCCGATCTTCCCTGGCAAGCGCTACGAGGATTGGGGGCTCGAAGACCCAGCTGGCAAAGACCTGGAGACCGTGCGCGTGATTCGGGATGAGATCGAGGGCAGGGTGCGCGGCCTGCTTGCCGAGCTAGATGCAGCCTGATCTACGGCGCCGGGCAGCCGCTGAGGGCCTGGCTACCTTCGCCCTCGTCTTCGCCGGCTGC
>Ga0190274_10002807_pt1 | contig 10329 bp, 12 predicted proteins | sample Popmic531T_FD_133002 | JGI IMG/M metagenome (GOLD analysis project Ga0190274, IMG submission 133002) | Populus adjacent soil microbial communities from riparian zone of Yellowstone River, Montana, USA - 531 T | ecosystem: Environmental > Terrestrial > Soil > Riparian zone | place: USA: Montana...
AACGGAAAGTTTCGCCGGTCCGCTCGAGCGGTCGGACAGGTCGCGGAAGGGGCTGTTGCGCATCGGGTGATTTCCCGACCCTCCGATCAGGGCTTTCGCGACCTGCAAGCTCGCGGCCGTCAATGATCTGGCTTCCCCACAACCCCCGGCCGCGCGCTGCGCGCGGCCACCCCCTTGACTCAAGGGGGCGGGCCTCCGCGAGCGCTAGGCGAGCCGGCAGCGGTCGCTGGAAGCGGGGATGTTCATCGCTTCCCGGTATTTTGCCACGGTTCGCCGCGCCACCGCGATGCCGCGGCGGTTCAATTCCCCGGCAATGGCACTGTCCGACATCGGTTTTCCGGGGTTCTCGTCGTCCACCAGACGGCGGATCATCGCGCGGATGGCCGTGGCCGAGGCCTCGCCGCCTTCCGAGGTGGCCAGCCCGACCGAGAAGAAGTGCTTGAATTCGAACGTGCCGCGCGGCGTGTGCAGGTATTTGCGCGTGGTGATGCGCGATACCGTGGACTCGTGCACGCCGATCTCGTTCGCGACCTCGCGCAGCGTGAGCGGGCGCATCGCCTCGGGGCCGTAGTCGAGGAATGCACTCTGCTGCCGCACGATGCAGTTCGCCACCTTGATCATGGTCTCGCCGCGCGCGCGCAGGCTCTTGATCAGCCAGCGCGCCTCCTGCAGGCAGCCCTTGAGGTAGCTCGCGGTCTCGTCGCGCGACGCCGCGGCCATGCGCTCGTATTGCTGGTTGATCGTCAGCGACGGTTGGCAGGACGGATTCAGCCGCACCTTCCAGCGCCCGTCGTGGCGATACGCGTACGCATCGGGCACGACGTACTCGGTGTCGCTGCTGCCATAGTTGTTGCCTGGCCGCGGATTGAGCGACTTCACGAGCAAGGTCGCTGCTTCGATGTCTTCGGGTTCGACTGCGAGCTTCTGCGCGAGACGGCCCTGGTCCTTCGCGAGCGCTTCGAGATGGTCGGCGACGAGCGTGCGCGCGAGGCCGAGGTGCGTGGTGTCGGGATCGAGCGCCGCGAGCTGCACGAGCAGGCAATCACGCAGGTTCATGCTCGCGACACCGAGCGGATCGAACTGCTGCACGCGGTGGCGAACAGCCTCGATTTCCGCGTGCGTCGCCTCGATTTCCGGGCGCAGCGTCTGTTGCACTTCGTCGAGCGTTTCGCGCAGGTAGCCGTCCTCGCCAACCGCTTCGATGATCGCAACTGCGATCGAATGGTCGCGCGTGGTGAGCGGCGTGAGGTTCAGCTGCCAATCGAGGTAGTCGTGCAGCGATTCCGGCGCGGCCGTGCGCGCTTCGATCGGGTCGGCGTCCTTGTCCGGCGCCGGACCGCTCGGACGCTCCCATTCGGATTCCGCCGCGCGATCCCAGTCCTCGACGTCGAGCGATTCCTCGGCCTTCGTTTCCTCGCTCGCGACTTCGACCGTCTCGACCTCTGCGGTCTCGGCGGGCGTCGCGTCGCCATCGGCCGGCGCGTCGGGCGTGACTTCGCCCTCTTCTTCCAGGGTCTCGAGCAGGGGATTGGACTCGAGCGCCTCGTTGATTTCCTGTTCCAGCTCCATCGCCGAGAGCTGCAGCAGGCGGATTGCCTGCTTCAGCTGCGGCGTGAGGCTCAGGTGCTGGCTGATGCCCAGCTTCAGTTGCGGCTTCACGATTTCCCTCGTCCCTTCGTAAGGCCAAGCCAGTGCGCAGCGAGCCCGGCAGTGCCGCGCCGAAGCAAAATCCATTCCACGAGGGGATTCTATGCCGATGCGGACTCGGCCGCGCTAGACCTTTGGGTCAAGAAATGTCGCGAGTGCGACAGGGCTGAGGGCCGAGGGCTGAGGGCTGAGGGAAAGCAAAAGCGGGCACGGATGCTCTTGATCTTCCCTCAGCCCCCAGCCCTCAGCCCTCAGCCCTGCTTCAAAGCTTGAAGTCGTGCCCCAGGTACACCTCGCGCACTTTCGGGTTCTCCAGCAACGCTTGCGGCTTGCCTTCGGCGAGCACGGCGCCGGCGTTGAGGATGTAGCCGCGGTCGACGATGCCGAGCGTTTCGCGCACGTTGTGGTCGGTGATCAGCACGCCGATGCCGCGCGACTTGAGATGCGTGACGATGCGCTGGATCTCGTGCACCGAGATCGGATCGACGCCCGCGAACGGCTCGTCGAGCAGCATGAAGCGCGGGCGCGCGGCGAGTGCGCGCGCAATCTCGACGCGGCGGCGTTCGCCGCCCGACAGGCTCACGCCCTTGCTGTCGGCGAGGTGCGCGACCTGCAATTCCTCGAGCAGCCGGTCGAGCTCGGCGCGCCGCTGCGCGCGGTCGAGGTCGTTGCGCAGCTCGAGGATCGCGAGCACGTTTTCCGCCACCGTGAGGCTGCGGAACACGGACGGTTCCTGCGGCAGGTAGCCGACGCCGCGGCGCGCGCGCTCGTGCATCGGCAGGTGCGTGATGTCCTTGCCTTCGAGCGTGATGCTGCCGGAATCGGCGGGCACGAGCCCGACGACCATGTAGAAGCAAGTGGTCTTGCCGGCGCCGTTCGGGCCGAGCAGGCCGACGACTTCGCCTGGATCGAGCTTGAACGAGAAGTCCCTTACTACCGTCCTCGCCCGATACCTTTTCGCAAGCCCGCGCGCTTCGAGCATCGTCGCGGTCTCTCAGAGCAGTTGGAGCGGCCCATGGCCGCGATTCGAAAGCGCATCGCGCACGCAAGCGCGAAATGACGAAACGCTTCCGGTTCGCGGCCATGGGCCGCTCCAACCGCTTCGAGACACGGCGAGGCAGTTCAAGGCGTCTTGGCTTCAGGAGAGGGGGCAGGAGCAGGCGCAGGCGCAGGCGCAGGCGCAGGATTCAACCGCATCTGCACACGACTGGCCGTCCCCGCACCACTGCCCGTGAGCTTGCCCGTCGCGATCTCGTACGTGACCTTCTCGCCGCGCAGCTCGCCGCGCGGCTGCTCGACGATGACGTTGCCCGTGAGCACGACGGTTTCGGCCGCGAGGTCGTAATCGATCTGCTTCGCGCGCGCGACCATGTGGCCGCCTTCGTCGAGGTCCTGCTCGAGGCGCGCCGGCTCGCCGTTGAGGATGGCGCGGCTGACCTTCTGCTGCGCCTGGTGCACTTCGGCACGCTGCGATTCGATCTTCAGCGAGCCCTGCACGATGCGCACGTTGCCGGTCAGTACCGAAGCGCCTTCCTTGACGTTCGACTCGAAGCTGTCGGCGTTGACGTCCATGGGCTTCTCGCGATCGCTCTTGAGCGCCAGTGCCGGCGTCGCGAGGGCGAGCAGCACGAGCGCGGCGAGGCGGCGCGCGTCACGATTTCGGGCGAGGTTCATAGCGCGCGCTGACCTTCTGCTTGAGCAGGAATCGATCGGTGTCGAGGTCGGCATCGAGGCCGGTGCCGCGGAGTATAGAGCCCACCTGCTTGATGGTCACCGCCGTGTCGGACGTGATGCGGTTCTCCTCGAGCAGCGCGGTGAGTTGTTCGCTCGCGATCGCGACCGCCGTGGCGGTCTTCGAGGCCAGGCGGTCGGCCTGCACGTCGCCCGTGAGGCGCAACTCCTTCGCATCGTCGCGCACCCAGCCCGAACGCGCATTCGCGCGCCATTCGTTGCGCTTGCCGTCGAACATGCGGAAGCGCGGCGCATCGATCGCGAGCGTGTCGAGTTGCGGGTGTTTCGCGAGGCGCGGCGCCGTGACCGTGAACGCGAGCAGGCCTTCGTCGTTGAGCACGTCGAGCTCGAAATCGCTCAACACGTAGTCGGAGCGCGGCGGACCGACGAAGCTGTCGGCTTCGCCGCTGCGGCCGTTGAGCCAGACCAGCCATTGCGTCCCGGCAGCGACGAGCCCGAGCAGCAGGATCGCGAGCAGCGTGCGCTCCATGCGCGCCATGCGTTCGCGCAGCGGCAACTGCTGGCTGGCCGGAACCCCGGCCGTGCGGTTGGCGCCGGCCATCGCTCAGCCGCCGAAGCGCTGCAATACCGCCGCGGCGTGGCCCTGGGTGGCGAGCAGGAGGTCGCAGACCTCGCGCACCGCGCCGCGCCCGCCGCTGCGGTGCGTGGTCCAGTGCGCGCGTTCACGCACGGCATCGTGCGCGTTCGCGACTGCGATCGCGAGGCCGGCGAAGCGCAGCGCCGGCAGGTCGGGCAGGTCGTCGCCGCAGTAGGAGATCGCGCTGGCGTCGAGGCCGAGCGCCTTCGCCAGGTGCGACAGGCATTCGCGCTTGTCGCGCTGCCCCTGGTAGACGTGGCGCAGCGAGAGCTCGCGGGCGCGACGCGCCACGATCTCGCTTTCGCGCGCGGTGATGAGCGCCACTTCGATGTTGAAATCGCGCAACAGCTTCAGCCCCAGCCCGTCCTGCGTGTCGAACGCCTTGCGCTCGGTGCCATCGGCGCCGAACCACAACCGCCCGTCGGTGAGCACGCCATCGACGTCGAAGGCGGCGAGCTTGATCTTCGCTGCGCGCTGTCGGACGTCCTCGGGAATCGTGGCGAGCCAGGCTTCGTTCATTGCTCGAGAGCGGTATGAGTATGAGGCTGAGTATGAGTGCGCAGCCGGGCAAGGCGAGGCAGCTCCGGAAGCCGCAAGTTCGCGGCGCCATGAGGTCTACTCGCACTCATACTCCGACTCATACCCATACTGAGCCGGACCCGGTCGGCAAGGCGAATCAAACCACCCGCGCCCGCAACAGGTCATGAATATTCAACGCCCCCACGACCTCGTCGCCATCGCCCACGACCACGAGCGCATGGATCTTGTGGTCTTCCATCATGCGTGCGGCTTCGACCGCGAGCTTGTTGGGGGCGATGGTCTTCGGGCGGGGCGTCATGACGCTCGTGACGGGCGTGCTGCGCAGGTCCATCTGTGCGTCGTCGAGCGTGCGGCGCAAGTCACCGTCGGTAAACACGCCGAGCAGCCTGTTGCCGGCGTCGACGACGGCCGCGATACCGAGGCCCTTGTGCGTCATTTCCACGAGCGTGTCGGAGACGCTCGCGGTCTGCGGCACGCTCGGGATGGCGCGGCCGGTGTGCATGATGTCGGCGATGTGGATCAGCAGCCGGCGGCCCAGCGAGCCGGCCGGGTGCGAACGCGCGAAGTCGTCGGCGGTGAAGCCGCGCGCTTCGAGCAGCGCGACGGCGAGCGCGTCGCCCATCACGAGCGCGGCGGTCGTGCTCGCGGTCGGCGCCAGGCCCAGCGGGCAGGCTTCCTCGGACACGCTCACGTCGACGTGCACATCGGCCAGGCGCCCGAGCGTGGATCCGGGATTGCCGGTCAGCGCGATCAGCGGGATGCCCTGGCGGCGGATCGACGGCACGATCATCAGCAGCTCGTCGGTTTCGCCGGAATTGGACAGCGCGATCATCACGTCGTCGGTCGTGATCATGCCGAGGTCGCCGTGGCTCGCTTCGCCCGGGTGCACGAAGAACGAGGGCGTGCCGGTCGATGCGAGCGTGGCAGCGATCTTGCGTGCCACATGGCCGGACTTGCCCATGCCGGACACGACGACGCGGCCACGGCAGGCCAGCATCAGCTGGCAGGCGCGCGTGAAGTCGCCGTCGATCCGCGCGGCCAGCTCCTGGATCGCACGCGACTCGATCGCGAACACGGCGCGCGCGCTGCGTTCCAGCTGGTCGCTGTCCAGCCGGTCGGTCGGCTGCAGCGGGAGGATGCGGGCGTTCATGGCGTGGCTTTTCGCGGGCGCTTGTTGGACTTCGGCCGCCCGCAGTGCGGAAGAGGGCGGCCTGGGCTAAGATTCGCGGCCAATTCTATCGCCAATCCCGCATTTCCTGCCGAAACAACGCGTTTCTGCACGAGTTTGCCCCTCTTTCGCCATGGATTCCCAGACCGTCCAGAGCCTCATCCAGAAGGGCATGCCCGGCGCCCGCGTCGAAGTACGCGGCGACGATGGCGTGCACTTCGACGCCGTCGTGGTCAGCGAGGCGTTTGCCGGCAAGCTGCCGCTGGCGCGGCACCGCATGGTGTACGCGACGCTCGGCGAGCTGATGGGCGGCGCGATCCATGCGCTGGCACTCAAGACGCTCACGCCGGACGAAGCGTCGCAGTAGGCGCGAAAGCGGCATGAGTATGGGTCTGAGTCTGAGTGCGCCCGCCCAGACGCCGATGCAGCTCTGAACACCACGAATCGCACGCAGGGCGACGCCCGGCGCACTCATACCCAGACTCACACTCAGACTGCTCTTAATGGCCAAAATCGTAATTTCCGGCGGTGAACCGCTGCACGGCGAAGTCTGGATCTCGGGCGCGAAGAATGCCGTCCTGCCGATCCTGGCCGCGACGCTGCTCGCGGACGAGCCGGTGACCATCGGCAACGTGCCGCACCTGCACGACGTCACGACGACCATGGAGCTGCTCGGCCAGATGGGCGTGGACCTCGTCGTGGACGAGCGCATGCGCATCCACGCCGATCCGCGCCAGGCCGACCGCTACTTCGCGCCGTACGACCTCGTGAAGACGATGCGTGCGTCGATCCTCGTGCTCGGTCCGCTCGTGGCGCGCTTCGGCCAGGCCGACGTGTCGCTGCCCGGTGGTTGCGCCATCGGCTCGCGCCCGGTCGACCTGCACATCAAGGGCCTGCAGGCGCTCGGTGCGGACGTCACTGTCGAGAATGGTTACATCCGCGCCCGCGCGAAGCGCCTGAAGGGCGCACGCGTGATGATGGACCTCGTGACCGTCACCGGCACCGAGAACATCATGATGGCCGCCGTGCTCGCGAAGGGCACGACCGTGATCGAGAACGCGGCGCAGGAACCCGAGGTCGTCGACCTCGCGAACTGCCTGATCAGCATGGGTGCCCACATCGAAGGCGCCGGCACTTCCAGCATCGTGATCGAAGGCGTCGAGCGCCTGCACGGCACCGACTACGACGTGCTGCCCGACCGCATCGAGACCGGCACGTTCCTCGTGGCGGCCGCGATGACCGGCGGCAAGATTCTCGCGAAACGCACGCGCGCGAAGACGCTCGACGCGGTGCTCGCGAAGCTCGAGGAGAGCGGTGCGCACATCAACACGAGCGAGGACTCCATCGAGATCGACATGCGCGGCGGCCGGCCGCGTGCCGTGGACCTCACGACTGCGCCGTACCCCGCGTTCCCGACCGACATGCAGGCGCAGTTCACCGCGCTCAACACCATCGCCGAAGGCGTGGGCGTGATCACGGAGACGGTGTTCGAGAACCGCTTCATGCACGTGCAGGAACTGCAGCGCCTGGGCGCCGACATCAAGGTCGACGGCAACATGGCCGTCATCCGCGGCGTCGAGCACATGACCGGCGCGCCGATCATGGCGACCGACCTGCGCGCCTCGGCCAGCCTCGTCCTGGCCGGTCTCGTCGCGAAGGGCGACACGACCGTCGACCGCATCTACCATATCGACCGTGGCTATGAATGCATCGAGGAAAAGCTCTCGACGCTGGGCGCGCGCATCCGTCGCCTTCCGTCGTAGCGCGCTTGCGCTGCTGATGCTTGCAGTGTCGCTGGCGGCCATGGCCGCCAACGACGTCTACAAGTGGAAGGACGCGAACGGCCAGTGGCACTACGGCGACAAGCCGCCGGCCGACCAGCAGGCCGAAGTCGTGCCGATCACGCCGCCTTCGCAGGACGCTGCGCTGCCGGACGACGCGCCGAGCGCCGACGACGCGACCCAGGTTGCCCAGGCCATGCAGCCGCGCACCCTGCGCGAGGTCCAGCGCGGCTGCGCCGCGATCGTCAATGCCTGCACCGGCACCGGCAAGTCCGACACGGCGCAGTGCCTGTCGGAAGTGCGGCCGTGCGCGACCGACCCGACGATGGAAAAGCAGGAGTGCTGTCCCGCCGCGTGCAGCATGCGCTACGCGGAATTGCGCAGCCAGGGCTTGCCGGAGGGGTTGTCGTTCACGCGGGCGCTGTTCGGCAGTCCGAGTTGTGTGCTCGGGGCGGATGAGGCGCCCAAGTAGTTCGAAGTCGCGGCCGGCGTTGTTGCCGCGGGCCTTGTCGAAAGTAGTAGGAGCGGCCCATGGCCGCGATGCCTCGCCGTGACGAGATTGCTGCTTCTACATGTTTGACCGAAGCGCTTTCGCATCGCGGCCATGGGCCGCTCCTACTTCCTCCGACGAGCGCACCGAGAGCCTCAGGGGCCTGGGCTTCGGGGAAGCTTTTTGAGAACCATCTCGATCACCTCCCCATCCGGCTCCCGCTGCACGATCCGCACCGGCAACCACTGCGTCTCCGCTGCGAGCCAGCTGGTCGTCGTGCGGCCGGCGTGCTCGCGCACGCGTTCGACGCGCGTCGTGTCGAAGCGGCCGGCGCGGCATGTGACGACTTCGCTGCCCGCCACGCGGTAGCGATTGGTTTCGACCTTGTCCTTGTCGGCCACCAGGTATTCCAGCACCGGTGCCTTCGCCGCGACGTCGCGCGCGATCGCCAGCACCACCACGTGGCGATCCATCACGCCGGGCTCGAACGCGAGGCGACCGGCGTGCTTGCCGTCGTCGTACGCGATGCCGCCATCGCCGGGCAGCAGCTCCAGCTCGCGGCGCTTGTCCTTCCACGCGAGCGCCTGTGCGTAGCGGTAGTGGCGCAACTCCGGACGACCATCGCGCCATGCGAACTGCGAACGCTCGAAAATGCTGGCGCCGGCCATCGCAGCCAGTCCCGAGGTGCCGACGGTCTGCGTCTCCAGCGTCCAGTCGCCCTCGGGCGACTGCGCAAGCGTGAGCGTCGAGGTGCCCATCGCGGAACCATTGCGCAGCACTTCGTACTCGAGCTGCGTTGGCGCGAGCGGCGGCGCATCGTTCGCGCCCACGGCGAGCGCGGCAGCGAACAGCAGCTCAATGACCATCGAGCGCGCCTCCGGCCGTGAGCGCCAGCGGTGCCGCGAGCGCGCGGCCGTCGAGCGCGACGTTGTTGCCGGCCAGCGCCACGCGTCCCTGCGCGAACAGCGCGACGCTCGCGACGAGCAGCGCGTGTTCCAGCGGCAGCAGGCGTTGCGCCAGCGTGGCCGGCGTGTCGCCGTCGCGCACGTCCATGCGCACCTGCGCGAGGACCGGGCCGCCATCGAGTTCCGGCGTCACGAAATGCACCGACGCGCCGTGCTCGCGCTCGCCGGCGGCGAGCACGGCTTCGTGCGTGCGCAGGCCGCGGTGGCGCGGCAGCAGGGAAGGGTGGATGTTGATCATGCGTCCTGGTCGGGCGGCGACGACGGAATCGTCGAGGATGCGCATGTATCCCGCACAGACGATGAGTTGCGGCTGAACCGCATCGACGGCCGCGAACAGCGCGGCGTCGAAAGCCACGCGCGTTGCGTGCGATTTCGGCGACAGCGCCATCGCCGGAATGCCGGCTTCGCGTGCGCGATCGAGCGCGTGGGCAGTGGCGCGATCGGAAAACACGCCGGCGAATTCGACGTCGAGCACGCCGCGCGCGCGCGCGTCGATCAATGCCTGCAGGTTGCTGCCGCGGCCGGAGGCGAGGACCGCCACGCGGAGCGTCATGGTCAACTCAGGCGAAGCGCACGCGCTCTTCGCCGGCGGCTGCTTCCACCGTGCCGATGCGCCAGTGCGCGAGGCCGTGCGCGGCGCACACGCGCGCGATATCGGCGCCGAGGCTTTCCGGGCCGACCACGCAGAAGCCGATGCCGCAGTTGAACGTGCGGCGCATTTCCGCATCGCTCACGCCGCCGGCCTGCTGCAGCCAGCCGAACACGTCGGGCAGCGGCCACGCCTTCGGGTCGAGCGCGATGCCCAATCCCTCGGGTACGACGCGGATGATGTTCTCGGTGAGCCCGCCGCCCGTGATGTGCGCCATGCCCGGGATGCGCGTCGCGCGCAGCAACTCGAGCACCGGCTTGACGTAGATCGTCGTGGGTGCGAGCAGCGCGTCGCCGAGCGTGCGCTCGCCGAGGCGCATGGCGAGATCCGCGTTCGCATGCTTCACGATGCGGCGCACGAGCGAATAGCCGTTGGAATGCGGTCCGCTCGACGCGATGCCGAAGATCGTGTCGCCGGCGCGGATGCCGCTGCCGTCGATCATCTTGTCGCGTTCGACGGCGCCGACGCAGAAACCGGCCAGGTCGTACTCGCCCGGCGGGTACATGTCGGGCATTTCCGCGGTCTCGCCGCCGATCAGCGCGCAACCGGCGATCTCGCAACCGCGCGCGATGCCGCCGACGACCGCGACGGTCGTGTCGACGTCGAGCTTGCCGGTGGCGAAATAGTCGAGGAAGAACAACGGCTCGGCGCCCTGCACGAGCACGTCGTTGACGCACATCGCGACGAGGTCGATGCCGATCGTGTCGTGGCGGGCGAGCACCTGCGCGAGCTTGAGCTTGGTGCCGACGCCGTCGGTGCC
>Ga0190274_10002808_pt1 | contig 10326 bp, 12 predicted proteins | sample Popmic531T_FD_133002 | JGI IMG/M metagenome (GOLD analysis project Ga0190274, IMG submission 133002) | Populus adjacent soil microbial communities from riparian zone of Yellowstone River, Montana, USA - 531 T | ecosystem: Environmental > Terrestrial > Soil > Riparian zone | place: USA: Montana...
ACAGACCTCCCGGGTTGTTAAAAAATGTCACCCATTGTATCACTCCCGCCGTATTCACTTTCAATATAAAAAAATTAACAGTGTAGGAAAAGGAGTAGAAATTGGTTCCAATGGTAGCGCTTGAACCCACCCACCCTGTTACAAAAGAATTCCCCAAATTATCCGTAGAGATATCGACTGCATAATCATTATCTGATCCCCCAAAAGAAAATGCCCACTGAATGGCTCCATACTTATTATACTTGGCAATATAGCCATCATAACCTCCGTATGAAGTGAACGTAATAGAATCAAGGATGGCCGGCGGCGTTACAATCCCTGCAACAAACAGGTTGCCGACTCCGTCGCTGCTCACACCCAATGCAGAACTCAGGCCCCCATCAGATGCCTGGCGTACCCAGTCAACCGTTTGTGCTTTCAATACGATAGTTGAACTCAATAAAATTGTAAATAGTAGTAATCTTTTCATATATGTTTTTCTAATTCATGTTTAAACTCTTTCAAGACTGGCAATAATAGTAATTCTAATTTTACCATTCTAGTGCAACTTTCCCTGTTGCTTTCCTTTCCTGTAAAAATTTATGTGCCGTTGCAATTTGTGATGCAGGGAAAACTTTTCCTTCCGAAGGTTTGAATACGCCTTTATGAAATAGATCCATGACTTCATCCAGGCAACGTTTCAATACCAACGGTCTTTCATCGGCGATCTTAAGCATGTTTACACCGATCAGTGATTTCGATGTCATCATGAACTGAGCCGGATGGTAAATTCCAAACTGAAGTGCTGCGCTGATTCGTTGCAGCAAGTTCACACCCGTCATTTGTGATGCACCATACGTTACAATTCTTCCACCGGCCGCAAGAAGAGAGATGCCCTTTCTTACAAACTTGCCGCCAAGTGCATCGAAGATCACATCAATTCCACCCTGAGGATAAACCCTGCGAACCGATTCAGAAAAAACTTCAGTCGAAGTATTGATTACAAACGACGCTCCCTGGTCAAGCAGCATTTTCCGTTTATGCTCTGATCCGGTGGTAGCAATGACTTCGCAGTTTTTATGCAGGCAATACTGCAGCAAGGCTGAACCTACTCCCCCGGCAGCTGAATGAACGATCACTCTTTCATGTTCAGAAACTGAGGCAGCAATAGCTGCGGAATAGTACGCGGTACAATATTGCGTTGTGAGTGCGCATCCCGCAATCAGACTTAAATCGTTCGGGATGGAGACTGCTGCACGCGCATCCGTGACGGCATATTCTGCATACCCTCCAAAGCGTGTCATCGCTGTTACCCTGGCGCCGGTCTTAAAATGTTTTACGTCGCTGCCTATTTTTTCAATTGTCCCCACAACCTCATACCCCGGTACAAAAGGCCGCGGCGGTGCATCCCTGTACATTCCTTCCCGCGCCACCAGGTCAGCGAAGTTGAGTCCAAACCCTTCTACCTTGATGAGTATCTCATTCTGCTTCGGAGTAGGCACTGCTATTTCGCGAAACTCAAAAGCGTTTTCAGGTTTACCTTTTCTTACAAGAAATATTGCTTTCATATCGCCACTAATTCCACTAATTTACACGAAGCTATAAGAAATTAAATTGGTGTAAATTCGTGCAATTAGTGGCAAGGTATGAATTCGATCTTCTCCATCCATTGGTTTGTTGCAGTATCAATCTGGTATTTTGTTAATGGTGTACTGCACGACATCTTTGTCATCAAAAAACATAGTGGCGGATATGACAGGGAACTGCTGCGTTTGCTGATGGACGGACACGTCCTCATTTTATCAGGAGCACTGCTTTTTGTTTCATGGATGATGGTGCGGCAGGGAATTGCATTGGGCGCAATCGCTGCATTCATAATCGGAGTTGGAATGATCGTTTACTGCGCAATGATTTTTCCGTTCCTGAAATCCATTGTTACTTTGATCCTTTCAATCATTATTTGTGTAGTTAGTGCATCGATTTATTTCCGGCTAAGGAGCTGATAGTGTAGTCAGGACATCCGTCCTGACATTAAACTTGGAAGTCAATTATAGGGTGATGATAATCTGAGTTCCATTGTCGGGACGAATGTCCCGACAACACTAGTTATCCACTTCCGGTTGAGAAGTTGAATCAATCCAGTGCAAACCATTTCCCTTTATCATCAATCGAATAGGAAAATCCATTGCTCATTTCATGCACCTCTTTTTTCGTAACAGGATCGATGTAACTTTTTTTCTCATACACACCTACCCCATTGTTTTCATTGGTTAAATACCGAATCAGAGACGTCATGGTTGGAGGCAGATCATGCAGCCATTGTCCGTCTTCTTCCTTTGTAAATGCACGGCTCATTAGGTCAGGTTTTAATTGAAGTGTTGTCAGGACATTCGTCCTGACAAAAAACATGGTAGTCATTTATGTGGTGGTGATTATCTGAGTTCCATTGTCGGGACTCACGTCCCGACCACACTAGTAGATAGAGTTCCATTTCGTATGAATTAATGAAATTAGAGGTGGTTGGGCCGATTTTAAATCCGTGAATAAAATTTTCAGAACAAAGTATTAATTATAATAAATCAATCCGCCACGGCGGATTGATTTATTTACCCACAGCTGATTGTGAAATTCTGGATACAGATCACGCATCATACTTTGTGTTTCTTTGTGTCTTAGTGCCTTTGTGGCAAGAATTAAAAAACTTAAGATGCTTTTTTTGTTTTCAAGCTCGCCTTGAGCACATCCATCAGGTCGCCGGATTGCTTATGGACGACTTTAAGCTTTCTCACCTTTGCAGGTTTGCCTTTCGCTTTTTGCTTAATAATCTGCATGAGCTTGGCAGAATAAGTATCCTTATACTCATCAATATTGAATTCCTCCGTAAGCTGGTCGATCAGTTTCAGTGCAAGATCTATTTCCTTTGTCTTTGTCTTTTGCACGGCAGGCAGATCCAAATCTTTAATGTCACGGATCTCTTCTTTGAACCGGATCCTGTTCAGCACCAGTACTTCATCCAGTGGTTTCACAATAGCCAGCGTTTCCTTTGTGCGCATCACGAAAGATGAAACTCCTACCTTACCCGATTGACGCAGTGCATCCCGCAGCAATGCAAAAGCTTTCTTCCCGGTTTTTACAGGTTCGAGATAATAAGGCTGATCAAAAAAGATTGAATCGACGTCGCTTTCTTTTACAAAGCTGTGAATGTCGATCGTCTTGGATTTTTCAGGTGCGGCTGCTTCATAATCTTCATCGTCGAGCACAACATAATTGCCATCGTAATCGTATGCTTTTACAATTTGATCGTAAGGAACTTCCCTCCCTGTATTTTCATTGACCCTTTTGAAACGGATCTTTGAGTGGTCTTTGCTGTCGAGCATGTCAAGGTCCAGGGTGCTGGATTCAACTGCCGAATAAAGCTTTACAGGAATATTTACCAATCCAAAACTGATCGATCCTGTCCAGGTAGATTTCATGGTTCTTTTTTACTAATGCATGAAAAAAAACAGTGCCCTGTTAAAAACTCTTTGCGAAATCATTTCTCCGGGCATAGGCTTTATATTGTGTGGAAAAAATTCTTCATTAAGACTGGGAGCCAATGCGCAGTATTCTCAAAGGCGTCAGACCCGCTTTCCGTTGCAAGTCCTCCCCGCCTTTGGCGGATCCGGGCTTTCCACTGCAATCGGGGCTATTGTAGAGAAGGCGGTAGTCACCGGGAAATTCTTAAACAGCCATATGTCGTCCCTACGGGACTTCAACTTAATATCCAAATGGTTCAACCGAGATCATGTCCCTACAGGGCACAGTTGCTTGCGCCAATTGACTACCAGGAGCTATGAAATTCTTTGATCGAAATTTAAATCCGCCAAGCTTAGTTCATATTGAACCATTAATTATCATCTAACTCCAGGTTTGGCAACTGCAAACTGCCAACTGGAAACTGGCTGCTATATCATGCGTGAACTCCTTCAGCAATCTCTTCAATCATCTTCTCACAAAAGGCTTTCAGATCGGCAGGCTTCCTGCTTGTGACTAAACCGTTATCTACAACCACTTCTTCATCCACCCACTCAGCGCCGGCATTCATAAGGTCAGTTTTTATTGAAGGATAGGAAGTCAGTCTCCTTCCTGAAAGTTTTCCCGTTTCAATCAATGTCCAGGGACCATGACAGATCGCTGCAATGGGTTTGTGACTGTCTAAAAAATCTGTTACAAACTTTATAACATCCTTATCCATCCTCAGTCTATCCGGATTCAATACACCGCCCGGTAAAACAAGTGCATCATATTCCGAAGCCGAAACTTCCTGAATGGTTTTATCAACTTCCGTTTCACTTCCCCAGTTTTTATCCTTCCAGGATTTGATCCTGCCCTTCTCAAGTGAAATGATTTCTACTTCAGCCCTTGCATCTTTCAACGCTTCATAAGGTTTTGAAAATTCGGATTCCTCGAATCCATTGGTCATCAGTATTGCTACTTTTTTTCCTTCAAGGTTCTTTTTCATTTTTTTAACTTATTTTAATTTCAGTAATATTTTTTGTCCTTGACCATCGTATAAATATATGCCCCATTGCTTCACCCCCTGTTTTGGAAATATTATTTCTCATCAGTGTATTTTATGTGGCAGAAAATAAACATACCTGACTGAAATTTTTGTCAAAGATTTAGATCAAATGTTGATCATTAAAAGGCATATTTTTTTGTGTAATGCACACAACATAATATTTAATAACCTAATAAAATGAGAAACAATTATTACGACGATCAATACAACGATCGAAGAAGCCGCAGAGGCCTATCAGGAGAACAATGGAATGAACAAGGACGATTCCGTAACCGGGGTGACTGGGATGAACACCGGGATATTTATTATGGAGGCCGTGACAGGATGGACATGGATTACGACCGCGACAGGAATGATGAAAGGTACCAGAACGGGAACAGCCGCATGGGCAGAAGCTGGTCAGATTTCGGAGGACGTTCAGATTCAGATGAACGGAAGTGGAACGATAACTACAGGTACGGATCAATTAGGAATGGCAACCGTTATGATGATGATGACGATTATACCAACCGTAATTCAGGACGCTTCGGTGATTCAGGTCGCGGTTGGTATGGTGATTATGAAGGACATTCCGAAGCGGCTGAGCGTGGTTGGGACAATCGCCGCGGAGAACGCAGCTACAGTTCATCAGAGAGGAATCGTGAAGACGACAGGAGATCAAGAAGCACTGATGAGAGGAGAACGGGAAGTGGACGCGGACGCGGATGGTTTGGTGAAAGCGGAAGACATTCAGATGCTTCTGAACGCGGATGGGACCACAGACGTTAACCCCTGGATAGAATAATGAAACCCTGCTAATAGCAGGGTTTTTTATTAAAACTAGATCAGTAAATTTAACTCGCCAATGATTTTTGCTCAGGTGAAATAATTCCCGCTCCCGAAAGCAACCGGGACTGCTCCTTGATTTTCATAATATGATCATTGGCCTGCGATAAGTCAAACACCAATCGCGAAAGAAGTACCTCATTTTTTTCCCCGGATTCTGAAAGCACCTTTTTCCACTTTGGATTTGAAACAATGCTTTTAATCTGTTCAACATCATTGAGCAGATCATCCAACGCCGATGAAAAACTGGATCGGAAAGAAGATTTAAGTGTCCGCATAAGAATTAAGTATTTAAAACAGTGACACTTAAAACTTTATGCCAATGGAAACTTCAAATTTTGATGAACTTGCCAGTTGCCTCTCCTGATTTCAAAATGTAAATGCCTGCCGGCAAACCGGAAATATCAATTTCATTTTTCGTTTGTTGATCCATTACTTTTTCTCCAACCAGGTTAAAAATTTCAATCCTTGAATCTCCGGATTCGTTTAGATTCAATTTCAAAATACCTGAAGCAGGATTTGGGGACAATACAAGGATGGGATTTGACATTTTGTTTTCAGAAACTTCTGTTGTTAGCGTTGAAATTCCAAATGCCTGCATAAAATTATTATTCGAAGTAATGTCAAGATTCTTAAATCCCAATTTCACATGCCCGGTATCTTCGGTCCCGGATGTTGAATAAAAGTATACATGTACCGGTTGAATGCCTGCTGCAGGAAGAAGGAAAACAACTGAATCGGTGGAAGTAGAATAGCAGACATCAATACACATACTCGTTGCCCAGCCAGGAGGAAGATCATTTTCAATCCGTTGTGCATGGATCAATATATCATCCGTTCCGGTATTTGTTAACTGGGCGTCAACGGAAATCATATTGCCTGCTTCACCATAGATGGTATCATTCGACAAATACTGGAAACTGTAGGTACTGCTTCCACCATGGGCATTACAATTACCGCTCGTTGTACCAAGCAGGCTGTCGATAGAACAATATATATTATCAGGGAAGCGGTCGAACCAGCCATGTTTTGTATAAACGATTCCTGTGGTGTCGATGAGATAGGAATTGTTCGGTGCAGGGCCATACGTATTCCACCAGTTGTTGCATGGACCATCAATAAAAACGGGGGCTGTTATCGACATGGAAGCCAGCATATCAGCAACCAATTGTTTCCGCTCTCCATAAGTTTCCGGCTGACCGAATAAAATCCCCTGCTGAATATTTTGAGTTGTCGGATTCACATATCCGAAGTAGACGCTTGTGTCGCTGTCAGGATGTGCTTCCAGTGTGTAGATTATGTAAACCTCGACCTGTCCCGGATATGTGTCCATTACATCATTAATCACATCAACTTTTCCCCGGAATACCGGGCATGTATAACTGCCGGCAACAAGAAGCACCGGCTTGCCATGGCTTAATGCATCAGCGAGGTGAAGACTGTCGCCATTCAAATCAAAAAGAGTGAAATCATATGCCGTATCTCCTGCCTGGAGCCCGCTGGTAAAAAAACTTCCCAGGTAAAACGGTTCGTTGCATACTGATTCATTATCTGTTGGAACTGAACTCAAACCGATAGAAGGTTTCAATACCGGCTGGGCTTCGGCAAGCATTGAAAGAAATATTAATACAATCAGGATGCGAATCATTTCGTGGGTTGATCAAAGATTTCAAGAATAGTTTAACGTGGTCAAAAGTATACTATTCGAAACTAAGCAGCCCTGGAGTAAAGCGCAAGCGCATACTTCAGGACTGCTTTAAAAATTTGTCATACCAAAGAAAAAGTTTTACCCACTCTCTTCCCTTTTTTTCTTCTCCTCTTCAAACGAAAACTGCAAGTGCTTCAAGGTTCCATCTGTATTTCGCAATTCAATCGTAAACATGCATTGAAAGCACCTCACATGATTTTGGGTGAGAAATGTTTCCGGACTCACGGCCACCAGGATTTTGCAATTGGGACACTGGATATGCATATCTCCTTTTAAAGCAAAAATGTGCCATTAAAGAAATCCATCAGCCAGAAGACAAGAAGACAGAACCAAGAGTCAAGAGTCAAGAATCAAGAATCAAGAGCCAGGAGCAAATGGCGGCAGTTAACGGCCGGTAGCTTCGGGAATATAAACGTCAAAAGTTGCACCCTTGTCAACCTCAGCCCTCGCTTCAATGAACCCGTAATGGTTCTCAATTATTCTTTTAACAATTGCAAGTCCGATGCCGGTTCCGGGGTAACCATTCTTCCCATGAAGCCTTTGAAAAAGTTCAAATATTTTCTCACTGTATTTTTGCTCGAAGCCGATGCCATTGTCGGAAATACTGAGGTGACAATATTTCTTTTCTGGAAAAAGTTTCTTGAAACCCAATTCATCTGCATTTGCAATCCTGCTGGTGACCACGATGTGAAGGGGCTTTCCTTCCTTTGAAAATTTGATCGAGTTGGTAATGATATTAATCACCATTTGACGGAACTGGAATGGAATAATATCCACCTGGCAGTTCACATTAATTTCCATCGTTGCTTTTTTCTGATCCAATTCATCTTTCAACAAATCCTTTACCTGATGAATGATTTTGCCGATGTCGGATTTTTCAAAATTATTATCCGTCGTATTGGTGCGTGAATAAGAGAGCAGGTCATCAATCAATGCCTGCATGCGTACAGCAGCAGATTGTACCCGGCTAAAATAATCTTTCCCTTTTTCAGAAAGGCTTGCGGCTTCACTGTCAAGAATCCTTCCGATGAAGGCCTGTATCTTGCGCAAGGGTTCCTGCAGGTCATGTGAAGCGATATAGGCGAAGGAAGCCAGCTCTGCATTGCTTCGCATCAATTCCAGGTTTTTCCGCTCAAGGTCTTTCTGATATTCAATAATTATATTCTCATGCAGCTTCTTGTATGTAAGATCGCTGATAATAATTCCCACTGTTGCAAGTTTCGGCTGAAGGGATGTGAGTGATACATACACCGGCAATACCCTGTCGTTCACAAAGAGGTTAATCTCTCCCTTACTTTTTCCCTGACGGGATTCAAGGAACATTTTTTTGAAATCATCCTTTGAAGCATCGTCAACAAAATCAAATATGGTTCTGCCTATTACCTGGTCATATGGAAGATCAACCAGCTTTAGAAAATAATTATTTGAATAGACAACAGTGCCTTCCTCCGTAACATTGATCCCTCCTTCATCTATCTCTTCAATCAACACGCGGTAAGCATAATCACCGCTTTGCAGGGTATACACCTCCGGAATGTCGTTGTTTTGAAATGCAAAGGCATCCACTTCACCAGCTTTGATGGCATCAATAAACTGCTCAGCTTCATCCAGCCGGTTCTGGAGATCAAGTAGTTTCTGGGCTATGTGAGCAGGAACATTTTCAGACATAATAATTTAGAAGGTGGTCAAACCAAGAATACTTTTCACGCGATCCGTGTTGTATGTTGTTCCGATCAGAACTTTCTTAGGCAAAGGCAAAAGCTTGATGAGGGATGGACTGAATATGATATGGTCAATTGATGCCATTTCAGGATGCTGGTAGATATCGATTATCTCAAGGTTATATTTTTCCTCAGGATAGCTGCTGCATAGTGTCCTGATATTTTCAATTGCTTCCATTGACTTAGGTGACATACCGGACACATAAAGCCTCAGCACGAGTTTAGCTTTTTTATAAGTGTCTGCCGGGCCTTTATTTTTTTTCATTTGGTTAACGGTCTGATATTTAATCCTACCAAAACTTTTTCTTCATTACTCAAATCACCAATGATTTTACGAATGGGTTCCGGTACCTTCCTCACCAATGTAGGAATGGCAAAAATCTGGTCACCTTCCGCAAGCTGTGGATTTTTCAACAGGTCTACAATTTCTATGGAGTATTGTCCATCGAGATGTTCTTTGCAATATTTATTAATATTCTTTAAAGCGAGAACCGACTTAGGCGTTTGGCCCGCAACATATAATCGAAGCTGCCAGATCTTCTTCTTTGATGTATTGGACTTCATTTCATCGTGGTTTTTTTAAAGTTAAATCCCTTCTTCGTAATCGTGAATTCCTGGTTGTCCGGCACATGACCCATGCCGCGTGTTTTAACTATAAGCAATTGTCGCAAACGACGGCCATGCAACAATTCATTGTTGAGGTGGATCCATGAATCAGCAAGTGAAGATACGGCGTTCACGGTGTTATCCGTATCAATGGTCTTAACATGTGTTAAAGATGTTAGAATTGCAGTGATCTGCTTTAGCTTCAATGTATCAATCAAACGAATCAACATTGCGCGTATTTCCAGGTCGCTTCCGATAGTAACCAGGCTGCTGATTGGATCCACAATCACTGTTGAAGGATTCACCTCATCAATGAGCCTAAAGAGATTGAGCAGGTGCATTTCAAGTCCCTGGAGGGTTGGACGAACTGCATGAATATTGAGATAGCCGGATTTAATCATCGGCCGCAAATTTATTCCCACTGAACCCATATTCCTGACCAATTGATCCGGTGATTCTTCAAAAGAAAAAAACAGCACATTTTCTTTTCTCGCACATGCTCCATATGCAAAACAGGCTGATAAAGTTGTCTTCGCTGTGCCTGCCGTCCCGGTAATGAGGATACTGCTGCCTTTAAAAATACCCCCTCTGGAATACATGGCATCAAGTTGCGGAATGCCGGTAGAAATGATTTTATCCGATGATTTATAGTTGAGGTTTAATGACGTTATAGGAAATACAGATATTCCCTTTTCATCTATCAGGAATGGGTATTCGTTTGTACCATGTGTAGACCCTCTGTACTTTACAATTCTCAATCTCCTGGTTGCGATCTGGTCGATCACCCTGAAGTCAAGCAGGATCACACAGTCTGAAACATACTCTTCCAGTCCCTGCCGTGTAAGACTTTTCTCGCCGCGCTCTCCGGTAATCACCGCTGTGACACCCTTTTCCTTCAGCCATGCAAACAACCTGCGGATCTCCGA
>Ga0190274_10002809_pt1 | contig 10326 bp, 7 predicted proteins | sample Popmic531T_FD_133002 | JGI IMG/M metagenome (GOLD analysis project Ga0190274, IMG submission 133002) | Populus adjacent soil microbial communities from riparian zone of Yellowstone River, Montana, USA - 531 T | ecosystem: Environmental > Terrestrial > Soil > Riparian zone | place: USA: Montana...
AGGCAAGGCGGCGCTGCGCGCCTACGTGAAGAAGGGCTTCGAGGTGTTCGACCACATCAAGTTCACCGTGCTCGACGTATTGCGCGGCGTCGACAGCATCGCGATCCACTACATGGGCATCACAGGCACACATGTAGTCGAGGTGCTGTTCTTCGACAAGGACGGCGTGGTCCGCGAGTCGTACGTGCACTACGCGTCCTGAGTAGGATCGAAGTTCCCGTAGCGATCGGAAGCAGCAAGACCCGGAGTCGACCCGCTGCTGATCTCCGTCCGGTCTATGTTGACTTCGCTTTGCACTGGTTTGCGGTAGCTCAGCGTTCGCAGTCCGATGACCGCTATCGACCCTGAGCGACATTGGCTGCCCTGATCTCGCCACCCTGAAGCTGCCGGTCAGGCAATCCCACAGGCAGCCTTGGGAGGCCCCGCAGCGGAGGGCACACGTCGGCGGCCGTGACCGAGGCTTCAATGCTCGTTGCCGCATGTGCCACGACGCTTCCAGAATCCATCACGGCCGCCCCCAGAAGCAGGCCCGCAGAAGCCAACGGCGGCGCTACGGGTTGGTTTGTGCCCGTGTGCTCATGGCCATGTCGTTCTTGACTTCCAGCCGATGAAATCTACCGCCGATGGCTGCGCTTGCGCCGAACGCTCGCCGCGGCGCAGCGCCCGCCGCGCCCGGTGCGCCGACCGCATCGACCGGCCTCGTGGTCCGGGTGTCGCTGCGGCTGCAGCCTCGGTTGCCGCCTGTGCTTGCGTTGGTGGGCCTAGCGGCACCACCAGAGGCCGCAAATTCGCGTTCGGAGCGAGGACGCCGCGACATCGCGGCGCGCGACTGCGCGGTGCGCTACAAGCGCAACGGGCGCGTACTTGCCGTCGCGACCATCTACCGCGACGAAGAAGCCTCGGGGCCGAGCTGCAGATGGAGCAGGCGGTCCCAAGCACTTGCGCAGCGGTCGCGACGATCACGCGCGGCCCTCGATCAGCCCAAACGGCCGATCAGCCGATCGCCTTGGCCGCGGTAGTTAGTCCGCCGATCAGCAGCGGCTTCAGGTCGATCTTCACCTTCCACGGGTTCTGATCCATGTGGGCGACCAGCGGCTCGCCCTTCAGGTAGCCGATGTACTCGGTGAGGATCGACTTCGCGTTCGCCAGCTCGGCATCCCTGGCGCGGTCGTCTGCCGCGTTGCTGGCGTGCGCGAGCGAATCGGCCAGGCGGTGATCGACGTTGTCGAGGATCTCGTCGAGCTTGAGGAGCCCGGCCTCGACGGCCTGGAGCAGCTCCGGATGGCCGTCGGCATAGTGCGACTGGATCGCTGCCTTGAGCATGCCGATCCGCTGATTGGCCTGGCCGTGGGTCTGTCGCCATGCTTCGGCCGCCTTGGCGAGCCGCTCGATCTTGGCCTTGCCGGCCGCGCCGCCATCAGTGGCCTTCCGGGCAGGCGAAGCGTTCCCGGCGTCTTGCCGGGAGGGAAGGCCCAGAAGCTGAAGCAGCCCCATGACGCGTTTCATGATATCGGCGCGGGTCGGGCGATGCAAAACCGTTCGTGCGCTCTGTTCTGGTCAGCGCCCGGCAGAAGGCGCATAGTGCGCGCCGCAGCCCCTGGGAGACCCGAGATGGCCGACGAGCATGACTCCTGGCTCAAGAACGCGTTGGGTGTGGACATCAGCAAGGCGAAGAAGGCGCTCGAGAGCGCCGGCAGCGCGGCGAAGGGCGCGGCGTCGAAGACGTTGGACGCGGCCGACAGCGCGGGCAAGGCAGTCCTGAAGGCCGAGTCGGCGGCCTGGGACGGAACGAAGAAGGCGTACGGCGCCGTCACCGACGCGTACGACAAGGTGGCGCCCAACTTCGACAAATCGAACAAGTCGCTCGGCGAGGGGGTCGACTGGCTCGAGGAAAAGGCGAAGGAGGGCAACAAGAAGGCCGCCGAGAAGTACGCGAAGGTACCCGTCGTCGGCAAGGTCCTGAAGGTTTCCGCGGCGGTCGCCAACGCGACGGTCGATGCCACCGGCGGTGTCGTCAAGGGAGTCGGCGACCTGACCACGATGGCCGGCAACGCGATCGTCCATCCCATCGATGCCGCCGGGTCGATGGCCAAAGGCGCTCTCGACATCGCCGAGCATGTGCCGATGGCGCCCGGCGTCAACACGACGGTGAAGGCCGCCCACGGCATGGTCGACCTGGCGCGCGGCAAGAAGGACGGAGAGTACGGCGGCAGCCTGAAGGAGCTGGGCGAGAACCTGGCGATGGGCACGCACACCGACCCGAACGATCCCAAGAAGAAGTCCAACGCCGACCTCGACTTCGCGGCGGGCCTCGGCGGCGGCACGAAGGCGTGGAGCGACAAGCCGGCGGAAGCGGCGACGCGCACGCTCGTCAACCTCGCGCCGATGTTCGTCGGCGATGAAGCGGCCGGCGGGAAGAAGGCGCCGCCGAAGGGCGGACCTGCGGTCCCCGAGGGCCCGAATGCACCGCGCACGGTCGTCGGTGGGACGCCTGGACCCGAGGCGCCGTTCGACCCGAGCAAACCTCTCGATATCGACGACATCGCTCGGAGAAACCCCGACTTGGTTCGGCAGCCGACGAACAAGATCCCCGCGCGAAATGACGGGACCGTCTTCCGCAACGAAGGGCTGACCCCCAAGCAAGGGCCGAGCGATCAGGTACACGTAAAGGTTGCCGATCAGCGTGGCGGGGGCGCAGAGTTCTCGAAGAAGAATGCAAGGTCGAAGCGGTAGCTCCCATGTCACGGCATGCCCGAACCCCCCGGCATCGTCGTCTACATCGGGGCGCGCCTGGAGGGCGTCCGCCTAACGAGTCTCTTCGTACTGCGTTCTGTCGAACCGCCGATTGACACGATCGTCGGGCGAACCGTCGCAGGCATTCAGCGATTGGGGAAACGCATGGTCATCGGTTTTCGAGGTTGTGCCCTCGGAAGGTCTGAGGACGTGCGCCGCGGCTCAATCGCTCAGAGTGTCGCCTGCCTGAGGGTGCCTACCTGCTCCTCACCCCGCTCGGGTGATCGGTTTGCAATCGCGTCGGGATGTCAGGAAGCTGCCGTTCATCGATGACTGTTGATGGCCGGATCCGGGTCTTGACGACCGTCAGCTGCCGGGTCGGCCGCTACGAACGGCAGGTTTCAGGCGCGACGAGCGCGTCGGGCAGGACCCAAAGCAGTCGCTTCTGGCGGCGGCGGACCCTCGTTCCCGGGAGGTAGGTCCGCGTAACATCGCCCCACCTCCCGTCTTTGGCCACGCACCTGGCAATGCAGCGGCGCCCCGTCATCAGCGCACTCGCGTGCGGTCTCGTCACGACGATTTTCGACGCCCAAGCGCAGTCGGCAACGAAGATCCATAGGGTTGGCTTCCTTACCCACGCCAGCTCGGAGCAGTCGGCCCGCTACTTCGGCGCATTCAACGAAGGACTGCGCTCCTTCGGCTACGTCGAGAACCGCAATGTCGTCGTCATGCCGCGCTTCGGCGATGGAACGCTCGAGCGCTTGCCCGAACTCGCGGCCGACCTGGTGCGCTCGCGTCCCGATGTGATCGTCACGGGAAGTCAACCGCTCGCAATCGCCGCTCAGCGGGCGACGGCGACGATCCCCGTGGTCATGGTCGGCGTTGCCGACCCGGTCGGGATCGGCCTCATCGCCAATCTCGCCCGGCCCGGCCGGAACGTTACCGGGCTGTCGATCGACGCGGGACCGGAGATGGGCGGCAAGAGCGTGGAACTGCTCAGGGAATTGGCGCCTGGTCTGTCCCGCGTCGGCGTGCTGCGCCACGTGATTTATCCCGTGGAGAACAACGCCGCACTCGAGGCCGCGGCGAAGACGATGAACATCGCGATCGAGGTCGTCGAGGTCCGCGACGCCAGTGAGATCGAAGCCGGGTTCGCCCGACTGAAGTTGCTGCGAGTTGGTGCGGCCATCATCCTCGGGACGTTCTTCTGGGTGCACCGCCGGCAGGTCGCCGAACTCGCGATTCGGGATCGCCTGCCCGCGTTCCATGCGCTGAAGGATTTCAGTGACGCCGGCTTGCTCGTCAGCTACGGCGCGAACCTCGAGCACCTGTATGGGCGCGCCGCCTCGTATGTCGACAGGATCCTCAGGGGAGCCAAGCCGGGCGAACTCGCTGTCGAGCAACCGACGAAATTCGATCTCGTGATCAACCTGCGCACCGCGAAGGCGTTGGGGCTCAAGATTCCGCCATCGCTGCTGGCGCGCGCCGATGAGGTGATTCAGTAGCCCCCAAAGCGAACGACTTCTGTGGGGCATGAGCGGCTACGACCGATAGTGGCCGAAGTGGCCCTTCATCCCCTGAGTTCGAGAGATCGCGAACTGATTCAGCGGGATGCAGCGTGCGCCGGGCTGCCGCAGTGCACCGGCCGGGCGCCGTGCGTACGCCGCAGTTGACGTGGCTGATCGAACACAATGCCGCGTCCAACCACGTGATCCGAAAGCAGCCGCATGATCTTCGATGTCATCCGCGAGAGCCACGACCTGCAACGCGACCTCTGCCGCAAGCTCACGGCATCGCGCCACGACATGGCGGCACGTCAGGTGCTCTTCCTTCAGTTGAAGGTCGAACTGATGGCGCACGCGGCGGCCGAGGAACGCTACCTGTACGTACCGCTGCTGATGGAGGACGGCGGCCTCGACGCCTCGCGCCATGCGCTGCACGAGCACCACGAGGTCGACGAGTTGCTGGACGACTTGACGGTGCGCAACAAGGAGCAGGCGGGCTGGATCGCAACTGCAAAGACGCTGAGCTTCAAGGTGCGCCACCACCTGAAAGAGGAGGAGTCGAAGTTCTTCCAGGTCGCCGGGCGCCTGCTGTCGGCGACGAGGAAAGAGCAGCTTGCCCGCAAGTACACGCGCGAGATCTTGCGCATGCGCAGGCACTACGCCGCCGACTACGAAACGGTAACCGTCGCGACGGCGAGCGGCCTCGTCAAGCCCGCGAAGCCCGCGGCCGACAAGCCCGCCACGCGCGGCAACGCGCGCACGGGCGCCCAACGGCGAGGCAAGAGCGAACCGCGCCGCACGCTCTGATCGGGCGCCGCCCTCGAGGCCCCGGAGCAGGTTGCCGCCGCAATCCGATCGTTCCTCGACCTCCCCGATGGGAGTCGCCGACCACAGATAGGCTACTGCCTTCGCAGGCTCGGTGCGCGAGGCAGCCCATGTTGAAGATCCTTGTTCCGGCGTCAGAAGCCCATGGACAGAGCGCGCCGAGCGGCGGATGGCCGCGAGTGGCCGCCTTCGTCGGCATATGCGCCGTCCTGGGCATCCTGACCTACGGCTTCGCCTTCGACTCCCACGCCCCGTCGACGACCCCGACGCGTGGCGTCATACCTTTCGCCATCGCCGTCGTTCTCGCCGCGGTACTCTTTGCCCGAAGGCTGCCTTTGTCCAAGCCCCGGGTCGACCTGCTGTACTACGGCCTTGCCGCCATGTCGGCGGCGATCTTGTATGTCGACAATGCCGACCAGCGTGCGACCGTCCAGAGCGAGCTGGACCGGCAACGGCTCGAATTCCTCAGGGCCACGGTCAGGCGCCAGGATTCGGAAGTTGCTCGCCTGCGAGCGAGTTTCGAGCGCGCGGCCGCGGAGCTCTCGCAGGCCGAGAGCAGCCTTCCCTCCCTGCAGCAGGAGCTCAATGCTGCAAAGCGCGTGGCGCGAACGGCGCTGGACGCCATCGAGAAAGCCCACGACGAAAGGTGCACTCAGGTCTGGCGTGAATGTCCACTGATGTCACCCCGCATCGAGCGCGACGGCACGGGAAGGGGCACGACCAGTGGACGGCTCCTGGATCCGTTCGGCTGCGAAGCGAGAAAGAACTCTTGCGTGCTGGGGGCTCGGAGTACGGAGACGTCATCCCTCCGGAGCCTGCTCGGCTCGAGCCGACTGGAGGACCTTGCCGGCATCGACGTCGGTGGGTTGCCGGAGACACAGCTCCAGACCGATCGGGGTGTCGCGACCCTTCGAAGCAGCGTGGAACAACTGGTCTTTCGGGCAAGACAGATGCCGACGTTGCGGGCGCGGCGGGAGTCGGCAGACGATGCGCTTCAAGTCGCGCAGACCGAGCTCGAGGCGCAGCGCAGGACCGTCGGGCAGATCGAGACGGGCATGGGGCGCCAGGGTGGGGGCACGGCCACGGCGCAAGCCCGTTCATCCACGTTCAAGCTGGAGATTTCTTTCGTGGCGAAGTTCGTGTGGGGCTGGGTTCTGGTCGTCCTGCTCGGGCTCAAGCTGGCGCGTGAGCCGTTCGTCCTTGCCTATCGGGAGGGCTCGGCGGCCTAGAGCCGATCGCGCCGTGCCGCTGTCAGTCGTTGCAGCGACTTGCGCCTGTCTGCTTGGAGGGACACTTGACCGAGCCGTATGAACAGAACACGCAGCAGTCCCCGCTCTTCGGCCGCAGCACTGATCGGCACTCGACGCACTCGTAGAAGAATTGGCAAGCGTCGGTCGGCATTCGCTCGCGGCGGGCATGACCGCAGTGCGGGCACGTCAGTACAGACTCGCGAAGTGTCTCGGCCACGGTGCTAGCCCTCACCCAACGCGAGAGGCTCGCGGATGCTCGACAACCTCGTTGCGTGTGCAGATCCAGACCGAGCGCATGTCGGAGTTACCTGTGCGAAAGCGATATAGGACACCCTGTACCAGGTGCAGGGTCTAGGCCTACGACGACATCCCTGCGCTTGTGGCCCCGGACGGGCAAGGATAGTCTTCCGCAGAACACCGACCCACGCGTCCGCCGCGCGCGTTTGCCCGGCGTCGGCCTCCCGGAGCGACTTCCAATGGATTACTCCCGCTACAGCTCGCTGAACGTCACCCGCCGCGGGCCCGACGACAGCGTTCTCGATGTGCAGATGAAGGCGCAGAACGGCAAGCTCCCTACGGCGGGTCACCAAGGGCACGCCGACCTTGCCGAGATCTGGCGTGACGTCAGCGCGGACCCCGCCGTGCGTTGCGCCGTCCTGCGCGGCGAGGGACTGGGGTTCTCCGGCGGCGGAGACCTGGCGCTGGTACAGGACATGGCGAACGATTTCGATGTTCGCACGCGCGTGTGGAAGGAGGCCCGCGACCTGGTCTACAACGTGATCAACTGCGACAAGCCGATCGTCAGCGCCATCCATGGTCCTGCGGTCGGTGCCGGCCTGGTCGCCGGCATGCTCGCGGACATCTCGATCGCCGCCAGGAGCGCGAAGATCGTGGACGGGCACACCCGTCTCGGCGTCGCCGCCGGCGATCACGCCGCCATCGTGTGGCCGCTGCTGTGCGGCATGGCGAAGGCCAAGTACTACCTGCTGCTGTGCGAGCCGATCAGCGGCGAGGAAGCCGAGCGCATCGGGCTGGTTTCGCTCGCGGTCGATGACGCGCACCTTCTGGAGAAGGCGTATGAAGTGGCGGACAGGCTCGCGCTCGGCTCGCAGACCGCCATCCGCTGGACCAAGTACTCGCTCAACAACTGGTTGCGGCAGGCAGGCCCGGCGTTCGATACCTCCTTGGCGCTCGAATTCATGGGCTTCGGCGGACCCGACGTCAAGGAAGGCGTGGCATCGCTGAGGGAGCGCCGCTCCCCGAAGTTCTAGCGAATCAATTCAGCGCTTCGTAGTCCGTTGACCAGCTGTTCCAGGGGCGCGCGTTCACGATACGGCAATACCCGCAACGTATGCTCGATCGCATACCCCGGATGCATCCCCATCAACTCCCCCCAGACCCTCCGCGCCTCCTCCCCCCGCCCCGTGTGCCCGTACAGCGACGCCAGGTACACCCGCGTCACATCCGACGTCGGCATGTGAATCAACCGCCGCTTGAACGTCGCCTCCGCCTCCTCGTAGCGGCCCAGCGCGAACAGCGCCCGCCCCACCGCATGCATCCACACGTTGAAGTGCGGATCCAGCCTCAGCGCCAGCTCCAGAGTCTCGATCGCCTCCTCGTGGCGCCCGAGGAAGTGAAGCACGTTGCCGAGCGCACCCTGCGAATGGGCGGAGTTGGGGTCGAGCTCGATTGACCTCCGCGCCGCGCTCTCGGCTTCGTCGAGCCTGCGCAGCCACATCAGGGCCATGCACAGCGCATGGAATGAGGCCGGTTCGAGCGGGTCGAGCTCGCACGCCTTGTTTGCCAGCGCGAGAGAAGGCTCCAGCACGGCCTCGGTGCGCCCGTTCCAGACGTTCAGGTACTCGATGCCCATGGCGATCGACAGGTACGCATAGCCCTGGGCCAGCCCCGGATCGAGCGCGATCGCACGCTCGAGCATCGCGCGACCCTCGGCGACGGCTGCCGCATTGAAATGCAGGAGGCAGCCCTTGGCGCGGATGAGGTGGTCCCAGGCCTCGACGTTGACCTTGCCGCGGTCCTGCGTGCGCGCCTTCTCGCCGCCGGTGAGTGTCACTTCGAGTATCTGCACGATCTTTCGCGTCAGCTCGTCCTGCACCAGGAAGATGTCTTCCAGGTCGCGATCGAAGCGGTCGGCCCAGACGTGGCCGCCGGTCGCGGCATCGATGAGCTGCACGTTGATCCGCACCTTCATGCCCGCCCGGCGCACGCTGCCTTCGAGCACGTGGCGCACGCCGAGCTTCCTGCCCACCTCCTTGATGTCGACGCTCTGCTTCTTGTACGTGAACGACGAGTTGCGCGCGATCACGAACAGGCCCGAGATCTTGGAGACGTCGGTGATGATGTCTTCGGTGATGCCGTCTGCGAAGTACTCCTGCTCGGGATCGCCGCTCATGTTGGTGAACGGCAGCACCGCGAGCGAGGGCTTGTCGGGCAGGCGCAGCGCCTCCTCGGCCGCCGCGCCGGCGGAAGAAGGAACGGCGCCCGCGAGCGCGATCCGGAACGCGCGCACCGGATGGTCGATGTGCTTCACGTGCTGCTCGCCCTGGTCGACGAACTCGGCGACCACCCGGCCGCGTACCGCGCCGCGCACCGCGTCGGACACGGTCACGCCGCCCGGCTCGGCCAGCCCCTGCAGCCGCGCGGCGATGTTCACGCCGTCGCCGTAGACGGAACCGTCGGCCTTCTCGATCACGTCGCCAAGGTGAACGCCGATGCGAAAGCGCATCTGCCGGTCCGGCGTCGTCGCGGCCTCGGCGGCCCGGCCGAGCTCCTCTTGCACCTCGATGGCGGCTGCCACCGCGCCGGCGGCGGTCTGGAACACGGCGAGCACCGAGTCGCCCGCCATGTCGATCACCTGGCCGTGGTGCGCCTCGATTTTCGTGCGGAACACGTCGCGTGCGGCGTCGAGCGCGGCGACGGTGGCGCGGTCGTCGCTCGCCATCAGGCGTGAGAAGCCCGCCGCATCCGCGGCGAGGATGGCCGCCAACCGCTGCTTGTGACCCGTGCCGTTCACACCCGTAGGCCGCTGCACACGGCCAAGTTGCCGTGTGATGTTACGCGGGCTCGTCTGCCCGCACCCGACCGGCGACGACTCGCACGCCGCTCGGCGCGGCACGCCAGATCGCGAGCGCCGACAGCGCCGAGCAGCCGATGGCGACCCAGAAGGCCAGCGTGTAGTCGCCGGTCCGATCGTGCACGAACCCCATGAACCACGGGCCTACCGCGCCACCCGCGAGTGCGCTGAGCATCAGCGTCCCGAAGATCGACCCGTAGTGCCTGCCCTCGAAGATCTCCGCAGGGATGGCGCCGATGACCGACGTGAGGCCGTAGCCCAGCGCGCCTTGCGCGATCACCATCGTGTACAGCAGGGGGATGCCCGGATACGACGGCAACGCGAGCAGCGCGACATAGGTGATGCAGAACCCCGCACAGCCGATCGCCCAGACGATCTCGCGACCGATGCGATCCGAGAGCCAGCCGAGCGCGATCTGCCCCGGCACGCCGGCCAGGCTGACGGCGCCGAGGGCCCATGCGGCCTCCTGGGCACTGAAGCCGGTCTCGGTGAGGTACTTGGTCTGGTGCACCTGCACCGCGTACCACGAGAAGAGCGCACCGAAGTAGGCCGCCGCGATCCACCAGAACCGCGCCGTGCGCAGCGCCCGTGCGAGCGTCCAGTCGATGCCCGCCCACGCGGGGTCGACCACGTTCACCCGCCGGGCCTTCGCCGCCGCGGGCGTGTCCGCGTCTCCGTCCGGCGCCAGGCCGAGCTCCTCCGGGCGACGCCTGAGAAGCAGGTTGAGCGGCACCAGGACGACGAGCGCCACCAGGCCGAGCAGCGAGCATCCGGCACGCCAGCCGTTTCGCTCCACGAACGTCTGCAGCGCGGGGAGAAGCACGATCGAGCCGAACCCCACGCCGGCGAAGGCGATGCTCATCGCGAGCCCTCGGCGCCGCACGAACCAGTTCGGCAGAAAGAGCGCCTGGCCGGTATA
>Ga0190274_10002810_pt1 | contig 10325 bp, 10 predicted proteins | sample Popmic531T_FD_133002 | JGI IMG/M metagenome (GOLD analysis project Ga0190274, IMG submission 133002) | Populus adjacent soil microbial communities from riparian zone of Yellowstone River, Montana, USA - 531 T | ecosystem: Environmental > Terrestrial > Soil > Riparian zone | place: USA: Montana...
CGCTTCGTCGGCGAGGTCAACCGACTCGGCGAGCACTACGTCCGGCCGCACGACATGGACGTCGTCCTCGAGCCGGACGATCGCACCGAGGAGGCGATGGTGCAGCGGCTCGTCGCCCTCGGCTTCGAGATCCGGGTCGAGTTCGTGCTCGCCGACGGGACCGAGGTCTGGGCGCAGCTGACCCGCGCCGAGCTGCAGAAGCTGGAGCTGCGCGAGAAGCAGATCGCCTACCTGCGGCCCAGCCAGACAAAGAGCTTCAACGGTGACTCGCCGTCCGGCGACCATGGGGCCTCGACTCCCCTTGGTGCAGAGGACGGCGGCGACGCAGAGCAATCTGTAGCCGTTTGAAGAGGCGAGGGGCGGGGCGCATCACTGCCGGGTCGCGCCCCGCCCCCACTCGCCGCCGCTGATTATCGCTCGCCGCCACGGTCGGTGGGATCGCCTGCTAAGTTATTCTTGACTTAGTTAGTGAACAAACTAAAGAAAGGATGAAGCGATGAGCGCGAGGAGTACGACCACCTTTACCAACCGCGGCCAGCTCCGCGGCCTGATCCGGGACGAGGCGCCCGCCGGCACCGGCCAGAACCGCACCAGCCGCGCCGCCCGCAAAGAGCCGGGCAGCAGCCGGGCCGACGAGGCCCTCTACTACCGGGCCCGTCTGATCCTCGGTGAGTCCCTCCCCCGTCCCAGCCGCTGAGCCCGCGGCTCAGGACAGCTGCGCGAGGAAGGAACCGACAGCTGGGCCGAAGTAGGGCGAGTAGAGCTTGCCCGGTTCGGAGGGATAGCCGTAGCTGGTGACGCCGTTGACGTAGGCGCCTTCGACGATCCAGGCGCCGCCGCTGGCGCCGCCGGCCATGTCGCACGAGCTCGGCACCGTCGGTGGGCCGAGGAAGTGGAAGGTGAAGGGGTCGCTGCCGAGGCCGCGAGCCTTGCAGCTGCGCAGCTCTTCGCCTTTCAGCGCCGCCGCCGGGTAGCCGTAGATCTGGAAGTCGCCGAGCCGCCAGCGACCGGTGACGTAGCCGCGCCCGCCGACCACGTCGGCCAGCTTCCCGAAGCGACTCGGGGCGACGCGCAGGGCGGCGACGTCGAAGTCGGGATTCTCCCCTTCGATCCAGGGCGGCATCACATATGCGACTTGGACACGGAAGGTCCCGAAGGGGCGCAAGCCGTGGTCGTAGGCAGGGACGAAGCTGAGGTGGCGGCCGACGACGCCGTCCTCGATCACACAGTGGCCGGCCGTCAGCACGATCGAGCGACTCGGGGTGTTGAGCGCGGTGCCCGAGCAGGAGTAGGCGCCTTCGCGACGATCGAAGCCGAAGATGCGCCCATTGGTGCGCAAGCCCTCGCCGTTGAATTCGGAGACGTGGACGCTGCTCGCACTCGCCTGGTCCGGCGCCATTGGGAGCTCGACGACCCTGGTCGGCAGGGCCGATCCGGCGGCGGCAGGAGCCGCGCAGAGTGCGGCGGCGGCAAGAGCAGCAAGCAGCAACGGCAGCAGCCGCGATCGAGCCGCCCAGACCCCCGTCCCCCTCATCGCAAGGATGCTCGCACAAGCCATTGCTCTACCGCCGGATACCGCTCTAGTATCGAATCGGTTCAACGCTCAAGACGTTTTGACCAACAGAAGGGGTTACGTATGAACGAGGATCAGGGACTGATCAGCGGCTGGTGGGTCTTCGCCGGCGTCTTGCTGCTCATTGCCGGAGTCTTGAACATCATTTACGGGATCGCCGCCATCGGCGATTCGAAGTTCTTCACCGACCAAGGCACTTACATTCTCAGCGGTCTGCACACCTGGGGTTGGATCTTGTTGATCCTCGGGGTACTGGAGCTCGTGGCCGCCTTCTCGCTCTTCTCGGGCGGGGAATTCGGACGCTGGTTCGGCATATTCGTCGCCTCGCTGAATGCGATCGCGGCGCTGCTCTCGATACCGGGCTATCCGTTCTGGTCGCTGGCGATCTTCGCGATCACGATCATCGTCATCTACAAGCTGGTGGAGGGCCCGGAAGGCTCTACCCGCTGACCCCAGGTCGGAGCGGCGGCGCCACGGGGCGTCGCCGCGACGGCCTCCTCGCCCTCCTCCTCGGGCTCGAGCTTCGACCAGGGCGCCCGCGGGCTGTCCTCGATCTCGTAGAGCACGTCGGCGCCGACCAGCCTGTCCTGCCAGGCACGGCGATCTTCTCGCCGCACGATTCCCAGCAAGCCGATGCCGAAAGGGAAGATCGCGAGCGCAAGGCCGAAGAGTCGCTTGATCGAGCGACCGAGCGGCAATCGCGTGCCCTCGGGGCCGATCCGGATGTCGAGGAAGTGCATTCCGGGCGTCTTGCCGGCCAGCGACCAGAACCCGACCAGATAGCAGCCGCCGATCGCAAACCAGGCAAGGGAGCCCACCGCCAAGGTCAGGGCCGGCATGCCATCGCTGTTGCCGTTGAAGGCCGTGACGATCAACGCGACCAGGGCCGCGAAGCCGGAGAAGGCGAGGTTGACGATCAGCCCGTCGAGCAAGAACGCGAGGCCGCGAGTGGCTGCGCCGGCGTGATCGGTGGGCTGCGAACGCGGCTTGCGGAAGAGCACCCGGCGGGACACCCGCTCGACGCCGTCGTCGACCCGGCGCGCCGCACGGCTTACCGTGTTGCCGACGTCCTGGAGCAGGCCGACGCTCTGGGCGCTGATCGCGGCCCGGATCTCAGGTGCCTCGGCGATCCGCTCGACCAGTTTCTGCGCCTCGTCGCTGGCCAGCAGCCGGCGCCAGACCTCGTCGACCATCTCGCTGTCGAGGGCGTCGACGAGCGCCTGTTTGACGGTCTCGCTGTCGAGAGCGCCCTGGACAGCATTTTCGACCACCGGACCCTGCAGAACGCGGGCCAGAGCGCGTTCGACGGCTTCGCTCTCGACCGCGGCAACCATCGCCTCCTCGGCGGCGGCCTCGACCGCACGGTCGATCCCGGTCGCTTTGGAGACCGAGCGGGCGCTCCGCACCCCGGCGCCCAGGAGGCGCACCGAGAGCGGGCTTTTACGGGGCGGTACGTCCTCCATCGCCCCGAGCCTACCGCGATTCCAATGCCGCTTCGAGGCGGTCCACGAACGGCGCCTGGGCGGCGAGGATCTTCTCCCTCGCCCGCTCCGGCGAGAACCACTCGGCACGATCGACCTCGGGGAACTCCTGCCGCCGGCCCGAGCGCGGCGGCCACTCCATCTCGAAGCTGTTGCTCTCCAGCACCTCGGGGTCGAAATCTCCCTCCCCGGCCCAGCAGTGGACCACCTTCGCCTTCTGCTTGACGGAGCCGAGCGGGATCAGCGTCGCGGCCTCGAGCCGCGGCGGCGCCCCGAGCTCCTCCGCCATCTCGCGCAGCGCGCAGGCGACCCGCTCCTCACCGGGGTCGATTTCGCCCTTGGGGATCGTCCAAGCGCCGCCGTCTTTCTTCGCCCAAAAAGGTCCGCCCGGGTGAGCGAGCAGCAGCTCGAGCCGCTCCGCCGAGCCGCGGTAGAGGAGGATGCCGGCACTTTCCCTCATCAGTCTCCGTTCTTACGCCAAAAATCAAGCGTAGGGAACCGTGCCGGGCACGGGCAGGAAGGGTCCGATGGGCCAAGGCCGTCATCCACCTCCGGCGCAAGCGCCCCTAGAATGCACTCGACCACGGGGCGTGGCGCAGTCTGGTAGCGCACTCGGCTGGGGGCCGAGCGGTCGCTGGTTCAAATCCAGTCGCCCCGATTTTCCGTTTCAACCTTAGACAGACTCAATACCCTGCGCCGATGCCGACCAACGCAGATCGGGCGAAAGAGGCCATCGAGGTCGTCTGCCCCGGCGGGCTCGACCGGATGGAGGAGTTCTACACACCGGACTTTCACGATCACGTGAACACGATGGAATTCCACGGATACGACGGCGCCCGTGAGTCCGTGTCGCTTTACCGACGACTGTTCGCCGATCTGCGGTTCACCGTCGACAAGACGGTTTCCGAGGGCGACTACGTCGCCACGCGCTGGACCCTTACCGGGACCAATCGGGGGCGGCCGGTCACGTTGACCGGGAACACGCTGAGTCGATTCGAGGGCGGTTTGATCGCTGAGGATTGGGGGTCGACCGACACCATCGAGCTGGTTCGGCAGCTCGGCATATGGCGGACCCTGATCATGGCCGTCACCGAGTGGCGGCTCCTACTCAAACTCACCCGTCACTAGCTGCGCTACCTAGCTAGCGCAGTTTCAGGACAACCGACTTCTTCTTCGAGACGGAGATGCCGGAGGTCGGCTTGAAGGTCGCCTTCACCTTCACCTTCAGGCTTCCGGTCTTCGCGAGCGTGGCGCTCGCAGCGCCGCTGGAGGTGAGCTTGATCTTCAGCGTCTTCGCCTTCTTCGCCTTCTTCTTGGCCTTCTTGACGCCCTTGCCGGTGACCGTCAGCTTGCCGGCGCCCGGGACCTTGACCTTGAGCGTCGCCGTTCCCTTGGCCGTGTTCAGCGTCACCTTGCCGAACTTCAACTTCGGCTTCGTCACCTTCAGCTTCCCGACCGCGCTCGCGACCCCGCCCTGAGGCGCCTTCGCGTTCAAGGTCACCGAGTAGGTGCCTGGCTTGACCTTCTTCGGAACCGTGACGGTCACCTTGCTGGTGCCGTTCGGAGCCTGGTGGGTGGTGGCGTCGAGGGTTCCCGGCTTGAAGTTCTTGGTGTTTGCCTTCGCCTTGCCGCCCTTCGCCGATGTAGTCGCGCTCAGCGCGAAGGTCGGCGTCGCCGGGGCCGTCGAGGCGTACTTGAGCGAGAAGGCGAGCTCGCCGCTGCCGCCGACGAACGCCGGCGCCGGCTTCTTCGGCGGCGAGATCAGCAGGTCGGCGCTGGCGACCTGCGCTCGCTGGGTGGTGCCGCTACAGAAGGCTTCGGATTCGTTGGGCATGACTTCGCCTTCGAGCTTGATGCAACGGACGGGCCGGCTCTCGGGCGCCGTGCCGGAGACCACGCGGATGCCAAAGGCGATGGCGCCGTTGAAGGGACCCGCGAAGGGCGCCCCGCTCGCCCCGGCCGGCAGGCCGAAATCGGCGTCGACCGACCATTCGACGGACTGTTCTTTGAATTCCTGGACCGTAGTCGAGAGATAGCCGACCCCTTCCAGGCCGCTCGGGGGCCAGAGGTCGCCCAGAACCTGTCTGAAAGCTTCTGCTTCTGCTTTTTCTTCCGGCGTTTCGGCCTGTGCGAGCAGTTTCTGGATCGCCACCGAGGAAGCAGCCATCTCGGGGGCGACTTCGTCGTTCCGCGTGAAGGTGATCGGAGCGCCGCCGCCGACGGGCACGGCGGTGAAGCTCGCGGGCGGAGTCGAGCCAGGCGGCACGGCGATGCCGACCAAGTACTGGAGGGTTTCGGCTTCGCTGCCGTTGGGGCCGCAGGCGGCCAGCGTGTCTGTCGTGCAGAGGTTGAAGTGGACCCGAACCGAGCCGACTCCGCCGGGCTGGCCGACGGTGAAGCTGCCGGGCTTGACAATCGAGCAACCTGCGACTGCGAGGACGAGGGCCCCCGCGGCGATCAGGGCCAGGGCAGGCCGAGCGAAACGACGGACACGGGAAATCGGCTGATTTGGCATCGCTGAGAAAGGTACCGTTCGGATCGGAGATATGAACGAATCGCCAACCTCCGCACCCGTTCTCCTCGCCGTCGACGAAGACGAGAGCCTGCTCGCCGACCTCGATCGCGAGCTGAGCGGGCGTTACGCCGGCAGCTACCGAATCATCTGCGTCAGCTCGGAAGGCGAGGCGGTCTCGCAGCTCGAGGAGCTCGCAAGGGCGGGGGAAGACGTGGCGCTGGTGCTGGCCGCGCGCGCGCTCGGGGGGCCGGATGGCTGCGACCTGCTGGGGCAAGTCCGGAGCTTTCACCCGCACGCGCAGCGGGGTCTGCTGATCGAGTGGGGTAGCTGGGGCGAGGACGGGACCTCGGAAGAGATTTTCCAGGCGATGGCGCGGCGGCAGATCGAGTACTACGTGATCAGGCCCTCGCAGTCGCCCGATGAGCTCTTCCACCAGGCCGTCTCGACCTTCCTGCTCGAGTGGGCGCACGCAAAGCGGATCTCACCCCACACCGTCCACATCGTCAGCGCGACCTGGACGGGCAGGGCGAGCGAGCTGAAAGAGGTGCTCGGTCGCTGCGCCGTGCCACACGCGTTCGTGCTCGCCGACTCGGAGCAAGGCCAATCCCTGCTCGCCAACTGCCGCGTGGGCGCCGAGCTGCCGCTCGTCGTGATGCCGAACGGGGACGTGTTCGAGGACCCCTCGAAGCTGGAGCTGGCCCGGGCTACCGGGGCGGCCGTCGATCCTGCCCAGACCGAGTTCGACGTCGTCATCGTCGGCGGCGGCCCGGCCGGCCTCTCGGCGGCGGTCTACGGCGCCTCCGAGGGCCTCCGCACCCTGGTCCTCGACGACGGCGGCATCGGCGGCCAGGCCACATCGAGCGCGATGATTCGCAACTACCTCGGCTTCCCGCGCGGCGTCAGCGGCCGGCGGCTGGCGGAGAACGCCTACGAGCAGGCCTGGGTCTTCGGCGCCAAGTTCGCCTTCATGCACGATGTGACCGCGATTCGCCGCGAAGGTGAGCGGCTGCACATCTCCTTGGCCGGCGGCGGCGAGGTGCAGGCAGCGGCCGTTGTCGTCGCCACGGGGGCTGCCTACCGCCGTCTCGGCGTCGACGAGCTCGAGGACCTGAGCGGCGACGGCGTCTTCTACGGCGGACCCGCTTCCGAGGCGCCGACGACCGAGGGCGAGGTCGTCCACGTGGTCGGCGGCGCCAACTCGGCCGGACAGGCGGCGCTGCACCTTGCCGAATACGCGCGCACCGTCACCCTGGTCGTGCGCGCCGACTCGCTCGCGAAGGAGATGTCCCACTACCTGGTTCAGCAGGTCGAGGCCACGCCCAACATCGAGGTGCGCCTCCGCACTGACGTCGTAGGTGGCGGCCCAGGCGACGACGGCTGGCTCGGGCGCCTTGTCCTACGCTCCGGAAACGAGACCGAGACCGTCGCCTCCGACGGGCTCTTCCTGATGATCGGGGCCCGTCCCAACAGCGGCTGGCTTCCCAACGAGATCGAGGTCAACGATCGCGGCTTCATCCGCACCGGCCCCGAAATCGCGGACAACCCGGCCTGGCCGCTCGAGCGGGAGCCGCTGGCGCTGGAGACCAGCATGCCGGGGGTCTTCGCGGCCGGCGACGTCCGCAGCGGCTCGATGAGCCGAGTCGCCGCCGCCGTCGGCGAGGGGTCGGTCGCGATCCGTCTCGTCCACGAGCTCTTCGCGGCAAAGCGGGAGCACTCAGGCGAGCTGGCCTGAGCGCTCGTGGACGAAGCGGACGACGGTCGCGCCCTCGCCGACCGCAGTCGCGCAGCGCTTGATCGAGCCGGCCCGCACGTCCCCCGCCGCGTAGACGCCCGGCACGCTCGTCTCGAGCAGGCCCTCGGCGCCGACTTCGGGACCGGTGCGGATGAAACCGTTGGCATCGCGCTCGATGACGTCGCCGAGCCACTCGGTGCATGGGACTGCGCCGAGGAAGAGGAAGAGATAGGAGAGCGGGAACGACTCGCCGTCGCTCACCGTGACCGAATCGAGCATTCCGTCCTCGCCGTGGAGGGCGGTGATTTCGCTGCGGTCCCTGATCGCGACGCCGTGCTCGGCGAGGTCGTTGATCAGATAGCGCGACATCGTCTCCCCCAGGTCTTCCCTGCGGTGCAGGATCGTGACCAGCGCCCCGCCTCTGGCGAGCCAGATCGCGGCCTGCCCGGCGGAGTTGCCGCCGCCGACGACGCCGACCCGCATGCCGCCGCAGAGGCGACCCTCGGGCGGCCCGGCAGCGTAGAAGACGCTGAGGCCCTCATACCGGTCGAGGTCCTCGACCGGCAGGCGCCGGTATTCGGCGCCGGTGGCGAGCAGGACCGATCGCGCGGAGACCTCCCTGCCCTCCTCCAGATGGACCAGGTGCCGGCCGTCCCCCGGCTCGAGGGCGCGGGCCCTGTAGGGAGTCGCGGTGCGGGCGCCGAACTTGCGCGCCTGGGCGATCGCCCGGCTGGTCAGTTCGGAGCCGCTGATCCCGGCCGGGAAGCCGAGGTAGTTCTCGATCCGCCGCGAGGTGCCGGCCTGGCCGCCGAGCACGGTGCTCTCTACGACGAGGGTGTCGAGGCCCTCCGAGGCGCCGTAGACGGCCGCGCCGAGCCCGGCAGGGCCGCCGCCGACGACGAGCAGGTCGACCTCCTCCCGCGGGCCCAGCTCGAGCCCGATCCCGAGCGCCCGCGAGAGGGCGCCGTTGCTGGGGCGCCGCAGCTCGACGCCCCCGGGAAGCCGCACCAGTGGCACCTCCTCCTCGGCGACCGCCTCCAGCAGCGCGCGCGCCTCCTCGCTCTCCTCCGAGTCGAGCCAGGAGTGGGGCAGCCTCTGGCGCCGGGCGAAGTCGAGCAGCTGCCGGGTCTCCGTCGAGGAGCGCGGGCCGACGATCTCGATCCCGACCCCCTGCCGTTCCTGCAAGCGCTCGCGACGGTCGATGAAGGCGGAGAGGAGGAGATCGGAGAGGCTGCCGTCCTCGAACAGCAAGCGGCGCAGGACTTCGCGATCGACGGCGATGTAGCGAACCGCCTCGGTTACCTCGGCGGTGAGGAAGACGGTCTGGCCGGAGAGCAGGTTCATCTCGCCGAGGAACCCACTGGCGCGGTGCCGGACTATCTCCCGCCCGGCGGCGTCGAGGATCGCGACCTCGCCCTCGAGGATGGCGATGAAGGGATAGGACTCGTCGCCGACTTTGAAGAGGCGCTCGCCCACCTCCGCGGTCCGCTCCTCGCCGTGCCCGGCCAGCGTCTCGAGCTGGCTGCTGGAAAGCACGCGACTGACCGGAAGCGCCACCGGAAAAACCTACCGCTAGCCGAGTAGAAGCTTGAGGATCGCGGCGACGCCGACGACGACGATCAGGACTCGCAGCGCCACCGGGTCGAGGCGTCGCCCGTAGCGGGCGCCGAGCTGGCCGCCGATCACGGAAGAGCCCGCGATCACCGCCGTCGGTCCCCAGGCGACGTCGGCGGCGAAGACGAAGATCAGCCCCGCGACACCGTTGGTGAGGCCGGCGAGGACGTTCTTCAGCGCGTTGCTGCGGTGCAGGTCCTGGGAGAGGGTGACGCCGAAGACGGCGAGCAGGATGATCCCCTGGGCAGCTCCGAAGTAGCCGCCGTAGACGCCGGTCCCGAAGATGAACGGCAACGCCGCCTTCGTGTGCTCATGGTCCTCTCCCCTCTTCCGGCGCTCGTCGAGCCGTTTCGCGATCCGCGGTTGCGCGACGACGAGGACGAGGGCGAGGGCGATGAAGACCGGGACGATCGTCTTGAAGGCCTCGGCAGGGAGGTTGAGGAGGAGGACGGCGCCGGTCGCCCCGCCCAGCACCGAGAAGCAGCCGAAGCGGATCGCGCGGCCGCGCTGGCCGGCGAGCTCGCGCCGGTAGCCGACGGCCCCGGAGATCGCGCCGGGGACGAGGCCGATGTTGTTGGAGACGTTGGCGGTGACCGGCGCGTAGCCGAAGGCGAGCAGGACCGGGAAGGTGACCAGGGTGCCGCTGCCGACCACAGTGTTGACCGCGCCCGCCGCGAGGCCGGCGAGGGCGATCGCGATGACCTCGCCGAAGTCCATGCGGGCGGACTCTATGTACCGTTACGGGCGCTTCACGCGGCGGTAGCTCAACGGTAGAGCCTCAGCCTTCCAAGCTGATGACGCGGGTTCGATTCCCGTCCGCCGCTTACTGGTCGGGCACCTCTCCTCGAACCAGCTGGTAGGCAAGGGCGCCAAGAGCCGCGCCGACGACCGGCCCGATGACGTAGATCCAGAAGTCATGCCACTCGCCGCTGGCCAGTGCGGGCCCGAAGCTCCGAGCCGGGTTGATCGAGGCGCCGGTAACCGGACCGCCGAAGAGCGCGTCGAGGCCGACGGTCCCGCCGATGGCGATCGCCGCAGCAGCTCCAACGGCTCGCGTGTCAGTGGCGACGGCCATGATCACGAACATCAGGAAGGCAGTCATCAGGACCTCATAGACGAGGGCGCTGCCGACGCCGACGGAGGGGACCGTGGCCCCGAGCATGGCTGGCTGATCGGGCCAGACCACGAGCAGGCAGAGGGCGGCGAGCGTTGCGCCGAGCAGCTGCGCACCGATGTAGGCGACGGCATCTCGCGGCGGGAAGTGCCGGGTCAGGGTGAATGCGATCGTCACCGCTGGGTTGATGTGCGCGCCGCTTAGGTGGCCGGTCGCGTAAACCATGACCATGATCACGAGGCCGAAGACGAGGCTGACACCCACAGTGCCGAGCGTGTCGCCGTAAACCTGGTTGC
>Ga0190274_10002811_pt1 | contig 10325 bp, 7 predicted proteins | sample Popmic531T_FD_133002 | JGI IMG/M metagenome (GOLD analysis project Ga0190274, IMG submission 133002) | Populus adjacent soil microbial communities from riparian zone of Yellowstone River, Montana, USA - 531 T | ecosystem: Environmental > Terrestrial > Soil > Riparian zone | place: USA: Montana...
CCGGTCGGCGCGGGTACCGGCCTCGGGCTCTCCACGGTCTACGGCATCGTGAAGCAGCACGAGGGATTCATCTGGCCATACAGCGAGCTCGGCGTGGGCACCACCATGAAGGTCTACCTGCCCGGGGCGCCCAGCGAGGCGGAGTTCCCGCACGCGCCGGACCGCCAGCCCGTGGCCGCGCCCCAGGACCTGCTGGAGCAGGGCCTCGTGATGGTCGTGGAGGACGAGGTCGCGATCCGGGGACTGGTCCGTCGCACGCTCGAGGGTGCCGGCCTGGTCGTCATCGAGGCGGAGAACGGCCGGCAAGCGCTCGACATCTTCGCGCTCGGTGGCGAGCCCCCGCGGCTGGTGCTCACCGACGTGATCATGCCCGAGCTCAACGGGCGCGAGCTGAGCGACGCCCTCGCCGACCTGTTCCCGCAGCTCCCGATCCTCTTCATGTCGGGATACACCGGCGACGAGGTCCTGGCGCGCAGCCTGCTGCCCGACACGGCACCCTTCATCCAGAAGCCGTTCGCCCCCGACGAGCTGCTCTCCCGGGTGCGCGGCATGCTGGCGGGTGCGTCCGCATCGGAGGTACGTTAGCGCTGCCCCGACCGTACACTCCACCCATCATCGGAAGGCCCTATGTCGCTTCTCGGCGCCCTGTGGCTCCCCATCGTGCTGTCGGCCCTCCTCGTCTTCGTCGTGAGCGCCATCATTCACATGATGCTCAAGTACCACAACCGGGACTATACGAAGCTGCCCAATGAGGACGCGGTCCGGGCCGCGCTGCGCGCGGGCAACCCGGAGCCGCGGCAGTACATCATCCCCTACTGCCCCGACCCCAAGGAGCTGGAGGCGCCGGAGATGCGGCAGAAGTTCATCGAGGGACCCGTCGGGGTGCTGAACCTGCGCCGACCCGGTCCCCCGACGATGGGGCCGATGCTGCTCCAGTGGTTCCTGTTCATCCTGGTGGTGTCGTTCTTCATCGCCTACCTCGCGGCCCATACGCTCGCCCATGGCGCCCCCTACCTCGAGGTCTTCCGGGTGGTCGGTGCCGCCGGGTTCCTGGCCTACGCGGCCGGCCAGGTGCCGGCGGCGATCTGGATGGGCAAGCCGTGGTCGGTGGCGTGGAAGGAAGTGTTCGACGGACTGATCTACGGGCTGGTGACGGCGGGAACGTTCGGCTGGCTCTGGCCGCGCTAGCTCACCGGGGGAATGCCTCGGGCAGGCCGCCATCAACCGGGAACATGGCGCCCGTCGTGAAGCGGAGCTTGTCGCTCGCGAGCAGGATCGCGAGGTCCGCGACGGCCTCGGCAGGAATGAGCCCGACGCCCATCAGGTTGCGCGAGCGATACATCTCCAGCTGCTCCTCCTCGCTGATGCCGCGGCCGGCCGCCCGGGCCTTCACGAACTGCCGGAACACCGGCGTGTCGATCTGGTCGGCGTTGATGGCGTTCACCCGGATCCGGTCCGGGCCCAGCTCGACCGCCGCCACCCGGAGCGCCTGGAGCAGCGCGGCCTTGCTCGCGCCGTAGGCGGCGGCCTCCTTTCCCGGCACCACCGCGGCCTTCGACACCGACGCCACGATCGCGCCCCCGAGCCCCTGGCGACGCATGATCGCGGCGGCCCTGCCGACCGCCGCGACGGCGCCGAGGTAGTGGACCTCCAGCTGCTGCTGGAGGTCGTCACGGCTGAGCCTCTCGATCGGGGCGAAGCGCGGCGCCGCACCGGCACTGTAGAACAGCGTGTCCAGCCCGCCGAACTCCAGGACCACCCGCCGGAACAACGCATCGAGGCTCTCGTCGTCCCGCACGTCCACCCCGACGCCGATCGCCCTCCCGGGAAAGGGCCCTGCCGCGGTTCCGGCCACCGACTCCGCCGCCGTCGCGTCGAGGTCGGCCACCACGACGTGGGCGCCCTCTTGCGCGAATCGCACCGCGGCGCTCCTGCCGATACCGCTCCCCCCACCGATCACCACCGCGATCCGCCTGGGAACCAGCCGGGTCGCGCGGTCGGCGGCGATCTGCTCTTCCACCTTGCGGCGCTCCAGCGGCCAGTGCTCGAACTCGAAGACGTCCGCCTCGGGCAGAAACTCGAACCGGTCCACCGCCTCCGCATTCTCGATCGTCTCGAGGACGGCGCGGTAGCAGAGATTCGCGGTGACCGCACCGCGCTTGTCGTTGAACGCCGTGATCATGCCGAGGCCGGGGACGAGGATCACCTTGGCCCAATCGTGCAACGGAGGCTGCCCCGTCGCGGCGTGGCGCCGATGATACGCTTCGTACTCATCGCGCGCCTCGGCGAGCAGGCGCCTGGTCTCGGCGACCAGCGTCTCGTCGGGCGCCGCGCGATCGAGCGGGAGCCAGAGCGGAAGGCGGCCGGCCCGGAGCAGGTGCTCCGGAGTTGCCATACCCCGTCGAACCAGCTCGGGCATGTCACTCCGGTCGAGTGCCGCGAGGACATCGGCGCCGTCGTCGAAGTGGAGCACCAAGCGCTCGGGCAGACTCAGCGCCCCGCGAACCACCGGCAGCAGCAGCTCCGCTCGACGGAGACGCTCTTCGGCCGAGGGTCCGGTCCGACCGCTCGAGCCGAGCCGGCGGCCGCGCCGGGCCGACTGGAGATATTCGTCGATCCGTCTGACGACCCGCGTCAGACGCTTCTCACACGATTCCGCGTCATCACCCCAGACGACCAGCCCATGGTGGGCAAGCGCGAGTCCCTCCGCCCCGGACGGGATTCGAGGCGCCAGCTCGCCGACCGCCCTCGCGAGTGGATAGCCGGGACGGACGTAGGGGACGTACACGATGGCCCCCTCGAACAGCTCCGTGACCAGACGCTCCGCGGTACCATCGCCGACGTTGGTCAGGCTCATCGTGGCTACATCGTGCGTATGTGCGATCACCCGGTGAGGAAGGAGGGCGTGCAGCGGGGTCTCTACGCTGGGCGCCGGCCCATCGGCCAGCATGCAGCCCGCCATGAATCGCATCATCTCGGCGTCGGTCATCGGTTCCGTTTCACGCAGCCCGCCGAGCCGGGCCAGGTCGAGCCAAGTGAAACCGTCGGGTCCGATGGTGCGCAGATCGGTGCCGCTCCCCTTCACCAGCAGAACGCCATCGGTCTTCAGCGAAGTGTTCCCGCCGCCGGGCTGCACCAGGCGGGGGTCCTGGCCGATCCGGCGGGAGAGGTGGACGAGCGTGCCGAGGAGAGCCGGGAGGTCGTCGGAGGGCGTCATCGGCTGAAGATGCCGACGGCGGGCGGGCGGCGGGAGACCTCCTTCGCTAATCCGATTGCGTAAATCCCCTTTATTGTGTATCCTGGCTCGCGCATCCAAAACGAACTGAGAACCATTCTCAACTCCGAGCCTCTCCATGCGACCGGTTTTCCTGCCGCTGCCCGCGCTGCTCCTCGCCATCGTCACACTGACCTTACACGCTCAATCCGCTCCGGCTGACGAGCACGCCCTGGCCGCGATCGCCATCGCGCACGCGGAGGGCGACACCCTGATCCGGCGCGACTTCCGCATTGCACCCCAGCCGCTCCCGGATGCGATCCGGGAGTTCACTCGCCAGGCCGGCGTTCAGGTGCGGACCGAAGCGGAGATACCGGCCGTGCACTCTCCTGGAGTGGTGGGACGGTTCACGGCGCAGGAGGCGCTGCGGCGACTGATCGCCGGCACCGACCTGACCGCCGAGGTGGTGGACGACCGGACGCTGGCGCTCCGCGCGATGTCCGGCGCCTACGAGCTCGATCCGGTCGAGGTGGTCGCGCCTCGTGCGGCCGCCACCAGCGTGATCTCGACGGCCACGCGGACCCCCACGCCGCTGCGTGACGTGCCCCAGGCGGTCACGGTCGTCGGCCACACGCTGATCGCCGACCAGGCGATGCTGGGGATGGCCGACGTCACCCGCAACGTCCCCGGCGTCACCATGGGCCAGGGCGAGGGCAACCGCGACCAGATCACCATGCGGGGGAACAACTCCACCTCCACGTTCTTCGTGGACGGGATGCGCGACGACGTGCAGTATTTCCGCGACCTCTACAACGTGGAGCGGGTCGAAGCGCTGAAGGGACCCAACGCCCTGATCTTCGGGCGAGGCACGGGCGGGGGCGTCATCAACCGGGTGTCGAAGGAGGCGGACTGGACGCCGGTCCGGGAGCTCACGCTCCAGGGCGGGTCCTACGAGACGCGGCGCGGCGCGGTGGACGTCGGCCAGGTGGTCTCGGACCAGGTGGCGTTCCGCTTCAACGGCATGTACGAGAACTCCGACCGCTTCCGCTACGACGTGAACCTGGAGCGCTACGGGATCAACCCCACGGTGACGGTGGCCGCGGGCGAGAACACCCGGATCACGGCGAACTACGAGCACTTCTCGGACTACCGGACCGCCGACCGCGGCGTCCCCTCGTTCGAGGGCGGCCCGGTGGAGACCGATGTCCGCACCTTCTTCGGTGACCCGGCGCAGAGCTGGTCCGACGCGTCGATCAACGTGGGCACGGCCGCGCTCGAGCACGACCTGTCTCCTATGGTCCAGGTCCGGACCCGGCTCCTGTTCGGCGACTACAACAAGATGTACCAGAACGTGTTCCCCGGCGCGGTGGACTCCACCGGCACGCTCGTGAGCATGTCGGCCTACAACAACCGGAACGACCGCGACAACCTCATCAGCCAGACCGACCTCACCTGGCGTGCCCTCACCGGCGGCGTGGGTCACACGGTGCTGGCCGGAGTGGAGCTGGGACGGCAGGTGAGTCACAACCTTCGCAACACCGGCTTCTTCGACAACGTCGCGACCACGGTCACTGCGCCGCTCGCCAGTCCGACGATCAGCCGGGCCGTCACCTACCGCCCGGGCGAGACGGACGCCGACAACCGCGTTCGCGTGAACTCGGGTGGTGTCTACCTGCAGGACCAGATGACGCTGACCCCTTATCTCCAGCTCATCGCCGGCGCCCGGCTCGAGCGGTTCGACCTCTCCTTCCACAATTACAGGGACGGGGGGGATCTCGAGCGCACCGACGATCTGCTCTCCCCCCGCGCGGGCGTGGTGGTGAAGCCGGTCGAGCCGCTCTCGGTCTACGGCAGCTACAGCGTGTCGTACCTGCCCAGCTCGGGCGATCATTTCAGCACGCTCACCGCGACCACCGAGACGCTGGAGCCGGAGAAGTTCGAGAACTACGAGCTCGGGGCCAAGCTCGACGTGGTGAGCGGGGTCGCACTCACCGGGGCGGTGTACCAGCTCGACCGCAGCAACACCACCGCTCCTGACCCGCTGGATCCCGCCCGCACCGTGCAGACCGGGAGCCAGCGCACCCGCGGGATCGAGGTGGGCGCCAGCGGCAACGTGACCCGTGCCTGGCAGGTCGCGGCGGCCTACGCGCTGCAGGATGCGGAAATCACCGCCCGCACGGCGCAGGCGGAGCCCGGCGCGAAGGTGCCGGTGGTGCCGGAGCACACGCTGACGCTGTGGAACCGCTACCAGCTCCATCGGCAGTGGGGCGTGGGTCTGGGCGTGATCTATCAGGACGACATGTTCGCGTCGATCGACAACACCGTCACCCTGCCGAGCTTCACCCGGTTCGACGCGGGCGTGTTCTTCTCCCTGAACGACCACCTGCGCGCCCAGGTCAACGTCGAGAACCTGTTCGACGAGGAGTACTTCATCACCTCGCACAGCAACAACAACATCAGCCCGGGCTCCCCGCGGGCGCTGCGAGCGTCGATGACGGCCGGCTTCTAGCCGCCGGGCGGCGGCGCGGCTCCCTCCAGGCCGCGCCGCTGCTACTTTGTGTCCATGGACCTCACCACCGGTGTCCCCTTCTGGCTGGTCCGCGACGGGCTGACCGCCACCTACCCCAAGCTCAACGAGGACCGCCGCTGCGACGTGGCCGTCATCGGCGGCGGCATCACCGGCGCCATGGTGGCTCGGCGGTTCGCCGAGGAGGGCCTCCACACCGTCCTGCTCGAGGGGCGGGAGATGGGATACGGCAGCACCGGCTCCTCCACCGCCCTACTCCAGTACGAGCTCGACACTCACCTGGTGGATCTCGCCGAGCGCATCGGCACCGAGGCGGCGCAGCGCTGCTACCGGCTCTGCGTGGAAGCGGTGGAGGGCATCGGCCGGCTGGCCGAGGCGATCGGCGCGGAGACGGACTACCGGCGGCGGAGCAGCCTGTATCTGGCCAGCCATCGGCGCGACGCGAAGCTCCTGGAGCGGGAGCGGCGCGCGCGGCGGGAGATCGGCATCGAGGTGGACCTCCTCTCGCCCAGCGAGATCCGGTCCCGGTACGCGTTCGAGCGACCGGCGGCGCTGCTCTCCCAGGTGGGCGGCGAAGTGGATCCGCTCCGCCTCACCCACGCGCTCCTGGCCGCCGGCCTGCGCGACGGCCTCGAGATCTACGACCGGACCGGCGTCGCCCACTATCAGTCGGACCGCAAGGGCGTGCTGCTGGAAACGGATGACGGCTGGAGGATCAGGGCCGGCAAGGCGGTCTTCGCGACCGGCTGCAACATTCCGCCGTTCTTTCCCCGCCGGGCGATCCGCCTCAACAGCAGCTTCGTGGTGGCGACGTCACCGCTGTCGGGGTTCGAGGGATGGGGGGACGATCACGCGATGGTGTGGGAGACGGCCCGGCCCTACCTCTACGCCCGCACCACCGCCGACAACCGTGCGATCGTCGGCGGCGCCGACCTCCCGTTCAAGGGTGCCCGGAAGCTGGAGAAGGCGCAGGACAAGCAGACGGCGCGGGTCGCCGCCCAGTTCACGGAGCTTTTTCCGGACATTCGCTTCGATGTGGACTGGAGCTGGGCCGGCGCCTTCGCGGGGACCGATGACGGGCTGCCCTACATCGGGGTGGCCCCGGATTTCCCCAACGGCTACGTCGCGCTGGGCCACGGGGCAAACGGTGTGGTCTTCGCCTACATCGCCGCCCGGCTGCTGGTGGACTTGTTCACCGGCAGGACCAATCCCGATGCGGAGTTGTTCCGGGTCGGGCGATGAGATAGCACCGGCATCTGGCCGAGACGCGGCTCCCGGCACAGATTGCGGTGAGAAGCCCCCGAGCAGAGGCCCGATGGCTACCGAGCAGATAGCGGCGCCCGCCCAGCTGGAGCGCAAACCGCTGGACGAAGAGATCGACGTCTACGGTTTGACCCACGCCGGCAAGACCCGCCCCGACAACCAGGATCACTTCCTGATCTGCGCCCTGCGCAAGCAGATGGTCGTTCAACAGACCAGCCTGCCCTTCCCCGAGCGGCTCGGTGGGGGACCCGAACGACTCGCCTTCCTCGCGATGGTGGCCGATGGCGTGGGGGGTGGAGCGAAGGGAGAGGAGGCGAGCAGAATCGCGCTGGAGGAGGTGACCCAGTACGTCTCCGGCACGATGCGCTGCTATTACGCCACCGGCGCGGTAGACGATACAGAATTCACCCGCTCGCTCCAGGAGGCCGCGCTCCAGTCCAGCGCCGAGCTCCACCGGCGCGGCGAGGAGGATCCGGAGTTTCAGGGCATGGCCACCACCCTCACGCTCTACCTGGGCGTGTGGCCCAAGGCCTATCTGCTGCAGGTCGGCGACAGCCGGTGTTACGTGTTCCGAAACGGCGAGCTGCGGCAGCTCACTCGCGACCAGACCATGGCGCAGGAGCTCGTGGATCTAGGCGTGCTGAAAGCAGCCGATGCAGCTGCTTCCCGCCTGGCCCGCACCCTCTCCAGCGCCATCGGGGGCCGAATGACCGACCCCGTGGTCACTCCCCTGAACATGAGCTGGGGCACCGTCGTGCTCCTCTGCAGCGACGGCCTCACCGCCCATGTGCCCGACGAGCGGATCCGGGAGCACCTCCGCGCCATGACCTCGGCGAAGCAGGCCTGCGAGGACCTGCTGCGTGACGCGCTCGATGCCGGGGGCACCGACAACGTCACCATCATCGTCGGACGGGCGCTGCGGAAGGCGGATTGAGCGCCGCCGCCCTCACCAGGTCAGCGAGTACTGCCCTCCGAGAATCATGCTGGTATCCGAGGCCCGCAGATCGTTTGCCGGATCCTGGGTCGGCCAGGCAATGCGGTGCGTGCTCATCCCGAACTGGATCGCGAAGCCGTCCAGCACCCGGATCGCGCCGGTCACCCGCTCCACCGCATCCTGACGGCGGGAGACGATCGCTCCGCCCCCGAACGCGAAGGTCTTCTCCGCAGTAATGGTCACCGGGTGCCGGACCGAGGTGAGATTGCCGTTCACCGACACCCGGCTGCTCGCGATCTGCAGGGTCTCCATCCCATCGGTGTAGATGCCGAACTGGGTGCTGGCCGTAATCCCCTTCACCATGATGCTGGGTCCGATCCCGGCGCGATACACGGTCCGGTTGCTCGGAAGCGGGCTTCGGCCGCCGTCCAGCCAATCGGTCCGGACGGCGCCGGCATGCATCGCCAGCCCGTAGCTCATCCCGTCGCCTCCGCCTTTGAGCACGCGGGAGAGATCGAGCCAGACTCCCCTGTCATCCATTCCGAGAAGGCCCTGCACCCGCCCGTTCCACTTGCCCGCCGACCACTCGCCCTGCAGCGACCAGACGCCGCTGGTCAGCGCGTCCTCGAAGAGCACGGTGCGGTGACCGTCGCGGATGGTGCGCCGGGCGAAGACCGAGCTCCAGCCGGCGGTGACAGCCACGACCCGCGGGTTCCGCTCCGGCAGCTTGACCGCGATCTCGTGGTGGAACTCCTGGCAACGCCCCTGGCGGCAAGCCGTCACCCGCACCGGCTTCTTGAGGTACTGCAGGGTGTGGCCCCGCCACTCCGGCGCGTAGCGGGCCGCCGGCGCCGCCTCCCCGAAGTCGGAGGGCAGGGCGACTCTCAGCACCGAATCGGTGCTCCAGTAGCGGTCGAACCCATTCTCCGATTCGATAGCGATGCTGTCGGCACCGGGACTGCGGACCACGAGCTCCGCCCGCTGGCCGGCGTAGATCACCGTAGGAGTCATCTGCAACTCGATCGGCTCCGGCCCCGGGTTGAGCTGCGTCGAAGACGTCGGGATCGCGCAGCCGCCAAGCGTGGTGGCGGCCAGAATGACCAATGACGGAATACGGTGCGATGCAAGCATCCGCACTAACCCTTCCCGGGTGCCGGACGGAACCCGATGGCAACTGCTGGACTTGGATTGCACTGCGAGAGGCACTGTCGTAGGCGCAAGTCACGCGCCCCTCGCGCGTGCTTCGTAACCCGTTGACTGGCATGCATGTACCTCCGTAGAACAAGTGCCCCGACGGGCACCCGCTGTGACGGCGCTACAGCCCCGGTGAGAATCGAGTGAGTCCGGTTTGACCGCCGATTCGTACCCTGTTTGTGCGGATGGCAACCAAAGACGATTCGAACCCTGATTGGAGAACACGATCATGCAGCGTCATCATGAGGGACTGCCGGCGGCGGCCACGGTGGAGCAGGCGATCATCCTGGCTCAGCTTCAGATCCTGCGGCGGATGGAGCGGCAGCGGAGCGGGTACTAGGGCACACCCTCCTAGGGATGGTCAGTGAGAATGCTGGACCGGTCGTCTCGTCTCACGAGCAAGCCGGTCCTGGCCGGTCACACTACCCCTACCTGGAGGAGCAATGCGGTCGATGGCGCTTGTGGTTCTGGCACTGGCCGGCTTGGCCTGGAGCAAGACGAGGGAGCCGGTCGATCCCGGCACCGTCAACGGAGCGCGGCTCCGCTATGGCGCCTCGATCCAGCTGGGGAAGGGTGAGGCTCGCACCTACGTGCTGCGGGACGAGAAGACCGGCAACCCGGTGGAGATCGGCGTCGCGCTCACCGAGAACGCGCTCCAGGGTCTGCCCATGGGCGGGCAGCACGGCGGGAATGGTCACGAGCACTATGCCTCCTACATCATGGAGCTCCCGGCCAACCACGGCACGCCCTACCATTTCGTGGAGCTGGACTGGAACCCCAAGGGCCACGGCGGGCCCTACACCGCCCAGCATTTCGACTTCCACTTCTACCGCACATCGCTCGCCGAGCACGATGCGATCGACCCTGCGCGCCCCGACTATTCCGAGCAGGCCGCTGCCTTCCCGGCCGCCGACGAGCTGCCCAACGGCTACGTCTCCAGTCACCTGTTGATGAAGCTGGACCCCGCTCAGGCCGCGGTGCCGAAGATGGGCCTGCACTGGGTCGACACCAACTCCCCGGAGCTCCCGCCCCGGAACCAGCCTTTCACCGCGACCTTCATCATCGGCTCGTGGGGTGGGAAGGTGACCTTCGATGAGCCCATGATCACCCGGGACTTCATTCTGGCCCACCGGGACAGCATCAGCGGTGGGACTACCATCCCGGTGCCGGCTTCGGCCCGCTACGCCCCCGCC
>Ga0190274_10002813_pt1 | contig 10319 bp, 9 predicted proteins | sample Popmic531T_FD_133002 | JGI IMG/M metagenome (GOLD analysis project Ga0190274, IMG submission 133002) | Populus adjacent soil microbial communities from riparian zone of Yellowstone River, Montana, USA - 531 T | ecosystem: Environmental > Terrestrial > Soil > Riparian zone | place: USA: Montana...
CCCCCTCGTCCCGAACGAGGTGCGCTACCAGGCTGCGCTACACTCCGACCGAAGCGCGGCTTATAGCTGCCGTCCGCAGGGGTCGCAAGCACGCCTCCCGAAGTGGGTTCCCATGGCCAACGAGACGAAGACGCTCGCCGAGTACGCCGCGAACTTGCGCTTTGCCGACCTGCCGGATGCGGTCGTGCAGCGCGCCAAGGACTGCATCGCCGACACCGTCGCGGTGATCGCGTTCGGCGCCGCCCTACCCTGGAGCCGGATCGTGCTGCGCTACGCCGGACGGATGGGGCGAGGCGGCAAAAGCCGCGTGCTGCAGCCCGGAGGGGCGTTGCTGCGTGCGCCGATGGCCGCGTTCGCCAACGGCGCGCTGGCGCACGCCTTCGAGATGGACAACCTGACGTGGCCGAACAGCGGCGTGCATCCCGGCGCCACAATGCTCGTGCCTGCTCTCGCGGTGGCGCAGGAGCGCAGCATCGGCGGGCGCGAGCTGCTCACCGCATTCGTCGCCGGCGCCGAGACGATGATCCGGATCGGGCGGGCGACCAAGCACAACAACGAAGGCCGCGGCTTTCACGCGCCGGGCACCACCGGGCCGTTAGGCGGCGCGGCCGCGGCCGGGCGGCTGATGAAGTTCGACGCCGGCAAGATGATGAACGCGCTTGGAATTGCCGGCTCGCTGGCCTGCGGGCTCTTGGAGTTCGCGCGGTCGGGAACCGGAGCGATGGTCAAGCGGATGCACATGGGGCGCGCCGCGGAGAGCGGCGTTCTGGCGGCGGGTTTGGCGGCGGACGGTTTCACTGGGCCTTCGACAGTCTTGGAGGGGCCGTTCGGCTTTCTCAACGTTTATTGCGGGGAAGATCACGACCTCGCGGCGCTGACGACCAACCTCGGCAGCGAGTTCGCGACCTTGCGCATCATGCTCAAGCGCTTCCCGGTGCACATCACGTCGCATACTTCGGTGCAGGCGGTCGCGGATTTGCGGCGCGAGCATGGCTACGCCAGCGACGACGTCGCCGCGATTCACATCGCCGGCAATCCGAAGATGGCGACCATCAATAATATTCCCGAGCCGGCCGACCTGATGATGTCGCAATACTCGCTGCCGTTCTGCGTTGCCCTCGCGCACTACAAGGAGCCGCGCGACCCGCGCTCGTTCAGCGCCGCGACGTTCAACGATCCGGCGATCCGCGCGCTGGCCAGGCGCGTGAAGATCACGGTGTCCGACGAGGCCAAGCACGGCCACACGCTTGCCTCGACCGTCACGGTGACGCTCAAGAACGGCCGCGCGCTGACGAAGCGCGCCGACGACTTCAAGGGCACGCCCGACTCGCCGCTCGACCGCGCCGAGATGCGGGAGAAATTCCTACTGCTGACGCGGCATTGCGAGCAACGCGCCATGGAGCGGCTGTTCGATCGCATCCAGCATCTCGAGGACGAGCGCACGCTCGACTGGATGAAGGTTGCTGCCAAGCGCAGCAGCGCGCGGCCACGCAGAGCGAAGCGTAAGACATGACCGCCGAGCTTACGACCCGCGTCCTTGCCGCGGACAACGACGCCATCGCGGAAGCGGCGCGCTGCCTCGGCGCGGGTGGGCTTGTGGCGTTCCCGACCGAGACGGTGTACGGCCTCGGCGCCGACGCCACCGACGGCAGGGCCGTGGCGCGCCTTTACGCCGCCAAGGGACGGCCTGCCTTCAATCCCCTGATTGCTCATGTGCCCGACATCGCGGCCGCGCGAGCCCTTTCGACATTCAACGAAGCGGCCGAGCAGCTTGCCGCGGCGTTCTGGCCGGGACCGCTCACGCTCGTCCTGAACAAACGGCCGAACTGCCCGGTCGCCGACCTTGCAACCGCGGGGCTCGACAGCATCGCCATTCGCGTGCCCGATCATCCGGTGGCGCATGGCCTATTGCGCGCGCTCGGCAGGCCGGTGGTGGCGCCATCCGCCAACCGCTCCGGCCATGTCTCGCCGACCGCCGCGGCGCACGTGCTCAGCGACTTGCGCGGCCGAATCGACATGATCCTCGATGGCGGGCCGACGTTGGTCGGCATCGAATCCACCATCGTCGCCTGCCTTGATCGTCCCGCGTTGCTGCGGCCCGGCGGCGCGCCGCGCGGCGCTATCGAACGCGCGCTTGGCACGACATTGGCCGAAGCACCACTGGAAGAACCCGTCGCTCCGCTCGCGCCCGGAATGCTGGCCTCGCACTACGCGCCGCGCGCCCGGCTGCGGCTTAATGCAAGAGACGTCCGCGACGGGGAGGCGTTGCTTGCGTTTGGGCCGGATCGAACGGCCGGCGCCGCCCGGCATACGCTCAATCTTTCGGAAGCGGGCGACCTGGTCGAAGCCGCCGCCAACCTGTTTTCACACCTGCGTACGCTCGACGCGCTCAACGCGACCACAATTGCCGTCATGCCTATCCCCGGGGAAGGTCTCGGCGAGGCGATCAACGACCGGCTGTCTCGTGCCGCCGCGCCCAAGGCGTACTGATCACACCCGAACCGGCGCTGTTTCACGGCCAGCAAACTGCGCTATGTTGGCGCCACCCTTCGTTCGAGCGGAAACCCGATGCTGAATCCCTCTCCCGACATCATCTCCCGCTTCGCCAAGGTGGTGGGCGAAAAGAATGCCATCACCGACCCGGAGAAGCAGACGCCCTATCTGGTCGAGTTCCGCGGCCTCTGGACCGGGCATACGCCGGTGGTGCTGCGGCCAGGCTCGACCAAGGAAGTGTCGGAATTACTGGAAATCGCCAACGAAACCTCGACCGCGATCGTCCCCCAAGGGGGCAACACGGGGTTGGTCGGGGGGCAGCTCTCCCATAACGGCGAAGTGGTCCTCTCGCTCAACCGCATGGACAAAATCCGCGAGGTCGACGCGGTTTCCAACACGATCACCTGCGAAGCCGGCGTCACCTTGCAGCGCGCGCGCGAAGCCGCCGCCAACGCCGACCGGCTCTATCCGCAACTGCTGCCGTCGGAAGGCACCTGCACCATCGGCGGCAATCTCTCGACCAACGCGGGCGGCACCGCGGCGCTCGCGCACGGCGTGGCGCGCTCGCACGCGCTCGGGCTTGAAGTGGTGCTGGCCGACGGCCGCATCCTCAACAACCTGAACAAGCTCAAGAAAGACAACACCGGCTACGACCTCAAAAACCTGTTCATCGGCGCAGAAGGCACGCTCGGCATCATCACCGCTGCCGTGCTGCGCCTGGTGCCGCGTCCCCGCTCGGTCGAGACCGCATGGGCCGCAATTCCGTCGGTGCAGGCCGCGGTTGACCTGCTGGGGCTTGCCACCGAACGCACCGCCGGCGGCGTCACCAGCTTCGAGATCATGTCACGCGAGGGCATCGAGATCGTGGTCAAGCACGCCGGTGCGCGCAATCCGCTCACCACCGCGTCGCCCTATTGCATGCTGATCGAGTTGTCGTCGCAGCGGCACGAGGGCCTGCGCGACTCGCTGGAGCAGTTCATGACCGAAGGCCATGAAAAGGGCCTCGTGCTCGACGCCACGATCTGCGAGAGCGTCGAGCAGGCCAAGGCATTCTGGAAAATCCGCGAACAATTCGGCGAGATGCAGGGCCGCGAGGGTGGCTCGATCAAGCACGACGTGTCGGTGCCGGTCGCCAAAATCCCGGCCTTCATTGAGGAAGCCAACGCCGCCGCGGTCAAGCTCATCCCCGGTTCCCGTCCGCTGCCGTTCGGCCACGTCGGCGACGGCAACATCCACTACAACATCACGCAGCCGGTTGGCGCCGACAAGACCGAATACCTCAAGCGCTGGGACGACATGAACGACGTGATCTACAAGATCGTGCTGAAGCACGGCGGCTCGGTGTCGGCCGAGCACGGCGTCGGCATCGTCAAGCGCGACTACCTGCCGAAGATTAAGGACCCGGTCGCCTACGAGTTGATGAAGACGCTCAAGCGGACGCTCGATCCGAACGGCATCCTCAATCCCGGTAAGGTGCTGTGAGCGTCGTGCGGCGCGCCGGACGCTAGATGCTTGCCCGGTTAATCGATGCCGATGTGGTGCTGCGCGCTGGGCGAAACCGCGGCGTACAGGCGTCGATCGGCGCCGCGTTCGTCTTCTATCTTGTCTATCACCTCACCCGGTTTCAGTTCGCGCAGATGTGGCCGATCGCGCTTTTGGGCGATGCGGCGATCCTGTTTGAAGCTTCCAGGGACACGTTCACACGTGGCGCGTACCCGGACGGCACGTTTCCTTACTCGCCATCGGCGGTGATCCTGTTTCGCGCCCTCGGCCTTCCCGGCCCGACGATCTTCATGCTCGGCTGGTACGTCCTGATGGCGGCGGGCCTGGTCGTGTCGGTGCGGGCCGCACTGACGCAGGAGCGGGCAGAAATCCGCGCCGCGTGGCCGCTGATCGGAGCGATCGCGGTGGTCCTAGCCAGCTCGCCGATCAGCTGGGACCTGCGCAACGCCAACAGCAACCTGGTCTACCTCGGGCTCGTCATGGCCGGATACGGACTCGCGGGCCGCCGGCCGATGCTGGCCGGCGTGCTGGTTGGATTGAGCGTCTCGCTCAAGCTCTACAGCGGCCTGCTGATGGCGTGGCTGATGGTGAACGGCCCGCGCCGGATGTTCTACGCGGGCGCAGTGGCGATGGTGGTTCTTTGGGTCGCGCTGCCGCTCGCCCTGTTCGGCCTCGATGGCACATGGCGGCTCTACGCCGGGTGGCGTGAACAGGTCGCGCATATCGCAGACCTGACCTATCACACAGCGCTCGCTGCTAACCGCGAGACCGGACCGCCGCTGGTCACGCTGCATAAGGCGATCGTCAATCTCACCGGCGAGAGCTTCCAGTCGTTTTTGACGCAAGCCTGGCTTTGGGAGCTGCGCGCGATCTGGTTTGCTGCCCTGGCATGGTATGTATGGCGGTGCCGGCGCTGCCTGCTTGCCGCAGCGCCCTCGAGGGCAGCGCTGGCGGACTGGACCGTGCTGCTGCTCGCGCCGCTGCCGTTCAGCCCCTGGCTTGAGCCCTATCACGCGATTCCGCTGCTGGTCGGTGCAATGCTGTGCGCCGCAATCGCACTCGACAGGCAGATCGAACGCCGTGATCGCTGGATCGCACTCGCGGCGCTCGCAGCGCTGGCGCTGTTCCTCGTGGTGCGAGTGCCATTCGCCATCCGCGGGCTGCAACTGCTGGTGCAATTTCTCGCCTTGGTCATTGCCCTTGGGCTGTTGCGGCCGCGGCTCGCACCGTTGCCGGCATCCGGCTGAACCGCCCAACGTCACGCGCACGGCCCCGGAGTGGGCAGAAATCGTCACGTTGCGACGTTGTCACCCTTTGCCGGGGCCGAAGCTGCCGATAACATGGCCCTCCGACATGAAGACCGCGCCGACAACGCGGCACCGCCAAGCCATTCCACGGAGGGAACACCATGACGACGTCGCGCCGGACTTTCCTGAAAGGCGGCCTCGCCGCCACCGCGGCCACCGGTCTACATGCGCCCGCCGTGTTGGCGCAGAGCGCCGCGGTCGAACTCAAGATGCACAGCTTCGTGCCGCCGAACCACGTGATCTGGACCGATGTTTTGATGCCGTGGGGTGCCGACGTGGCGAAGCACAGCAACAATCAGCTCACCATCAAATTTTTCCCGGCCATGCAGCTCGGCGGCAAGCCGCCTGAACTCTATCGCCAGGCCGTGCAAGGCATCGCCGACATCGTTTTCACGCTGCCGGGCTACACGTCGGCCGACTTCCCGATGATGGCGCTGACCGAACTACCCGGCACGGCCAAGACGGCCGAGGAAGGCACGAGGAAACTCTGGCAGAACTTCGACCAATTCCTGGCGCGCGACTTCAAGGGCACCAAAGTGTTGATGCTCTGGAATTCCGATTCGGCGTCGATCATGACCAAAGCGAAGCCGGTCAAGACGCTCGAAGACATGAAGGGGATGAAAATCCGCACGCCGTCGGCCGCGCAGTCCGCGCAGCTCGACGCGCTGGGCGCAACGCCGATCGATATGCCGGCGCCCGCGATCTACAACAACCTCGACCGCGGCGTGATCGACGCCTCGATGATCCCGATGTCCGCTGCGCTCGACTTCAAGCTGATCGAAGTCGCGAAGTTCTACACCATCGACGCTCCGCTCGGCCGCTCGCCGTTCCTGATCGCGATGAACAGAGCGAAGTACGACGGGCTTGCGCCGAACCTAAAGAAGGTGATCGACGACACCACCGGCCTGTCGCTCAGCCTCAAGGGCGCCGACACCTACGACAAGAAGTGCAACGAGGCGATCGCCGCTGCAAAGAAAGACAAGGAAGTCATTACGCTCTCCGACGCCGAAGCCAAGCGCTGGACCGCCGCCTTCCGGCCCATGATCGAGAGGACGGTCGCGGAGGGCGAAAAGGCCGGTCTGCCGGCCCGCGGGCTGGTCAATGCGTACAAGCTGCTCGGCTAACGCCTGAGAATTGGGGGGACGGGTGGAAGGGCTGGGTAACACCGAAGGGTCGACAAGCCCTTTCGGTAAATTTCTGCGCTTGATGTCGCTCGCCGCCGGCTGGGTCGTGGTGGCGCTGATGGCCTACACGGTCATCGACGTGTTTCTGCGCTACGTCTTTAACCACCCGTTCCGCGGCTCGCTCGAGGTGACCGAGTTCGCGATGGCATTGATCGTGTTCCTTGGCATCGCCTACTGCGGTTGGCTCGGCGGGCATGTCGCGGTCGATATTTTCGAGCGGCCTCTGGACAATCCGAAGCTGCGCTTTGTGCCGGTGATCCTCACGTTCGTGAGCGCGCTGCTGTTCGCTGCAATTGCGTGGCTTACCGCCGGCGACGCGATCGGCGCGTCGCATCGCATCAGCAACATGATGCGCTGGCCCCACTGGCCGTTTCAGGCCGCGGTCGCGTTCGGCGCGGCGATGTACGCCGTCGTGCTGCTGATTCAGTGCGTAAATATGGTGCGGAAGGGCTGACCCAGCGATGACGAGTGCGAACTGGATCGGTCTTGGCGGCATTGCTGTGCTGCTGCTGCTCATGACGCTGCGTATGCCGATCGGCACCGCAATGCTGCTGGTCGGCATCATCGGCTTCGGCGTCCTTAACGGCTGGCCGGCTGCGATCGCCGCACTTGGCAATTATCCCTATCAGTACGCAGCGGTGTACGACTTCTCCGTCATTCCGCTGTTCGTGCTGATGGGCAATCTCGGCTCGGTGTCCGGTATGGCGCGCGATCTGTATTCCGCCGCCTACGCGTGGATTGGCCATGTGCGTGGCGGGCTCGCTCACGCCACCATTCTCGCGTGCGCCGGTTTCGCCGCGGTATCGGGATCGAGCGTCGCTTCGGCAGTGACCATGGGCAAGGTCTGCCTGCCAGAGATGCGCCGCTACAACTACAGCCATCGCCTGGCGACCGGCGTCATCGCCGCCGGCGGTACGCTCGGCATTCTGATTCCGCCATCGACGGCGTTCGTGCTCTACGGGCTGCTCACCGAGCAGTCGATCGGACGTCTGCTGCTCGCCGGCATCCTGCCGGGCATCCTGCTGACCGCGATTTTCATGATCACGGTCGCGATCTGGATGCGCTTCAAGCCGCACTACGGCCCGCCGGGCCCGCGGATGAGCTGGCCGGAACGCAAGGCCAGCATGACCCGCGCGCTGCCGATGATGTCGATCGTGCTTGTGAGCATCGGCGGCATTTACGTGGGGGTGTTCACGCCCACCGAGGCGGCGGCGGTCGGCGCCGCGCTGGCGTTCGGCTATGCGCTATGGCGCAAGTCGCTCGGCGGCGGCGCGCTCTCGACCATCCTGATCGAGACGGTCAACACCACCGCGCTGGTGTTCCTGATCCTGATCGGCGCGTTGATCTTTGGGCCGTTCCTGGCGCTCAGCGGCTTGCCGGAGAAGATCGCAGCATCGCTCGCGGGGCTCGACGTGCCGCGCGTCGTCATCCTGGTCCTGGTTCTTGCGGCCTATATCGCACTCGGCACTTTCCTCGAAGGCTTCTCGATGCTGGTGCTCACGCTGCCGATCGTCATCCCGATCATGCAGACGCTGGGGTATGACCTGATCTGGTTCGGCGTCGTGATGGTGATCGTGCTGGAGATGGGGCTGATCGACCCTCCGGTCGGCATCAACGTGTTCATCGTCAAGGGCTTGGTGCCGGACGTGCCGATGAGCGAGATTTTCGCCGGCGTGCTGCCGTTCTGGTTCGCCATGATGGTCTGCATCGCCACCCTGATCGCATTTCCGGACATCGCGACGTTCATTCCCAACACCATGATAGGGAAATAGCTACGCGCTAGAACAGCGAGCCCTGCCCGCTGTCGGCGGCGCGCTTTTGCCTCGCTGTCTGCCGGAACTGCGATTCCGCCTCCGGCAACGCTGTGTAAGGTTCGAGCAGGTCGGGCGCGTCATTGGTGACCTTGTTGACCGCCGGCGACACCTCGTAGACCTCCATCGAGCCATCCGGCGCCGGCTTGATCAGTTCCGCCGCGATCCGCGTGTCGGCTTCGCTGCTCAGCCACAAGTCGAACTGGTCCGGCGGCACGATCACCGGCGCGCGGTGATGGACCGCGGCCATCTCCTTGTTCGCCTGCGTCGTGACAATTGCTGCAGTCTCCATCTGCTCGCCGTTGGGGCCGGTCCAGGTTTCCCACAGGCCGGCGAAGGCCAACGGGCCGCCACCTGCCCTTCGGGCATGAAAGGCACGCCGCCGGCCGCCCTCCACCTTCCACTCGTAGAAGCCATCGGCGGAAAACAAGCACCGCCGCCGCCTGATCGCATTCTTGAAGGCTGGCTTGTCGTGGAGCGTCTCGCCGCGCGCGTTGATCAGCAGCGTAAAGTCTTTGGGGTCCTTGACCCAGGCCGGTATCAGCCCCCAGCGCACCAACGCAAAATGCCGCTCGCCTTCGACGACACGCACCACCGGCACCGGCTGGGTCGGCGCCACGTTGTAGCGGGGCGGAAAATTGGGCCGCTCCGGGTAGCGGAACAGCGCCCGGATCGCCTCCGGCGTGGTCGTAATGCAGTAGCGTCCGCACATGCCATTCTCCGCCGCCGCCCTAAAGATTAGCGGAACCTTAACCTCGGCCAGCAAAACTGCTCAAATTACAGGGACGCCGGGGGAATCCGTTGATGCCGTTGCCAGCCGCCAAAGCGATGCAGCATGCCCCGGCATCTGCCGCTCCCGCAGCGGCGGCGAAGCACATTTCCACCATCAATCGTCTCACGGGGCTTTCCACCGACTACCTCAATCACTTCGCCGAAGCCATCATGGTCCTTGAGATGGGAACGATGGTGCCCGAATGTTTGGCAGACTTGCGAGGCTGGCGGCCAAAGACTTATCGGGAGCACTTCTTGTCCGCGCATTTCCGCGACCGCGACGCCATCATCGCGGCATACGACGCCGCCGATCCAGCCGTACGCGCCGCACTGGATAACACTACGGAAACCCTCAACGCCGTTCTGGTGGAAGCCCGCGATACGGTTCTCTCGCGGCTGGGAACGCCCAACGCGGAAACGCTCGCGCAACGCGCTGCGGCCTGGACCAAGCCGCTAATCGCGCGCGCCGCCGGCATCATTAACGGCAGTAGCGCTGCCCCCCGTGAAGCCACGCAGGCGACGGTCGACGCGCTGTTCGCCCGGTGAGCCCGTCATCCGACCCGCGCGCCTACCCGAACCGCCCGATCCTGGCGGTGAGCGCCGCCATCATCCGCGACGGCTGCGTGTTCATCGCCCGCCGCGCGCGCGGTCCCGCGCTCGGTGTATGGACCATGCCGGGCGGCATGGTCGAAGCGGGCGAAACGCTGAGTGAGGCGCTGATCCGGGAAATCCTGGAAGAAACCTCGATGACGATCGTGCCCGTCGCACTGGCCGGCCACCGCGAAGTGGTGGTCCGCGACAGTGAAGGCAGGGTGTCGCGCCATTTTGTCATTCTGTGCTTCGCGTCGCGCTGGGTTAGCGGCGAGACCAAGCTCAACGATGAGCTGGACGATTCCAAATGGGCGCGTCCCGCCGAGCTCAAAGAACTCAAGACCACCGAAGGACTCGACGAAATCGTCGCCGCGGCCTTTGAGCGGATGGAAACCGCCGGCTGAACGGCGCGGCTTGCGCCGGCGGTCAGGGCGGCGCATATGTCACGCGATCCGATGCTCAAACGAACCCTCATCGTCGCCGTCCTTGCACTTGCCGTGACTGGCCTGCCGTCCCGCTCGCTTGCCCAGAACATCGAGGGTGGCCCCGCGCCCTATGACGGCGACCTGCAGCGGCTCGCCGAAATTCTCGGCGCACTGCACTACCTGCGCGGCATCTGCGGAGCCAACGACGGCCAGAAGTGGCGGAACGAGATGCAG
>Ga0190274_10002814_pt1 | contig 10319 bp, 9 predicted proteins | sample Popmic531T_FD_133002 | JGI IMG/M metagenome (GOLD analysis project Ga0190274, IMG submission 133002) | Populus adjacent soil microbial communities from riparian zone of Yellowstone River, Montana, USA - 531 T | ecosystem: Environmental > Terrestrial > Soil > Riparian zone | place: USA: Montana...
AACGATTAATTTTTTTGAGTGGCAATCCAATTTCGAATTTTCTTTTCCAAACATTATGCTGCCTGATAGCAACGTAAATGAAATGTACAGTCATGGTTTTATCCGCTACCGTGTGAAGCTGCGGAATACAATCATTGCAGGCGATACGATCAGGAATACGAGTTATATTTATTTTGATTTCAACAGTCCAGTGCAGACAAACATTGCGAAGACTGCCATTGTACTTTATGATTATACCGCTGCAAAAACATTTGAACGCGATGTAATTCTTGTACCAAATCCGGCATATGGCAAGTTGACAGTAGACAGTAAAAAGTATACAATAAAACGCATCTCGGTTTACAATATGCTTGGTGAAAACATCCTGATCTTAGATCAAGCAAATGATTCAAAAGTGCAAAAGGTAAATCTTGATGTTTCGGAATTTCGTCCTGGAGTTTACTTTGTTTCAATCGAAACAGAAAAAGGAATCGTAACGCAAAAATTTATCAGGCAATAATACCTAGTCACTTAGTCACTTAGTTACTTAGTCACTTAGTCACTTCCCTTTGAACTTTTCTATTGCCTTCTTTGTAAAATCAGAAAGTACCAATCTTCCACTGGTTTCTGCCCGTTCCATTAATAAGGTGTCCCAATTCTCCGTTCCTTTCCAGAAAACCTTTTTCAATTCACTCATCGCATCGGGATTGCTGGCTGCAAGTTTTTGAGCAAGGACCATTACGGCTTGGTCCAGATCATCTATTGAAGCAAAAATTTCCGCATACATTCCTTTCTCTTTTGCCCATTGCGCTGTGCGCCATTCTGTGGCATCAATGGTGAGCTGTGCAAAGGCGCCCGGACCGATTTTCCGTTCAACAGCCGGTCCTACTACAAACGGTCCTATTCCCACTGCAAGCTCGCTTAATTTAACTGACGCCGCTTCTGTGGCCAATGTTATGTCGGCAGCACTAGCCAGTCCTACACCGCCTCCTACGGCTTTTCCCTGCACCCTTGCAATTACAAATTTCGGTGCTTTGCGCATGGCGTTGATCACGGCTGCAAATCCTGAAAAGAACTTTTTTCCTTCCTCTAGGTTTTGAATTGAAAATAACTCATCAAACGATGCACCTGCGCAGAATGCTTTTTCACCCTCGCTTTTCAGTATGATGACTTTAACATCTTTATTGTTTCCCGCGGTTTCAATTTCAGCAGCGAGTTTTCTCAACACATCCCCCGGCAATGAATTGCTCTGCGGATGAAAAAAAGTAACGGTGGCAATCCCGCTTTCAATAAGTGTTAATGCTTTTCCAGTTTCTGACATGAAGTGTTAAAATATGATGCAAAGAAAATGAAATTAGAAGACTCTGTAACTATGCACATTTTCAGAGAATCAAGAATCAAGAATCAAGAACCCGGAAATCAATAGGATTTATTTTCTTCTTATGTCTTGACTCTTGACTCTTGATTCTTATCACAAAAGCTAAGATTTTGAACTTTGGTTTATTGATCTATATTTGGCCAATTATTCTAAAATTTTAATCCAACCAAAATGAGCAACAACAACGATTCGCATCCGAAGGGACTATACCTGCTCTTCTTCACGGAAATGTGGGAGCGGTTCAGTTACTACGGCATGCGCGCGATCTTCATCCTGTTCTTAACGAAGGCGCTCTTCATGACCGATGCAGCTGCATCGAATTTATATGGGAGTTATACCGGCCTTGTTTACCTCACACCACTTTTAGGTGGTTATATAAGCGACAGGTTCTGGGGCAACAGGCGCAGTATTTTGATCGGTGGTTTGCTCATGGCAATCGGACAATTCCTCATGTTTCTCAGTGGAAGCAGCATTACAGACGGAACGCAAAGTGCTTCTGCAATTTCAATGATGTGGGCCGGGCTCACATTCTTGATCATCGGTAACGGATTCTTCAAACCGAATATTTCTACCATGGTCGGACAGCTTTATCCAAAGGGCGATCACCGTATTGACGGAGCATTCACAATTTTTTACATGGGCATCAACCTGGGCGCTTTTTTCTCTCCGCTTGTTTGCGGCGGACTGGGCGATACTGGAAATATCCATGATTTTCGCTGGGGATTTCTTGCTGCTTGTATCGGAATGCTTGTGAGCACCATTTCTTTTGAACTCTTAAAAAATAAATACCTCCGTACATCTGAAGGCGAACCCGTAGGAATGCCGAAAGCAAAAATGGATGGTAAAACATGGGGTGTCTTAATCGGTGCTGTTGCGCTGATATTTTTCTTCCTGAACTTCCAGCGGATATTTAATACTGAACTGGATGTGATCGGATACCTTATTTATGCAAGCATGATTATCATTCCTGCAGTGATCATCTCTGATAAAACCCTGACCAAGGATGAGAAAGAAAGGATCTGGGTAATCTTCATCCTGGTTTTCTTTGTGATATTCTTCTGGGCATGCTTTGAACAGGCAGGTGCATCATTAACGCTCTTTGCCGACTCACAGACAAACCGGCACATTGGCGGATGGGAAATGCCGTCGTCCTGGTTTCAATCCATTAACCCGCTTGGTATCATTCTGCTTGCACCATTATTTACCATGCTATGGAATGCGTTGAATAAAAGAAAGCTGGAACCGAGTTCTCCTATGAAAATGGCTTTTGGATTGCTGCTATTATCGCTTGGATATGTCGTGATCGCTTTTGGTGTACACGGTGTGGATGCGAGCACAAAGATCAGCATGTGGTGGCTTGTGACATTGTACATACTTCATACGATGGGAGAGCTCAGTCTTTCTCCGATCGGTCTCAGCATGGTATCGAAACTGGCTCCCGTCCGTTTTGCATCATTGCTCATGGGTACATGGTTTCTTGGAAATGCTGCAGCAAATAAATTTGCAGGAACACTTTCAGCACTCATTCCTCCCGGAGCGGAAAGCATTGTTGCCGGTCCGGTCACGTACCCAACCTTCATGGGTGTTGAAATCAACAACCTCTACACTTTCTTTTGTGTATTCATCGGACTCAGCGGTGCAGCTTCGATCATACTTTTCCTGATCTATAGGAAGCTGGAAAAGATGATGCATGGAGTACATTGAAAAATTTCCCTGCCTGTCGGCAGACAGGGAATCCTTGAATCTCGAATTCCGAAAAAATAACAGCCTAATTTGGAATATGGAATAATAAAAAAACAGCCCGGGAAATCCTGGGCTGTTTTGATTTCTTGTCGCTTGACTCGTGTTTTTTATTTGGAGCAGAGCATTTCGTTCTTCAATATGGCGCATACCCGTCTTCCGCTTTTGCACGGCAACCGCTCCAGCCGGGGCTATTTTAGAATGTGTACTACTTCTAAATTGAATTCCTTAACAGCCATATGTCGTCCCTACGGGACTATGTTCGGATTATTTCATCTTTATTCTACCGTTATTGCGTCCCTACGGGACTATATTTTTTTTCTTGTCCCTTACTTCTTGATTCTTGTCTCTTGATTCTTTCAGAAGAATTTCTTCGGGCTGTTTACTTTATTTGCTGGGGTACTATTTACAGTGTACTGCTGAAATTCAAACTGGTTTTCGTCCCGTAGGGACGTTATGTCGGTAACCAAAAAGAACCAATGAAAACAAAGTCCCGTAGGGACGAAATATCCTTTTAGAATAATCAGATTAACTATCAACTCGAAAAAAACTTTCTCAATGCTTTCACAAAATCCTCCGGCGCCGGACAAGGCTTATTTGCTGAGCGGTCGATGAATACAAGCGTCGTATCAGCAACGGTAGTGAGCTCGTCTTTTTCATTGTACACTTCATAATCAAACTTAATCCTTGCCATTGGAATTTCCCTGATGGTAACCTTGATCGTCAGCTCATCATCATAGAATGCAGGCTTCAGGTATTTCACCGAATAGTTCAGCACGGGAAGCATAATGCCTTCGTCCTCCAGCTTTTTATAGCTGAAGCCGAGGTTGCGCAAAGCCTCCACGCGGGCAACTTCGAAATACTCTGCATAGTTCCCGTAGTAAACATAACCCATGCGGTCAGTCTCTCCATAGCGAACACGAATTTTTACTTCGGTTGTATACATAATTAATCTGAAGAATAATATGAATCGGAAAAATAATTTTTTGCGAGAAGCGATTTAAACAATTTTGTTTTTGGTTGAACACATAAACAAAAATTTTTTTTAAAAATATATTTTTTGAAAATGAGGATTCAATCAAAACTTTGTATAACCTTGTTGCAGGATTTTTTTCATCCATAATGACAGCGGGCAGATTCACTCTCTTACTTTTGATTTCCTTCCTGGCAGCGGCATGCAGCCAGCCCGGAAAAATTACCAAGGTGGAAACACGCCAGTATGCATTCAGAGATACGCTGAATGCAGATGTCGATTCTGTCATCGAGAAACAGATTCAGCCTTACCGCGAGGGAATGTCGGGCCAAATGAATCAAGTGATCGCCACTTCCGGAATCGCACTTACAAAAGGACAACCTGAAAGTCTCCTCGGGAACTTCTTCTCTGATGTGTGTTTTGAACTTGCCAATGAAGTGTACTACACATCTACCTATACAAAAGCTGACTTTGCCTTTTTTAACAATGGGGGACTAAGGGCTGAATTGCCAAAAGGAAAAATCACCCGCGGGAATGTATTTGAATTGATGCCATTTGAAAATGAACTGGTCGTTGTTTCACTTTCAGGCAGCCAGGTAAAAAAAATCGTTGACTATATGGCTTCAAAGGACGGCGTGCCTGTAAGTCATATTCAGTTCAAGATAAAAGAGAAGAAGCCGGTGGATGTAGTTGTGAATGGCCAGCCATTTGACAGTACCAAAAGTTACAAGGCCGTTACATCTGACTATCTCGCAAACGGAGGCGACCAGTATTTTTTTCTAGCCGAAGCAAAGAAGGAATATGTCAACCTGAAAATCAGGGATGCCATCATCACGTACTTACAGGAACAGGATAAAAAGGGAAACACGGTTACAGCAAGCCTGGACAGGCGTATAAGCTATGTCGAATAGAAGGGATTTTTTGAAGTCTGTTGGAAGCGGACTCGCCCTTGTTGGGTTGAGTTGGCATCCGCTTGATGTGCTGGCAAAGCATGACATAGAGAAGATCACCATCCTGCATACGAACGATGTGCACAGTCACATTGATCCGTTTCCTGCCAACGATCCGAAATGGCCGGGATTGGGCGGCGTTGCCAGGCGGTCTGCATTGATTAGAAAGATCAGGGCGCAGGAAAAAAATGTACTGCTCCTGGATGTGGGCGATGTATTCCAGGGAACACCTTACTTTAATGTATATGGAGGAGAGATCGAATTCAAAATGATGAGCGAAATGGGTTACGATGCATCAACTATCGGGAACCACGACTTTGATCATGGCATGGAAGAGCTTGTGAAACAATTGCCAAATGCGTCATTTCCTTTCATCTGCTCTAACTACGATTTTTCTGACACGGTGATGAACCAGAAAACAATTCAATCAAAAATATTTACGAAAGGAGGTATCAAAATCGGCGTCTTCGGACTTGGAATAGAACTCCGTGGACTCGTAGACCAAAAATTGTATGGCAATACCCGTTACCTTGACCCGGTTGAGAAAGCCGCTTACCAGGCACACTACTTAAAGAAGGAAATGAAGTGCGATCTTGTAATTTGTCTTTCCCACCTTGGCTACAAGTACAAGGAAGAAAAAATTTCTGATGAGATTCTTGCAAAGCAATCGCTGAACATTGATCTCATACTCGGCGGACATACGCATACCTTCCTCGACGAGCCGGCACGTTACCGTAACCGTGAAGGAAAGGAAGTAATTGTCGCGCAAGTTGGATGGGCAGGAATAAAATTAGGTCGAATAGATTTTTATGTAGAGAAAAATTCGGGCAGATCACAGGCGATTGGTTCAACTGTAAAAGTTTCCGAAAAATCAATAGCATAAAAAAAATATTTTTCTTTTTTTTATATGAATATTTGCGTATCAGTTGCACGACCAAAATGCTCCGCATCATAACGGAACAAAAAAAATAAAAAGGCAATCACTTACTTAATAGAAACACTAACCAAAAACATTTCTGAAATCAATATGGATAAAGCAAGCGAAAATGTTTGGAAAAAATGTCTTCAGATTATCAAGGACAACGTAAGCACCCAGAGTTTTAAAACCTGGTTCGCACCGATTAAAGCGGTGAAGCTTGAAGAAAAAGTTTTGACGATTGAAGTTCCAAGCCAGTTTTTTTACGAATGGCTGGAAGCACATTATATAGCCCTGCTGAAAAAGTCTATCCGTCACCACCTCGGTAACGATGGCAGGCTTGAGTACAGCATCGTGATGGAACCCAATGTGGAAGGACAGAAAAATCCTTACACGGTAAAACTGCCGGCGCGTGGACATTCTTCTGTGAAGAACAATCCAGTGTCGGTTCCTGTTGCAGCTGCCAGGACGATCAGCAATCCTTTTATCATCCCCGGACTGAAAAAGGTAAACGTTGAATCCCAGCTGAACCCCAGCTACACATTCGATACTTTCATTGAAGGCGAATGTAACCGCCTTGCACGCTCTGCAGGATTTGCAGTGTCAAGCAAGCCCGGTGGTACTTCATTCAACCCACTCTTATTATATGGTGGAGTTGGTATGGGGAAAACTCATTTGGCACATTCCATTGGCATTGAGATCAAGAATAAGTTCCCGGGACAGACGGTACTATATGTATCTTCTGAAAAGTTCACTACCCAGTTCGTGGAAGCCATTCGCAACAATGCGCAAAATGATTTCATCCATTTCTACCAGATGATGGATGTTCTGATCATCGACGATATTCAATTCTTTGCTGGCAAGGAAAAAACACAGGATGTCTTCTTCCACATTTTCAATCACCTGCACCAAACCGGCAAACAACTGATCCTGACTTCTGATAAAGCACCTGTCGATATACAAGGTATGGAACAGCGTCTGCTTTCCCGTTTCAAATGGGGCCTCGCTGCTGATCTTCAAATGCCTGACCTTGAAACAAGGATCGCCATCCTTTATAAGAAGATGTACCTCGATGGAATTGACCTTCCAAAAGAGATCGTCGAATACATCGCTTACAGCATTACTTCAAATGTGCGCGAACTTGAAGGTGCCCTCGTGTCAATCCTTGCCCAGGCATCGATGAATAAAAAGACCATTACACTTGAGCTGGCGAAGCAAATGATCGACAAGTTCGTGAAGAATACAAACCACGAAGTGTCTATTGATTACATCCAGAAAGTTGTATGCGATTATTTCGATTTGCCGATTGAATTACTCAAGTCAAAAACACGCAAACGCCAGGTTGTACAGGCAAGACAGATTGCCATGTTCTTTGCGAAGAGCATGACGAAGTCTTCATTGTCCAGCATTGGAATGCATTGCGGCGGAAAGGACCATGCGACCGTGCTTCATGCATGCCGCACCGTAAACAACCTGATCGAGACCGACAAAAAATTTAAAGCCAGCGTGCAGGAGCTGCAGAAGAAAATTGCAGTTACCAGTAAGCAATGAGATAGATGTTTAAAACCTGAGAAATTGGAAAAAATGCCGTTCGATTGAGCGGCATTTTTTTTTCGATGAATCTCGAATACTTGAATATCGAATTTCGAAAAAATAATGAATATCAAATTTTCAATATTAAAAGAACGGCCTTTTTAATCAGGTTGTCAAAAGAGACGGCTGTTATTTCTTTATTAAACATTCATGTATTAGAATTTTTTTCGAAATTCGGTATTCGAGGATTCGAAATTATTGAACATCGGTAATTCCATTGGGTAATCTTAAACCTAAATTGTTTAAACGGAAACTGTACTTTCGCATTTTATAAATTTCATATGCCCTCACTTAATTTAAAGCGTCCACTGGTTTTCATTGATATTGAATCCACCGGTGTAAATGTTGGAGCCGACAGGATAGTTGAACTGGCGCTGCTGAAGATTCATCAGAACGGGACGAAAGATGGGAAACGGTATCTCATCAACCCGACCATTCCAATTCCCGAAGTAGTAACCAAAATCCACGGCATTTCAGACGACCAGGTGAAGGATCAGCCAAAGTTTTCTGATGTTGCAAATGAGATCCACGCATTCCTTGGCGGTTGCGATTTGGCAGGATACAATTCAAATAAGTTTGATATTCCCTTGCTCATCGAAGAGTTTACGAGGTCAGGGGTTCATTTTGACATTACTTCCATCAAACTGGTAGACGTGCAGAACATCTTTCATAAAATGGAACAGCGGACATTGTCGGCCGCCTATAAATTTTATTGCAACAAAAACCTGGAAGGAGCGCATACTGCCGAGGCAGATACGAATGCAACCTTTGAAGTGCTTATTGCACAGCTGGAAAAATATGATTCGCTGAAAGGGGACGTTGAATTTCTTTCGCAATTCAGCACCATGCACAGGAACGTGGACCTTGCAGGAAGGGTTGTAATGAGTGAAGATGGAGTAGAGGTGTTCAATTTCGGAAAGCATAAAGGCAAGAGTGTGAGGGAAGTTTTCAAAAAAGATGCTTCTTATTACGACTGGATCATGCAGGGAGATTTTGCTACGAATACGAAGAATGTCATTACCCAATTGAGGCTAAAAGATTTTAATAAAATTTAGGATAATGACATTACCCCTTCGAATAACGAATCCGCCTGCGGCGTTACGAATAACCGAATTACGAATCGCACAGTATTGATTCGTAATTCGGTTATTAGCTGGATCCCATTCGTTATTGGAAGGGGTAAAAAGGGCGTAATCAATTTTAAATATGAAAATAATATGCATCGGCCGGAATTATGTGGAGCATGCTCTTGAGCTGAAGAACGAAGTTCCATCAGAACCGGTATGGTTCATGAAACCCGATACTGCTTTGTTGGCGAAGGACAAAGATTTTTTCCTGCCTGATTTTTCAAAGGACATACATCATGAAGTAGAGCTGGTACTTCGTATATGCAAGGAAGGAAAACACATTGCCGAAGAGTTTGCATCTAAATATTACGACCAGGTAACAGTTGGCCTGGATTTCACAGCGCGCGATTTGCAGCAGCGGCAGAAAGAGAAGGGTCTTCCCTGGGAGCCGGCAAAGGCCTTTGACTGGAGTGCACCGGTTGGCGATTTTATACCAATGGATAAAATCAAAAATTCAGGTGATATCGCTTTCAGTCTGAAAAAAAATGGAACGGTTGTGCAGGAAGGCCAGAGCTCGTTAATGATCTTTTCTTTTGAAAAAATGATCGCAAGCGTTTCGCGGTATATAACCCTTCGCAAAGGCGATTTTATTTTTACGGGTACACCAAAAGGTGTTGGAAGGATTGAGGCGGGGGATAAGCTGGAGGCATTTCTAGAAGGGGAAAATCTGCTATCTGTTAATGTCCGATGAGCCTAAGCAATTTCGAATCCTTTAATTTCGAATCTCGAAAAAATAACAGCCAAATTTCTAATTAAAAATTTGGAAAGAGCAGCCCGCTCGTTGATTAGATGGTTTTTATACAGTTGCTACAACGCTAAGCCTTTCCAATCTAGCCCCGACCCTTAGGGCGGGAAAGCCGGTGATAAGCATCTTCCCATTCCGCTCCAAAAAAAAACAGCAGACCATATTCAGCATGCAGAATCAGTAAACTACACCCTTATAAATTAAGAATCCTCATTTGGCTGTTTTCTCAATACTCAATACTCAATACTCAATACTCAATACTCAATACTCAATGCTCAATACTCATTACTATTCTTAATCGTATAATTATAAGTTTTCCCTGAAGTCTTCTCTTTGTATTGATAGGAAAGCTGAATCGGCTTTGAGGCTTCATGCAACCGGAAATGTATGTTGATGGTTTTATGGAACATCACGAACATGCCTTTATATTTTTTCTTCTGGAATTTTAGAAGTTTTACCAGCCTGACAGCTTCTTCATCGCAGCCATGACCGATGCCGTGTTTTACTTTTGCGGCGGAAATAGTTCCAAACACATCGATGTCCATCTCAACTGCCACTGTGCCTTCAATTTTTTGTTGCAAGGCTTCTTCAGGATAACGTAAATTTTTTTTGATGAAATCATCCATGGCCTTATTGCCGCCGGGATAGGTGGGTTGCTTGATGAAACTTTCGGGCTTTCGCTTCATGAGGTACAAAATACAAATATGTACAGATATACAGATACAAAGGTCCTTCGTATCTAATTAGTAATTTGTAGATCTGTAGATTTCATTTGTATTTTGTACTTGTAGATCTGTACATATCTGTATTCTGTACTTCAAAAAAAAAGAAAGGACCACCTTTCAGTAGCCCTTCCTAACCATGAAAACAAAAAATCTTTGCAAGTGCTGTCGGGAAGTTATTCACGGCAAAGAAACA
>Ga0190274_10002815_pt1 | contig 10319 bp, 8 predicted proteins | sample Popmic531T_FD_133002 | JGI IMG/M metagenome (GOLD analysis project Ga0190274, IMG submission 133002) | Populus adjacent soil microbial communities from riparian zone of Yellowstone River, Montana, USA - 531 T | ecosystem: Environmental > Terrestrial > Soil > Riparian zone | place: USA: Montana...
CTTGGTGATGTACTCCGTCACGGCGAGAAGTTGGGGCATTGGCTCCCAGGGTTTGCCGGTGTAGCCCTGATCTTCTGTGCATAAAACTCTTTACTTCGCCTTCCTTCGTGGGATTTCGTGTGATTTCGTGGATCGTATTGCCGGTTCAAAAAAACGATCCACGAAACCACACGAAAGTTGACACATTCCAGATCTTAATAGAAGTCCGCTTTCATCCTCGACAAGAAATAGCGGACGGATGTTCTTATGTCTCTTTGCCGCCTGACTATTTTGGAGTTCACCCACCTGCCTTATCAGTGGCTTCGCCGCGCCAACACGCGAAGTCCAATCGTGGGGACCTCTCTCGAACCTCAACGCCCGTGCACCTTAAGGACCACCCAACATGCCGACAAGATCAAAGTCTCAAGCCTTGACCAAAACCTCCTCCAAAAAATCGGCAGGTGCCGGGAAAGTAAAGCGAGGATCAAAAAAGGCTGGCAACGCTGCCGCCAAGTATCCAGCAACCACTGAACGCATCGCCTGGGGCGGGGTCAGCCCGGTACCTCAGAAGGCTGCCGGCTACGGCCTCCAATCAGTGTCTGATCGGCAAGGCCCGAAGATAACCGCGGCATCGGCCAATCCGAAATTCTCGTGGCATGGTGGACCGGTTGTGCCCACCCCTCAAGTCTTCTCCAGTTTTTGGGGACCGACATGGACCAAGCCGGCCAATCAGAAACGGGCCACCCGGCTAAACCAGTATTTGAAAGACTTACTGGAAAGCAAGTACATGAATATTCTCACTCAGTATGGCGTGGGCCAGGGGGCCGGGGCGTCAGGATCTTTTATTAAAAGCACATTTGTTAACGACGTGCCCGTAGTGCTAACGGATAAGAAGGTCGCCCGAATCATTCAGCAGGGTATCGACAACGGGACCTTCCCGGAACCAGCCAAGCCCACCAATAACGTGTTGATGATCTTTCTCGGCGAGGGAATATCGATCAACGATCCGGCCAGCGATCTGGTTTTGTGCCATCCGATTCATGACTCGGCCTTCGGCTACCATAGCTTCTTCAAGACCACCAAAGGCCACCCTTTCTACTACTCAATCGTTCCTTCGTTGAACAAAACCTGCATCACCGCGACCTGCCCGAGTGACGACGACTGCTCCCTGCACCTCTCCGAAGATCAGGAACAACGGCAAACGCAGGTAGCCAGTCATGAGTTCGCCGAAATGGTAACCGATCCTCAGCTGAACGCCTGGTTTGACGCCAGCACCGGCGCGGAAAATGGTGATATTTGCAATGGTGAGTCGGGGACAATCAAAGTTGGACCAAACACCTGGACTGTGCAACGTATGTACAGCAAGTTTCACGACATCAAGAGTCATGGAGCGTCATTCAGTCTCACTGAACCTGCGAAACCGATTCCGCGTCTCAGTCCCGGCCCACCCGCCGCGAATGCTGCTGCGGTAGGCCACGCACAATCAGCCGAAAGTGAAGTCGGTCACCTGCTACCCCTGCCCACCGTGCACTTCGATACCAAGTCTGGCAAGGCTCGTATGGACCCCAGGGAGTTGCGCGAGTATGTGACACGAATCTTCGCGCCGCTCGGCCAACAGCCGGTAATCACAGACCTGGCCGCCTTTTTGAAAGAAGCGGCTGACAGTTTGTCGAAGAAGTAGGCCCAAAACCAAGCGCAAAAAGCTCGCCGCATTTGCCAGTGCATCTGTCGCGCGAAGGTTTGCCTGCACTGTCCGAATTCAAAGTAGTAACCCGGACGATTACAGGAGTGTCAAAAGCCGACTCGCTGTTTCACTGGGGATTTTTGATCAGGACAATATCGCGAAGGGTGCGGCCGCGCGCGAGGACAAACTCGTCACTGCTACCAAGCCTGTCGTAGTAGAAAATCAGATCCTCGGTGAAGCTGGTGACTTGCTCGGCCGGGGCGTCATCTAGCGGCTGTTTCCAAATATTTGAAATGCCGTCTTTCTCCACCACGAAAAACAGTCCTGAACTGTCTGGCGTCCAACGCAGGATCTGGTTATAGGCCCTTGTTATCGGTAGGAACTTGACCGGCTCACCACCAGCAAACGGCAGAATTGCCACCTTCCATTTGTCAGCTTCATCTTTCCGAAAAGCACAGGCGATCCATTGACCGTCCGGTGAGACCACTGGTTTGATGATGATGCTGCCTCGGGTTAGTTGCTGCGGAGTGCCACCATCAATCGAAACTTTCCAAAGCGTGTTGCGCGCTCCCGCCAGCGCCGCGTAGACCACCCATTGGCCGTCGGGCGAACAACTCGGATAGCTTTCTCCACCGCCATTGGTTAGTTGAAGTTCTTCCCCGGTCACCACAGTAACACGGTACAAGTTGCGAACCCCGTTTCTCAGGGCCACAAAAACGATAAACTTTCCATCCGCGGTGACTGAAGGATAACCTCCTCCGGCGCCCTTTAGAGGCAAGGCGCCCGTTCCGTCCTGGTTGATGGTCCACAGATTAAGTTGCCGATTTTCCTCGACTGTATAAACAATCCGTCCCGATGGAAGGGAAGCGATTCCACCTTCGCCCTCCCTGGTCCCAACTGTGAACTTGCGCGCCCGCTTACCAGCCTCATCGGTTGCCCACAGGTTGATCAGTTCGGCAACCTGCATCGTCACCAACTTGCTTCCGCTCTTCGCTAAATGGATACCCTCATAAGTGTTTGTATCATTCGTGATGCGATGCAACGAAGCGGACGAATAATCCAATCGCCAGAGCTGGGCAGCCGGTGATTCGGTTGTGCCCGCCGAGAAAATCAAACTCCGGCCGTCGTCGGTCCAGGCCATTCCGCGAACAGCATTCCAGGGTTGGGTCGTAAGCACCCGAGGTCCTCCACCCACAAGCGGAACCGCGCTGACATCAAAACTGGCGCCATTATCTCGACTAACTCCCACGGCGATCAGTTTTCCGTCTGGCGACCAGGCAGATCCCGAGAACGAAAATTTCTGCGGATGATTCATAACTGCCAACTCATGCTCGTCGGTTCCGTCGTTGTTTGCCACTACCAACGCGTCGTAGTGCCGGCCAGGAAAACTGCGCACGAAAGCTATTTGTGCGCCATCCGGAGAAAGTGCGAGGGGCGCATCCACATTGACTATTACCTTCTGTGTTTGTCCGCCACTGAGATTGATACGGTATAAGACACTGATGGTACTGTTCGGCTGAGTGGTGATGTAGTAAAGGTTCTGCCCTTCATGAGTAAAGCGCAGCCCCCAACATAATCGCTCTTGCGGTTCCAACAACTGAAACGTTTGATTCGTCTCGAGATGCCTCACCCAGAGGCTCTCCCGTCCAGCTTCAATGGGCACGTACGCCAGCCAATTGCCGTCTGGCGAAAGAGTCACTTCCCGGATATTGCCCGTGTCTGTGATTCTGTTGAGTTGCATGGTTGCGAAAGCCGGTGGGCGCGCGGCTGTCCGGCTTGCCCGCCGGTTGCGATAGAGCCAGCCACCGACGGATAAGCCAATGAGTAGAAGCACGAGGACACCGGCGAGGCGCAGGCGAATACGCCGGCCACCAGATACCTGCGCTCTCGCTTGAATAATGGGACGTCGCACCGGCCGTGGATTGTCACTGGCGTCCGTCTCCTCGCTGATCAGGCTGAGCGTTCGACTTTCTTCAAACCTGATTTCAACCGTAGCGGCCTGGGGAGAAATCTCCTGAACTGGCGCCGTGAATGTGTAGCCTCTTTTGGGAACCGTCCGGATAAAGTGGTTGCTCTCTTCACCGAGGGCCTTGCGAAGCATTGAGATCGCAACCGTGAGGTTGGCCTCCTCTACAAACGTGTCCGGCCAGAGCGATTCGATCATCTCGGCGCGGGAAAGAACGCTGCCGTGACGGCGAAGTAACAACTCGAGGACGTCAACGGCTTTCGGAGCCAGGGACACAACCACACCGTTTCGCCGCAGGACCTGTTCGGCAGTATCAAGGCGAAACTCACCGAATTCAAAGACAGCCGGGGTTTTGCTGTTCATCCCTACATTTATCTATTTTTTAGCTTTTATTAAGGACAAAAAACTCATGACCAACTCTACTGCTCAACAACGGATGGCTCGGTCAACCAATTGGTAAGGCGGAAGCGGTGACATATTACGCGCAAGCAACGCTATCGACAACACTATCAAATCAGCGACGGACGGTTATGACAGTAAAACGCACGATCCTGAGAATTGAGAGCCATCGGTCAATCACGTTCACTTTGGAGTGCGCCGCGGTTCCAAGTATATGTGCTGCATGCGGTCGTGAAACCCGGCTGCTGAGTACGTCCGAGGTGGCGCTGTTTAGCGGCCGCAGCGAGTCTGAAGTGAAGTACGCTATTTCCCAGGGCCTGCTACACACTCAGCTAACGCAAGAAGGATCTCTCGCCATTTGCGCACATTCAGTGTTGGAGTTGAGAGATGAACGGCAGTGCTAAGTATTGAAAGCCAGCCGGCCCGAAACGGCAACAAACACGTGTCCTCTAAAAAGAAAGGAAGAAGCAATGCACCCTGAAACCGCCTTACAAACAGGATCGGCCTCAAACCCTAAGTTCGATCTCCCCGAGCCGGCAGATCTTCCGTCGGATTCCAAGCGAACTCTTTGGGCAACACAATATTTCATTCAACCCGTCAACGCCGTGCCCAGCGGTGAACCGCTGTTGGACAAGAACGGCAACAGCCTCGGCCCAATGGTTTCAGCCAGGGATTGGTGTAAAGGAGCCATCGAAGGAACCATGAGCATCAAGACGTTGGACGGTCAGATCAAACTATTCAACTTCGCAGGCAAAGGCGCCAGTGCGCAAGTTAATTGTCGGACCGTACTCGGAAGCCCAGGCCTTAGCCTGGCTATCAACAAGTCGAGGTTTACGCTCGCTCGCGGCCCCTTTGGGGACGGGGTCAGAGACCTTTTCCTCGTTCCGTTCCGCACCATAGCGGTCGATAAGGGACAACTCAACGGGCTCAAGTTTGAAACCGCGCTTTTCATCCCGGCCGCCCGCGGTACGGAGTTAACCCTGCCTTCGGGAAGCAAGGTCGTTCACGATGGGTACTTCTTTGCGGCCGACACAGGTGGCATGATTACGGGAAATCACATCGACGTTTTCACCGGCGTCATCACTGCTTCCCACAATCCATTTCCGAAGTTTCTCAAGAGCACTCCTGGCGGCACCTTTGACGCTTTTCTCATCAATGACCCAAACATCAGGGCCGCGTTGAAGACAATGCACACCACACCGTAACCCACACAACGGTGAGATACTCACCGGCTTTTTTGAAGGAGGTAAAATATGGCTACCGTTCGAGAATTCGCTATTTCCAGTTCAAACAATGGCTGCAGCACTGCCGGTCTACGCTCACTTAACGATCAAATCGTTGCCTTGCTGCTTCCCGCCGTTAACGCAGGTGAAACTAATCTGGTTTCGTGCGCTGATATCCCTCGGCTGCGGGTAATCGGAAACAGCACCATTCCTCTCCTGCAACCCGAGGCGCGGGAATCTTTGAAACGAGCGATCGAAGAGAAAGGCCGAGAACTGAATCTGATACACGCCTACCGGACCGTGGCGCAGCAGTTTGTTCTCAGGCAATGGAAGATCAAGGGGCGTTGCGGAATTACAAGCGCGCGCAATCCCGGCACCAGCGATCACGAAAGAGGAACTGCCATCGATATCGAGGAGTCTGAGGTATGGAAAGGCGTTCTGGAAAGCCACCAGTGGACATGGGCCGGCCCCGGCGACAAGGGCCATTTTAGTTTCAAAGGTAGCGGCATCAGTTCTAAAGTTCTGACCGAAGGTGTGCGCGCGTTTCAGCGGTTGTGGAACCTTCACCGGCCAGAGGATAGGATCGCTGAAGACGGCGTCTTCGGCGATATTGAAACTGGACCACGGCTGTTGCGTTCCCCTGTTGAAGGTTTTTAACGCCCCGCCATCAGACGAACTCAAGCATTACTAAAACTTTTAAACCACGGAGAAAGTTATGACCCAACAAGAGAAATACAATCAACGAAGCAAAAACAACATTGCCGCCTTGCGCTCGGATTTTGGTGTCCGGGTACAACAATGGCTGGACGAGTGTCGACGCCAGGGGTTGAATCCACTCATTTATATGAGCGCCCGCACTGTGTCCGTGCAACAACACCTTCGCGATCTCTATGAAGCCGGGAAAGGTCCCCTGGCGGCCACACCTCAGAAGAGTTATCACTGTTATGCGCGCGCGGTAGATTGGGTGAACATCAAGGCGGCCAACGGGAAAGATTCCGATTTAGATTGGAAAAATCGCGCCGCTTACAAGAAAGGTATCCTCATAGCCGAGGGATTCAAGCTGCACAGCATTGGCGATATAGATTTGCCGCACTTGCAAGACAGCAATTTCGCGAGTTGGCGCGACCTCCCGCAGGCGGAATGGCTCAACACCTAAGTTGCCTTGTTCCAGGTGGGTCTAATCGGAATGCACCGTCGGGGCGTCGGCGTGCGGCACGAAGCAGGCTCGGCAGCGGGCTTCGTACATGCCGCCGGCGCCGACGGCGACGCGCTCTTCGGACTCGAAAGTACGTTGAGAGTAATTTGCCGGTTGGCCACACTTCATGCAGATAGCGTGGGTCTTTGTGATGTACTCCGCCACGGCAAGAAGCTGGGGCATAGGCTCCCAGGGTTTGCCGGTGTAGTCCTGATCAAGGCCGGCGATGATCACGCGGATGCCGCGGCCGGCGAGTTGGGTGGCCACGTCGACCAGGGCGTTATCGAAAAATTGGCCTTCGTCGATTCCGACCACTTCCGTGTCCGCTTCGACCGTTGCCAAAACCTCAGCGGCGCTGCGTATGTTTGCCGATTCGTGGCGCATCTCCGAATGCGAGACAATGTGGTCCTGTGAATAGCGCGAGTCGATATCTGGTTTGAAGACCTGGACCTTTTGACGTGCGATTTTCGCGCGGCGTAAGCGGCGGATCAGTTCTTCTGACTTGCCGGAAAACATCGAACCGGCAATTACTTCGATCCAGCCGGTGGAGACACGTGATTGGTGGGTTGGTTCGCCGTCGTTAACTTGTGCGATGAGTTCTTCCATATTTGATTGATGCCCGAGCTAAATCGTTCTGGGTTGCGTTTTCAAGTTTAGTCTAACAAGAACGATCCACGAAATTACACTAAGCGGCACGAAATCTAGCGAACGGACACGATGTGCAACTCGCTGCTCGTTAAGTTATCAGACTGCGCCCTTAACTTGATTGGTCCGGGCCGGCCGGCTTTCGTGCGCACGATCACGAGGCAAAGCCCGTTGTATGCGTTCCGCTCTTTCGACTGAAACGATTCGTGATTGGTAGCGTCGCTATTGTCTACCGCGACAATTTCGCCGGGTCCGGAAATCTCGAATCGAATTCGGTTCTTCGAGCGCGGCACCAGGAGACCGGCTCTGTCACCAATGCTGACCGTCACAAAGGACAGATCCTGTCCATCGGCTTTGATAGTCGAGCGGTCTGCTTTCATCGAAAGCTTTGCAGGCGCGCCCGCAGTTTTCATTACATCCTCCGCCCACTTTTTACCTTTCTTGTAAGCGACCACTCGCAACTCGCCTGGCTCATACTTAACCTCGTCCCAACGCAAACGATACTGATTCTGTTCTCGCTTCTTCCGGCCCAGAGTTTTTCCATTAAGGAAGAGTTCCGCCTCATCGCCAGACGTGTAAACATGAACCGGTGTGACCTGACCAACGCGATCGGGCCAGTTCCAGTGTGGCAGGATATGCGCCATTGGCAACTCTGGACGCCAGCGCGCCTGATAGATATAGAACCGATCTTTCTTGAACCCGGCAAGATCGACGATGCCGAAATATGAGCTACGCGATGGCACCTTGATTTTGCCTAGTTCTTTCAGCTCCTTGGCCACTTGCTGCTGCTCGGCCGCGTCGGTGAAGTTGAGGAGTGTCGTCGAATCGCCGCCGTAAGGAGTAGGTTCTCCGAGATAGTCGAATCCGGTCCACACGAATTCACCGGCCGTAAACGGGAATTCATCGAGGCCCTTAAACTCGACGTCCGGTGGCCAGGCCCAGCGCGGCGCGTAAAGGTCATATGAACTAACCTGAAAATCCGCCCGGCCCAGCAACTTGTCCTCTACCACCGGAAAAAAATATTCCCCGCGTGAACTCACCGTCGACGCAGTCTCACTCGCAAATAGCGGAATCGCGGGGTTGGCCTGGCGAAACTTTCCATACTCAGTGGGCTTGTAGTTGTAGCCAAAGACGTCCACCGTCTTCTGAAATCCGTTGTAGCCGGCCTGAAGATTGTTCGCGCCCGCGGTCACCGGCCGCGTCAGGTCCTCCTCGTGAACGATCTCTCGCAACCGAGCTGCGATTTTGTGGCCCTCGGGACTTCCCTGCTCGCCGATTTCATTACCAATACTCCAAAGAATGACTGACGGATGATTGCGATCGCGTCGCACCAGCGCTCGGACATCCTTCTCGTGCCAATCGTCGAATAGCAAGTGGTAGTCGTTCTTCTTTTTCGCACGTCGCCAGGCGTCGAAGGCTTCATCCATAACCAGCAGTCCCATGCGATCGCACAGTTCCAGCAGTTCAGGCGCGGGCGGATTATGGCTGGTGCGGATCGCGTTGACACCCATCTCTTTCATGATTTGAAGCTGGCGTTCAAGCGCGCGCGTGTTTAGCGCCGAACCTAGGGCCCCCAGATCGTGATGATTGCAGACACCGTTGAGAGGTACGTGTTTGCCGTTAAGAAAAAAACCTTTGGCCTCATCAAACTTGATGGTGCGAATACCGAAGACCGTCTCGTAGCGATCGACTACTTTGCCGCCTATCTGAATGGTCGTAACCGCAGCATAAAGGTTTGGATGTTCCAGACTCCAGAGCTTTGGGTTTTTGATACGGGCAGTGGCGGTGTGAACTGAGCGCATCCCCGGCGCGATGCCGGACGGCGCTGCGGGAAGAGATACGGACGGTTTCATCGACTTCTGTCCACCGGAGGTAACTTCGTAAACCTCAGAACTAATGGTCAGACTCGTCTCGCTAGCCATGTGGTTCTCAAGCATAACCTTGAGATCAATGCTGGCCGCGTTAAACGTCACTTCAGGCGTAGTAACGTAGGTGCCCCAATTGCTGACGTGAACCGGCGCCGTCTTCACCAACCAGACGTTGCGGTAGATCCCGCCACCCGGATACCAGCGGGAAGAGTCTGGCGGGTTATCGAGACGGATGGCAATCACGTTGTCCTGTCCAAACTCAATGTAGGGAGTGAGGTCCACTCGAAATGAAGCATAGCCATAGGGCCAACCGCCGACGAACCTTCCATTAAGCCAAACGCTCGCGTAGGCCATCGCGCCATCAATATCGAGGTAGAGTTGTTTGCCCTTATCGCCCGCGGGAACGTTGAGATGTTTGCGATACCAGGCGACACCTGCCCACGGGAGTTTTCCGGTTTCACCGGATAATGCCTGATCAAATGGGCCTTCAATGCCCCAATCATGCGGGAGATTCAATTGCCTCCAGCCGCGGTCGTCGAACTCCCGGCGCAGGTAGGGCACATTTTCAACGAGTTTTCCCTCTGGCCGCGCCAGTCTCATCGGATCGCCCGCTGCTGCGAACTCGCCTCCAGTCGCCGTAAACAAAGACTTGATCTTCTCGTAAGCCAGCTGTCCTTCTGTTCCCGGCGGATCGCCTTTCTGAAACCGCCAGTCGGCGTTTTGGGAGATTCGTTCACGTGGTGTTTTCGAGATCTGCGCCGTTACGGAGAGCGGCACAAATAAGAGTGAACCCAGCCAGAAACCGGCTGTCATCGTAATGATGAACCTGCGCAGTTCGAGAATATGAATCTTCATGATGTGGCAATCCTTCACTTGTTAGCTGGCGCCGCCGGAAACGCGGACTTTATGCGAAGTGTCTCGCCCGTGTCTTCCAATTCGAATAGGCGGGCCCGCTCGCTTCCGCCTTTGTTAGGCTGATGCAGCACCAGCATGAGTTGACCGTCAAACCGCTTAAATATCATTCCGTGACCACCATCGTCGGCAAACAGCGGTTCGGTTTGCTGAACCCATGGTCCACGCAACTTACCAGAAGCGGAGACGGCAACGCCCGTGGTATAGCCGTGCGCGCCAACGCTCGACCAAATCATCATCAACTTCCCGCTTCGTGAGCGATAGAGATATGGGCCGTCGGTAACGTGACTTCCATACTGGGGCAGTTTCGTGCTCCAAACCGCGTCGCTGCCGTCAAACAAACGCACCGGAACACCGACGGTCTCGGACAAGTCATCTTTCAATCGGATCATTTCGACCGTGCCGTCCTTGATTTGGACCCACTCATGGCAGTAGACCATGTAAGGCA
>Ga0190274_10002816_pt1 | contig 10318 bp, 8 predicted proteins | sample Popmic531T_FD_133002 | JGI IMG/M metagenome (GOLD analysis project Ga0190274, IMG submission 133002) | Populus adjacent soil microbial communities from riparian zone of Yellowstone River, Montana, USA - 531 T | ecosystem: Environmental > Terrestrial > Soil > Riparian zone | place: USA: Montana...
CAAGCCAGCATCGTTGCCGGCGTGATCATTGCCGCGGGCCTTGTTTTGGTCGGGCTCACGCTTTATCTCGGCCGCAAGATCATCGGCAACGAACGCTCTTTGCTCGCACAAGCCAACTTCGTGAATTTGATCATCGATTCGGCCGAAGTGCTGATTTTCGTGCGCAACCGCGATGGCGATATTGTCCGCGTCAATGATACCGCGCAAAGACATCTCGGCTATTCATCAGCGGAATTGGGGACGCGGGATGTCTGGCGTTCCCTGCTGCTGCCGGAGGAACGACGGCAGGTCAATAATGCCTTCATGTCGAATGACCCGACCGGCTACCCGAACATTCACGAAACCCATCTGGTGACACGCAGCGGCGAGAGGCGGTTTTACCGCTGGTCGAATGTTGCCGTGCTGGACAAGACTGGACGGATATCGCTGGTCATCGGTATCGGCGAAGACATCACCGTCGCAGCCCAGGCCCGACGTCTGCAGGAACGCAGTACTGCCGCGATGACCGATGCCCAACGCATGGCCGGCATACGCTATTGTTTCAGCAGCCCGCAATTGAGCCCGCAGGAATCCGAGACCTATTCCTTCTACACGCAGATGGCCGAGATTCTCGACGTGCCGCCGGCTGAGATGCCGCGGGAGTCGGAGATCTTTCTCAACCGCTTCCTCCACCCTGACGACCGCGAGGATACCCGCCGGCATTTCCGCGAATTTACTGCCGGTCAAAGCGATCAGTACCTTATCGAATACCGGGTCTATAAACCGAGCGGCGAGATGCGCTACATTCGCGAGGGCATCAAGCGCTTGGTCGATGCGGTTGACAATTCCACCCAATCGGTCGGCGTCATCCATGACATCACCGATATCAAGCGCACGCAGCTGGCATTGGAACGCAATGCCGCCCTCATGAGCCGGGCGCAAAGCATCGCCAAGATGTGCCATTGGCACTTCGAACCCGCCGCCAACCCGAAAACATATGATGACGGGCATTATTTCTATTCGGACAATGCCGCCGACATCTTCGGTCTGCCCCCGGCTCAACTGAACATGAGCGAAGCAGATTTCGCGGCCAAACTGGTCCATCCCGATGATCGCGATTTTGTCTATGAATCATACCGGGCTTTCGTCGAGGGGCCGGAGCTGAAATACGAGCGGGTATACCGGCTGCTCCTGCCCGAGGGATCGGTGCGCTATATTTCCGATGCCGGTGAAAAGCGACTCTCCGCCGACGGCAAGCTGGCGCTCATCTTGGGCATCTCGCAGGATGTCACGACCCTGCATCTCTCAGAGGCCTCGTTGCGCCGCACTGAAAGCCAACTCCGCCACGCCTTGCGCATCGCGGCGATGGGGCATTGGCATGTCGAATATTCCGATTCGACCGAACGTCGCTACGTGATGCAATATTCCGAAGAGGCAGCCGCGATCTTCGGCGTCATGCCGGATGTCCTCACGCAACTGGATATCGCGGCATTCGTGAGCCGTTTCGTTCTCCCGGATGATCAGCCGCAAACCCTGGAGGGGATGCGGCAGTTCTGGGATGACCCCGAGGCCAGCCTATCGGTCGAGTTCCATATGCTGCGTAACGATGGCAGCATCCGCGCCGTCCGCATGATCGCGGAGCGCGTGCGGATGACACACCCCTCGCTGGTGCAGATGGTCGGCGTGGTGCAGGACATCACTGATCTCCGGCACCATGAATTGGTGCTGCGGCAGACCGAAGCGCTGCTGCAGCATGCGCATCGCCTGGCCAAGATCGGATATTGGCTCTGGCATCCATCCGATACGTTGGATTCAACTTCGGGCAAGCTGTCTTATTCCGAAGGGCTGCAAACCATGCTCGGCATCGACGGCATGGATTACCATGGCATCGATGAAGCCTTCTGCCAACGCCATGTGCATGACGATGACCGGCTTGCCGTACTTCAGGCTTTCATCGACTACCGCCGGGGTGCGACGGATTCGTATAATCTGGAATACCGGTTCCTGCGCCCCGATGGCAGGACGATCAATTTGCGGTCCGTCGCCATGCGCGTCCGTGACGAGGCCGGACATATCCTCTATGCAATCGGCGTCGCGCAGGACATCAGCGAACAGAAGCGGCATGAAGAAGAGCTGATCCAGGCCAAGAACGAGGCTGATCTCGCCAACCGCTCGAAGACCGAATTCCTCGCAAATATGAGCCATGAATTGCGTACGCCGCTGAATGCCGTCATCGGCTTCTCGCAGCTCATTCGCGACCAGGCCTTTGGGGCAAACCCGGAACGCTATGTCAGTTACGCAGAGGATATCAATGCCAGCGGCAAGTTGCTGCTCGACCTCATCAACGACATTCTGGACATGTCACGCATCGAAGCCGGGCGGCACATCTTGAGTGAGGAAGAGCTGCCGGTCGCCACGGCCATTCACGATTGCCTGCGTATCGTCAGCCCACGCGCCGCGGACGGCAATGTCACTTTAGATTTCCAACCGGCGAGCGACCTGCCGATGCTCCTCGCCGATGCGCGCTCGCTGAAGCAGATCCTGCTCAATGTTGTCTCCAACGCGGTGAAGTTTACGCCAGCCAGCGGACGGGTCAGTATTGGTGTCTCAATACGCCGGGACGGCAGCATGCAGGTTGTGGTCAGCGATACCGGAATCGGTATCGCCGCGGATGTCCTGCCCAATCTGTTCGCACCATTCCGGCAGGGCGACAACTCGATCAGCCGCCGGTTTGGCGGCACCGGCCTGGGGCTGGCCATCAGCCGGAAACTGATCGAATTGCATGGCGGCAGCATCGAAATCGACAGTTTGGTGGGGCGGGGCACCACGGTTCGGCTGGTCTTTCCGGCCGAACGAGTTCGTATCGCCCGTCAGGACGGCCACGACCACAGCCTCATGGGCTCCCGCGTCACCGGCTGACGATCCAATCGGAACCCCATTCCACGGCCGTTCGAGACAGGAAGCCCCGCATAGCTGCTCCGCTTCCGATTGACTTGCACCCCTAACCAGTTGTCGTATGTTGGCCCTGATTGGCCTAGGCTGACCGCGCAGGATATCCCCGGCGCTGCAGAGACCCCGCCCGGGCCGCCGGTTTTGGAGGTCGACTTGGCTCAGTATCGTTCCCGTACATCCACCCATGGCCGCAATATGGCGGGCGCCCGCGGTTTATGGCGCGCTACCGGCATGAAAGACGGGGATTTCGGCAAGCCGATCATTGCCATCGCCAATTCCTTCACGCAGTTCGTGCCGGGCCATGTTCACCTCAAGGATCTCGGCCAGATGGTCGCCCGCGAGATCGAGGTTGCCGGCGGGGTTGCCAAGGAATTCAACACCATCGCCGTCGACGACGGAATCGCCATGGGACATGACGGCATGCTGTACAGCTTGCCGTCCCGCGAAATCATTGCCGACGCGGTGGAGTATATGGTCAATGCCCATTGTGCCGACGCGCTGGTCTGCATTTCCAACTGTGACAAGATCACGCCGGGTATGCTGATGGCTGCGTTGCGGCTCAATGTTCCCACCGTGTTTATCTCCGGCGGTCCGATGGAAGCCGGCAAACTGGTCATGAAGGACGGCAAGTTGCAGGCGCTCGACCTGGTGGATGCCATGGTTGCCGCCGCGGACGACAAGGTTTCGGACGAAGAGGTCGCCAAGATCGAGCGTAGCGCCTGTCCGACCTGCGGTTCCTGTTCCGGCATGTTCACCGCCAATTCGATGAATTGCCTGACCGAAGCGCTGGGGCTTGCTTTGCCCGGCAACGGCACGATCGTCGCCACCCATGCCGCCCGCAAGGAATTATTCCTGCAGGCGGGGCGTACGGTGGTCGATCTCACGCGGCGCTATTACGAGCAGGATGATGCCAGCGTTCTGCCGCGATCGATCGCCAGCTTCAAGGCCTTCGAAAACGCCATGACACTGGACATCGCCATGGGCGGCTCGACCAATACCGTCTTGCATCTGCTGGCCGCCGCCTATGAAGCTGGTGTCGATTTCCAGATGTCGGACATCGACCGCCTGTCGCATCGTGTGCCGAATGTGTGCAAGGTGGCCCCGGCCCTCAGCACCGTTCATATCGAGGACGTGCACCGCGCCGGGGGCATCATGGGCATTCTCGGCGAATTGGACCGGGCGGGCCTACTGCATACGGAGTTGCCCACGGTGCACAGCAAGACCATGGCCGAGGCGCTGGATAAATGGGACGTCAAGCGCAGCAATGCGGCCGAGATCCATCATTTCTACAAAGCTTCGCCCGGCGGCGTCCCCACCCAGATTGCCTTCAGCCAGGAGCGTTACTTCGACGATCTGGATCTAGACCGCGAAAAAGGCGTCATCCGTAATGTCGACAATGCCTTCAGCAAGGATGGCGGTCTGGCCGTCCTGTTCGGCAACATCGCCGTCGACGGCTGCATCGTGAAGACGGCAGGCGTCGACAAGTCGATCCTGACCTTTTCCGGACCGGCCCGCATCTTCGAAAGCCAGGACGCCGCGGTCGAGGGCATCCTCTTCGGCAGGATCAAGGCCGGTGACGTGGTGGTGATCCGGTATGAGGGGCCGAAGGGCGGCCCGGGCATGCAGGAAATGCTCTACCCGACGAGCTATCTGAAATCGAAGGGGCTCGGCAAGGCCTGTGCATTGATCACTGACGGGCGCTTCTCCGGCGGTACGTCCGGCCTATCGATCGGTCACGCCTCGCCGGAAGCCGCGGAAGGCGGTGCCATCGCCTTGATCGAGGAAGGCGATATCATCGATATCGACATCCCGCAGCGGAAGATCGATGTGCGGCTCAGCGACGAAGTGCTGGCACAGCGTCGTGAGGCGATGGAAGCCAAGGGTAGCGATGGCTGGAAGCCGACCGAGAAGCGCAATCGTCGTGTATCGATGGCGCTGCGGGCATATGCAGCACTCACTACCAGTGCATCGCGAGGTGCCGTCCGAGTGGTTCCCTGACGCTCGGGGCGATGCTGGTCTAACGACCGGCTATCGCCAGGATGTAATATTGCGAATCATTAGATTACCGGCCCTTCGCCATTCCGGAGGGCCGGCGGGTTGGTGGGCACTCCGATGATGCGTCTGATGAAGGGCGCGATTTCGATCGGGACAGCGACAGAAATGATCTTCGATTTCCGTAATCTCGAAGAACGACGCGCCGGCCTGGCGCTCAATCGGCTGTTTCCCCTGGCCTATGACTATTGGTGCCGGCTTGCCGCCGATCGGTTGGCTCAGCGCGCCGACATCGACCCGACCGCCATTCCCGCAGTATTGCCGAATATCATGCTGCTCGATGTCCTCCCCGGCGGCCGGGATTTCCGGTACCGCTTAGCGGGTAGTAACGTCGAGCGCAATTTCGGCAGCAGCGCTAAAGGCATTATCCTGTCCGATATCGTGAAGGCGTTTCCGTCCTTTCAGCCGATCATCGAGGTCAAACAGCGTTGCGTGGCAACCGTATCGCCTTATGCTTGCGACGAGGCGATCTTCACGCATTTCGGCACGTTGAAGCGGGTATATTGCTTTGCCATGCCGCTTTCCGATGACGGTGTCACGGTCAGCCATATCTTCGCCGTCGGCATCCTTGAGCCGGTGGAAGATGCGGCACCCCAACCAGGCTGACGTGCCCGGCCAGACCGACGGCTGACAGGTTGCCTCTCGGTCCACAGCCGATTATGACTACTCCAGGAGAGGCCCGCGGGGAACCGCTCCGTTAGGATCGGCCGGAAACATCGCATCAAGCGGGCGGCCCAATTGTGTCAGGGGATTCACCGTATCATGAAGGTTTATATCAGCGTCGATATCGAAGGTGTCGCTGGCATCACCCATTGGGACGAAGCCACCAAGACCCATCCCACCTATCCGGAATTCCGCGAACAGATGACACGGGAAGCAATTGCCGCCTGCAACGGCGCGATTGCGGCAGGTGCCACGGAAATACTGCTGAAGGACGCGCATGACAGCGGCCGCAACATTATCACGGCAGATCTGCCGGATTGCGTCCGCATCATCCGCGGCTGGAGCGGTCATCCGCTCAGTATGGTGCAAGAGCTGGATGACAGTTTCGCCGCCGCGATGCTGATCGGCTACCATTCTAAGGCTGGGGCAGAGGGCAATCCGCTCGCCCATACCATGACGGGCCGGGTCAATCAGATCACACTCAACGGCAACGTAGTGTCGGAATTTCTGCTGCACAGCTATGCTGCCGCGATGCAGGGCGTGCCGGTGGTACTGGTCAGCGGCGATAAGGGCTTAGGCGAGGACGTCAAGGCGCTCAATCCGCATATTCATACCGTGGCGACCAGCGAAGGGATCGGCCGTTCGACCATCAGCCTCGCCCCAAAGAAGGCCGTCCGCCTGATCGAGGCAGCGGCGACCGCGGCCCTGCGCGGCGACCACGTCGCCTGTCGACTTATCTTGCCCTCAGCCTTCACGCTGGAAATCAGCTTCAACAATCCGACCGACGCCTATGCCGCCTCCTGGTATCCGGGTGTGCAGCATATCGGCCACCGCACGATCCGCTTCGAAACCAGGGATTATTTCGAGGTGCTGCGCGCGGTGAAATTCACGCTGAAGGCCTGATCATCCCAACGCCCTTAATCTGCCGACGGATCCGCTAACATAATAGTAAGCAGTTCCCGCCAGAATCGCCGCCATCATCGGCTGGGCACATCCGCTCCGGTAACAGCAAAATAGGTTATCACACGGCTGCAATGTCGACTCATCCTGCGAATATCCTTCAGCTTCTGGCTTACTGGCGCAGTCTCGCAGAAGGCAAGACGCCAGCACGCCGGCAGATCGATCCGGCAGCGATCAAGACTCTGCTTCCCTATCTGCTCCTTGTGGGTTTTGAGGAGGCGCCGTTCCGAGTCCGTTTTCGCCTCACCGGCACCATTGTCGATCAGATGACAGGCATGAATATCACGGGCCGATATCTGGATGAATTTGCCACGGGCATATATAAGCCGTCAGTCCTACAGTTACAGACTCATTACCGGCAGGCTTGGGAAACCGGCCAGCCGGTCATTGACACCTATCATTGGCCCGCCGGCGACAGCTATTTCCTTCATGTCTCCTATGGCCTGTTCCCGATGCTGATCGATGGTACCGTCCGGCAATGCTTGGCAATCGAGGATTATGGCGAACTGACCTTCGATTCGCGGATCATCGATTGGTCTGTACCGCTCAAGGATAAGTGACCTCCTCGTCAACCGGATGAGACCACGCGCCCGGCACGGTTGCGGTCATCGGCAAATTCCGCTTATCTGACGCAATCCTGGCAGATTCGGCGATTTTGACTTATCTGGTGCATTTTCGGCCGCTCTCCGCTAGTGTGCGCCTCGCACGCCTGACTTCCAGCGCTGATTTCGTCGACTCAGCTCACGCCAGCCCAGACGTCGTTAAGGAACGCCTCGTACGACGTCGGCTCAGCGCGGTGTTACACAGAAAGATCATATCATGCTGAAAAGAATGACTTTCGACCATTCGAGATATGGACATGTTCAAAAAACCGAATGTCCTATTTCCGGACGAAAGAACAGCAGTTTGCCGAAAGAGCATCGAGGGAGCGACCGGTGATGCAGCACAAATTCAAAGTTGGCCAGATTGTTCATTTTTCGCCCAATATGAGCCATGCGGCCAGTGCGCGCGGCAGTTATGAGGTTGTCCGCCTGTTGCCCAGCGAGACGCTCGATTTCCAATACCGCGTCAAGAAATCAAGCGACGGCCAGGAACGTGTGGTCAAAGAGAGCGAACTTACTTGAAGGCCGCGACAAATAATCCAATGCGATTGGGGGAGAGATGGCGCTAAAGCCCAACTATAATCAGCAGCGGTCTGAACGGAATCGCGCGAAGCAAGAGAAAAAAGATCGGAAGCAGCGGGAACTTCAGGAACGCAAGATGTCGAAAGCCGCTACCGGCGATAATGACGAAACGGAAACAGCCGGCGATGTCCCTGGCTCGGCAATCGAGTGATTGCGGCAGACATCGGTACATACAATTGATGGAGATGGGCATGGCCCGCAAGAAACAAAAAATAAACGACGACGCCCTTCGATTCTTCGATGTCTTGTACGAAGACGGATCCCGCAGCTCGAATCGCAAGATTCAATATTCCGAACTGGACAGCTTTGACGAAATGGCTTCGGCCAAAGCAATTCTGGAAGCGCAGGACCGGAAGATCGCCGAGCTTTCCGGCCGTCCGCGCTCAGTCATCAAATCCGTCACGCGATCCGGTTCCTGAGACTCATCGCAACGGTGGGCATGAAAACAAGACAATGCAGCCCATCGGCCGCATCGTCTTGTTCTGTTCGCCTGCAGCAATGACTGTCAGCGAACGGAAGGCTTAACCTTCCAAAGATCGGGCAATCGCGTCGAAGCCCGCCAACATCAAGCGATCCATCTCGTCATCTACCGGCAGCTCTTGCGACGATGCCTTGGCGATCACCACCTCGGCAGCGGGATCGACATAGATCCATTGGCCATGAATGCCGATCGCGCAATAGGCGCCATGCGCATTGCCGGTGAGATACCATTTGCTGCGATAACGCCCTTGCCGCAGGAATTTGGCACTGGCGCCACGCTGCCAAGCGGCGGGATCGCCATTTGTCAGAATGTCTTCAATCCAGCTGGCAGGGACGATACGTTGATCCCCCACGACCCCACCGCACCGCATCAATTCACCGAAGCGGGCAAGGTCACGCAGGCTGGTGCAGATACCGCCGGCGGAACGAGGAGCGCCGAGGCGATCTACCGTGACATAGGCGTCGAACTCGGCACCCATTTTCTGCCAGATTTGCTCTGAAAGCAGCGTTGCATAGGGTGTGTTCGAGGCACGCTCAAGGATCCAACCCAGCATATCGGAATTGGGCGACACGTAATAAAAGCGCTCGCCATGCGGCTGCTGACCCCGCGGTAAGGTCAAGAGAAAGCTGCGCAGATCGTTCAGCCGCGCAGGATCGTAGACGGGATTCCAGCCTGTGGCATCGCGATATCGGGCGAAGGCACCGTCGACATTCAAGTAGTCTTCAACGAAATCGATGCTAACCGTCATGTCCAGGACGTGCCGCACCGTGCAATCGCCATAAGCCGACGTCGCGGCCTCCGGAATATACCGTGTGACCGGTGCATCCGGATCGAGCTGGCCATTTTCGACCAGAATGCCGGCCAGCGTCCCGCTAATCGATTTGCTCACGGAGAAGACGATATGCGGATCCGATGCGGTCTGGCCACCGGCATAGCGTTCGGCGGCGATCTGGCCGTTTTTCAAGACGACAAAACCATCGGTCGCACTCGTCGCCAACATCTGGTCCAGCGTCCAGTCGCGACCGCGGGGACCGCGGAAGGTCAGATTTTTGAGCGGACGCGGAGCTTGAGGCAAGGAAACTACCCCGGCAGTACTGCGCCGGATATTCGCCGTCGGCAGGATCTGCCGTACGTGATGGAACGCCCAGGTATTGAATGGCGGACGCCGCCAGTTCTCCAATGTCACTTGCTGATCGGAAGCCGGCGGAAAGCCGATCATCAATTCCTGCGTGGTCACGATGCCCCCTGGTTTTGTTGGGATTGAAAGACGTCATCACCATAATCGATTCCGCCGTGCTGCCCGATCTGCCAATTCGGCATGACCAACATCCGCTTTCGATAGCAGCCAACCCCTCAGCCGGTCGGCTTCGGCGCGACCCAATCGACCGGCATGGTGCCCGGCGTCAGATCGCCATAATCCTCGATCGACAGGCATTGGCGGACGGCGCCATCAATCAGCAAGGGGAATAAACCGAACCAGACTTCGACCAGATACCCGTCCCGATTCGGCCAGCGATAGGTACCGATATAGGGCTGTCCGCTTTGACGGCAGAGCGCATAATGCTGCTGCAGCTCACGGACCGGTTCACGGCCGATATCAATGGCGAACTCATCCAGATAGTGTCCCGTGAGATTCATATGGCTGATTTCATCGATGCGCGTCCCGGTCAGCCGGTAACGCACGCGGAAGGGTGCATCCTCGAATTCGGCGATCAGCATATAAGGCAGCAAGGCTGGAATAGCCGCCGGATTAATCTGATGGCGCTGCGGCAGCCGGCCATCAGCCAGACTGCGCCAATAGTTCTGCAGGACCAAAATACTTGATGGAATCTGCCCCATCACCCATCCGATGAAAAAGAATCAGGCGGATTATAGAATGTTACGACCGGTCCGCAAACGCAGCACAGATAGATCCCGTTCGGTAGAGGCATGAAGGTGCCAGACACCGCCGATCCCGTGACGATGAGTTATCCGAAGCGTCTGGAAGCCCATCTGACTGCGCCTGATCCTAACCCTGCACAGCCGTACTGCGGGGGAAGCCCGGAAA